>Ga0102924_1005247_pt1 | contig 12651 bp, 15 predicted proteins | sample PaiPotPPM11metaG_FD_80116 | JGI IMG/M metagenome (GOLD analysis project Ga0102924, IMG submission 80116) | Iron sulfur acid spring bacterial and archeal communities from Banff, Canada, to study Microbial Dark Matter (Phase II) - Paint Pots PPM... ... | reverse complement strand
TCGTCGGGCCTGCGTCGTCGGCAGCGCCCGACCTTGGTCCGGCGCTGGACGCCGTGAAGCGCCTCGTCGAAGCTGGGGCCAAGCCACGCCCCGCGGCTTCCGTCGTTGCCGAGCTGACCGGAGCGAGCGCGAACGCGCTTTACGCGCAGTTCACCGAGCGCTAGCGGGGGTTTACCGCTGCATCCACCCGCGCCAGCAACAGATCGGATGGACCGAGTTCGCTCCGTAGGGACGCTGCGAGCTTGCGCAAGAGTCCGACGAGTTGCTGCTTCTCACGATCGCTGAGACCCGTGAGGAGCTCGCGCTCGCGGGCGGCACCCAGTTCGATGTATTCGTCGAGCTTCTCGCGGCCGTCGGGGGTGAGCTCGAGCAGCACGCCGCGACGGTCGTGCGGGTCGCGAGAGCGGGCGATGAGGCCGGCGTGCTCCAGTTTGTCAAGCCGGTTCGTCATCGCGCCCGTGGACACGTCGAGCTCGCGGCTCAGCGTTCCGTGTGACAGCGAGCCGATCCGTAAGGCGATCAGGACCTTGAACTCCTCCTTCGTCAGGCCCACGTGGTGCATGTTCGCGTGGCAGACGCCCTCGATGTACTTGTTGGCCTGCTCCAGGAGCACCAGGATTTCCTCGATGAGCGGATCGATCTGCGGGAACGTCGCACGCACGACGCGGAGGTAGGCGTCGAGCTCAGGGTGCTCGGCTACGTCGACAGAGGTCGCTCGGGCTTCTGTGCCCACGTTCACAGTCTACCTTTTCGCACAGTGGCTTGACAAACAGCTTTCGATACAGTAACTTTAGACACAGCTAATGCACGTACACGTACAACAAGCACTCAGTCTCGCCAGGTCTAGGGCGGACGAGCTAGTCAGGGACGGAGCGGCGCGCCGCGGCGCGAGCGCACGCTCACCAGTCCCGCCCGTCGCTGAAGCGCTCGATCCCGTCCCGGACTCCTGCGAGGACGCGCTCGCGCACCCGCAGCTTGGTCGCCGCGTGGGCGTCGAGGTTCACGCCCGCTAGCGCCTCGGCCGCACGCCCGGCTGCGGCCGCCAGCTCGTCCGCCAACACCAGCTCATCGAGAAAGCCGGCGGCCAAAGCCTCCTCGGGCCCCAGCAGGGCCCCCGTGATCGCGCAGCGGTCGAAGTAAGGCCGCGTCAGGCGGTGGCGCGCAATCTCGACGCCGAACCACGGCAGTGTGAGCCCGATCGTGACCTCGTTCAGCCCGACACGGAAGTCTCCGCGGACGCCGATGCGGTAGTCCGAGGAGAGCAGGACGAACGCGGCCATCGCGATTGCGTTGCCGTTGCAGGCGGCGATGACGGGGCGCGGAAAGGACAGAATCCGTTCTGCCAATCGCGCCCCGCCCTCCACCATGTCCGGCCAGCCCTCGGGCGGGGTGCGCAAATCGAAGCCGGCTGAGAACGTCTGCTCGCGGCCGGTCATGACCACGACCGCCTCGTCCGACTGCGCCCGATCCAGCGCCGCCATCAGCTCGTCGAGCATCGTCGGCGACAACGCGTTCACCTTGCCGTCGTCCATCGTGATCGTCGCGATCTTGCCGTCCAGCGCGTATGAGAGGAGTTCGGTCATGCGCGCAGCCTACGTCTAGCCTTGTCGATCCGCCGATGTCCTTCTACATCACGACCCCGATCTACTACGTCAACGCCGAGCCGCATCTAGGCCATGCGTACACGACGATCGCGGCCGACGTGCTCGCGCGGCACATGCGACAGCGGGGCGAGGACGTGTTCTTCCTGACGGGCACCGACGAGCACGGCGAGCCCGTCGCCGACGCCGCGCACGCCCAGGGACTCGAGCCCAAGGAGCTGGCGGACCGCAACGCGGAGCGCTTCAAAGTGCTGATGCCGCAGCTGAACGCTTCCAACGACTTCTTCATCCGCACGACCGACCCGCAGCACGAGGCCAAGGTGCAGGAGGTCCTGCAACTTGTGCACGACAACGGCCACACCTACAAGGGCACGTACGAGGGCTGGTACTGCCCGCGGTGCGCGGACTTCAAGGTCGAGAACGAGATCCTCGACGGCAACCGCTGTCCGATCCACGAGATCGAGTTGACGCGCGAGCGCGAGGAGAATTGGTTCTTCCGGCTCTCGACCTTCCAGGAAGCGCTCGAAAAGCTCTACGCGGACCAGCCCGACTTCGTGATGCCTCCCCGGCACTTCAACGAAGCACGGTCGTTCATCTCCCAGGGCCTCCAGGACGTTTCGCTGAGCCGCGCTCGGCTGAAGTGGGGCGTGACGGTGCCGTGGGATCCCGACCATGTGTTCTACGTCTGGTTCGACGCGCTGCTCAACTACGTGACAGCGCTGTCCTACGCGCAGCCAGGTGAGGACCTGACCGACCGCTTCTGGCCGGCGACCTACCACATCATCGGCAAGGACATCCTGAAGTTCCACACCGTCTTCTGGCCGGCGCTGCTGATGGCCGCCGAGCTGGAGCTCCCGCGGCATGTCTTCGTCCACGGCTTTCTGCTCGGTGGCGATGGTCGCAAGATGAGCAAGTCGCTCGGTAACGTGCTTGACCCATTTGAGGTGATCGACGAGTACGGCACCGATGCCCTGCGCTTCTACCTGATGCGCGACGTCGCGTACGGCTCGGACGGCGCCGTGGGGATGGATGCTGTCAGGGCGCGCTACGACGCCGAGCTGGCGAACGAGTACGGGAATCTCGCGAGCCGCACGACCGCGATGATCGAGCGCTACCGCGACGGCGTCGTGCCCGCCGCCGCCCCCGAGATCGAGTTGGACGAGCTCTCAAGCGACGTCGCGGCTCTGATGGACCGTGCGGAGCCGACGCAGGCGCTCGAGCTGATCTGGCAGCAGGTCCGGCGCTTGAATCGCTACGTGGAAGAGCAGGCGCCGTGGAAGCTCGCCGCCGCCGAGGACCCGCGCCTCGACTCGGTGCTCGCGACCCTCGCCAGGAGCTTGCGGACACTCACCGAGCTGCTCGCCCCTTACATGCCCGTGACCACGACCAAGCTGCTCGAAGTGCTCGACGCCGACCGGCTTACGGCGCTTCGGCCGCTGTTCCCAAAGCGGAAGTGATCGATAGCCACACGCACCTGAGCTTCTGTGAGCCGCCCGACGCGGATCTGGTGGCCACCGCGGCCGACAACGGCGTCGAGCGGATCGTCACCGTCGGAACGACCGGCGAAAGCTGTCGCGCGGCGCTGGCAGCCGCGGAGGACTTCCCCCAGGTGTACGCGGCAATCGGACGCCATCCCACCGAGGCGGCCGGCTTCGACGACGCCGACCTCGCCGAGCTCAAGGCGCTCGCGGCCCACGAGAAGTGCGTGGCGATCGGGGAGACCGGGCTCGACTACTATCGCGACGGCGCTCCTCGCGAAGACCAGAAGCGCGCGTTCGCGGCCCAGATCGAACTCGCTCGCGAAACCGGCAAGCCGCTCGTGATCCACACCCGCGAAGCCGAGGACGACACGCTCGCGACGCTGACCGAACGGGCGGCCGGGATCAAGGTGATCCTCCACTGCTTCACCATGGCGGGACGACTTAAGGAATGCCTGGCGCACGATGACTGGTGGCTGTCGTTCGCTGGCAACGTCACCTACCCGAAGGCAGCTGAGCTGCGCGCCGCCGCCATTCGCGTACCCGCAGAGCGCCTGCTGGTCGAGACAGACGCCCCCTTCCTGGCGCCGCAGGTGGTGCGCGGCAAGCCGAACGAACCTGCGCATGTCGTCCACACCGCGCGAGTGATTGCCGCCGAGCGCGACGTGTCGTACGGGCAGCTCGAACGCGAGGTCGAGCTCGCGGCCGCGGCGGCGTTCGGGTGGTAAAGCTCGGCCAGAACTTCCTCGCCGACCGCAACATCCTCGACGTGATCGAGCGGCTCGCACGGCTGGGGCCCGATGACGTCGTGCTCGAGATCGGCGGCGGACTGGGCGTCCTGTCGCGGCGTCTTGCAGCCCGCGTGTCCCATGTCCATGTTGTGGAGATCGACCGCACGCTCGAACCCGCGCTGAGCGAGCTAGGAGACAACGCGGTCATCCACATCGCCGACGCGCTCAAGCTGGACCTCCGCGCGCTCGACCCCGCGCCCAACAAGGTTGTCGCGAACCTGCCGTACGGCGTCGCGGCGACAGTGGTCCTGCGCACGATCGAGGAGCTTAAGTCGGTCAGCGATTGGGTCGTGATGGTCCAGCGCGAGGTGGGCGAGCGGCTCGCGGCCGCGCCCGCGACCCCTGCCTACGGAGTGCCGTCGGTGCTCGCGCAACTGGCCTGCGACGTGCGCGTCCTGCGCTCGATCAGCCGCAACGTTTTTCGCCCCGTGCCGAACGTCGACTCCGTCCTCGTGGGACTGACGCGCCATTCTGCGGGGACGGTGGATATCCAGCGATTCGTGCACGCCGCCTTTGCGCACCGCCGTAAGACGCTTGCCGGCTCACTCGCTCTGGCGCCGGACGCGACCGACGGGATCCGCGAGCGCGCCCGCAAGGCGCTCGTCGAGCTCGGCCATCCGGCCGATGAGCGCGCCGAGCGGCTGTCGCCCGAGGAGTTCAAAGAGCTGGCGGAGCTGCTGTGAAGCTCGTCGCGCGCGCGCCCGGGAAGGTCAACCTGTCCCTGCTGGTGGGCGGCCTCAGAGGTGACGGCCGCCATGAGCTCCTGACGCTGATCGAGTCGGTGTCGCTCGCCGACGAACTGGCGCTGTCCGAGGCCGACCGCGACCAGGTCGTCTGTCCCGGCGTCGAGGAGCCCAACATCGTCACGCGCGCGCTCGAAGGTGTCCGAGCGCGGGGCTGGAGCGGGCCGAGGGTGAGGATCGAGATCGACAAGCAGATCCCGATCGCCGGCGGGATGGGTGGCGGGTCCGCCGACGCCGCGGCGGCGCTGAGGCTCGCGCGAGAACTGGAGCCGATACCGGAGCGTGCGATGACAGAGCTCGCCGCCGAGCTCGGCTCCGACGTGCCGAGCCAGTTAGAACCCGGGCTCACGCTCGGAAGCGGCACCGGCGACGTGGTCGAGCGGCGCGCGCCACTGCCGAACCACGCGTTCGTGATCCTGCCGCTTCCGTATCGGCTGTCGGCGGCGGAGGTCTATGCCGAGGCGGACCGCCTGGGACTGGGGCGATCTGCGTTGGAGGACTCTGGGGAGTTCGTCAACGATCTTCAGCCGGCGGCGGTCTCGCTCTGCCCCGCGATAACGGATGCGCTCGACGCCGTGCGGGCCGCCGGCGCCGACCATGCGGCGGTCTCGGGCTCGGGCCCCACCGTTTTTGGGCTCTTCTGGGGCGGGGACTCAAAGGCCCGCGCGGACACCGCCGCGCGCGAGCTCGAAACCGCAAAGTCCGCGGTTCCGGTCGGCGCCGACTTTGGCCATCCCTACTTTCCGGCACAATCTGACGGAGCTGATGACCAACACTGAGACCACGTATCTCGTCGGCGCGTTCCTCGGCGTGTTTGGCCTAACGGTCTTCTGCTGGCTGGTGCTCGCGCCCACCATCACGTCCTACCGGCGGGCGCACGAGCGCGCCGCCGTCGTGATCCTGTCGCTGTACGTGCTCGCCGCGCTCGTCGCGTTGGGTGTGGTCCTCGGCGGCGCGATCGTACTCCAGTGGCCCCACCTCTTCTGAGCGGGTGCGCAACGTGGCCGAGCAAGGCGCGCCGGATCTCCGCGCGTTCCACGCGATCACCGACGCCGTGGAGGCGGGCGCCGGCCTGCCCGAGATTCTGCGCGCGGCCGCGCGCGCGCTCGACGCGAGCCTGATCCTGATCGACCGCTCCGGCGTGGTGCTCGCGGTCGCCGCGCGCTCGCCTGCCGACGAGCGCTCGCTGATGCGCGGCGGCGAGAACGTGCGAACCGTCGAGCTGCGCGTCGCAGAGACCCCCGTGGGCCAGCTGCGTATGCGCACGCGCGAGCGCGCGCCCGAGGATTCGCTGATCCGGCTCGTCACGACGCTGATCGGGTCGGAGGTCGAGCGCGTTCGGGCGCCCGAGCGCGCTTCAGAGGAGGCGGCGATCGCCTTCCAGCGCGCGGTGCTCGGCGGGCGGATCGACAAGCGCGAAGACCTGCTCGCACGCGGCAACGAACTCGGGACCGACCTGTCGGGCGGCGGCACAGTGCTCGTCGTGCGCGCGCATCCGCGCAGCCCGACCGAGGACGACTGGCGCCAGCGGCTGCTGGCGCTGGCGGGGCGTGGAGCGCGCTCGATCACTCCGGGCGCCATCGCGGCAGCGCTCGATGACCAGTCCGACGATGTCGTGATCTTGATCCCGGCCGGCGACGGCGAAGCCGGGCGCCGCGTTGCGGCGGCGGTCACGCGCGAGCTCGAGTCGGGTCTGGCGTCGTTCGCATTTGCGATCGGCCGCAGCCGCCACGCGCAGGATCCGCTTGACCTGCACCGGGCGCGCAACGAGGCGCTGCTCGCCGCGAACGTCGTCGAGGGCGATCCGGAACGGTCCGATCTGTCCTATTCGGAGACAGGCACCTACCAGCTGCTGCTGCCGCACATGAACGATCCCGCCGAGCTCAACCGGTTCTACGACGAGACCGTGCGCCCGCTCGTCGCCTACGACGAGCAGTACGAGACCGACCTGCTCGGCACGCTCCAGACGTTCCTCGACTGCGACGCGAACGTAAACGCGACCGCGGCGCGGCTGATCACGCACCGCCACACGATCCGCTACCGGTTCGAGCGGGTGCGCGAGCTGACCGGGCTCGACGTCTCATCGACCGACGGCCGCGAGAAGCTTTCGCTGGGTCTGAAGGCGATGCGGGTGCTCGGGATCGCGCCACCGCGCGGCCCGGCGACCGAGCCGGGCGCCGAGGGCGGCCGGGTTCCGCGTTAGTGGAGCGCCTCTTCGACAGCGCGCGCGATGAGCGCGCCCGCGATCTCGAGCGGCTCGGTCGTGCGCTGCGCGCGGGCGAGAACGAACGCTCCCTCGAGCGCGCACAACATCGCGATCGTCAGCTCGCGGGCGTTTGCGGGGCTCAAGCCCGCCTCGGAGTGCCGCCGGGCGCCCGCGACGATCCAGCGCTCGAACACCTCGGCGCACGCCTCGCGCATCGGTTCGCTTAAGCTCGACACCTCGAGGGCCACGGTCGCGATCGGACACGCGTCCTCGTAGTCGGTTTCGCGTAGGTGCTGGGCGGCGCCGGCGAAGAACGCCCGCACGCCGGCGACGAGATCGGGCGCGGGATCGAACACGGCGGGAATCAGCTGCTCGTAAAGCCGGCCCGAGACCCGGATCGCCTCGGCCCCGAGTTGCTCCTTGCCGCCGGGGAAGAAGTGATACAGCGAGCCGAAGGGCGCCTCTGCGGCCTCGACGATCTGCTTGACGCCGGTCGCGCTGTAGCCCTGACGGCGAAACAGCTCGGCGCTCTGCTCGACGATCCGCTCACGCGTGTCTGTCGGCATGACGGTATTGTACTCGCTAGAGCGATCAATCTAGTGATGGTTGGAGGTATTCGATGCTCTTTTCGTGGCTTGCCAAGCAGCTTTTGACGTGGGTGATGGCGCGCACGCGCGCCGGTGACATCAGGCCGACTCTCGCGATGGACCATAAGGACGTGAGGTTCACGTTCCCCGGCGATAACTCGTGGTCCGGCACCTTCGTCGGCAAAGAGGAAGTCCGCCGGTGGCTCGAGCGGCTGGCGCGCGTCGGCGTCAAGACCTTCCCCGACGAGGTCGTCGCCGTCGGCCCGGTGTGGAACACGACGGTGTCGATCCGCGGGCACGACTACATGCGCTCACCCGAGGGCGAGACGATCTACGAGAATCGGTTCGTGATCTGGGCCAGGCTGCGGTGGGGCCGCGTCAAGGAGTACGAGGTCTACGAGGACACGCAGAAGGCAAAGGCCCTCGACGAGTGGCTGGAAGTGAACGAGCGGCGGCTCGCCGCTGTCGCGAGCTGATCATGCCGTGACCGCGCGCTGCCGCAGTAGCATCGCGCGCCATGTCGATCGGGATCATCACCGGGTCCGGCACGTACGCTCTGCCCGGATTCGAGGATCCCGAGCCGGTCACAACGGAGACTCCGTTCGGGCCAGCGACGCTGACCCGCGGTCGCTATTCCGGGGTCGACGCGCTGCATGTCGCGCGTCACGGCGAGGGCCATGTTCGGCTCTCCAATCACGTGACCCATCGCGCGAACGTGTGGGCCCTGAAGGAGCTGGGCGCGACCGCCGTGGTCGGATGCACGGCCTGCGGCGCGGTCGATCCGTCGCTAGAGCTCGGGTCGCTGATCGTGTTCGACGATCTGCATTTCATCTCCAACCGGCTGCCGGACGGCTCGCTCTGCACTTTCTTCGCCAAGCCGGACGATCCGCTGCGGGGCCACTGGATCCTGCACGGCGGCCCGTTCTCCGAGTCACTCCGCGCCGTGCTGCTCCAGGCCGCCGCCAAGGCGGGCCATGCCGTGCGCGACGGCGGGGTCTACGGCCACGTCGATGGCCCACGGTTCAACACGCCTTCGGAAATCGCCGAGCTCGCGAGCTGCGGTGTGGTTGCGGTCAGCCAGACCGGCGGCCCGGAGACGACCCTATGTGGTGAGCTCGAGCTGCCCTACGCGCTGATCGGATTCGCGACCGACTACGCGAACGAGGTCAAGCCCGGCGACCCGACCCCAGTCGCGACGCTGATCGAGCTGATGGGCAGCAGCACGCAGATCTTCGGGGACGTGCTGCGCGCGGCGCTGCCCGCGCTCGAACGCTCGCCGGCGTCAGTTACCGGCACGATGTATCGCTTCGAGCAGTGAGTGCTCCCGCGGTACTGATCATGGCCCGCGCCCCGCGCCGCGGCGAGGTTCGCCGAGCGCTCGAGCCGCTGCTGGGCGCCGATCGTTGCCTCGCACTCCAGGCGGCGCTGATCGCCCAGACCGCGCGGTGGGGGCGGAAGGTCGCGCCGGGCCGGGTCCACGTCGCGCATGAGCCGCCCGACGCCGCCGGCGAGGTCCGCCCGCTCGTCGGGGACGGGGTCGCCGTGTTCCCGCAGAACGGCGATGGCATCGCCGGACGGCTGGCTGACGCCGCGGCGCGCGTGTTCGTTCACCACGGCGGGCCATTGCTGATCGTGTGGCCCGACCTCCCGCAGCTGCGCGCCGAGCACGCCCGGGGGGCGCTCGCCGACCTTCAGGCGGGCTGCGATGTCGTGCTCGGCCCTGCGGTCGACGGCGGCTTCTATCTGATCGGGATCAGCCGCCCGCAGCCGAAGCTGTTCGCGCTGCCCGAGCGCGCATGGCGCAGTCCGGACGCGATGACGATCGGGCTCGCTGCGGCACGTGACGCGGGACTGGAGATCGGTTTGCTGCGCGCCGAGCGCGCGCTCCACCGTCCCGCAGACGTGCGGGCCGCGCTGGCCGATCCGCTGCTGCCGGCCGAGGTCGCGCAGATCCTCGGCCGGCAGGGGTGAGTGCGTCAAGCGTTCGCCTGCGCGTAGCGCAGCGATCCGGGCGTGTCGAGCAGCTCGCCGGTCTCGAGCAACGTCTTGAGGCCCGAGAGGATCATCATCCAGCCGCCGTACAGCTCGGAGTTCGCGCCGGCGGGGAGCTGGTCGTGGATGACCCTCAGTCGGCAGGAGCTGCCGACTGGCTCGATCTCCCACGTGACCCTCGAGCTGCCTGCGCTCTTGACGTCCTCGCTCCACAGCGCCGTGAAACTCTGCACGAGCCGGCGCGGGGGATCGACCTTAAGGTTCTCGCCTTCGGCGATGTCGATCACACCTGGGACCGACGACTTGTAGCTCGAACCGTTTGTGTAGTCCGACTCGGTCTGCACGCCAAAGCTGTACTTGGCGCGCATTTCCGGGTCGACGATCGCGTCCCACAGCCGCTCGGGCGTGGTCTTGATGTAGGTCTCGAAGACGGTCATCGTGCCGCGACCGTCGATCACTGTGTACTCATCCATCATTGCTCCTCTAGTTCGCGTTTGATGCCGCTGATCGTCGCCGCCAGCGGCTCGGCGTATTTGCTCACCCATCTGTCGTGGATGAGCTGGATCGGGACCGAGTTCAGGTAGTGGAACTTCTCGCGGCCGCGCCGTTGCGTGGTCACGAGCCCGGCCTCCTCGAGCACCTTCAGGTGCTTCATCACTCCGAACCGCGTCATCGGCAGCCGCTCCTCGAGCTCGGTCAGCGTCTGACCGTCGCGCGCGAACAACTCGTCGAGCAGGCTCCGGCGCGTCGGGTCGGAGAGCGCCTTGAAGGCCGCGTCCATGTCCTGGCTCGCCATGCCTCGATTATATGTGACCGTTTGGTCACGTGTCAAGTCTTAGAGCGTCACACGCCCGGGGCGTAGCGTGCTGCGCTATGCACACCGTCACCCGTCCACGGATTGCTCGCGACGTTCAACATCGCGCTCGACAACGCCGAGGTGGACGCCAAGGGCAGCCTCGCGCGGCCGAACTTCGGGGGACCGCCGGGTCCCTGACTTACGCGCCGACCGCTGCTCGCGCGGCTGGCCGCTGCTCGCGCGCGAGGAACGCGTCGAGCGTCCTCACGAAGCGCGCCGGGTCGTCGCGATGTGGGAAGTGGCCTGCGTTGCGGAAGACCGCGAGCTGGGTGTGAGGCACCGCTCGATGCACGTGCTCGCCCTGGTGGGCGGGCACTATCCGGTCGTGCTCGCCCCAGACGAAGAGCGCTGGGACCCGTTCGAGCGTTCCGATCCGGTCGAACGCGCTCACGCGCTGTCCGAGGTGGTCGACGACCGAGCGAAGCGTGTGGATGAAGGCGTGGCGCGATGAGCGGTCTGCCAGCAGGGCGTATGCGCGGCCGATTTCCTCGAGGTCTGTGTTTCCGTGCAGGCCGAGTCGGCCGAGGGCGTGGGCCATGAGCGTCCCCGCCTCGACGACGGGCCGCCATGTGGCGAGTGCGAGCACCGGGCCCGAGCCGGGCACGCTGGCCGCGCGCAGCAGCACGCTCACCTCGCGACCGAAGCCGCCCGGGGCGACGAGGACGAGGCGATCGACCCGCTCCGGGAACTGGTAAGCGAGCTGAAGCGCCACGCCACCCCCGAGCGAGTGGCCGACGAATGTCGCGCTGCGGTGCCCGAGCGAGTCGAGCAGGTCGCGGACTGTGTTCGCGTGCGATCCGACCGAGTAGTCGCCCCTGAGCTTGTCTGAGCGCCCATGGCCGAGCAGGTCGGGTGCAAGCACCTCGTAGCGCTTGGCCAGCCTCGGCAGCACGCGGTCCCAGGTGGCCGAATTCGAAGTGATGCCGTGGATCAGCACTAGCAGCGGCCCGGAGCCGCCGGTGCGATACGCGACCCGGCGTCCGTTGAGGACGATCGTCTCCTTGGTGATCTCAGCCGCGCCCGCGGCTCTGCGTCGCTGGGCGCGGCCGCCCGTTACGACTCTGAGGCCCCGGCGAGTCACCCTTGCCTTCGGCACGCGCGGCAGACTTTCACATGGCGATGACGGACGAACGCCCGTTGTTCGGAAGTTGCGGAAGTTTGTTACCGCTCACAAGGCCGCGACGTAGACGCAGCGGGCCGATGTTCAAGCCACACCGGCGCCTCACCGTCCACCTCACGCGGGCGGCGCTTGCGTCTCCGTTCAGGCGGGCTGCGGCTCAGGCTCGCCGAACCGGGCTTTCTGAGAACCTCGCGGTAGCGGGCCAGAAACTGCGGGCCGACGGCGGCCAGGGGACGATATGGAGGGGTAGGATCGGCGTACGAGCGCCGCCGCCCAACTCACTGGGGAGTGGTGTAACTGGCAGCACAAGGGGTTTTGGTCCCCTGGGATCAGGTTCGAATCCTGGCTCCCCAGCTCCGACGGAGGCTGTCGATAGAAGCGACCATATGCGTCGTTTTCATCGACAGCCTCTGCCTGTCACAGGCAGCGGCCCCATCTCGTCAGAGCATCTATACGAGAAAGGAGCCATCGAGATGAGAATCATTGTTGCCGGAGCCACAGGAGCGATTGGCAAGCAGCTCGTGCCGCGGCTCGTCCAGGCCGGTCACGAGGTGACCGGGATGACGCGCAGTGACTCGAAACGGGCGACGGTCGAGGGATGGGGCGCCCACGCTGTGATCGCCGACGCGCTTGACCCCGACCAGGTCGGAGAGGCGGTCGCCACCGCCCAGCCCGAAGTGATCATTCACCAGCTGACGGCGATCAGCTCACCCGACATCAAGCACTTCGACCGCTCGTTCGCGCAGACGAACCGCCTGCGGAGGAAGGGGACCGACCATCTGCTCGCAGCGGGCCGCGCGGTCGGGGCCAAGCGCTTCATCGCGCAGAGCTTCACGAGCTGGCCGTACGCCCGCACCGGCGGGCCGGTCAAGACCGAGGAGGACCCACTCGACCCGACGCCGCCGCAACAGATGCGCGAGTCGATGGCGGCGATCCGCCACCTCGAAGCCGTCGTCACCGGCGCCGACTGGACCGAGGGGATCGTGCTCCGCTACGGCGGCTTCTATGGTCCGGGCACATCCCTCGCTGAGGGTGGGGAGCAGGTCGAGATGCTCCGCAAGCGCAAGTTCCCGGTCGTGGGTAACGGCGGCGGCGTGTGGTCGTTCGTTCACATCGCCGACGCGGCCGAGGCAACCGCGATCGCTGCCGAACGCGGCACGCGCGGGATCTACAACATCGTCGACGATGAGCCAGCCCCGGTCGCCGACTGGCTGCCCGCCCTCGCGGAGAAGCTCGGGGCGCCGAAGCCGTGGCGGGTCCCGAAGTTCGTCGGGCGC
>Ga0102924_1005246_pt1 | contig 12654 bp, 10 predicted proteins | sample PaiPotPPM11metaG_FD_80116 | JGI IMG/M metagenome (GOLD analysis project Ga0102924, IMG submission 80116) | Iron sulfur acid spring bacterial and archeal communities from Banff, Canada, to study Microbial Dark Matter (Phase II) - Paint Pots PPM... ... | reverse complement strand
GGACCAATTACCTCGGCACTCTTTCGCTCCGCGCTGGTCGCTGGGAAACGCGCGCGTAGCGAGACCGCGATCAGTCGCAACGCGGCCTCGATCAGCCATGTCGCGGTGCAACTGGCCCGCCAGCTCTTTCCGCGTCTGGAAGAGTCCAGCGTGTTACTGGTTGGTTCGGGTAAAATGAGCGAGCTGGCCGCGCAGAACCTGTGCGCTAACGGAGCGCAACACCTGACGATCATTAACCGCACCCAGCTTAACGCCGTTGACCTGGCCAGCCGCGTGGGCGCGGTGCATCGCACGTTTGCTGAATTACCTGCCGCATTGGTTGAGGCCGATGTGGTGATCTCTTCCACCACGGCTCCCCGCGCTCTGCTTACCTATGACATGCTGCAAGAGGTCGTGCGCCAGCGTCAGGACCGCGCCCTACTCGTGATCGATATTGCCCTGCCGCGTGATGTTGAGCCGAGCGTGGCTGGCTTGCCGGGCGTGCATCTTTTCAATTTGGATGATCTCCAGGACGCGGTTGATCAGGGTATTCGTCTGCGTCTGCAAGAGGTCGAGCAGGTTGAGGCCATTGTCTCTGGAGAGGCCGCTGCGTTTACACGCTGGCTCTCGTCGCTGGGAGTGGTGGATACCATCAACGATCTACGCGGCCAGATACACGCCCTGCGCGAGCAAGAGCTGGCGCGCACGTTGCATCAACTCGCGCCCAGCCTCTCTGAACGCGAAGCTGCCGTTGTGCAGGAACTGACTACTCGACTGGTAAATAAAATTCTACATATGCCAACGCGCCGCCTCAAAGATGCCGCCGCCGATGGGCAGGGGCATGTCTATGCTGAGGCTTTACGTTTTTTGTTTGATTTGAGAGAACAACAACATGATGAAACGGATAGTAATCGGCACGCGAGCCAGCAAACTGGCGATGATTCAGACACGTTGGGTTGTGGCACAACTCCAGCGACACTGGCCCGACCTGGCGATAGTTGTTGAGCAAATCCGCACGACAGGCGATGCCGTGACTCATGTTCCGTTGACGAAGATCGGTAGCGATGGTGTGTTTGTGATCGAGATCGAACGCGCCCTGGCTGAGAAGCGCATCGATGTCGCGGTGCATAGCCTGAAAGATTTGCCGACGGTCCAGCCTGCTGGCCTGCGCCTGCTCATGGCTGGCCAGCGCGAGGATGCTCGCGACGTGCTGATCACCCGCCAGGCCCTGGCACTCGACGCGACGCCGCCCGCGCGTATCGGTACATGCAGCCTGCGCCGCACCGCGCAAATCCGCACGCTCTACCCACAGGCCGAGATTCTCTCGCTGCGTGGCAACGTTGATACGCGTTTGCGTAAACTCGATGCCGGTGAGTATGATGCGATCATCCTGGCCGCCGCGGGTCTGCATCGCATGGGGGTGCCAGCCGAGCTTGCTGCGCGCATAACCTATCTTTCGTTTGAGCAGGTCTTGCCAGCTCCGGGCCAGGGCGCGCTGGGCCTGGAACTGCGCGACGAGCCAGAGCTGCTCGAACTGCTCATGCCGCTCAACGATCGCGCCACCCAGGCCACGACGTGCGCCGAGCGGATGTTTATGCGCCGCCTGGGTGCGGGCTGCTATCTGCCAGTCGCCGCCTACAGCACGATCTCTGCTGGCGAGCTAAGTCTGAACGGACTGGTGACGAGCCTGGATGGTAGCGAGCAGGTACGCGTGAGCGGGCGTATCCCCTGGACCTCTAAGAGCAGCGTCGAACGCGCCGAGAGGCTGGGCGTGGGACTGGCAGAGCAGGCGCTCGCACAGGGAGCCGATGCGATTATCGCCGCGCTGGGCGTGACGACACAGGAGCAGCAGCATGTCTGAGCAGCAACTCCGCTCTTTGCCATTGCAGAGCAAACACGTGCTGGTTACGCGCACCCGCGACCAGGCAGGCGTGCTAAGCGAGCAGTTGCGCGCTGCGGGAGCGCTCCCGGTTGAACTCCCCGTGATCCGCATTGTGCCGCCAGAGGATTGGTCCCCGCTTGATCAAGCCCTGCGCGCCCTGGCTGAGAACGCCGCCTACAACTGGCTGATCTTTACCAGCGCCAACGGCGTGAAAATGGCCCTGGACCGTCTGAGCACGCTTGGCCTTGAGCCACGGATGCTGGCTACCGCGCGCATTGCTACAATCGGACCCGCCACAGCCGCCGCGCTGGCGAATTACGGCCTTTCAGCGGCTCTGGTGCCCGACGAATATATTGCCGAGAGCGTTGCGGAAGCGTTGCGCCGCGAGGCCGAGGGACGTGGCGAGACTCTGGCTGGTCAGCGTATCCTATTGGCGCGTGCTGCCGAGGCCCGCCAGGTGCTCGTGACCGAGCTTGAGCAGGCAGGCGCGTATGTCGATGTTGTCACCGCCTACAGAACGTTGTCAGTGGCCCAGGATGACGAACGCGGGCGCGAGGTGATCGCGCTGCTGCGCCAGCAACAACTGGACATCATCACCTTTACCAGTTCATCGACCGTCCATCATTTCATGCACTGGCTCAGCCAGTCTGCCCCAGATATCGCGATCCTGCTGGCGTATCCAGGCAAACGGCCCATACGCCCGCTGATCGCCTGTATTGGCCCGATCACCGCGCAAACGGCGCGGGATTATGGGCTGGAAGTTGGTGTTGAGGCCCGCGAATTTACGATCGCTGGCCTGATTGAGGCTTTGATTACCTACGAGGAGAACCGAAGATGACCGACGCGACCATTATCGTCCAGACCGCCCCCCAGGAGCAGCAGGCGCCAGCCAAACCGAAACAACCGCGCCAGATGGTGCGTTTTACGTTCTATAAACTTGATCCCCAGTGGCAACTGCTGCCTTTTGAGCAGCGCCAGCAGGGCAAACAGGAGTTGCAGCGTATCGTCGAGGAGCATGGCGAACAGGCTCTATTGCGCTCTTTTTCGCTCTACGGCCTGCGCCCGGAGTGCGACTTTATGCTCTGGCAGGCCACCTACGATCTCGCTGATTTGCAGTCCCTGCACAGCAAGATTCGCCGCAGCCCCATGGGACCCTATTTGCGCGAAGTCTATGGTTTTCTCTCGATGACCAAGCGTTCAGTCTACGTTGGCAAGAACGCACGCGGCGCCCACGATCCGCGCCTGGTGATCACGCCTGACGACAAGAAATACCTCTTCGTCTATCCCTTTGTGAAGACGCGCCCCTGGTACATGTTGCCCCTGGAGGAGCGCAAGCGCATGATGGACGAGCACATTCGCATTGGCATCAAGTACCGCGAAGTCTCGATCAACACCACCTACTCTTTTGGCCTGGACGATCAGGAATTTGTCGTAGCCTTTGAAACCGACAACCTTAGCGATTTCCTTGATCTGGTCGAAGAGTTGCGCGGCAGCGAGGCCAGCCAGTACACCCTGCGCGATACGCCCATGTTCACCTGCGTGGCCCAGCCGTTTGGCGAGATTCTTGAGGCGATTGGCGCGTAGCTGAAACCTGGAAAATTCATGAATGTGTGGGAGAGCAAAATCGGCTGCACTGATTTTGCTCTCCCACACATTCATGAAAAGAATATTATAATAGGTGTAAAGCGGTTTTAGAGGGTGAAATACAAATGAGCAAGACAACAAACATCAACTTGCGACTCCCGCGTTCGCGCGCGCTCTTTGCCGAGGCGCAGCAACTCATGCCGGGCGGCGTCAATAGCCCTGTGCGCGCTTTTCGTGGCGTGGGTGGCGATCCCGTTTTTATCGCGCGTGCCGATGGCCCCTATCTTTTTGACGTGGATGGCAACCGTTATCTCGATTATGTGCAGTCGTGGGGGCCGATGATCCTGGGCCACAGCTATCCCTCGGTGCTCAAGGCTGTGATCGAGGCCAGCGCGAATGGTTTTAGCTATGGCGCGCCCACGGCAGCGGAGAGCGAGCTGGCTCGGCTGGTTATTGGCAGCGTGCCTTCGATCGAGATGGTGCGCTTCGTCAATTCCGGCACCGAGGCGACTATGAGCGCCCTGCGTCTGGCTCGCGCCTATACCGGGCGCAGCAAGATCGTCAAGTTCAGCGGTTGTTATCACGGACACGCCGATCTACTGCTGGTCCAGGCTGGCTCTGGCGTGGCCACCATGGGTCTGCCCGATAGTCCCGGTGTGCCTGCTGAAACAACTGGCAACACCCTGATCGCGCCCTACAACGACGCTGGCGCGGTGGAAGAACTCTTGCGCACCTATCCCAACGAGATCGCCGCGGTGATTGTTGAGCCAATTGCCGCCAACATGGGCCTGGTGCCCCCGCAGCCTGGTTTCCTGGAAGAACTGCGCAGGTTGACGCAGGAGTATGGCGCGGTTCTGATCTTCGATGAGGTCATGACCGGTTTCCGCGTGGCTCTGGGCGGCATGCAGGAGCGTGCGGGAATTACCCCTGACCTGACCTGCCTGGGCAAGATTATCGGCGGTGGCCTGCCCGTTGGCGCGTACGGTGGGCGACGCGAAATCATGCAGTTGGTCGCGCCCGTGGGCCCGATGTATCAGGCAGGCACGCTCTCCGGCAATCCCCTGGCCATGGCCGCTGGCATCGCCACGCTCAGTGAACTGCTCAAACCCGGCCAGTACGTCGAGCTCGAACGCAAAGCCCGGCTGCTCAGCGATGGGCTGATCCAGGCGATCCAGCAGAGCGGCGTTCCTGCGCAGGTCGCGCGCATTGGTAGTATGTTCACCATCTTCTTCGCGTCGCAGCCAGTTCGCAACTACGCTGACGCGAAAGCGTCCGACACACAGCGTTTCGCGCACTTTTTCTGGAGCATGTTGAGCCAGGGCATCTACCTGCCACCCTCGCAGTTCGAGGCTTGTTTTGTCTCACTGGCTTTCGATGATGCCATGCTGGAAGAGACCGTGAAGTGTGCCCAGCACGCTTTAAAGGAGATTGCCTGATGAGTACTTTTCCCATTGTGCGCATGCGGCGCACGCGCCAGAGCGAACAACTGCGCGGCCTCGTGCGTGAAACGCATCTGAGCGTTGACCAGTTGATCTATCCGCTGTTCGTGGCCGAAGATTTGAGCGAGCCGAAAGAGATTTCATCGATGCCCGGCATTATGCAGTGGCCGCTGGAGCAGCTTGGTCGTGAGATCGAACGTATCGCGTCACTGGGTATTCCCGCTGTCCTACTCTTTGGCATTCCCTCGATCAAAGACGAAGTTGGCTCCCAGGCGTATGCCGCGCAGGGTATTATCCAGCGCGCCATTCAGCGCATCAAAGCCGTGGCTCCCCAACTGATGGTCATGACCGATGTGTGTTTGTGCGAATACACCAGCCACGGTCATTGTGGCGTGATTCACAACGGCACAGTGCAGAATGACGAGTCGCTGGATCTGCTCGCGCGCATGGCACTCTCGCATGTCGAGGCGGGTGCTGACCTGGTCGCGCCTTCTGATATGATGGATGGCCGCGTGGGAGTTATCCGCCACGCGCTTGATGAGCAGGGTCTCAGCGCTATTCCCATCATGGCGTATTCCGCTAAGTACGCCTCTGGCTTCTACGGCCCTTTCCGCGAGGCTGCCGGTTCCACTCCGCAGTTTGGCGATCGCCGTTCGTATCAGATGGACCCGGCCAATGTGCGCGAAGCCCTGCGCGAAGTTGATCTGGACATCGCTGAGGGCGCGGATATTGTTATGGTCAAGCCAGCCCTGGCCTATCTCGATGTCATTCGCCAGGTGCGCGATCACTGTCATCTGCCACTGGCGGCCTATAATGTCAGCGGCGAGTTCTCTATGATCAAGGCCGCCGCACACAATGGCTGGATCGACGAGCAGCGCATCGTCATGGAAGTGCTGACTGGCATTCGCCGCGCTGGGGCAGATATGATCATCACCTACTTCGCGCCAGAGGTCGCGCAATGGCTGGATTAAGCAAGCGGCGTATACTAATATAAAGGAGAACATTTTCAGTGGATTTTAGCGAGATAGGAAACCTCTCCTAAAATTTATCGATCTTTTTGCAGCGAAACGAGGCCGGAAACATGCTCTACGCCGTAGTATTCCCGGCCTCTTTGATTTGGAGGTTCAGCGGTCGCGTGCTACTATGGCTTTATGTAATTGCACGCCCATGCCCTGGTCGTCTGGAGACAACAGGGGGCTTTTTGTTTAGAGAGAAATATTACTGGTGTGCTGGGAGTTGTCTATAGTAGAGGGCAAAAACATCTGCATGTGTCATATATTGTCTGGCGCAACTGTCTTAATTGATAGTGGAGATGTCAGTTTGCGGGATGGGGCGAATATTCTGTTACCAGGGCCTTATGCTTTCCGTTCTCTTTTGTTATAACGAGGATTTAAGGCTATAAATGAAAGCTTTTGTCCTTGGTAGGTAGTGATCTTATCTTTCTTGTAGGTCGTAGTCTGAATAGAGAGAAATGTAGTGAAAATGGTTGGGACGAACGGACAAACACGCACTTATCAATCTATTAACGCCTATGGAGTCATCGGCGACTGCCATTCGGTTGTGCTGGTTGCTCCCGATGGTTCGGTCGACTGGGGTTGTCTGCCGGACTTTGACAGCCCTGCCATTTTTTGTCGGTTGCTGGATGCCGATCAGGGAGGGTACTTCCAGATTGCTCCTACTGATGGCACAATTCCAGGGACGCAGCGCTACCTGCGCGGCAGCAATGTCTTGCAGACGCGGTTTGCCAGTACTGCTGGGGAAATTGTCCTGACCGACTTTATGCCAGTTGAGACGTTGAGCGCGTGGCAGTTTCGCGAGATGAATAATAATACCTGGACGCGCGAAGATGGCTCTTGTCATTGTCTGGTGAGAATCGTAGAGTGTACCTATGGTGAACTGCCGGTCACAGTACGTCTCAAGGTGACGCCCAACTATGCCGGTGCTGCCAGCGAAGCGTATCTGGTGTCGGACATTGGTGCGGTGATCAATGGCGGAAATCAGCACGTGGGCCTGGCCATTGTCGGTAGCAGCCTGCTTCCGAACTATACGATGCGGCTTGAGCAGGATCCGGACGAGGCATACGCCACGGTGGTTATCCAGGCCACACTGCGCGAAGGAGAGCGCCTGCTCTTTGCCATGGGCGTCGGACGCACAGCCCTGGCCGCGCATCGCCTGGTCGAAAATGAGTTGCAGCAGCGCAATTTCGATGCCGAGCTGGCGCAGACCCTGCACTGCTGGCGCAGATGGGTTCAGAGCTGTAATTATAACGGTCCCTACGCGGAACTGGTTGAGCGCAGCGCCCTGGTTCTGAAGATGATGACCTACGCGCCCACCGGGGCAATTGTCGCCGCTCCGACGACTTCTCTGCCCGAAGAATTGGGCGGCGAACGCAACTGGGATTATCGCTTCACCTGGCTGCGCGACGCCAGCTTCACCCTGTACGCGCTGAGCGTGCTGGGCTTTACAGAAGAGGCTCACGCCTTTACCCACTGGTTGCAGCGCCTCTCGTTCTCCGATGGCGAAGATTTGCAGATCATGTATGGCATTCGCGGCGAACGTGAACTGGTGGAGCAAGAACTGCCCTACCTGAGTGGCTATGGCAACTCGCGCCCGGTACGCATCGGGAATGGCGCCGCGACCCAGAAGCAGCTTGACGTGTTCGGTGAAGTGCTGGACGCCATTCACCTCTATCGCCGCCAGGGCTGTTTTGAGCGCTACGGCGAAAAGCTGGAAGGGCCGCTCTGGTACCTGATGTGTGTGATGGCCGAGCATGTTTGTACACACTGGCGTGATCCTGATCGCGGGATCTGGGAGATGCGCGATGGCGAGCACCACTTCGTCTACTCCAAGGTCATGTGCTGGGTCGCGCTCGACCGCGTGATCCGCGCCGCCGAGCAGGAGGGGCTGGAGGCCGATCTGCTGCGCTGGCGTCAGGTGCGCGAACAGATTCGCACAGACATCTTGACGAACGGGTATAACACGCAGATCGGCGCATTTACGCAATACTATGGCGCAACAACGCTGGATGCGTCCTGCCTGTTGTTGCCCCTGGTCGGCTTCATTCCGCCCGCCGATCCACGCATGCGCTCGACCGTTGAGCGTGTCATGGAGCAACTAACCGATGAGCGCGGCTTCGTCTTCCGCTATAACACGCATGATACGGATGATGGGCTGGCCGGGCACGAAGGCACCTTCACTCTATGCTCGTTCTGGCTGGTGGATAACCTGGCCATGCAGGGGCGCGTGGACGAGGCACATTCACTTTTTGAACGCCTGGTGAGCTATGCTGGTCGCCTGGGACTCTTCTCTGAAGAGATCGAAGCTGGCAGCGGCATGGCGCTGGGTAATTATCCGCAAGCTTTCACTCATATCGCGCTAATCAATAGTGCCTACAATTTGAAGCGTGCAGATGCGCGTATGGCCGAGCAGCATACCGACCCGGTTATCGCAGCGATCAAGTTTACCAAGCAATAATCATCGATCAGTCAAATAAAAAACGCGCGGCTGACGCCGCGCGTTTTTTATTTGACTGATCGATCATCCCTTGTCTACTGTGCGATAATAGAGAAAAAATCAAAGGAAAACAGCTTTCGTGTCAGCACCTGTTCAGTACCCAACAGCCAGTCTCAAGCCAAGGAAAGAGGATGCTCTGCTCAATGGCCACCTGTGGATCTTCTCCGGAGCTTTGCAGCAGCCTCCGCACTGGGTTGAGGCCGGAGGCCTGCTCGATGTTAAATCCGCGACTGGCCAGTTTGTGGCGCGCGGCTACTATAATCCCCGCACCGATATCGCTATTCGCATCCTGACGCGGGATAGCGAGGAAGCGATTGGTTTTGCTTTCCTGCGCCGCCGTGTGCGCCATGCCCTGGAACTGCGCGAGGTCTTCGATCCCGATGTCACCAATGCCTATCGCTTGATCAATGCCGAGGGCGATGGCCTGCCCGGCCTGGTCGTGGATCGCTACGCCGAGGTGCTGGTTGCGCAGATCCACACGCTGGGCATGCAGCGGCTACAGCCTCAGCTCATCGAAGCCCTGATGGAAGAGTCGGGTACCCACGGCATCCTGCTGCGTAATGACGGACAGTCGCGTCAGCGTGAAGGTCTGGAAGTGGAAGAGCCAATTGTAGCAGCTGGGGCTGTGCCAACGCAAGTCACAGTACGCGAAAACAACGTCCTCTTTGAGGTTGATCCTTGGGAAGGCCAGAAGACCGGTTTCTTCCTGGACCAGCGCGACAAACGTGAGGCCCTGCGCAAATATTGCCGTGGCAAACGCGTGCTCAACTGTTTCAGCTACACCGGTGGCTTCTCCGTCTATGCCGCCCTCAGCAGTAGCGACACACGCGTTGTCAGCGTAGACATCTCCGCGCCCGCCATCGAGGCCGCCCACAAGCATTTTGTGCTCAACGGCATTGATCCTGAACAGCACGAATTTCATATAGCCAACGTCTTTGACTATCTGGAAGAAGCGCGAGCGCAGGGAGAGCAATTCGACGTCGTCGTGCTTGATCCACCAGCCTTCGCCAAAACGCAGAGTGCGCGTACTCAGGCACTCAAAGCCTATCGTCGCCTCAACGGGCTAGGTATGGAAGTGCTGCGGCCTGGGGGAATTCTGCTTTCCAGCTCCTGCTCAGGCGCTATCGGCATGGATGATCTGCTCGGCAGCATCTCTCAAGCTGCCCAACGCCTGCAACGCTCCGTCCAACTGCTAGAGTCGTACACCCACGGGGTCGATCACCCCATCCACCTGGCCATGCCGGAGACGGCGTATTTGAAGGCAGTGTTTTGCCGGGCGAGCTAGCGTGTTTGCCATACGAGAGAGAAGAGGCAAGATGCTGTGGACGAACAGACCTACCAGCAAGAGCTCATCCAATTGATCCGCTTAACTCCCTGGTTCATGTCCATTCTGCAAGCTGTACGCGCCTGCGATCCGCCAGATTGGCTCGTCGGGGCCGGGGTCATACGCAACCTGGTTTGGGATCATCTTCATCAGTATCAGACGCCTACGCCGCTGGCCGATGTTGATGTGATCTTTTTTGATGCCCAGGACACACGTCCCGAACGAGATTACCTGATTCAACAAGAGCTACTACAAAAGCTTCAGGATATTGCGTGGGAGGCGACCAATCAAGCGGCTGTTCACCTCTGGTATGAAGACGCGTTTGGCTTTGCCGTGCCTGCTTTGCAATCGAGCGAGGAAGCGGTAGGCACCTGGCCTGAAACAGCTACCAGCGTGGCTGTACGCCTCCTCGCTACCGATGAGATCCACATAGTCGCCCCTTGTGGCCTCTCTGATCTCTTCAACATGATACTGCGTCGCAACCCCTGCCGCGTTACGCGAGAGATATTCGCTCAACGCGTGCATGCCAAACAAATTGTGCGCAAATGGCCGCGCGTTCGAGTGGTCTATGATGAATAGAGATCCCTTTTGGCGGATATTTGGAAACAGATGAACAGGCAAGGGCGAAATTCCCCGCCGCGTTGCTGAAGATCCCAGTTTTCGCCGGAGCGCTGATTGGAAGCCCAGAAACGCTTCGTAAACGTCTGGCCGAGTTAGAGGCAGCAGGCGCCCAGGAAGTAATCCTTGAGTTCCCTGATGCCGTCCAACTGGATTCGTTGCGCTTCTTTGCGCAAGAGTTTATTGGATAAGCTGGAGAACGCTCTCACTAATGCATACAACGATGGCAGACCCATCCAGGCGCGCCTCACAGGAGGCGAGGGAAGGTCGCGTGATGAGTCGGCCATCGTGCGGATCAACCGCATGTAACACCCGCGAAAGGCGAGGCGCGCGGCCCGCGACAAGATGCACGTTGTGAGCAGGCGTATCGTGTTATCGGCGACTAAAAACGAGCTTGCTTCACTATCCCGTAAGGTGTAGCGCCGATGCTGGCCATCGTTGTGGGAGGGCCGCTGGGGCTATGCCACGCTAGCGTCCTTTAAACTCCGGCTTTCTCTTTTGCGCGAACGCCATTGGCCCCTCTTTGGCATCTTCGGTGGCCAGCATCTGGCGGAAGAGGCGCTGCTCCAGTTGCATGCCTTCATCAAGCGTCATATCCAGCCCCTGAATCATCGCCTGTTTAGCGGCGCGCAGGGCCAGGGGACCGCGCGCGAGCAGAATATCGATCCAGCGCTCGACCTCGCGCATCAGTTCGGCCTGGGGCACAACTTTGTTGATCAGGCCGATGCGGTAGGCTTCCTCTGCCGTGATTGGCTCGCCCAGCAGGATAATCTCCATGGCCTTTGCCAGTGGGACCATGCGTGGTAGACGTTGCGTGCCGCCCGCGCCTGGGATAATGCCCCAGCGCACCTCGGTCAGGCCAATCGTCGCGTTTTCGGCGGCAATGCGCAGGTCGCAAGCCAGCATCATCTCGGTGCCTCCCGCGAGACAGAAGCCATTGACTGCTGCGATGATTGGTTTCCAGCACTCGAAGTTGTGCGTAATTCCACCAAAGCCGCGAGCGTCCGCCGTTCCGTTGTCACGAGCCGCACCGGAGAGCATTGGAATCAGCGATTTGAGATCCGCACCAGCCGAGAACGCCTTATCGCCCGCGCCGGTCAGCACACCAATCCACACCTCATCGTCGTCGCGAAAATCCTGCCAGGCCTGCGCCAATTCGCGCGAGGTATCCATATCGATCGCGTTGCGCGCCTCTGGCCGATTAATCGTGATCGTGGCGACGCGCCCGCGTTTTTCGTAGAGAATGCCCATATGTTCTCACTCCTTCTCTCGTTTCGCGAAATATCGTGATAGAGTTGTAGTGTAGCATGCGGGCGCGATTGGTTACAAGGTTCAGCCTGCATCGTCAACCCCCGTATTCGCAAAGAGCTGCCAACAGTGTTTCGACTGCTTGCCATTGCCACCGACTTCAGGTTTTTCTGTGATATGATAAATGCGCAATCAGCATGTTCCGCCGCTCTTTCTTTACTGATCGTCGTCAGGCGGAGGCGGAATTGGTTGATATTTTTAGCAACAGTGTGAAGTTTAGGAAAGGCGGGCAGGATATGGAATTTTCAGGTACGCAGACGATGGCCGCGCCGGTCCAGAAGGTCTGGACCTTTCTGATGGATGTGCAGAATGTCGCGGAATGCGCGCCGGGCTTCCAGAGCCTGGAAGTGCTGGGCGATGAGCATTGGAAAGCGGTCGTCGCGGTTGGTGTCGGGCCGGTCAAGGCTAAATTTACCATGGATGTCACGCGCCCGGAGATCGAGGAGCCGGAGCGCATGGTGGTGAAGGGCCGGGGCAAGGCACCGGGTAGCGCGGTCGAATTAACTGGGGATATGCATCTCACCAGCTTGAGCGAGAGTGAAACGCGCATGGATTGGAAGGCCAGCGTCGTGGTTAGCGGAACCATCGCCAGCGTGGGTGCGCGCTTTATGCAAAGCACAGCTGAGCGCCTGACCGGCCAGTTCTTTGATTGCTTGAAGAAGAAACTTCAGACCCCCGAAGGAGAGTAAGAGGCGCGTAATGCAGACTGCCGTTGAACGCTGGCAAGAGTTAATTCGCGCGCGCGCGAACCAGATGGACGCCGCCTACGCCCGCCTGGGGCGAACGAGCGCCGACTTCTGGGATCGTCGCGCGCGTGGCTTTCATCGCGCGACGCGCGAGAGTGCAACCGGCGATCCTTTCTACTTGCGCCTGCGCGAGCAACTCACACCACAGAGCAGCGTGCTGGACGTCGGCGCGGGCACTGGACGCTTCGCGTTAGCTCTGGCACCTTACGCGCGCCAGGTTACCGCGCTTGAGCCAAACGCCGCAATGCTCTCCTATCTGCG
>Ga0102924_1005245_pt1 | contig 12654 bp, 5 predicted proteins | sample PaiPotPPM11metaG_FD_80116 | JGI IMG/M metagenome (GOLD analysis project Ga0102924, IMG submission 80116) | Iron sulfur acid spring bacterial and archeal communities from Banff, Canada, to study Microbial Dark Matter (Phase II) - Paint Pots PPM... ... | reverse complement strand
TTTGGCCTGGTCACTATCAACGGCGAGCGCTCTCGCACCCGCGCCCTGGCGCGCGCGCTGCTCTGCCAACTCGTGTCTTTTCACGCTCCCGAAGACGTGCGCTGCATGGTCTACTTCCCCGCCGGGCAGGAAGGCGACTGGGAGTGGCTCAAATGGCTGCTCCATGCGCGCCGCCTGCGCCAGGTCAAGGCAGAAAAACGCCACGCCCCTGAACAACTCTGTATGCTTGCAAATACTGTGGAGGATCTGCGCACTCTCCTGCTGCAACAGATCAAACCGGAGTTAGAACGTCGTCATAGGCTTATCGAAGAGGCCGAGAATGATCAGAAGCGGCAACAAATGGCAGCGAGCGCCTGCTTCCCCCATCTGGTGGTCCTGCTGGATGGCTTCTCCCCAGCGAATGCTCTGGGACACCTGCCGGAACTGGACGCGCTGTTCAACGAAAGCGCGCAATTCGGTCTGACCGTCATCTGCCTGGTTGATGATTGCAGCCAGGAACCCGCGCAGGTGCGAGCGCGCCTCTCCATCTCAGATGTTGGCGGACTGAGTTTTGAAGAGATCAGGTATGGCGGTCGTCGCCTGGAGGGTCTGTTGCCTGACGCTGTCGGCCCCCAGGTCTGTGAGCGCATCGCTCGCAGCATGACGCCTTTAACGCTGGCCGAGGCTGGCGCCCAGCGAGACCTCTCACAGGATATCCGCCTGCTCGACCTGCTGGAGATCCCCGCGGCGGACGCGCTCGATCCCGCCCGTGCCTGGCGCCCCCTGGCACGGCCAGACCTGCTGCGCGTGCCGATCGGCCAGCGCGCGGACGGGCGTTTCGTGTACCTCGACCTGAAAGAGGCCGCCGACGGCGGTATGGGACCGCATGGCCTGCTCGTCGGCGCTACCGGCTCAGGCAAGAGCGAACTGCTGCGCACGTTCGTGACTGCCCTGGCTATCACGCATGACGCGCAGACGCTGAACTTTGTACTGGTGGACTTCAAAGGCGGCGCTTCCTTCGCCGACTTCGCAGCGCTCCCCCATGTGGCCGGGATTGTGACGAACCTGCAGAACGATCTCTCGCTGGTGGACCGGGTGTACTCCTCGCTGTCAGGCGAGCAGCAGCGCCGCCAGCATCTACTGCACGACGCGGGGAACCTTGATAATATTAAACAGTATCGCGTCCTGTGGCAGCAGCGCCCCGAGATGGAGCCAATGCCTCACCTGGTCATCGTGGTAGATGAGTTCGCGGAACTCATCGCCAACCGCCCCGATTTTCTGGACCTCTTCGTGACGATGGGGCGCGTCGGGCGCAGCCTGGGGCTACACCTGCTGTTCGCGACGCAGCGCCTGGAGGAGGGGCGTATCAAAGGTCTGGAGAGCCACCTGCGGTACCGTATTTGCCTGCGTACCTACAGCGCCCCAGAAAGTAAGATCGTGCTGGGGACATCCGATGCCTATTATCTGCCGGCGACTCCGGGTATGGGCTATTTCAAGGTCGATACCGATACCTATGATCTCTTCAAAACGGCGCTGGTTTCTGTACCCTACGTGCCGATGGAGGAGCAGACCTCGCTTGAAAGCAGGATACGAATGTTTACCTCCGCCGGTCAGTTGGTGAAGTACCAGGCAGGCTCAATTGAGGCTGAGCAGACGTTGCTTATGAATAAGACAGAACTGTATAAGTCAGAACCCAGTGATCTGTATACAGAGATGGATGTGATCATCGATCGTTTAGCGCAGACGCGCTCATCCGGGCAGAGCCAGCCCGTCCACCAGGTCTGGTTGCCACCGCTGGAGAAAACGCTGCCGCTGAGCAGCGTGCTACAGCAGTGCCAGCGACCCGATCTGGATGGCAGTCACTGGGAGGAACCGCCATTCGGCGATCTGCGTATTCCCGTCGGTCTGGTGGATATGCCGCTCCAGCAAGCACAGGAGCCGCTGTGGCTCGATTTCTCCGGCATTGGGGGACACCTGGCGCTGGTCGGAGCGCCGCAGTCGGGGAAGAGTACGTTCTTGCGCACCCTGCTGACGTCGTTCCTGCTGACCCATTCGCCGCGGGATGTGCAGTTCTACTGCATCGACATGGGCGGCGGGCTGCTGCGCATCTTTGAGCAGGCGCCGCATGTCGGGGCCGTCTGCGGCAAACTGGAGCGTGACAAGGTGCGGCGCGTGGTACGTCAGATGCACAAGGTCATCGAGGAACGCGAGTTTCTCTTCCGCGAACACGGCATCGATAGCATGGCGACCTTTCGCGCGCTGCGCCAGAAGGGGGAGTTGGAGTATGTATCCTTCGGCGATGTCTTCCTCGTCATCGACAATTTCGCGCAGTTCTTGCAAGAATTTGACCAGCTCGAAACTGACCTGGTCGAGATCGTGGCTAGCGGGTTGACGTATGGCGTCCACCTGGTCATCGCCGCGAATCGCTGGGTTGAAATCCGCCCGAAGTTGCGCGATAACATAGGCACGCGCCTCGAATTGCGCTTGAATGATATCAATGAGTCCGAACTGGGCAGGGCGGTGGCGTCTGCTCTGCCAACAGATGTGCCGGGACGCGGCGCGAACAGAGACAAGCTCTACTTCCAGGTGGCGCTGCCCTTGCTTGATAAGGACGTGGCCGCGCTCGATGGAAGTAATAATGCGGTTCAGGAGTCGCTGAACGCGCTTGTGCAGCGCGCGCGCGCGTCCTGGAAAGGGGAACCAGCGCCGCAGGTGTATATGTTGCCCTCGCTGGTTCGCTGGAGTGACCTGCCCGCGCTCTCACCAGATCAACCGCCCGGTATACCGCTTGGCCTGGAGGAAACTGGCCTTCATCCATTCTACATCGACTTAATCTTCAGTGAACCGCATTTCATCATCCTGGGAGATACCGAATGCGGGAAAACCTCGCTCCTGCGTACCTGGATGCACGGCATTGAACAGCGTTATACGCCGCAGGAGGCAGGCTTTGCCATCATCGATTTCCGCAAGAGTCTGCTGGATTTTGTCGAGAGCAAGCACCTCCTGGCTTACGCCTACAACCCGCCGACGCTGACCGCGTGTATCGGGAACATGAAAACCGATCTGGAGCGGCGCTTGCAGAAAACCTCGGATCTTCCGCTCAAGGAACTGCGCCGTCCGCAGGGCTGGAGCGAGCGCCATTACTTTCTCTTTGTGGACGACTACGAGAACATCATGACGCCAGGCATGAGTCCACTCGCGCCGCTGGTGGAGTACTTGCTCGCGGGCCGCGATATCGGCTTCCACCTGATCCTGGTTCACCGCGTCAGTGGCATGGGGCGCGCGGCCTTTGAACCCGTTTTTCAACGCCTGCGCGAGATGGGAAGCGCGGCCATCATCATGAGCGGCGATCCCTCGGAGGGCAAAATTTTCTATGGACAGGCCGCCGGGCCGCTGCCGCCGGGCCGCGGCTACCTGGTGCATCCAAAACGCCCGCCGACGCTGGTGCAGGCGGCGTTTGCCCAACCTGAATATGCAGACACATAGCGCAAAAATACAGAACCTGTACAGAGCCTTTTAGAAAGGAGAGCAACGTGAGTGAGAGCGAAATTTTAGCGGTTCCGTCGCAATTACTGGAGACGGCTCCTGTCTATACGAGCAAAGCCAGTTCGGTCACTACCTTTGGGTCAGAGGTGGACAGCGCGACAAAGTCGCTGCTATCAAGCCTCGAAGGATCGGGGTTGCCCCTGGGCAGTTTTCTGGAAGCGACGGCCACGCTGATCGGGAAAACCCAGATCTCTTTTGAATGTGCGGAGAAAAATCTGGAGGGCATCGCCCAGGCGCTGGCGACCACTGCTCAGGAGTTTTCGTCTACCGATGCACAACTGGCCGCACTCTTTACCGCGCTGGAGGGAGTGATACCTGAATTTGCGGGCTTTGAAGCCGCGCCTATTGCCGTGCCAGGTCAGCCCATTCCAGAGGTCTCGCCTCATCTTCCGCCACAGCCACAGCACCATAGCTGGTGGAGTTCGGCGCTGTCCTTTGTTGGACATCATTGGCAATATGTTGCTGCAGGTGCAGTAATCGCAGGCTCGGTTGGTCTCGATATCGTCTCAGGTGGGGCAGCTACTGTCCTTACGCCTGGAGAAGGTGAGCTAACAGCGGGTCTTGTAGGTGCGGGGGCGGCGACAGACGCAGCAGGCGCTGCTGTATCCGGCAGTGCGACGCTTGGGGGCGCAACAATTACGGGGGCTGATATGGCAGCATATGATCCCGCTCTTGCGGCTGAGATGGCGCAGCTGGGGATGAGAACGGGGGTTGCAAGCCGATTTTGAGGTTGAGTTGATGGTAAAAGCATGTTCGCACATCTGGTAGATATATCATTTCAAAGAAGGAGGAGAATATATGTTTCCGGCTGGAGGAGGCACGAACCTGCCAACATCAGGGCAACTACAGGAGGCAGCCATTGCATTAGCGACGACTGCCGGCAAATATACCGCCGTTTCGGAAGAACTCGTTGCTGTCGCCGCAAGCGCGCTGGCTGCCGGGCAAGACTTAACGACCCGCTGGCGCGGAAAAGCGCCCGCGTCCTTCCTGACCAGCCTGGACAAGCTGGCCGGGGATGTCTCGAATATCGCCGACGCGCTGGCAACTTCCGGCAATGCGATGATGACTCTCGCCGATGCTATCGGCTCCCAGAGTGGATCAATTATGACGGCAAATCAGTTGACGGCGCAGGCCCCGGCTCATCCCTCGTCCGGGCAAGCGCAGCAGCTCAGCAACGCCCTGGTAGCCGCCAACGCGGCAATGGGAGCGATTACCGCGGCTGCCAACGCGGCAGCCGGTCAGCTCGATCAAGTTACTGGAGTTGGCACATGTAGCACAGGGAAAAATAAACAGCAGTGGTATCAAGATCGATTTGCTGCGATAGCTTTGGAGTTGAAGGAGCTTGACCAGAAATTAGGGGGACCACAAGCTAGTGGCAATGGAGGCAAAGGCAAGCCTCCCGACAAAGGCCCTCCTTACTTCGGTGACGAGCCTTCAGGGAAGCGATGGCATAACGACAGGGGGAAGCCTAATTGGCAGCTTAGAGTATTCCGCGCATTCAAGGATGCATTTATCGCGTCTGCTGTGAATGTTTGGTACAATGATGGTAAGAATTATGCCGTGGCCTATGGCGAGTCGAAGTGGGATATCCCTGGAGCTATGCTTACCCATCCGCTTTATGATATCTCAAGCAGTTTTAGCCAGAATGCTACTGGGACGATAATTAGTGTAGTCATAGGCGGTCTGGCTGGCGGATTTGGTGCGAATATTCCCGGAGAGATTAGCATTCCCTGGACTTCGCGCACGATAAGCGTTGGCGAGGAATTATCAAAGCATGGAGGAGCGGCTGGTACACTCGGAGGTTCTGTTATCAATGGCTTAATCCGTCCGCTGCCACATCCAATCCAAAAGATCACTGACTTGCCTGGTGATCGTGTCATGGTACGCGTCTTTCAAAACGGCCGGTACCAGGTGCAGGTATGGTCAGACAAATACGCGCTATCCCAGGTAAATAAGAGTGGGCAGCCTTTTGGAAACCTTCCTCCTGGTGTCAATCTCAGCCCTACTCCTACTCCTACTCCTTCTGCTCCAGTTCCTAGTCCTGCCGCCCCGCACGCGCCGCCAGGATAGACAGAGGAAAGAGAGAAAGGTAAATAGCATGTCCTTATGAGATACACTATGATATTGAGCATACTGGAGAAAGACGGCACGGTCAGCAGCGACTCGCTGGCCGCTGCTCTGCAAGCCGATCTCACCCACATCACCCAGCAGTGTCCACGGGCAGCCGAAATTCTGCAACAGTGCGCCTTTCTCGCGGCCCGTGCTATTCCTGATGCGCTCTTCACCCAATCCTCTGCTGCTGAAGCCATCGAGATACTGCTGGCTTATGAACTGATTGCGCGGCAGGATCAAGCCGGGCAGTTCGACATGCATCCGTTGCTACAGACGGCAGTGCGCCAGCTCATGCCATCGAATCAGCAGCAGGAACGAGTGGAACAGGCGCTATATGCGCTGGATCAGTATATCTCATCGCTTGGAGAAGAGGCCGCCACTTCCAGCGTCTTCTCTGCTGTCTCCCATATCCAGCAGATAGCGAGTTACAGTTCTGAATGGACGCTCTCCTTGCAAGAAGCCGCCGAAGTGTTTGCCTGGGGCGCGGAGATTCTGTACAAGCAGGCGAACATCCAGCAAGCGGAACCGCTGCTCAGGCAGGCGCTGCCCATCTGGGAACGCGCACTGGGTCCCACACACCCGGCGATAGGTAGCGTGTTGCTCAACCTTGCGAATTTAAATTTCCGCTTGAAAAACTATCCCCAGGCCGAATTTTTCGCCCAGTGGGCCATTCGAGCGCAATCACAAGCGTCCGCGGTGAATCATGCCTCGATCATCTTCAGCCTGAATAACCTGGGTCATATATATGCTGAGCAGGGCAAACAGGACGAAGCGAAACTTTGCTACCAGAAAGCCCTTGCCCTGGCTACAAATGCACGATTACAAGGGCATCCTTTTTGCATCACAGCGGCATACGAATTAGCCATGTTGGAGATTGAGCAGGAGCGGTTCGCCGAAGCGGAGCCATTGCTGCGCCAGGTATGCACCGATTGGAAACAATCGCCAGATGCCGCCTATCCTTCGACGATTCAAGCGTGGCAGGCGTTCGCGAAAGTTTCATTCGCGCTGGAAAAGTGGCAGCAGGCCGAGGAATGCTACCAGCGGCTTCTGCCGATCTATGAACAAACAGTGGGGAATGAGCATCCTGAGACGCTTCATTGCCTGGAGCAAGAAGTGATCGTTTACAAAATGCAAAATAAGCTTGACGAGGCAAAAGCTGCCACGCAGCATCTGCTGAAGGTCAAAGAACGAACGCTGCCTCCTGAATCTCCCGAACTGGCTTCTTGTCTGAACGATCTGGCGGAAATTGTCATCGTGCAGAGGCAGTTCGCGGAGGCGCTTCCTTTATTGGAGCAGGCCCAGAAGATTTACGAGGCCGGGCCGGAAGATCTGACGCTGGGCAGCATACTCATGAATCTCGCCGCGGTGTACGCCGCACAACAAGAGCATGAACAAGCTATCGTATCTCTCGAACTATCTCTCGCTATCAAAACACGCGTTCTGGGGAGTGATCATTCCGATCTCAGTGAGAGCCTGGATGCTCTGGCTTTGTTATATGCCAGCCAGAACAGGTTGGAGGAGACAGAAACGATGCTGCAACGCGCCTTAGCAATAGGCGAACAAGGAGCGGAAACGAGCAGTATGGAACGAGCCGGGCGATTGCTCGCTCTCGGACAGGTTAGCCTGGTACGGGACCTGCCCGCACAAGCAGAAGGATACTTACAGCAAGCCCTTACTGTTGCTCAAACATCTCACGCTGCCGAGCCGCTTTTCACCGCGCTTCTGCTTGATAATCTGGCCGCCGTCGAGGCAAGACAGGGAAAAAATGAAGAAGCGATCGAGCATTTGCAGCAGGCGCTGCTTCTACACGAGTCGATGCCAGGAACAGAGCGCCCTGACCTGGTTGGGAACTTGCTCGCTCTTGGGAATATCAATGCTTCTTCGTCTCAGTAAGGTTGGAGTTGACAGTAGATATATCAGTACGCCCTATTCTTGAACAAGTTGTGCGTAGAGCGTTCGCGTGGCGACCGTTTTGGGGTGAGCGTCTCCCAGGGACTGCGAGCGGATCTTCAGAGCGCGTTCTGCCAGGGAGAGCGCCTCACACAAGTTGCCCTGCTTCTGTCGGAGAAGGGCCAGATCATGCAGCGTTTGCGCTGTCTCAGGATGCTGCTGACCAAGATGCTGTTCTCTGAAGGTGAGCGCGCGCTGATAGAGCGATTCCGCCTCCGCGTATTTGCCCTGCTCTCGGGAGAGGCTCGCCAGACCATTGAGCGAAGAGGTCAGATCAGGATGCTCGGACCCCAGGCTCTGCTCGGTGATGCGCAACGCTCGCCGATAGAGCGATTCTGCCTCTGCGTATTTGCCCTGTTCTCGGGTGAGATCCGCCAGATTGTTGAGCGCCTGAGCCACCTCCGGGTGATCGGGTCCCAAAGCTTGCTCCAAAATGTGCAACGCTTGCCGGTAGAGCGGTTCTGCCTCCGCGTCTCTCCCTTGACCGCGGGAGAGAAGTGCCAGATTGTTGAGCATCTGAGCCATCAGAGGGTGGTCAGAACCCAGAGTTTGCTCCAGGATATGCAAGGCTTGCAGGTAGAGCGGTTCTGCCTCCGCGTATCTGCCCCGCTCCAGGTAGAGGTCCGCCAGGTTGTTGAGCGAGATGGCGACATCGAGATGGTCAGGTCCCTGGGCCTGCTCCCGGATCCGCAAGGCTCGCTGGTAGAGCGGCTCCGCCTCTGCGTATTTGCCCTGACTCCAGTAGAGAAGGGCCAGGTTGTTGAGCGAGGTTGCCACATCGGGATGGTCAGGTCCCTGGGCCTGCTCCCGGATCCGCAAGGCTCGCTGGTAGAGCGGCTCCGCCTCCGTGTATCTGCCCTGACTCCAGTAGAGGACCGCCAGATAGTTGAGTACGCGAGCGACATCGGGGTGGTCAGGTCCCTGGGCCTGCTCCCGGATCTGCAAGGCTCGCTGTAAAAGCGGTTCCGCCTCCGTGTATCGCCCACGCGTACGCAGATACTGAGCTACCCTATAGGCTAAGGAGGCAAGGGCGAGAGATTCATCGGCAACGTCGGCTCGCTGCAAACAGAGCAGCGCGTGCGGTAGCAGTCGCTCACATTGTTTCCAGGTGGCATACTCTGTTGATGGCAACACTTCGGGAAACACCGCGCCGAGCGCCTCGACGGCTCGCCGGGTCCACAGCTCCCGCTCTTCCTCCGTCATAGCATCCAGGAGAACTGCCTGCACCAGCCGATGAATGGAAAGCATCTGCTCCTCCGATTGCCGGTGTAGCAGTGAAGAGGAACACGCGCTGGCGATCACCCGGTTCCAGTCCAGTGCATCGCGAGAGACGGCCTGAAGCTGTGTTCCCAGGTATTCGGCTCCCTGGCGAAAGAGTTCCTCGGGGATGGCATCAGGCTGTAGAAGCGCGCAGACCCGTAGGAGATCCCACACCGCCGGGTGGCGCTGGGCGGTCGTTGTGATCGCCAGGGTGAAGGTCGTAGAGACCGACTCCGGGTGATCACGCGATCCTTCTCCGCGCTGCTTGAGCAGGACGGCACGCCGGGCATGAAAAAACTCGAGGTAGGTTTGCAGGCTACATCCAGTTTCTTCAATATAAGCTCCGGCCTGGTCAAGCGCCAGGGGCAATCCTTCCAGGGCCGTCATCAGTTGCTCTGTCGCGGCATACTCGGCAGGCATGTTCACGGCAAGCTGCTGCAAGTGTTCCCGTGTGGCCTCCGGTTCCACTACTTTGGCCCGGCGTAAGAGGAAGAGCATCCCTTCCTCCTGTTCCATGGGGAGTAGATCCATCCCTCGCGTCAGTGTTCCCAATACCCGGCAGCGCGTGGTGAGCAGAATTGTCCCCTGCCGGACGGAGGGGAGAAAGCGATCGACCATCCCCAGGTCTTCCACATTATCCCAGATCAACAGCCATTGCCTATGCGTCGCGAACCACTGTTGGACCGCCTCGACTACGTGCTGCTGGTTTTTCTCGTCTCGCCCCGGCAACTGGAGTACCTCAGCGATGCGCAACAGACCGGAGACGATGCTCTCGACAGCCTCTGCTCCGATCCAGAAAACGGCGCTGTAGTCCAGGGCGTGCCGGTAGGCATACTCCAACGCCAATTGCGTCTTGCCAACTCCTCCCAACCCGTGTAGGGCATACGATTGGGTGTGTGCGACCATGTGGTCGGCATGCAGGTATGTGTGCAGCGCCTCCAAGATCGCTTCACGCCCAGTGAAGAAGGGATTGCGCGGATAGGGAACGTGCCAATAAGGGGAGAGCGCGGTGAGGCTGGCTTCCAGTAACTGGCGTGTCTCCTGCTCAGCTAAGCCCAACTGGCGGGCCACCTCCAGCACGAAGGTTTTGCTCTCCGGCAGGTAATCACCCCGTTCCCAGATGCTGATCGTATTGCGATGGACGCCGATCTTGGCAGCTAAGGTCTGCTGCGTGAGGCGCTTGCGCGTGCGAAACGTTTTGAGCATCTCGCCAAAGGAAGACATGCTTTCCATACCATCTCCTGACTCGTGCCTCGTTCTTGAATACTACCTCTTTTTTCATTATCCTAGCGTCATGAGATGCACAACGATCCTGTGCATCTCAATTGTATCATATCTTGTGTTTAGACACGAAGAAGATAGCCAGGATATACAGGGCAATCGCAACCTGGCTGGCTCGGCGCGTGCAGCTTGATCACTTCGTCATAGCAGTTTTGGCGTCTGGTGGAATTGATCCGAACTGACGTTTTGATATAAGGATCAAGGGCTGATGCCAAAGCGCTGGAGAACGGCCTGTGGAGGGCCGAGAGAGAAGGGAAGGCGGCGGATGGGAACATGGGTCAAAACGGCAAATTCGGCGAGATGGAAAATGCCATAGTCTTGGCCGATGAGCTTATCCTTATATCAAAACGTCGGGTCTAAAAAGGAGAGGTTGCTTCTCTTCACACGACTTTTTTGTCGCCTCGCTTCCCTCTCTCAATTGGCCTCGCAGGCGGTTTGACGCTTTTTGTTTCTTCGCCTGCATTCGTTCATATTCGCTGAATCTCGCCGGTATTGCTGTCAAGATCGCTGTCAGTTCTGTCCTTCTGAAACGGCGCGTGAAGTATCGCCAGGGATATCGGCTTTACAATAACGATAGATGTCCCGAAGGTAAGGACCCGAATTCTTCACATCTTATCCTTTTGCTCTTTTTAGGGCAAGAAACCCAGGAGTCTCTGAATCTGTTCAGAGACTCTTTTTATTGTCTCATGCCAGCACGTTCTGGTATCAGTCTTATCGCGAAAGGAATGTTGTATGCCGCAAGAAGAACGTATGAGCGCTCTGCTCACCTTCCCGTTCGGCAGTTTTCTCATGCTGCGCCTGGAGTATGTGCTGCTGACTGGCAATGAACTGGAAGCCAAAATCCTGCGTCTCATCGAGAAACGCATGGACGATGAGCGCAGACGCCGCTATCTGGCCCAGATAAACACCATGCCATCAGGGACAAAAGAAACAACCGTCGTTCTCGACATTCCCAAAGACATCTGGGTTCCCATTTCGCACGCCCTATTCCTCTATGATCTCTACGGCCTGGTGCAAAGCGAGAATACCCTCAAACGCGCGCTCTCCTCCTTGCTCAAAAAGCAGCTTATTTTTACACGCAAAGGCCAGGGTCGTTATGCTCCAGCAGAATACCAGCTCAACCTGGAAAAGATTGAGCAAGAATTTGTCAGGATGAGCAAGCAGGGCAAAGCAGGGTATCAGCCAGTGACCCCTTCAACGAATGATCCCCTGGAGCCAGAACCAGGGGATCAAGTAATCACCCCCTCGGAGGGTCAATCAGTGATACCCTCAACGTCAACCAGAGTATTAACCGCTGACCCTCTCAGGGTATCAGAGATTGACCCCACTAGAAGAGAGACAGAGAAGAGCGATCTTGGGAGAAAAAAAGAAGCAGAAGAACAGCCTTCGCCTTCATCACCTTCCTCTCAGCAGCAATCGGCTGCTGCTACTGGTATTGCTCACGCTCTCACAAGGGATCAGAATCCAAAAACTGAGGGATCGGCGGTTGGGCCTCTCGCTGCTCCACCAGCATCACCTCCTGAACCTGGAACGCCGCTTGACCCGGAAGCCATTGTGCGCCTCGTCGAATATAAGCGCGGCATCCCTTACGACATGGCGTCTCGGTCATGCCAACTGCATTCTGCCCAACAACTCATCGATATGCAGTTGCCGCTCGATGTGGAGTTGCTGGAGCGCGTGTATGACGAGTGCTGCGATCCCTGGTGGCAGCAGCACTTTGGCGATCTGCATGTGACGCACCTCGTCGTACGCGAAAAGCAACATGGTGAGCCGCGCATTGTGCGCTTGCTCAAGCGCGTACAGGCGAAAATGAACCATGCGGCGAGCGTGTCAACGCCATCCTCACAGGCGACAGGACGTCACCCGCCGAATGCCTCACCTCGGCTCGTTGGCGTTTCCGGCTTGCCGCTCATTCAGGCTCCAGAGCAACCCATGACGGTGATTGGGCCAAAACGCTGTCGGCCACGTCCAGTGGGAAGGATGGTCTCGTAACATGGAGAAACTGTTGCCACAAAATATTGAGGCCGAGCAGGGAGTGTTGGGGTCGATCATCATCGATCCCGATGCCGTCAGCCTGGTCGAGCCGTTCCTCCATCCCGACGACTTCTACCGCGATGCCCACCGCACGCTGTACGAGGTGATCATTCATCTGTACATACGGCGCGAACCGGCGGACTTTCTCACGATCTGCAACGAATTGGAACGATGCAACAAGCTGGCCGCGGTTGGCGGAGCCAGTTATATCACCTCGCTCATCAATCGCGTCCCAACTAGCGCCAACGGCGAATACTACGGGCGTATTGTAGCGCAGAAAGCCCTCATGCGCCGCCTCATTCACACTGCCGGGCGCATCGCGGCCCTGGCGTATGAGGAAGCCGACCATGCCGCCGAGCAAGCGGAACGGCTGATCTACGCAGTCTCGCGAGCGCAGCAGGGAGCGCGCGAACTGACGAGTGTCGGGAGTATCCTCAATAGCATGTTTGACGATCTGGTTTCGCCACATGCGCCAGGGGGCATCATCACCGG
>Ga0102924_1005243_pt1 | contig 12657 bp, 11 predicted proteins | sample PaiPotPPM11metaG_FD_80116 | JGI IMG/M metagenome (GOLD analysis project Ga0102924, IMG submission 80116) | Iron sulfur acid spring bacterial and archeal communities from Banff, Canada, to study Microbial Dark Matter (Phase II) - Paint Pots PPM... ... | reverse complement strand
TGTTTCTGAGGTTATCGGCAACCGGAGCGTCAAGGTCAACCGCGTCTTTGCAGGACGGCCCGACAACAATTTTTTCCATGTAGCAGTCAGGAGCATTCAGCAGGCCGCCGCGTTCGGACGCAGCCAGCACGGTAATGGAGCCGGGCGCCCCCGTGGCGCAAAGATTGGTTCCTTCCAGTGGATCGACGGCGATATCGACCTCGGGCACCTCGCGCCCGTCAGGAAATTCCGCGCCGACTTTTTCCCCGATGTAGAGCATGGGAGCTTCGTCGCGCTCGCCCTCGCCGATCACGATGGTGCCGCGCATGGGGATACTGTCCATGGTCTGGCGCATGGCCTCGGTGGCAACCTGGTCAGAAAGTTTGCGCTCGCCCTGACCCATGGTGCGCGCCGAAGCGATAGCTGCGGTTTCGACGACCCGCAAGAATCTCGAAGCCAGGTCGCTCTCAATGTTTTGACCGAAACTCCTGACTTTGCCTTCAGGTCGTGTATCAGTAGCCATAGCAAGCCTCCTTGAAGCACCGGACAGTGACTATAGCGCGAAGCAGCCCGGGAAGGGAAGACACGCGAGTGCGAACCTGAAGCATCGCAACATGTCGCGCGGGAAAGCGAACACTGTTAAAATTGCTGGGATACCTTTGCAGTTTCCGCACGAGCGGGGCTATAGCTCAGTTGGGAGAGCGCATCGTTCGCAACGATGAGGTCGTCGGTTCGAGCCCGACTAGCTCCACCAAGTTTTCAATCAGTTACAGATTTCCTGCGTCAAGCCTTGTCCCATTTGTCCCATAAAACTATTTCAGGTCCTGCCGGGATCGCCTCAACTCCAACGGGACAAGCAGCCGACACCAAGCATTCTGGATTCCGTCCTGGGTTAGGCGTGACAAGTCCATGGATTTGGCGTGGGCTACAAATTTGTGCCTTAGTGGCGGGCGAGCATATGGGTAGAAGCCCTACTGTCACCAGTGTTGGGTACGGCCGGACGGTGGGAATATTTGTCCATGTCGTCGGTTCTATACACGGGAACTTTCGATAAGGCAATAGCGGTAATAAAGGAGCGAGTGCGTTGCATCCCTTCGATCTCAAGACAGTGATCTTCGCGAAACACGCACAACATGTCGTGTTGATTCACTTTCCGATCGCTTTATTTATTGCTGCAGTGGGATTCGACTTAATGGCGCAGTGGACAAAGCGAAATGACGTCGCAGAAACGGCCTATTTCAACCTGGTACTGGCGGCGATGTCGACGCTGCCGGTTCTCGCCACTGGTGTCCTCGCCTGGCAATTCCAACTCGAGGGCCAGAGACTGAAAGGCATCCTCTTACTCCACTTGATATTTGCGTGCGTCTCTAGCGTAGCGATCTGGCTGGTTTGGTGGCTACATTTCCGCGCACGTCAGCAGAAAGCGCCTTTACCGCGCTACCGCCTCGCGCTCGAATTTATGGCCGTCGGCAGTGTGGTTCTGACCGCACATCTGGGCGGCTTCCTGAGCGGTGTAAATGGGCCTGGTTAGACGCTCAAGAGGATCTCCAGTTCGAGAAACTCAAGTTGGCCGGGAATAAAAGCGATCGTCGCCAGTTATGCATGCTGACAGATGCAGAAGGGAGGGCGTGGTGGCAGAAAAAAAGCACGATCTCGTAAATCAGAATTTACAAGACCTCAACCATGACGGCGTGGACCGTCGCGGATTTCTCAAGTGCATGGCATGGGCAGGCACCGGATTGGTCTGGACCATGAGCGGCGGAATTCCCGTGTCTCGCGCATTCGCCAAGAGCCACGGCAACGATTCCAGCAAAGATGCCGGCAACGGCGCGGATTTCAGTTTCGTGCAAATCAGCGACAGTCACATCGGTTTCAACAAACCGGCAAACCCGGATGTCACGGCTACGCTGCAAGTCGCAATTGACAGAATCAACGCTCTGCCGCATAAACCCGACTTCATTATTCACACCGGCGATCTGAGTCAGCTTTCCAAACCCAGTGAATTCGACACGCTTGATCAGACGTTAAAAGGTGTGTCCGCGAAACAGATTTACTTCGTACCGGGCGAGCACGACATGCTGACCGATAACGGCGACCAGTATCTGCAGCGCTTTGGCAAAGGCACAAAGGGCGCGGGATGGTACAGCTTCGATCAGAAGGGGGTCCATTTCGTCGGTCTGGTGAATGTCGTTAACTTGAAAGCTGGAGGCCTCGGATCGCTCGGGCGCGAACAGTTGGAGTGGCTGGAGGCCGATCTCAAGGGGCGCTCTACCAGCACTCCCATCGTACTTTTTGCCCACATACCTTTGTGGACTATCTATCCCGACTGGGGCTGGGGAACTGATGACAGCGAGCAGGCGTTGTCCTACGTAAAGCGTTTCGGCTCGGTGACTGTGTTGAATGGCCACATTCACCAGGTGATGCAGAAAGTCGAAGGCAAGGTTTCATTCCACACCGCGATGTCGACCGCTTTTCCGCAGCCTGCTCCGGGATCTGCGCCTTCGGCCGGCCCCATGAAAGTACCCGCCGACCAGTTGCAGAAGGTACTCGGTATTACGGACGTAAATTACCTGGTCAGCGGCAAGAGCCTCGCCATCGTAGACTCCGTGCTCGATGGTTCGTCGCGGTCAAATTCCGGAAAAAGTGCAGGCTAGAAAATTGCATTGTCCGACGCAGTGAAGGATAGGAAAAATATTTCCGTAGAAACCAATCGAACGGCAGAAGTGAGGAAAGCATAATGAGAAACGTTCAAACCCGCCAGCGCCTTGGTTTCATGGGAAACACTTTGGTGCTTACTGCAATCGTTTCGGCGATGACGCTAACCGGCATATCGGCCTCTTCAATGTCACAACCAGCAGGCGCGCCAGGAACTGTACAAGCCGCCTCGGTGGAAGCATCAGCGGGCTCTGCAGACGAAGTTAAGATCGACAATTTTGCATTCGCTCCTCTGGTGGTAACGGTGAAAGCAGGTGCGGAAGTGACCTGGATTAACCATGACGACATTCCCCACACCGTGGACAGTTCTCAAGGCAAATTTAAGTCTGACGCACTCGACACCGACGATAAGTTCAAGTTCCGCTTTACCGAGCCGGGAGAATACCCGTTTTACTGCCGGATGCATCCGAAGATGAGGGGAAAGGTAATCGTGGAGCCCTAATGGCAACGCTATCCGAAGCTCACGAGAAGACAGCGGCGCATTCGCAAGAGCGCCAGACGACCATGTTTGCGACCTCGGTGCGATTCGGAGCATCAAGCGGGGGAAACAGTGACCTGGATCTTGTCCATGCCAGCAAGGACGGTGATATCTCTGCTTTTGAACAACTGGTAAAACGACACGACCGCCGACTTTTCCGAATCGCCCACCACGTTACCCATAACCGAGAGGATTCTCAGGATGTCGTTCAGGAGGCCTTCTTGAAGGCCTTCCAACACCTGAATGAATTTCGAGAGGATTCGCAATTCTTGACTTGGCTAATTCGCATCACGGTGAACCAAGCGTTGATGAAGGTGCGAAAGCAGCGGACGATAAGGGAAGTATCGCTGGATGAGGATTTTCAGGCGGACGAAGGCACGATTCCAAAAGAGGTCACCGATTGGGCGCCCAACCCTGAACAACTCTACGGAACGTGGGAATTACGAGAAATCCTCATCAACGCCCTGAGAGAGTTGCCGCCTATGTTGCGAGCAGTCTTCGTGCTGCGGGATCTTGAAGGCCTTTCAACGGATCAGATCAGGGAGGTGCTCACCCTAAGTCAGGCTGCCGTGAAGTCGCGGCTGTGGCGAGCCCGGCTGCAGTTGCGAAGACACCTGAACCGTTATTTCAGCAAGCAAGAAAAATCTGCGCAAGTCAAGTAGAGACAACGGTGCCTGCTGATAGAGGCCTTGTCAAACTTCACGCCTACGCTTGCCAAGTCGATTCGGACTCGGCGGTGGATTGATTTACTTGACCCACCGAAGTTATTTAATCTTTATCTTGAAATGGTTTTTGGTCTTTCCACGAGGCTCCAGTTCGTCCTCAGTTAACCGTGTAGAACTGGGGTGCCCGCTTTTGTTCCACGGAGATTTATTTGAGCGCAGTGGGAATAAAACGCTCGCTCGCTAGTTTACTCTTGTGTGCGTGTTGGAAGAGGGCTCGGCATCGGGGTCGTTCGAGGAGTTGGCTATGCCGCTGTTTGAGCGGCTCTACAACTTTGCTCACTGGCTTACCCAAGACCGCCAGGAGGCTGAGGATCTGGTGCAGGAGACATTCGTCAAGGCGCTTAAGGGATTCCGTTCGTTCCAGCCGGGCACCAACTTTCGCGCCTGGATCTACCAGATTCTCCGTAATACATTCCTCACCTCACGAACTGGCCTAAAATCAACCGCGACCGTGCCGCTGGAAACGGAAAACCAGAATGAAACTCTGCCCGCATCCAACGACACCCCGGAGAGCATTCTCCTGCAGCGTTCCGATCAGCAGCTCGTGCGAGAGGCTTTGACTCGTTTGCCCGTGCCCTATCGCGAGGTGCTTCTGCTGTGTGAATTTGAAGAAATGTCATATCAGGAAATTTCTGCAACTCTTGCCATCCCAATGGGTACCGTGATGTCACGCTTGTCCCGCGCCCGCCGGGCTTTACGGGATGCCGTACAAGAGTTGCAAGGAGCCTGAACAAAGTTGCCTGAATCATGAGCTGCGAGCGTTGGATCGAAAAACTCGATGCGTACGTCGACGGCGAACTCACCGCCGGCGAAGCTCGCGCGTTAGATGAACATCTGCGCGGATGCTCGAGTTGCACCGCAGAGGTCCTGCGCAAAGTTCAGCAAAAGCGAGCCGTCCACGCAGTCGGCCAGAAGTTCAAGCCAGACCCCGCTTTCCGCGCCCGCATTCAAAAGAGCATCGCCGCACGCAAGCCGTCCTTTCCGAATAGGCGCTGGTTTCCCGCTCTCGCAACTTCCGCCATAGTGCTGATTGCCGGTGCACTTTTTCTGACGCTCCGCGGGAGCCAACAGCAACTGATCGGCGAATTGGTGGACCAGCATGTGGCAACTCTCGCCAGCGCCAATCCGGTCGATGTCGTTTCTACCGACCGGCACACGGTCAAGCCATGGTTTGCCGGCAAGATTCCCTTTACCTTCAACCTGCCCGAGTTGCAAGGTTCTCCTTTTGTCCTGGTCGGCGGCAGGGTCAGCTATCTCAACCAGTCCCCCGGCGCGGAACTAATTTTTCGCGTACGCCAGCACCAGATTTCGCTCTTTATTTTCCAGGATCAGGGTCTCGGAGAGGCTGGCAGGCATGAGCCAGCGCGTAGCGCCCTTTCCTTTGAAGTGCGCACCTGGCGCCACAACGGCCTTCGTTATTTCGTTGTTGGCGACGCCAGCCCCCAGGACTTGGACAAGCTGAGCGAACTGATTAAGGCGGCCGGATGAGAGAGCTGTTTCCAGCGTTTGGTCACAAGCGAGACTCGTGCCGTCACAAGTGAGAATCGTGCGCGTGAATTCCCGGTGCGCCCAGGAAATAACGACGCGCTCTCAAGAGCCCCGCCGCCATGTGTTGACATCCTTAGCTTCTCCGGGCTAATCAGGCCGACGTATTGGCCGCCAGATAATCGGGATGTGATCAATCCGCAAGATGGGCACACATCCTTTGTGATCCGTAACCGGCGATCACCGGGAGCTTATGCACCCTGTACATCAGCAGGATCGCGAACAGCATAATCAGCAGAGCAAAAGAAATACTTAATTTTGCCAAGTGTAAGGAGCCATAAATTCACGAGCATGAGCGCCATCTCGGACGATCTCGCCAACTCTACTGTTCTGGATCACGAGGCCAAGCAAGAGAAGACTCGCGATCCATCCACTCAACGTATCCGCTGCCCGCTCTGCGGTTTGTCGCCTCGCAAACAGGACAAATGGTTTTGCACGCGGAAATGAACTAACTTCGACAAGATCGTGATCGTGTTTGACGATGGGCGAGTTGGGATACCGTGTGGATCAGAAAAAAAACAGGCAAATTGCGATGGAGCCGGATGACTGTGGGTGTGAGACGCTGGTCGCCACGGATTTGAAGGTAGCTGGCCGGAACGATCCGGCCAGCGTAATGGGGACTTCTTACGCAGCCCGTCCTGCTGCGGCTGAAACGCTGCCTAGTTGCTGCATCAATCCGAGCGCGTCCCAATTGTTCCAGCTTTCAACGAATTTTCCGTCCTTGACCCGAGCGATACTGATTCCTGTCACGGAAAACGTTTTTCCCGTCGCAGGTAATGTTGGCAAATCTCCCCGGTGTGTGCCTCTTACTGTCCAGTGGGTCACCGCGACATCGCCTTCTTGAATCTCTAGGTCAATTGTGAATTGGCAATCAGGGAACGCTTTGAGGTAGTAGTTGACCAGTTGTTTGTAGCCCTCGATCCCTTCGGGGAACTTCGGGCTTTGAGGATCATGGTGAACGTAGTTGGCCGCCATGAGTTCATCAATGGCAGCAAGATTCTTGTGGTTCCAAACATCTTCAAAAATACGACGCGAGGCCGTCTTTGCATCTGACATTGGTTACCTCCTTGCCGATGGGAATCTTACGCTTGGAGGCTGACTGGATACGACCAAAAGGTGTTTGGTTTGCGGACAATTCATGGTGCAATTCTGGAGTTATTGGCCTTCGTACATCACGAGAAGTTTGCCCGATATTGACCGCGAAAATATTACACGCCCCATTTTCGCTCTTGCGTGATTATTTTAGAACGTACTACCCGCTTTGGCGGCCGTCCGGCCTTACGTTTAGGCAGGTTCCACGCGTATGGTCGCTTGCTGGAAGATCGGATTACATCAATCCCGAGCCGTTGAAACGAGGCTGCTCGGTGGAGCGCCGGGATGGTAATCGCCTGAAGAACCGCTAACATGGGCCAGTACTTCGCCAGGGAAGGAGAATCCCGCTGGAGGAAGGCGTTTCTGCTCTGGACGAAAAATCGGGAGATGGTCACGAAAATCGGGAGCTCGAATTGAAGGATCGAGAAGTCCGAGTCACGGAGCGGGAGATAAAGTCACCTTTCGCAATGAATGAACTGGTTGGTCCTCGCAGGAGAGGCAACGATCGGTCCACACACGCCGGCTGACTTTGGTTGACCTTTTGGGGAGGTCAACCGGTAGACAACCGTTAGGTCAACATGCGGAATGTCTAACAGAATCTTAAGCCTCATGAGGCGATCCTGTTCATAGGACAAGCGATCTGCTATTGCAGCTTCGCGAATTCGGCTTTCGCTTCCTTGTAAACGGGAATGTCGGGGTCGGCGTCTTTCCAGAGCCTGAGAAATCCTGATACGCTGCTTTCGTTCTGCAATTAAACCATCTTGTGGAGTCGCGTCGTGCACCGAAGAATTCTTGCGTGCGTAGTGCTGATGTTGTTGGTGTTCTGGACTACATTCTGCATAGGGCAGCAATTAATCTCACGAGTCGGCAATCAGGATGTAATTGACATGGTTGGCTTGGGTTTATCTGACGATGTGATCATCGACAAGATACATACCACGCAGGCAACGGAATTTGATACCAGCGTGGCGGCATTACGAACTCTGAAAGCGCATTCAACCGCTGCCGGATGCGCCCGCGCATATCCTCTGTCGGGTTGTAGCTTCACGTCGTTCTGCGATGACACTCCTGGTTTCATGGCGGCGGACTTTTTGAGAACGAAAACATCAGAATGCGTAACGTAGGGACTCGGTTAGCGAGTTGGCGTGAAAATAGCGAGGTGCTGTCGGCCCGACAAACGAGCCTTCAGCGTACTGGTAATAATTCCAGCCCATGTTGAAGGCCAGCTTGTGGCCAAGATCCACGCTCAGGTTAGCCACCGGCTGCTGGTACTTGTACTGCAATGAGCCGAGAGGCTGCAGAATGTTGAACTGCGGCACGTTGCCGTCAACACTGGTAATGCTATAGCCGACATTGGCCATCACTCGCTTCGCTGGTTTGAACCGGACGGCGGCCATGCCGAAATTAGTGTGGTTGGTGTAGAACGAGTTGGCCAGCAGAGGATTTGCCGGATCGTTCAACGCACAAAATGAAGTGGTGCCATTGGCATTGGCCACGAAGGGAAGGATCACTCCAGGGGGCGGCGTGTCGTTGAAGCAGATCAGGGCGTTCTGGATTACGCTGTTGAAGTTGTACGCCAGATCCATTCCGAAGCGTTCGCGCGGCGCAAGCGAAGCGGTCAGCCCGTAGTTCTGGTTGTGGCCCAGGTACTGAGTTTGTGAGTCGCCATTGGATTCTTGCCGGATATTGATGGAACCACCCAACGTCGCCCACGAGCGCGGTGTGTAGGTCATCTGGAAGCGATAGCGCGCTTCCTTGCGTGGCGACAGTCGGACGAATACGGCGTTGTAGTTCGTGTGCTCTAGATCGAAGTTCAATCGCAAGGCATGGGTGGGCCGGGCCCAGAATCCGAGCAGCGCCGTTTTTTCCAGGCCTACGAAATGGTCCACGTCCCCGGGAAGATAATCAAGGAAGTGGTTGAACTTCCGGTCGCCATAGCGGTAACCGATGCGCGCCCCGGCTTTTTTCGAAATGTCCCAGGCCAGTTCGGTCTGATTTTTAATCCAGGTCTGATTGAAAGACGCCTGTTGCACGGTGGGTGAAGTCGTAGGCGCGGTTGCGCTCAGCGGGGTCAGCAGCGTGCATGCTCTTGTATTTATGCAATTATTATCGACTTCGCTGAAATTGCCATTCTCCGGAATACGGTAGGCCCAGAAATAGAACGTCTCGATGAGGCGCAGATGTTTGGTCAAGTGCAGGGTGGCCCCGAAATGGAGTACGTCCGAAATTCGGTTGGCAGCGGCCGTGCCTGTGCCGAGGAATGCAAGGGTGCTGGTACGCGTTATCAGGCCGCCGAAGGACTCATCCAACGGCGTGCTCGAAGTTGCGGAACTGTAGGAATAAGAAGCGACCAGGTCTACCCGCTGGAAGTAATTGCTGCGCAGGCTGACCCGCTCGGTGGGCGTGGTGGTGCGGATCCGCTGGTTCCGCGAGTAGTTGAAGTACGCGCTGCATGCGACATTGGTCAAGGTCCCATTGAGAATCAGACTGTTTGCCGGTGGCACTATGGCGCAGGGTTCCTTGTTCAAAGTATCGATGGACAAGCCCAACGAAACGGAACTTGCCGGAGTGGTGGGCAGGAGTGCCTCATTGAGGGGATTCAGTTGGTAGTCCGTATCGCCTTTGTAGTAATCGAGGAATTGGTCGTAGCTGAGCACAGTTCGCGGCGCGATTCTAAAGTCCACCCCCAGTCGGTACGAGTTTATGGTTGTGTTCCAGTCCTGGAAGAGCGAACCTTCCGTACCCTCGTGGATGCTGCTGTACGAAGGCCCGGTCATGTTGTTATGCGAATATCCCAAGCGAAAACTAACTCGAGACTGCGGAAGCAGCGTGAGGTCGACGTCGGTCATGCGTCGTGTGGTAGCAAATTCGTGAGGCGAGTTCAGTATGGGAATCGATGGACTCGAGCCCCCAGGGGCGGGTGAAGGCGCAGGATTGAGCGGATTTGCCTGCAAGTCGTAGTCGAAAAAACTCTGATCGCGACGGAAACTGCCGGCGAAGTTGTACCACTTGTTCTTGTCCGCCCTTAGGCGTAAAGCGTTGTTGGGATCGCCACCCCATCCGAAACTGCTAAGGTAAAGATCGTCGAATAGCAGGCCCTGGTGATCGACCGACTGCATCGTAAGTGTCTGATCAAGTATTCTCGGACCGCTCTGCAGATTCACCAGGGTGTCGTACATATCGCCGCTCCCGGTAACGTCGGTAGAGCGGTAGCCTACCTCGATTGAGGAGTGAATCTGGTACCCGCCGGCGGTTACGCCATCGGGTTCGGCGGGCGGCGCCGGGGACGGAGTCGGACTCGCGGTGGGAGTTTGGGCAAAGACTGTTTCCGATGACGAGACGATCATCGCGCACAAAAGCACCGATAGGCCTATGGCGATTCGGCGCTTGCTTCGTCCCCAGACGACCGCCGAACTGCTCTCCACCTGCAAGCGCAGGGATATAAGTTTCTCCACTCGCGAAGATTGCTGGACGAGTTTTCGCGGCGGCTCCATCGATACTCCCTACTTGAAAAACACACTGCTGAAATTGGAGCCATGAATCTGGGTGTGACACATGGTGCAAGCCTGATACTTCGCCGACTGATTGTGCGCGGGACCGATTGGCCCACCCGCCGTCAACTGGGACGAGAATGTGTGGCACTGCAAACAGAGCAAGTTCACCAGGCTCACATTGAGCAACCGGGGATTGGTTGATCCGTGGGGCGAATGGCAACTGCTGCAGCCCTCAGTCTTCACCGGCACATGTTCGTAGACGAAGGGTCCTTGTTTATCGACGTGGCACTTGTAGCAGACGAAATCGCCGCTGGGCAGGCTCCGTAGCTGCCGCACAGTTCCCGTCCCATGTGGGTTGTGGCAGTCCACGCATTGCACCAAGCCTTCGTTTACGAGGTGGTGATAAGGTTTGGCGAAGTCTGCCTTGGCAGAAGTGTGACAGCCGTAACACAGCTGGGGTTGCTCCCTGGATAGCAGGAACTCTTTTTCCTTGGCGTGATGGGGCGAGTGGCAATCGAGACATCCGATATCGCTACTGGAATGGGCGGATTGGGCGAAATGCGATTGCTCATGAGCTTCGGCGTGGCAGCTTAGACAGCGAGCGCTCGTCTCCTGCCGCGACTTTCCCTCGAATACGAATATCTTGGTTTTGTCCCCGCCGCCCGCCACGTGGTCGGCACCGGGACCATGGCAACCTTCGCAACCTTGCTTTGAAGGACCGCCTTTTGTGTTCAGTGTCGTCTTCCAATGCGGCGTCTTCTCCCATGCGTTATAGATCTCCTCGTGACACGTCTTGCAAGTTTCCGCTCCCACATACTTGGAAGCTTCGGGGGAAGGCGTATCGGCCATTGGTGTGGTGGAGGATTGAACACTCATAGCGGGGACTGGTGGACTAGTCTGGCCCGCAGCAAATGCGACGACGAAAAGAGAGAAGATGGACAGAAAAATTCGAAAAGCGGGGCGATTTGATTGTATTGGCAAGGCCCCGCTACACCTGTGGTTTGTCATGACGCGCAGCAAGTGATTTCCATGGGCGAGAATATCTCCGGCGGAGATCGTGGCGCGCAACTCACCGTGCCCTGCAGGCTTGCGTGGACGGTGATGGTTCGCAGCGATCATTGAGATCGAAGAACAACAAGGTATAGCGATTCGCAACGTCGACGCTGGTCAATATTGCACACTTCCAAGAAGTAAGTAGAGCGCGGAAACCTACACCTGTTCTGCCCGACTCACGGGCAAACCGGAGTGCGCTGGGCTAACCGGCATGTTGTAGGGGATGCGAGAGCCCCACAGGAAAGGAAGCGAATGCATTTCTGGTCTTGAGTCTTGTAGGCGGCATCATGAGGTGTCGGTTGAAGCGTAGACAGAGATATCGGTGGGCGGGTCTATTGAGCTGCGAAGACGCTATCAAATGTCTCCAAAACTCGCGGCGAGTCCCAGAGCTAGTTTCCGTACAGGTTAGTGCGTAAATCCACTTTCACATGGCCTCAAAGCATAAGACTGCTGCTGCTAAATCCCCTCACTTCGTCACTGCGCCGATGTAAACGGCGAATGGTTCCAGCGATAAATGCGACAGCGAACTTTCTTTCGATCCCGCGGACATCGTGGTCAGCAAAGTATGCGCGCTCTTTGCGGGGAAGCCTTGCGGCGAAAGATCGAAGCTGACGTCTTGCGGCTGGGCGGACATGTTGAGCACCACCAGCACGGCTTCGTTTTTATAACGCCGCAAATAAGAGAGCACGTTGGCATCGTTCTCGTTGAGTGCGACGTAGTCGCCGTCTAACAACGCCCGATTCTGATGCCTCAAGGCGAGCAGGCTCTTGTACGTGTTCAGGATAGAAGATGGGTCTTTCAATTCCGCGGCGACGTTGACGGTTTTGTAGCTGGGTGGAACGGGCAGCCATGGTACGCCTCGCGTGAATCCGGCGTTGGGGCTGTCATCCCACTGCATGGGCGTGCGCTCACCATCGCGTCCTTTTTCTTGCGGCCATCCTACGCGGCCAATCGGATCCTTCACATCTTCTTTGCGCGTGGGGTCGTTGTTTTCCATCCCAATTTCTTCGCCGTAATACATGATCGGCGTGCCGCGAAGAGTGAGGTAAAGCGAGGCCATCAGTTTGGCTATAGCCTGATCGTGCCGCTTATCACCGTAACGCACGTACGATCGCACGATGTCGTGATTGCTTAACACAAAGACCGGCCAGCCTCCGGCTGAGTCGACGGCCGCAATCTGCCGGCGAAATTCCGGCGGCGAAAGTTTATCGACCTTGGTGAACATGAAGTCCATCGGCATTTGTAGCTCGTCGCTGTGATCTCCGTAATACTGTTTGAGCTCGCTCACGTCTTTGGTCCAGGTTTCACCGATCAGGACGGCGTTGTTTTCGTCCGCAACTTTTCGCAAGTCGCGGAGAACCACGTGCACTTCGGGCAGCTTGGTGTTGTAAACATTGTCTTCTTTCGGATCGCCGTATTTATTCAGGCCCGGAAGGACCGGGTTGTCGCGGTTTTGCGGGTCTTCGAACAAAGTGTCAACGGCATCGAGGCGGAAGCCCGCGACTCCGCGTTTGTACCACCAGCGAGTGACGTCGAACATCGCGTCCTTCACGGCAGGATTGTGCCAGTTCAGATC
>Ga0102924_1005241_pt1 | contig 12658 bp, 12 predicted proteins | sample PaiPotPPM11metaG_FD_80116 | JGI IMG/M metagenome (GOLD analysis project Ga0102924, IMG submission 80116) | Iron sulfur acid spring bacterial and archeal communities from Banff, Canada, to study Microbial Dark Matter (Phase II) - Paint Pots PPM... ... | reverse complement strand
GGCCGGCGTGCCGCCGATGCTGCGGCTGCTGGCCGAGGCGGCCACCAGCCCGCCAGCCCGGCGCATCGGCTACCTGACCGCGGGCATGCCGATGGACCAGCGGACGGCCGAACTCGTCGGGACAGTGCTCGGCGGATGGCTCGGGGAGGTGTACGGCACGACCGAAACCGGCCCGATCTGCGTGCGGCCGCCCGTCCCCTGGCAGAACGCGCGCTCGCTCGGGCAACCGCTCCCGGGGGTCCGGGTCGAACTCCGCCCCAGCGCCGACGTCCCGCATCCGCGGCCGTCAGCGGACGCGGCGCCGGACGCGGAGTCGGGTCTCGCCGTCATCCACTCGCCGACCGCGATGAGCGGGTACTTGCACCAGGACCGGGTCGATGCCGCAGCGGTCGCCGACGGTTTCGTCGTCGGAGATATCGTCCGCCGGGAACCGGACGGCCTGGTGATCGTCGGCCGACTGGCCAATTGCGTCAACGTCGGGGGCGCGAAGGTGAGTCCGGAGGAGATCGAGGCCGTCCTGCTGGAGTTCCCCACGGTGCGCTCGTGCCTGGTCGACGGCGTGCCGGACGAAAGGCTCGGCCAGCGGATCCGGGCCACGGTGACGCCTGGCGATGTCGACCTGCCCGCGCTGCAAAGCTTCTGCCGGCAGCGGCTGTCCGGGGCAAAGCTGCCAAGCCGGTTCGTTAGCATCGCGACCCTTGAGACCACGGCGACTGGCAAGGTGATCCGGCCGGTCGCGCGATGACCTGAGGCAAGCCGTCCACCGGCTTGTCAAGCGGGGAAACCCGTTTAGTTGCTGGTGATTCCCACGATCACCAGCGATGTCTGAGGGTGCATCCTTCTCATGTGGTCTCCAGTGCCGATGCCGGTCTCGACGGCGAGCGACCGTCGCCGAGTTGGCAGGCGGTGCGAGCTCTTGGGGTGTCCGACGTCGTGGTGGCCATCCTCGAGGCGCGGAAGACAAGGGAGTGGGCGACCGCGGCCCGCGTCTCCCGCGAGCAGCGCGGCGGTCAGGTCTACGTACGCGTAACGCTTCTCGACGACCCAGAAGATAAGCGCAGTGAAGTCGTCGCCGCCTTCGCCGCCGATCAGCTTGGAGACGACCTAATCCAAGCTTTCGGCCCAAAAACCGCAATTACCCTTAAATAACAAATAAGCCGCCGGGAGGGAGCTTGCTGTACAGGAGGGGGGTACAGCAAGCTCTCTCTCGGCCATTTGCGCGCCGGGTCCGCCAGAAAGACTCAGCTATCCCCGGACCGGAGGTAGGTAAGTACCGCCCGGACCCGGTTATTTTCAGTGTCAACCTGGTCAAGCCCCAACTTCAAGAAAATACTCGTAACATGCGCCTCAACCGTCCGCGGACTGAGGTAGAGCTCCCTCGCGATACCCACGTTGGACCGCCCCTCGGCCATGTGCCGCAGCACCAGACGCTCCCGGTCGTTCAGCGAGTCCAACGCCCCAGGCCGACGGTCCTTCTGCAGCAGCCGCCTAACGATGGTCGGGTCGATGACCGTCTCACCGGCGGCCACCCGCCCGAGGCTGTCAACCAGCATGCCCACGTCGGTCACGTTGTCCTTAAGCAGGTACCCGACGCCCGCGTGCACGGTCTCCAGCAACTCGCTGGCGTAACTGGTCTCGGCATAAGTCGACAGAACCAGAACGCCAACGTGCCGGTAGAGACGCCGCAACTCAGCCGCCGTAGTAATCCCCTCGTCGGTGTACGTCGGCGGCATGCGGATATCAAGGATGACCGCGTCCAGCGGATCACCCACGATGGCCGGTAGGAGTTCCGCCCCGGATACCACGCTGGCGACAACCTCAGCGCCGGACGCTTCCAGAAGCAGCGTCAGACTGCTCCGGAACAAGCCGGAGTCGTCAGCGATCGCTAACCGCATGGAATCTTCACCTCCAGACGCGTGCCGCCACCGGGCGGGCTGACGATGGCGACCTCTCCATCCAGGGCATTTACCCGGTCCTGGATGTTGGAGAGGCCGTGACCGCGCGATTCAACACCGCCGACGCCATCGTCGGCGATTTCCATGTTTAGCTCAGATTCTGCTATGTGCACTGTAACGGTTGCAGTTGTCGCCCTGGAATGCTTTACGACATTAGCAAGCGCCTCGCACGCGACGAAATAGGCGGTCGCCTCTACCGCCTCGGGAACCCGCGTGGCCGGGACGTTCACCCGGACGTGCAGCGGCAGTCGCTCGGCCACGTCCCCGAGCGCCGCCGCCAGCCCGCCGTGCGTCAGCACCGCCGGGTGGATGCCGTGCGCCAGGTCGCGCAGCTCGGAAAGTACGCCCCTGAGGCCGTCCTGCACCTGGGCGAGGGTTTCCCGTGCGGGCCCGTCGCCCGCCTGGCCCATCGCCAGACTCAGCTGAGCCGCCAGCCCGAGCAGGTTCTGCTGCACGCCATCGTGCAGGTCACGTTCGATCCGCCGGCGTTCCGCGACCTCGGCCTCAACGATCCGCGCCCGGGACGCCCGCATCTGCTGCAGTTTCTCCCGCGCCGCCTGCGCCTGAAGCTGCGCGTTCTTCAGCGCGAGCCCGCTCGTCTGAACGGCGGCGTCGAACAGCCCCCGGTACCTCCCCAGCGCCGGATCGGCGAGGACAACCGCGATCGGAGCGCCGCCCTCCTCAGTGCGGATGAACTCCACCAGCCGGTCGCCTTGCTGCTCGGGCAGCACCGGCACGGGAGGACCGGAGTCGCTCGCCAACCCGTCGACCGGGTCAGCCGAAGATCCGGTCTCAGACAGGTCCAGAATCTCCAGCGTCGGGTCGTGCAGAGTGCTGCGCAGCGCATACCGGACCGAGTCGATGTCGGCGCCCCCCGAGATCTGCGCCGTCAGCGCGGTGATGTTCCTGAACAGGAGTGTGCGCTGGACAACCGCGACGAGAAACGCCAGCGGCAGCGTCAAGTCCACCGCACCCTCGACGGTGTAGATCCCGGCTGGAGTGCCGTCCAGCGGCGTTAGCATCTGCACCACGGCCGAAGCGCCCGCCGCGATCGTGGAGGCAATACCGGCCACGATGATCGGAGTAATCACGATCCGGTCCAGCCCGGCTGTCCGCGCCAGCCGCAGGCCCAGCAGCCCGACAAAGACGACGGCGAAGACGCCCAAGCCCGCGTTGACGACGTAGTTGGCAACGTCGTTGACCGTCATGTTCGGCGCCAGCGCGGGCCACCACGCCGAAGCGGGCAGGCCATCCCACTGCGGCCGCGCGGTCACCAGCATCACCACATGGCCGACCATCATCCAACCGGTCAGCAGAATCAGGAACCACCGCTGCCCCCGCCGCAGCGCCGCGTTGGGGTAACGCAGCAGCGCATAGGCGCCGAGCACTCGATCCACGGACCCGAAGAGGAAGACGTAGATCGCCCATCCCGGCCCACTCCACGCGTCGGCGAAATCCAGCGAACGGATCAACCCGGCGAACACCAGCGCCCAGGCCACCGAGCGCTGCCCCGATTCCAGCCGAAGCATCAGCCCGGTGAAAACGAAGAGCATCGTCGTGGTCAGGTTCACCCCCGCGAGCGCAGAGCTCCCGTCCCAGTTCGGCCACTGGACCAGCGCGGAGAAGACCCCCGCGGCGCAAGTCGCGGCAGCCGTCACCCACAAATGGCGGCCATGCCACGCAGCCCCGGGCTCGCCGTCCCGGTAACCCTGCCAGCCGCCGCCGCTAAGTCGGCCCGGCGGAACGAGAGAGTTGCGCATCCCGCTCCGTTCCCCGCAGGCGCAGACGCGGTCAGCAAAACATTAGCCCCAGAATAGCCCCCCACCGCTTGTAGTCAAAGAGGGCTATTCAGCTCTGTCAGCGTGCTAACGCGGAAACTTTGCCCTAAACGGAAAGAAAACATGCACAGCGCATGCTTTTCTTCCACGTAGCGCAAAGTTTCCGCCTAAGAACCGGGAGGGCCAGTCCGGCGTCCCCGCGCATTCCCTGCAAACCGGGGCATTCAGGGCGCGTCCCGGAAACCCGTCGACCCCACCGAGGATTTCCCGTGACGCCATGCGGGGTTTCCCCGCGTAAAAGACACGGAAACCCCGCGCCAACTTCGGTGGTTTCCACGTTGGCCGCAAAAGACGGTCATGACACCTTATAGCTGAGTTAGGAACTTAGCAGGCAGAACGCGAAGGTGGATCACTGGCCCCACCGGGGGCGTGGCCAGTGATCCACGATCACCGAGGACTCCGCTGAATAACCGTCGCAGCTCTCGGTACTCGCTGGTCTCGACATCGATGGCGCTGGCGAGCAGGCCGACGGGAGCCGGCTCTTCGGCCTCGACGCCCACGCGGGGCAGAACACGACCGAGCCAGCGGGGCAGGGCCCAGTTGGCCGGGCCGACGAGGTGCATGAGGGCGGGGACGAGCAGCCCGCGGATAAGCAGGGCGTCGATGAGGACGGAGAAGCCGAGCCCGAAGCCGAACTCGGCCAGTTCCCTGGCGCCGAACATGAACGATCCGAAGACCAGGATCATGATGCCGGCCGCGGCCGCGATGACCGGCCCGCTCTTGGCCTGGCCGGCGGTGACCGCCAGGTGGTTACGCAAGGCGGCCGGCCCGCCCCGGCCGTGGCGCCACTCCTCCTGGATGCGGCTGACCAGGTAGACCTCGTAGTCCATGGACAGGCCGAAGAGCACCGAGAAGATCAGGACGGGGAGAAAGGCGTCGACCGGCCCCGTTCCGGATAGGTGCAGGAGCGAACTGCCCCAGCCCCAGCTGAAGACCGCGTTCATGGCGCCGAGGGCGGCGCCGACCGACAGCAGGTTCATGACCGATGCGACCAGCGGGATGAGCAGGCTGCGGAAGACCGCCGCGAGGAGCAGGAACGCCAGCAGCACGACGATGACGATGAACAGCGGCAGCTTGTCGGTGAGCACGTGGGCGAAGTCGATGTTGGTCGCGGTCACCCCGCCGACGTGGACGACCAGGCTGGTGCCGTCGGCGGCCCGCGGGATGAGGTGATCACGCAGGTCGTTCACCAGGTTGACGGTCTGCTGGGCCTGCGGGCTGGTCGTGGGGTAAACGGTGGCGAGCAGGACTTTCCCGTTGGGCGAGGTCACCGCCTGCGTCACCGACGCCACCCCGGGCGTGTGCGCCGCGGTGGCCAGGAGATCGCCGAACGCCGTGGCGTCGCGGTGCGAGCCAGCCTGGGCGACCAGTTCGAGCGGCCCGTTGAAGCCGGGGCCGAACCCGTCGGCCAGCGCGGTGTAAGCCTGGTGCGTCGTCCATCCGGCCGGGTCGGTGCTCGCGTCGGAGGTGCCGAGGCGCAGGCTGGTGATCGGCAGGGCGATCGCGACCACCGCGGCGAGTGAGGCCAGGGCGACGATGACCTTGTGGGCTTCGACGAACCGGGCCCAGCCGAGCCAGAAGCCACGCCCCGCTGGGCTCGCGTGCCGTCCGCCGGCTGCCTGGCGGGCTCGTTCCCGCCTGGACAGGGCCCGGGGGCCGAGGAAGCCGAGCATGGCCGGCAGGAACGTGAGGGCGGTGGCCATGGTCAGCGCGACCGCGATGGCCGCGGAGACCGACACGCCGTACAGGAAGCTGACGCCGAGCAGGAACTGGCCGAGCAGGGCGACGCAGACGGTCAGGCCGGCCAGCAGCACCGTGCGGCCGGAGGTCGCTACCGCCAGGCTCGCGGCATCGGCGTAGGACTTGCCTTCCTTCACCGCGCTGCGGTATCGGCTGATGATGAACAGCCCGTAGTCCACGCCGACGCCGAGGCCGATCAGGACCGCCAGCTCGGTGGACACGCTGGAGATGCTCATCGCGTGGCTGAGCAGGCCGATAACCGAGTTGCCGAGGACTAGCGCCAGGCCCGCGCCCAGCAGGGGCAGGAGGGAGGCGAGCACGGCCCCGCCGAAGATGACCAGCAGAACGACCAGCGCCGCGATCACGCCGACGCCGACGGTGAACCCCGGGCTTGGCCGTTCTGAGTTGGTGATGGCCTGGCCGCTGAGGGAGATGTGCACGGTGGCGCTGTCGGCGGTTTCGGCCGCCTTGATCAGGTTATTTGCGTCGACCGGGGTTACGTGGGCATCCTGCTTATCCCAGGTCACCACGGCGAACGCGACGGTGCCGTCCTTGCTGACCTGCGCCGCCCCCGCCTTGGCGTAGGGGCTGGCGACCGACTCCACGCCAGGCACCTTGGCGACCTGAGCAAGCGCCGCGCTGACCTCGGTCCGCACCGTGGCCGACTTGATGGTGGCGCCGTGGGTGGCCTGGATCACGACCTGATCGCCCTCACCGGACGCGGACGGGAAGTTCTGCGTGAGCAGGTTGACCGCCGCCTGCGAGTCGGTGCTCGGCAGGCTGAAGCTCCCGCCGAAGGCGCTGCCCTCGTGGGTGCTGACCCCGATCACGGCGACCGTGGCCAGCAGCCACAGGCCCACCACCCATTTGCGGTGCTGAAAGCACCAGCGAGCAAGCTTAGACATGGGAAAAACCTCCGCGCAACGGACTTCGGGAGCGTCTCTCGCACCCAAGATCAACGCTGCCGCCGCCCGCGTGCCGCCACGAGGGAGCGCTCTCCCGAACGGGGGGTGTAGCGGACTACACCACCGCAGGGGAGCAGGCTCTCCCGCGCGAGCCCGCCGGTGCGCTTAGCCTGATCACATGAGGGAGACGGTGCGGCAGGCGGCGCGGGCCACGGTCCACTTGGCCCTGGGCGTCGGGCTGGCCGCCTTCTCTATCGGGTTCGTCACCGTCTTGCTGATCACGGCGATCGGCGCGGTCGCCGTCGTGGGTGCCTGGCTCTTGCCGGAGACCGTGCTGCTGATCCGCCGGATCGCCGGGGCAAAGCGGAGCATGGCATCCGAGTGGACGGGCCAGGAAATCTCCGAGGCCTACCAGCCGATCACGGGGCGGCTCCGCGACCGGCTGCGCACGGCGATCCTCGACCCGGGTACGTTCGCCGATCTGCGCTGGATGGTCGCCGACTACGGCTACGGCGGCCTCGGGTTGCTCGCGATCCCGCTGTGGCCGGCCGGGCTGGTCGTGGACGGGGTGTGGTGCGGGCTGCTGGGCCGTCGCCCCGTCGTCCTGCCGCTGATCACGCGGCTCGCCGACCTCGACGCCGCCTGGTCGACCGCGCTGCTCAAGCCGTCACCGAAGGCGCGGCTCAGCGAGCGGGTCGAGCAGCTGACCCAGACGCGGGCGGGCGCCATCGCCGCCCACAGCGCCGAACTGCGCCGCATCGAGCGGGACCTGCACGACGGCGCGCAAGCGCGGCTGGTATCGCTGTCCATGCGGATCGGGCTGGCCAGACGCGCGTACGACCGCGATCCGCAGACCGCGTGGCGGCTCCTCGGCGAAGCCCAGGAGCAAGCCGAGGAAGCGCTGGCCGAGTTGCGGCACGTAGTTCGCGGTATCCATCCGCCGATCCTCACCGACCGGGGGCTAGCGGGAGCGGTCCGCGCTCTGGCCGCTAGCAGCGGGCTCGAGGTCACCGTGCAGGCAGCTGACTTCGACGAGGGGCCCCGCGCCCCGGCGGCCGTCGAGGCGGCCGCCTACCTCGTCGTGGCCGAGGCGCTGACCAACGCGGCCAAGCACAGCGGATCCGACCGGGCCGAGGTCTCGCTCACCCGCACCCGCACCGGCGTGCGGGTGGTCGTGCGCGACGAAGGCAAGGGCGGAGCCGGGATTTCCGGCGGCGACGAGGGCGGAACCGGGCTAGCCGGCCTGCGCCGCCGGGTCGCCGCCCTCGACGGAACCTTCACCCTGGCCAGCCCGGCCGGAGGCCCGACCGTGATCGAAGCGGAGCTGCCGTGCGCGTGGTGATCGCCGAGGACAACGCCCTGCTCCGCGAGGGGCTCGTCTTGCTGCTCACCATGGCCGGGCACGAGGTCGTGGCCGTGGCCGGCGCCGAGCCGGAGATCCTCCCGGCGCTGCTCGCGCACCGCCCGGACATCGCCGTGCTCGACGTCCGGATGCCGCCCAGTTTCCGCGACGAGGGCCTGCGCGCGGCGCTCGCGGCGCGCAAGCAGATCCCCGGGCTGCCGGTGCTCGTGCTCTCCCAGTACGTCGAGGAGTCCTACGCCGCCGAGTTGCTTGGCGGCGGCGCGAGCGGGGTCGGCTACCTGCTCAAGGACCGGGTCGGCCGGGTGGAGGAGTTCCTTGAGGCGCTCGACCGGGTCGCGGCGGGCGGCACCGCGCTCGACCCCGAGGTAGTGACCGAGCTCCTGGCCCGCCGCCGCACGCCGCTTGACTCGCTCACCCCGCGCGAGCGCGAGGTACTCAAGCTCATGGCCGAGGGCCGCGACAACACGACCATCGCCACCACCCTGGTCATCACCGAACGAGCGGTCAGCAAGCACATCGGCAACGTGTTCCTGAAGCTCGGGCTGCCGTCAGACGACATCGGACACCGCCGGGTCCTGGCCGTTCTGGCCTACTTGAACAACCCGTAACCGATCTTCATCCAGAACGGGTGCGTGGTTCCTGCACCGCCTCAGAAACTCGCGGAGCCTCCAAACCACCGGGGCGCTTCACCGCCCGGTGCTGGCCGTGCTGTCGCTGCCCGGCGACCCTGCCTCGCTGCTGGTCATTCCTTGGCGCCTTTCATGTCTTTGCTGTACCGGCGGGCGGACGCAGCACGGGGATGCCGGTCGCGGCGAAGTCGTCGCCGGTGCAGAGCACGGGGTACCCGGTCTGCTCGGCGAGCGCGTAGGTGAAGCAGTCGCCGAAGTTGAGCGCGGCCGGGTGCCTTCCCTTGCCGTATCTGCGCCACCCGCTCATCGCGCGGGCCGCCAGTTCCTCATCGACGGCGACGATGTCGATCTTCGCATCACGCAGAAACCGGTCTACGACATCCTGCCCGGCCGGCCAGAGGCGGGCCTCGATGACGATGCCCAGCTCAACCCGGATGGCAGCGGGCATCAGCCGGACCAGGGCGTGCTCAAGGTAGGCGGCGAGATCCCCGCTTCCCGGCTCGCCCAGGATCACGGCCACGCACGCCGACGTGTCGACGACGAGGCTGCGGCCGCGCTCCGACTCCGGCGACGACTGGGTCACCCGGGCAGGCCCGCGTCGTCGTAGCCGATGATGTCCTCCGGCGTCCTGCCGTCGGTAACCGGAAGCGCCGCCACGTCCGCCGCGAGGCGCGCCAGCCGCGTCCGCATGCTGGCACCGTGCCTGGCGTGCTCGCGGTCGAGCCGCTCCCTGAGCGCGATCACGACCGCCTCGGTCAGCGTCTCGCCGGTCTCGGCAGCCAGTTCCCTAGCGAGCTGGTCCGCCTCGTCGCTCTTAATGCTAAGTGCCATGGCAGAAGTATAGATCCCATGGCGGATTTCTGCCATTGAGAGCTCTCAGCGGCCTTCGAAAATCACCGGCTTCGGCTCTTCTCCGCGGGCGAGCGCCTCAGCGCGCGCGGCACGTCCCCGCGCGGCGTCCGCGGTCGCGTGAAGAGGCAGCGCGACATCGAGCATCACCGCGTCGGCTCCGGCGACGCCGCCTGATGACCACGCCTTGAGGATCTGCCGGACCGCGGCGTACGAGCGCGTCGGGCCGCTCGCAAGCTTCCGTACGAGGTCAAGAGCTACGCTCTCGACCTCCTCATCGGGCGCGACGAAGCTCGCCACACCGAGCTCACCGGCAGTCTCGCCGGTCATCGGAAGCGTTAGCATCGCGTAGAGCGCCGCCCGCGTGCGGCCGATCCGCTCCGCCATGCGCTGCACACCGCCCGCGATGGGCATGGACCCCACCGACACCTCAATCTGACGGAAAATCGCGCCCCGGGCCGCCACGATGAAATCGCACGACAGCGCCAGTTCGACGCCTCCACCGAGCGCGCTGCCGCGAACGGCCGCGACGGTCGGCACCGGCAGCGCCTCGAGTGCACGAAAACTCCGGTTGTACTCCGTCGCGAGGAGGCGGAACTCTGCCGGGGTCAGGCTGCCGAGCACTGCCGTGTCGCCGCCGCCGCAGAAGTTCGGACCCTCGGCGCGGATGAGAACCGCGCGGAGGTCGTCAACCGTCGCCCTGAGGACCGCCTCTCGCAACTGCTCGTAGAACTCCACGTTGAGGAAGTTATGCGGGGGGTTGCAGAGGACAATGTGCCCGACCGCGCCGGACCGCTCGTATTTCACCGACTGCATCGCGTTCTCCTTTCTCCCGCACGGCGGCGGTGCCAGTGCGGCCGCCTGATGGCGGAATAGCGCTTGGTCTAAAGGCCGCTTGCCTGGGCATACGACTCGTCGAACGCCTTCTTTGCCTGGGCGAGAAAATTACGCGGTGGCATCGCCCAGTACGAGCCTGGGAGCGCCGTGCCATAGATGCCGTCGTCGGAGAAGATCACCAGTTCCCACCAGCCCTTATAGCCGGCCTGCAGCAGGGTGGCCATGATCTCCGGTGCCACGCCTCGTCCCCGGCCCGGGAGTTCCCGGTCGAACCGGGAGCGTTCCGGATCGCGGATGTCGCAGACCTGGACACTGTTGATCCGCTTGCCGTAGCGGAGCAGATCCTCGTGCAGGTTCGGCTCGGACCAGCTGTGGTAGATGCTGAACATGATGCCCAGGTCGTCGCGGCCGATCTCGTCGAGCAGCGCCACGAGACGGGGCAGTGAGCTGATCACGGATCCGCGGCGGGCGGCCAGCAGTTCCACGCCAATGGTCACACCGCAGTCGGCCGCAACTTCCGCCAGTTCGGGGAGTGCGTTGGCCACGACGTCTAGTGGGCCGGCCGGGTGGGCGGGGTCGCCCGAGGCGCCCGGTCCGATCAGCACCGTGGCGGGCGAGAACGCGGACAGCCGCCGGATGCTGGCGGAGATCAGCGCGAGCCGGGTGGGAATGTCCTGCGGCGCGCCGGGCGGGTCGATCTGCGAAGGCAGCACCATGTGCAGGGCAGGCACGCAGAACGTCGCGGATAGTCCGGCTTCCTTCATCCGCGCTGCGACGTCGGGGTCGGCGCCGTCCGGCAGTTTCCGCTCCCACAGGCCGATGCCTTCGCCGCCCGTTGCCGCGATATCGTCGATGTCCTGCCACACCGTGCCGTGCGGCAGTGAAGTCGCGTTGACCGCGTAACGCGGGGCAGGCCGGGGGGTGTTCACGACCGCACCACGAATTCGGCCGACGCCAGTTCGTGATCCTCGGTGACCTCGGTACCGAGCACAAGCAGCGGTAGGCCATCGGCCAGTTCCCTGGCGCGCAGGCCGGTGAAACACTCGTAAACACGGCTGCTGACCCGCAACTCGGCGGGGAACTGTCCCAGTTCCTCGTGGGCGAGCAGTTCCGCGCTCGCACCGTCTAGCACCGCGCAGATCCAGTTGTCAGTTTTCATGGCGCCTCCTTGGCGTGTTCCGCCTCGTCCAGCACGCTGCTGACCAGGCTCAGCGCACGCAGCACCGTGCGCGCGTCCTCGTCGGACAGGTTCTCAAGGCCGCCGTTGGCGGAACAGATCTCCCGCATCGCGTCTTCGGCCGTCTCGCGACCCGCCGGCCTCAGTTGGATGAGGACGCCACGCAACACGTCCGGATCGGCCTCCCGCGCCACGAGCCCGAGTTCGGCGAGCCGGTCGACCTGCTTGCTCACCGCACCGGAGGTGATCATCAGGGTGCGGAAGAGCGCGGTTGGGCTAAGCGCATACCCCGGGCCGGACCGCCGCAACGCCAGCAGAATGCGCAACTCGCCGGGTCCCACACCGCGTGCGCGGGCAGTCGCGGTAAACACGCGCTCCAGGCGTTGTGCTAGCCGCATGATCGTACCGGAGACCAGAAACGGGTTCAGGTCGAGGTCAGGCACCTCAGCGGACCACAGCGCGGCTACTTCTGCGGGTTCTCGCTCCCGGTCGCTCGTCGTCGTCATACGCAGGTCCGAGTCAGATGTCGAGGACAAGACGTCGCCTTTCATCGATCATGCCGCCACTTCCTTGGAAAGTTGGTTCTTTGGAACCTTGCTTCCACGGAAGACTACTTCTCAGGAAGATAAGTTGATGGCGGCAGTTAGTCAACCCTTGAGAGGTCGCTTATCAGGTCATTCGAAAAGATCTTGGAAAATCCGCCGAAGGTCCTCCGTGGCGCCGTCAAATGTCAGAGGTGCTCGATACGGTATTCGCATGTAGAGCTCTTCGGCTGTGATCGTTCGGGAAGGAGGCCGACGAATGTACGAGTACGACGAGTCCTGCCCACGCCCTCCGTCGGCCGGCATCCCGGATCTTGACCCGGAGTGGGCCGAGTACGTGGCGCTGGTGGACCGTGAGATGGCCGCCGACTTCGAGGGCGATCCCAAGTCCTGGGAGCCTGAGGAAGATCCGGAAGTCCCGCATCCTATGGACCCAGAGTCGTGGGATCCGTGGCAGCCGCGTTTCGGCCAGGGCGACGGGGCGGACGCGCTACCGCCCGGCCAGCTCCTAGTCGGGCTCACCGAGACGGCGACCCGCGACGTCGGCGCCCTGTCGGATAACGAACTGGTCGGGGTGCTGCTGGCCGCCCGCCGTCAGGTCGCCCGCGAGCAGTACAAGCAGGTGCTGGCCACCGCGGAGTTCGGCCGCCGCCGGCAGGCCGCGTTCGCGGCCGCGGCCGCCCGCGGGGTCCCGGTCGGCTGCCGGCCGGGCGGCTTCCCCGGGGAGGAGCTGGCGGCGGAACTGCTGATCACCCGGACCGAGGCCGGCCACCGGATCGACGACGCGATCGACCTGACCAGCCGCCTCTCGGCGACTTTGGCG
>Ga0102924_1005240_pt1 | contig 12659 bp, 12 predicted proteins | sample PaiPotPPM11metaG_FD_80116 | JGI IMG/M metagenome (GOLD analysis project Ga0102924, IMG submission 80116) | Iron sulfur acid spring bacterial and archeal communities from Banff, Canada, to study Microbial Dark Matter (Phase II) - Paint Pots PPM... ... | reverse complement strand
TACGCGGACGTGGACGAGCAGGCCACCCGCGCGATGGCGTGGCTGGACGACCGGAGCGGTGCCGACAACTTGCATACGTCAGGCTTGCAATCGTCTAAGTTCGATTGGCTGCCTACTTAGCCGCGACCTATCCGGCACATATTTGCGGTCGGCGTGGCGAACCGCTATCATCCCCCGTCGGGACTCGACATAACGTTATCACCGCTCCGCTCATTCGTGGGGGAAGCGATGCCTGCGCGTTTGCGCCCGCGCCTCGAACCGACCGACGACTGGCAGCAACTCCAACTGCTCTCCCAGTTCCCCGAGCAGCTCACCTATGAGTTGATTCGTCCTGTTGTCCTCTTCGGCCATTCCCCTGCGGAGCGTGCGCAGCAGACCGGCGCCGCGGCGCGCACGCTCTATCGGCAGGCGGCGCGGTTCACGAAGGATGGGATGGCCAGCCTGTTTGCGCCGCAGGTCGAGAGACATCGCCGGGTGCCTGCTGAGGTCCGGGACGCGATCTGTGCATTCAAGGCGGAGCATCCGCCGCTCAACATCTACGAGATCACCACAATCTGCTGGGTGCGCTTCGGCCATCGCCCCAGTTCGCATACCATCAAATGCATCCTCGCGGAGGCCCAGCCGATATCCGTCACGACCCGTCGCTACCCGCCGTACCACCGGATCGCTGATGCTGCCGAGGCACGGCTCGCGATCATCCGCCTGCACAGCGAAGGCTGGAACAAGCAGAGCATCGCCGCCCGGGTACCCTCTGGGTGGCATGCAGATTCATCGCGACACCGTCCATGCGACCCTCAAACGATGGATCACCGAAGAGGTCGCGGGATTGGACGACAAGTCCTCCGCGCCGCGCCATTCCGTACGCAAGACAGACTTCAAGGCGATGCTGGCCGTCAAGGAGTTGCAGGAGAATCCCGAACTTGGTGCGTTTCGCATCCATGCCGCCTTGCGGCAGATCGGTATCCACCAGAGCCCGCCGGGTGCCCTCTGGGCAGATGCGGGCGCATCCTCGCGCTGAACCGCAAACTCTACGGTCTCAGCGGCCCGCCTGCGAAGGCGAAGGAAACGAAGCCGATGCCGTTTGCGGCGCAGCGGCGGCACCAGTATTGGACCGTCGATATCCGGCACATCGATCTGCCCCAAGGGGCGCCCGCGCACGTCGGTGGCAAGGTCTACTGCGTGTCCATCCTGGAGAACTACAGCCGGGCAATCCTGGCGAGTGGCCTCTTCCCGACGCAGGATCTCTCCGCGTACTTGATGGTCCTCTATGCGGCGATCCGGCAGCACGGCATCCCGGAGACGCTCGTCAGCGACAGCGGCGCGGTCTTCGTGACCGCCAAACAGGCGAAAGCCGTCTATGCTGCGTTGGGCATCGAGAAGCGCGAGATCGAACGGCGGCAGCCCTGGCAGAGTTATATCGAGACGACCTTCAACGCGCAGCGGCGGATGGCCGATTGGGACTTCGCCCAGGCGACGACGTGGGCGGAGTTGCTGGCGATCCACGACCAGTGGGTGGTGAACTTCAACTATCAGAGCCACTGGGCGCACCGGGAGCGGGACGACGACCACCGCAGCCCGCGCGAGGTGTTGGGCTGGGTGAACGGTCGCGCCGTCGCACCGGAGGCGTTGCACCGGGTCTTCTATCGGACGCGCTTCGGCAGGAAGCTCGATAAGTTGGGCGGGTGCCCTTGGGGCAGGATGCGCTTCCGACATTGGCGCGTGTACGGGGAGCAGGGACTGGGCAAGGAGCATGCGGCGGTCTGGCTCTACGGCGAGCGCCTGACGCTGGAGTACGCCGACGAGCCGCTGGCGCGCTATCGGGTGCGCTACCAACCGGACAAGAAGCGTCTGCGGGCAGTGGAGGAGCCGCAGGTGTACGAGACGCCATTCCGCTCGCCGCAACTGGCGTTGTGGGAACTGGATGATATCGAGTGGTTGAAGGTCATCCGCCGACCCGATTATGCGCCGCGGCAACCGCGCCAGGCATCACTGCGGCAAGCATCGCTCTTCTTGTAGCCACGCACCCGGATTGTACGGACGATATGGCTGGACAGAAGAACGAATGTTCGCTACACTCGTCGCGGTGCCTGACTCCGGAGGAGACAACGATGCCGATTCGGCATGCGGTTCTCGGATAGTGGGGCGGATCCACCTTCAGAGATCGGCGCAGCGCGTCGAGACCAAGGGGAGGCAGCATGAAGTTTCTTCTCACTTCCGCTGGCATCAGCAACGCGAGCATCCACGACGCGCTGGTCAACCTGCTGGGCAAACCGATTGCCGAGTCCAGCGCCCTCTACATCCCCACCGCGATCTACGCCAATCCCAATGGTGCGTCCTTGTCCTCCCGGGTGATCCGCGGCGAGATCGGCGACCCCTTCTGCGACGCGGGATGGAAGTCGTTGGGGTTGCTGGAACTCACCGCGCTGCCCAGCATCCCGGAAAACTATTGGCTCCCTCTGGTTCAGGAGATTGATACGCTGCTGGTGGGAGGCGGCGATCCCCTGTATCTCTGCTACTGGATGCGACAATCCGGACTGGCGGCCCTCTTGTCGTCACTGCGGCGCGCGGCGGTCTACGTGGGACTGAGTGCCGGGAGCATGGTGCTGTCCCCCGCCGTCGGGGAGGAGTTCATCCGCTGGCGTCCGCCCACCGGTGACGACAGCACGCTGGGACTGGTTGATTTCGCGCTGTTCCCGCACCTGGACCACCCCTCGATGCCGGAGAATTCCATGGCCGACGCGGAAAGATGGGCCGCCGCCATGCCGGTGCCGGGGTACGCGATTGACGATCAGACGGCCATACAAGTCGTTGAGGACACCGTCGAAGTCATCTCCGAGGGGCACTGGAAGCTGTTTGCCCCCTGACACCAATGGCACCGCATTTTGCGAGCACAACCGACAGACCAGAGAACGTGATCCGACCATTCGCCAGTCTGACTGCAAATAGATGCCGGGTAGGTCGTGGCTAGGTTTGCACACAATGCCGAAAGCCTCACTGCCACCGCATTTCGGGCAATGGGTCTGACGCGCAACTACCGTTTATTTCACACCGAGGACGCTCCACGGATGGCTTACGCCCGCGATCTCTTTGATCTCTTTTCCCGTCGCGGCATCGAGCAGGAGCAATTTGCCCTTCTCCGCGCTGACGGCATAGAGACGCGCGCCGTCCGGGCTGACGGTGATGCTGTCCAGCGACCAATCGGTCAAAGTGCGCCCGCGCAACGTCAGGTCGGCTGTGTTGACGGTGAGCAAACCCTGCGCCGCGATGATGAAGAGCGTCCGACCATCCGGCGTGAGGGCCGCACCGCCGGTGAGTATGCGTTTCGCATTCGCCTGTGGCATCAGCCATGCACCGACGCGTGCGATGAGGCCGGGCTGGCTCGCGGTTGTCGTCGGGATCGTCACACTCCGCCGCACACTCAGTTGCGCCGGGTCCACCTCCGCGATGATTCCGAGTGCGCCGTTGACCGCATAGAGTGATCTGCCATCCTTTGTCTGCGCGAGCGACCAGAGCAGTTGCTTCTCGAAGTCCTCTTTGCCGGTCGTCGGCAGGAAGACGCAGACCGCGAAGCGCCCGTCCAGATTCAGCATATGGATGAACGGCCCTTTCGCCTGATTGAGGTACAGGCTGTAGACCCATTGCCCATCCGCCGAGATGACAGATGATTGCCGCGTCCCGCTCATCGTCTGGGCGATCGCGGTCTTATCTACGACGACGCCTGGTTGCAGCGCTCCCGTCGTGAGATCGTAGAGGCGTACCTTGTAGCCTACCCCCGACGTACTCGTGCCGCCCTGTGGGAGCATCTCGATCAGGTAGAGCGAAGCGCCGTCGTTGCTGATGGCATCGAACGCGAAGTTGCCATCCAGTTCAATGCGCTTCGGCGGCTGCGCGAAGGCGGTATCGAGGACGGTGAGATAGCTGCGCGCATGGCTCGTGTTCGTCGCGTCAATCTCGTAACCCGGCTTCGTCTCAAAAGCGAGCCATTTGCCGTTCGGGGAGAGACCGCCGAATGTACCGGCGATACCGACTTCGGGGAGCGTATATCGTCCGGTCACAGACGTTTCCCGGACTGTCTGCCCCGTCAGCGGGTCGAGCGCACGCACGGTTGTGTGCTCCAGGTCCCACTGCGTTGTGTAGAGGACGGACCAGTCCATCGTGGGGGCGCCGAGCGACACGTCTTGCAGGCGTGTCCCGCTCTGTGCGTCCACAACGCTCAAGCGATTTGTGGATGTGCCGTACCCATCGCGGACGAAGAGCCGGTCGTTTGCCACTGCCGGAGATGCCGTGCTCGTAGACGCAATCGGCGGCGCGGTCGTCGTCGCCGGCTCTGTTGCCTGATGAACGGTGGGAGTCGTCGGCGTCGCCGCCCCGCAGGCAGCCGTCACAAGCGCGAGCACGCAACTGATCAAGAATCGTTTTGGCATGGCACACCTCCGTGTCCAGCGAATGACATGCGATTACTCACCCCTTCTACAACGTGGCGCATACAATGGTTCCCGGCGACCGAGGGCGGGTGCGATGGAGAGAGGAGCAAGTCGCCTTCAATCTCGGTAGACAGCGGCAGATTCGATTGTTACCCTTCGCGTCGTATCGGCGGAACGGTGATGGACGAAGGGGGCGAGAATGCTTGGCATTGAGCATGAGACGTTCGCGGGGACGTTCCCATTCGCGCCGCACTATCATCAGATCAACGATTTCGCCATGCATTATGTGGACGAGGGGAGCGGCGAACCGCTCGTGATGCTCCATGGCGATCCGACGTGGGGGTATCTGTTCCGCAACTTCATTCCGCCGCTCGCACGGCGGTACCGCTGCATCGTGCCGGATCATATGGGCATGGGGAAATCGGGCGTGCCCGCTGATCCAGCGCGGTATCATCTTGGGCAGCACATCGGCAACCTTGAAGAATTGCTGTTGGCGCTCTATCCGCACGCGATCACCCACGAAGTCGAGGACGCGAATCATTTTCTCCAGGAAGATGCCCCGGAGCGCATCGTCGGCTGGATCAAAGAGTTCCTTGCCACGTCTCCCTAGCGCCCGAACCTGCCTTTTGGACGATTGACCGACCGCCTTCGTCCCCGTATGCTCAACGTAACGATGATGCACTTTTGCTCACGGCACGAAAGGGAAACCCCGTGAATAGCCGCCCCGAGGTGTGTTTCACCAATATCCTCAGAACCGCCGCGCTGTAGGAGCGCGTGCGGATCGCACCGATTCGCGACACGACGGTAGTGGAATAGGCTTCAGCCTGCTCCACCGAAATCTCCCGCCCGCGCTCCCTCACGATCGCACGGCCTTTCCATCGCTGTGAGGGAGAACGTTTCACATGGAAACAACGACCGAACCATCACATACACGGTTCCCGGGGCTGTGGCGGCATCACGACTTCCTGAAGTTGTGGGCCGGGCAAACGGTTTCGCTGTTTGGCAGCCGCATCGGGGGCTTCGCACTCACATTCGTCGCGGTCCTGACGCTCCACGCGACGCCGATCCAGGTGGCGCTCTTGAGTGCCGCGCAGTATGGGCCGGGGCTGATCGTCGGGCTGTTCGCCGGAGTCTGGGTGGACCGCCTGCGACGCCGCCCGGTAATGATCGTCGTGGACATTGGGCGGGCGGCTCTGCTGGCGATCATCCCACTCGCCGCCGCGCTGGGCCGACTGACGATTCCCCTCCTCTTTGGCATCGCCCTGTGTGTCAGCATCCTGACCGTCTTCTTCGATGTCGCGTATCGCTCGTACCTGCCGTCGCTCGTGCGGCGGGATGAACTGATCGAGGGGAACAGCAAACTCCAGGCGAGCGCGGCGGGCGCGGAGTTCGGCGGCTGGAGCATCGCGGGCTTGCTGTTGCCGATCTTTACCATCCCCGGCACGATCCTGATTGACGCCCTCTCCTTCCTCGTCTCGGCGGGTTCGCTGGCGACGATCCGCGCGCATGAACCGACACCCGCGCTGGTGGCGGAGCGCGAAGGGGCCTGGCGGGAGATCGGGGCGGGGTTGCGGCTCCTGCGCGATAACCCAATGGTGCGCGCCCTCGCCTGCATCACCGGGGTATGGAATCTCTTTCGCTCCATCATTGGTGCGGCGATCGTCCTCTATGTCACGCGTGAACTCTCCGTCGCGCCCGCCGTGCAGGGGGTAATCTGGTCCATCGGCGGCATCAGTTCGATGATTGGCGCGGTGCTGGCGGAGCGCGTGACGCGGCGCTGGGGCATCGGCGCGACAATGTTCTGGATGCTGCTGTTCGCGGTCACCTCAACAATCTTCATCCCGCTCGCCTCCGGGCCGCTGATCTGGATCGTCGCCTCGCTCCTCTTGCAGCAGATTCTTGGTGACGGGGCTGCGACGATATACGAAATCGCTCAGGTCAGCCTCCTGCAAGCGCGCACGCCGGATCATCTGCTCGGGCGGATGAACGCGAGTCTCCGTCTCATCGAGTGGAGTACGATGCTCAGCGGCCTGCTGCTCGGCGGGCTGCTTGGGCAGGTCATTGGGTTGCGCGCCGCGCTCTTCGTCTCCGTCGGTGGCCAGTTGCTCGCGCCACTCTTGCTCGCTCTCTCGCCGGTGCGTACGCACCGCGAGCAATGAGCGGGTGAGCAATGAGAGGGGAGAAGTTGTCTCATTGCTTGTTGCTCATTGCTGTCAGCGTGGCCCTTTACAGTGTGTAGGCATGCTGTTAGTATCACTGCACAATCCTCGCTGAGAACGCATGTGACCGTGACCGTAGACACGGTGTGCGATGCGAGCGAGAATGCAACGTCGTTTTGTTCACGCGAGCATCTTGGATGTCTGCGTTCGCTGGCGATGGGAGAGGGATAGGGAATACATGGGTCGGTACGCGATTCGCCGCATCTTGTTGCTTGTCCCGACGCTGCTGGCGGTCTATACGATTTCGTTCCTCCTCATCCACGCGACGCCTGGTGGGCCGTGGGATGACGCGGACAAGCCCATTACCGGGGAGGCGCTGAAGGCGCTCAATGAGAAGTTCGGCATTGATAAGCCGCTCTGGCGCCAGTACGGTGATTACCTCTGGAACGCCCTGCACGGCGATTTTGGTCTCTCCTTCGCGCAGCGCGGCCGCACGGTTGCGGAGATCTTCCATGACTTCTTTCCCGTCTCGCTCCAACTCGGCCTGATCGCCATTCTCCTCGCCGCGACGCTCGGCATCACGGCGGGGACGTTCAGCGCGATCAAGCAGAACACACCCGTTGACTACTTCTGCACGTTTGGCGCGATCATCGGTATCTCCGCTCCCTCGTATGTGATCGCCTCGCTCCTCATTTTGCTCTTCGCCAACACCCTGCACCTCGTCCCAACGGGTGGGTGGGACGGCTTCTTCAGCAGGGCGACGTTTGTTCCCGCCTTCGCCCTCGCGCTCGGCCCCGCCGCGATCCTCGCCCGTTACACCCGTTCCAGCCTGCTTGATGTGCTCCGGCAGGATTACATCCGCACCTCGCGCGCGAAGGGACTGAACGAGCGCGGCGTGATGATTCGGCACGGGCTGCGGAACGCCCTTATCCCGGTCGCGACGGTGCTCGGGCTGTCGTTTGCCAACGTGATTACTGGCTCGTTCTTCATCGAAACGACGTGCAATGTGCCCGGTATCGGCCGGTACTTCGTCAAGAGCGTTTCGGGGCGCGATTACCCGGTGATGCTCGGTACCGTTCTGATGTTCGCGGCGATTATCGCGGTCATGAATCTGATCGTGGACTTGCTGTACGGCGTTCTCGATCCTCGCATCGCGTACGAATAGCCGCGCGCGGCATTGGGAGATAAGCGAGCAATGGCAACCAACACGACCGCAACGACGACCGCACTGGCCCAGGCCGCGCCGATTATCGCCCCGAAAAGCGTCTCGCTCACGCAGGACGCGTGGCGGCGGTTTATCCGCAACAAGGCCGCGCTGGCCAGTCTGATTTTCATTGGCATTATCGTCTTCGCTGCCCTCTTCGCCCCGATCGTCGCTCCCTATCACTACGCCACGCAGGACATCAAGGCGACGACGCAAGGTATCGGCTCCTCCGGCCATCTTCTCGGCACAGATCGCCTCGGGCGAGACATCCTCAGCCGGATCATTTATGGCACACGCATCTCCCTCGCCGTTGGTCTTGTCGTGCCACTCATGATTGTGCTGATTGGCGTTCCCGTGGGCCTGGTCGCCGGATATAAGGGTGGCTGGGTGGATACGTTCTCGATGCGGATCGTGGATGTGTTCTACGCGATCCCGAACCTCTTGTTCATTATCATTTTCATGACCTATCTCAAAGCGAAATTCCAGCATGTCAATGGCGGATGGCTCCTGCCGCTGAAAAGTTTCGATACGGCGACCGGTGGCATGCTCGGTGTTTTTCTCGGCCTCGGTCTCCTTTCGTGGCTGACGGTCTCGCGGCTCGTGCGCGGGCAGGTGCTCTCGCTCAAGCGCAAGGAGTTCGTCGAAGCGGCGCACTGCATCGGCGCGTCGAATAGCCGGATCATCACGCGGCACCTCCTGCCGAACACGCTCGCCGTCATCATTGTCGCCGCTACGCTCGGGATCCCCGCTGCCATTCTTGGCGAAGCGGGGATCAGTTTCATCGGCCTCGGTATCAACCCGCCCGTGCCATCATGGGGGCTGATGATTTCGGAAGGGATCGCTGACTTGCGTTCGTATCCGTACATGCTCATCTCACCGGCGGTCGTGCTGTCGCTGACGGCACTCTCATTCAACTTCATTGGGGATGGTCTGCGGGACGCATTCGACCCGTGGATGAAAAAATAGGGCGTCCTACCAACGTGTGGACGTTGGGGAGAGAGAGTCACAGGAGGTTTCAGGTGGAAGAGATCGCGAAATTGACGGCACACGCCTACACACGGCGCAAATTCCTCGCCCTGTCAGCGGCGGGGACGGCAGCGGCCGCACTCGCCGCATGTGGCGGCACGACGAGCGCGCCGACCAGCACGGCGGCGGCGACGAAAGCGGCAGCACCCGCGGCAACGACTGGCCCCGCGCCAACGGCGACCAATGTCCCGCAGGCACTCGGCGTCACCGCACCTGCCGGTTCGGCAACCACCGGGCCCACGGGCGCGGCAACGCCCGCCACGACCGGAAGCGCGGTCGCGGCCGGCGCACAGCCAACGACGCCCCCGAATCTCGCGGATAAGCAAATCTTCCGCTATGCGGACATTGAGCCGCCGACCTTCGATCCGCAGGTCGGTTCAAGCCCATTCAACATGCCGCAGATGTTCGAGGGATTGGTCATCGTCAACTGGACGAATAATCAGATCGAACCGGCGCATGCAGTGAGTTATCAGGCGAACGCCGATGCGACAGTCTGGACATTCAAGCTCCGCCCCGGCCTCAAATGGTCCGACGGCATGCCGCTAACGGCGAAGGACTTCGAGTACGCGATCAAGCGCATCCCGGATCCGAAGGTTGCTTCCAAGTATTCAGCCGCCGCGGAGAACCTCAAGAACGGGACGGAGATCGCGAAGGGAACCGCCCCGCCGGACTCGCTCGGGGTGAAAGCGCTCGACGATAGTACACTCGAGTTCCAACTCGTGACGTCTATTCCCTTCTTCCCACTGCTCGCCGCGACCTGGTCATACTATGCGACGCCAAAGCACATCATTGAGAAGTTCGGCGACAAGTGGCTGGAGGCGGGCAACATCGTCGGGAGCGGGCCGTACATAATGAAGGAATGGAAGCACGATCAACTGCAGGCCTTCGAGATCAACCCGAACTATTGGGGCCCGAAGCCGATCGTCACGCGCGTGGAGTGTCATATCTTCCCGGATCAGACGGTTCTGGCGCAGGGCCTTGCGGCCTACGAGAACAACGAGATAGATACCGCGCAGGTTTCCGCCTCGGATTACGACCGCGCACTCAAGGATGCGAAACTCTCCAAAGAAATGAAGGGTTTCCCCGGTTCCAGCACGTTTATGCTCCACTGGGATACCACGAACAAGCCGACGAGCGATGTGAAGGTCCGTCAGGCGCTCGCCCTCGGTTTCGACCGCACGGCACTCATTGATAATGTGCTGAAGAAATACTACCTCGACGCGCCGACGGTCCTGCCACCGGACATCGCGGGCTACAACCCGCAGGCCGCACTGACCGGTGGTGTGGATAAGGCGAAGCAGTTGATGTCCGACGCGGGCTTCGCGAATGGGCAAGGCTGGCCCGCCGATTTCTCCATCGTCTACGCGGCGAACGCGACGGCGAAACTGGTGCTGGAGTATCTGCAGGCGGAATGGAAGAAGAACCTCGGTATCACCGTCAACCTCGATAGCCGCGAGACAAAGGCGTATGTAGAATGGCGCGTCTCGCGCAAGACTCAGCCCTACACCGGTGGCCACTTCGGCGCGTGGGGATCAGACTACGGCGATCCGGCGAACTGGCACAACTTCCTCTTCGCCAGCGGCACGGACTTCTATAACACCCACTGGAAGAACGCCGAGTTCGACAGCATCATCGCCAAGGCGAAGGGAATGACCGACAAGGACGCCCGCACGAAGGCATACCAGCAGGCGGAGCAAATCCTCGTGACGGAGCAGCCGCATTTGCCCCTCTACCATGGGCAATCCTTCTTCGTCATCAAGCCGAACTTGCAGGGTATTTACCACCCGGCGATCCTCGGCGGCGTCCCGCGCGGCAGGTACGCCTACTTCACGAAGTAAGCGGGGAACCTCACCCCCCGACCCCCTCTCCATCGCAGTGGAGAGGGGGAGTAACGCAGAGAGGTAGAAGTGAGGGAGGGGCGCGGGATGGCAGCGATTGATCAGCGTCGGGATGCCTTTCGGGCGCTGTCGTCCGCGTCGGCGGCGTTGGCGGCGCGTGCCCGCGCGGTGATGCCGGGCGGCAATACGCGCACGACCGTCTACCAGTCCCCGCATCCGCCCTATGTCGCCTATGGCAAGGGCGCGATAATCGTGGATGTCGAGGGAGACGAGCGGCTCGATTTTATCAACAATTACACTTCGCTGATCCACGGCCACGCCGACCCGGAGATCAACGCGGCGGTGATCGAGCAGTTGCAGTACGGCACCTCTTACGCGATGCCGACGGTGCATGAAGTCGCACTCGCCGAACTGATCGCGGAGCGCATCCCCTCCGTCGAGCAACTGCGCTTCACGAACTCCGGCACCGAGGCGGTGATGATGGCGATCAAGGGGGCGCGCGCCTTCACGGGCCGCCCGAAGATCCTCAAATTCGAGGGGTGCTATCACGGCTCCTACGACTTCGCGGAAGTGAGCCAGGTGACGCCCGAATCGCGCTGGGAGGAGGCGGAGACGCCCTCCACCGCGACCGCCTTCGGCACGCCGCAGGGTGTGATAGAGAACGTGTTGGTCGCCCGCTACAACGACAGCGCGGACGCTGAACGCGTCATCTCCCGCCACCACGCCGAGATCGCCGCCGTGCTCGTGGACCCAATGCCCTCGCGCGTCGGCAACGTCCCCGCGACGTACGAGTTCCTCAGCGCGCTGCGCGAGATGACGCGAGCGCACAGCATCGTGCTGATCTTTGATGAGGTAATTACGCTACGCGTCGCGTATGGCGGCATGCAATCGGTCGTCGGCGTCACGCCCGATATGACGACGATGGCGAAGATCATAGGCGGCGGCTTCCCGGTCGGCGCGGTCGGCGGGGCGGCGGAGATCATGGCCGTCTTCGATCCGAGCAAAGGGCCGAAGGTGCCCCACGGCGGGACATTTAACGCGAACCCGATCACCGCCGTCGCGGGCCTGACGGCGATGGAGAAGATGACGCCGAAGGAGTTCGACCGCATCAATGCGCTCGGTGAGACGCTACGCGAGGCATTGGCGGAGGCGATGGACGGCGCGCGGGTACCGGGTCAGGTGACGGGTGCAGGCTCCGTCTTCAACCTCCATCTGCACCCCCGTTCGCTCACGGACTATCGCAGCACGTCGCTCACCCCGGCGGAGAAGGCGCGTACGGCGGCGGTCTATCAATCCATGCTCGCGCACGGCATCTTCATGTCCCCCAGCATGATGGGCTGCGTCTCTACCCCGATGGGCGAGGCGGAAATCACTGCCTGCGTGGACGCTTTCGCCACTGCACTGCACGAGACGGCGGGATAATCCCTTGGCCCCTCCCGCGCATGGCGGGGAGAAGAATTGATTTGTCAGAGGGGGCAGTCCATCATCGTTTCCCCATGCGCGATCCGCTCGGTTTAATGGGTTTCCATCGTTCTTCGGTCCATTCTGTATCGCAGCCATTACAATGGAACATCACGAGCGCCTTGCCATTGGCATCAACGTGTGGGCTGTCACGTCGCACGATGACAATGTCGCTGCTACCGCATTCGGGGCATGCTACATCGTCTCGGCGGGCACGCTTGCTCATGCGTTTTTCCGGCGTGGTAACGGATCGTTATGCAGATACGGCATGGTTTCCCGCGCGGGCAAGGCGGGCGAGGTCCGCTCCCGCCGCGACCGTCTCCGTTTCGTCGCCATTCGGTAAGGCACGGAGAAGGCGCCACGACGCGACCGCCGCATCGCCGCGTCGTTCCACCGTTGTCGCAATGAAAGCGAGCGCTTCGGGGAGATCGTCATATTCAATGATGGGATGCGCGGCGTCACTATCCCAAATCTCGTAAATTGGCTCTCTCGGCATCACATCATCCTTTCTGCCATTCATCCGATGCCGATCTCGCGGAGGTAGGCG
>Ga0102924_1005237_pt1 | contig 12663 bp, 8 predicted proteins | sample PaiPotPPM11metaG_FD_80116 | JGI IMG/M metagenome (GOLD analysis project Ga0102924, IMG submission 80116) | Iron sulfur acid spring bacterial and archeal communities from Banff, Canada, to study Microbial Dark Matter (Phase II) - Paint Pots PPM... ... | reverse complement strand
CTTCCTCGTACCGATCGCCGCGATCGTGGCCGGTCGGGGCGGGATCGCCCAGCTGGTCAAGCTGTGGGTGGGGACACTCGTCATGAACCTCATCGGTGGATGGGTCTTCATGGGCATCGTCGCGACCGGGCTCCCGCAGCTCCACAAGGCCCTCCTCGAGCTCGGGGAGCACTTCGTGTCCATCGGCCTCGGTTCGCAGGCCCTTGCGGCCGCAGTGCTGGGTGGCGGGATCATCACGTTGATGACCTGGATGCAGAACGGAACCGAGGCCGAGATGCCGCAGCTCGTGGCTGCGGTCAGCGCCGCGTTCCTGCTGGCCATCGGCAGTCTCAACCACGCCATCGTCATGAGCCTCGAGATGTTCGCGGCCCTCGAGATCGGCGCGCCGTTCGGTTACCTCGCCTGGGTCAAGGCGTTCGGCATCGCGTGCGCGGGCAACATCGTCGGCGGGGTGGGCTTTGTGACTCTCCTGCGCATGATCCAGGTTGGGCGTGCGAAGATCGCCCAAGAGCGAGAGGCGGCTGCGAGTGAGAACTGACGGACTCACCGGTGTTGCACCGCTCTCGCCCTTCGATTCTGCCGACCACCCTGCGTCCGGGCCTGCCCACATCTCGGGACCCGCCTGCCGTACACTTGCTCGGAATCGCTTGCTGCACCCGGCGCCACGGCGGAGCCGGAACGGGCTGGGGGACTAACGCGTGGCTATCAGAGCGCCTCTGGAGATCCCTGCAGAAGACGGCCCTGATCGTGACCGCGCGCTCGTCCAGGCCCATGTGCAGGGGGATCCCGGGGCGTTCCAGCAGCTCGTGCTGGGCCACTACCAGTCGATGCTGGGCCATGCCTATCGCCGGCTCCACGACGGCCAGGCGGCTGAGGACGCCGTTCAAGACGCCTTGGTGCGGGCGTACCGCGCTCTCGGGCCGAGCCACGAGGACTACCGGCTGGGTCCCTGGCTGCATCGCATCCTGGACAACGTCTGCACAGACGAGGCCACTCGGCGGTCCCGCGAGTACGACGCGGCCCGGCGGTTCCAGTCCGACCTCGTGGTCCTGCGCCCCGTCGAAGGTGACTCCCCCGACCTCGAATATGTGAACCGGGCGATCGCCGCGCTTCCGCCCGGCTACCGCGAAGCGCTGGTGATGCGCGACGTCATGGATCTCGAGTACGCCGACATGGCGGAGCAGACCGGGATCACCGAGCAGAACGCCCGGGCCCGCGTGTCTCGGGCGCGGGCCGCTCTCCGCAAGATCGTCACCAGCAGCGTCGGCGTGTGGGTGATCCTGGGCCGTGGGCTCCGGCGGGGGACGCTGGGGACGCCCAAGCTCATTCGGGACATCTCTACCTCCGCCGCCACGATGCCGCCGGAGACCGTCGCCAACACCTCCCGCTCAATCTCTGCCGCGTCGACCATTGCGCTGACCGCCGTGGCCGTGGCCTCGGTGGCCGCGCCCGCGCTCGTACCGGGGGCGCAGACGATGCCGACTCCGTCTTCCAATCAGGCCGGGACCCCCGTCAAGGCCGGATCCGCGCCCGTTGGTCAGCTGGCCACGGTGTCGGCTAACGGGTCGGCGGGGGCGTACACGCTGGCCCCGCCGCCGGTGCTGGACCCAGCCGAGCCGGTCACCACGCCCACCACCGCCGCCACCACCACGTCGATCACCGCGCTGAAGCCGAAGGCGAAGGTTCCGTCCTCGACGGCGACCGTTGCCCCGACCGCGGATGGCCCTGCCTATCCGGCGTGGACCGGTACGTCGGTGCCCGCACCGGCTGGTGCCCCGATCGCCACCGGCGACGTCACGGCCCCCGACCTGCACGTGGTGCCGGGATCAAACAGTGACACCGCCAGCGGCCAGGCGGCCGTCGGCTGGGCCTCGTCCGGGGCGAACGGACCCTTCACGGGCTCATTCGCCACCCCGGAGTCGGCGTGCGGATCCGCGATCCAGGGCACGGTCAACATGACCGGTGCCGGGGGCAAGTCCTGGACGCTGCACTTTGCCGGCGAGCTGACCTCGGCCTGGTCCGATCAGAACGGGCAGCGATGGGGCTTCGTCGGGCAGGCGACCGCCGCCGGATCGCCTGAGTTCTCGGGCAGCGGGTGGATCCAGGGGACGGTCCGATTCACCAGCTCGACGACCGTGGAGCTGCTCGGCAACGTCTGGGGCCAGGGGGCGGCTGCGGCTCCGAAGGGCCCCGGATCGTGCACCTCAGCCTCCACCTCGTCGGACACGACGAGCACGACCAGCACGTCGGCCCCGAAGGGCGGGCAGGCCGCAGCCTGAGCGGGGGCAGCGGTCAGACCGGCCTGACCGGTAGGCAGGGGCCCCGCCGGCGGTCGTAGGATTTCCGCCGATGGCTCCTGCAGAACGCCGGACGGACTCCGGCATCGAGATCAAGCCGCTGTACACCGCCGCGGATCTCGAGGGTTGGGATCCGGACGAGAAATTGGGCGAGCCCGGTTCTTACCCCTACACCCGTGGGGTGCGCCGGGACATGTACCGCGGGCGGCCCTGGACGATCCGGCCCTACTCGGGCTTCGGCACCGCCAAAGCGACCAACGAGCGCTGGAAGCTCCTCCTTGCCAACGGGTCGACCGGCCTGTCGTGTGCCTTCGACCTCCCCACCCAGATGGGCTACGACTCGGATCACCCTCGAGCTGAGGGTGAGGTGGGCAAGGTCGGCGTCGCGATCGACTCTCTCGCCGACATGCGGATCCTCCTTGACGGCATGCCGCTCGACCAGGTCACCACGTCGATGACCATCAACTCGACGGCCTCGATCCTGCTGCTCCTCTACGAACTGGTGGCCGAAGAGCAGGGTGTCCCGTCCGACAAGCTCGGCGGCACCATCCAAAACGACATCTTGAAGGAGTACGTCGCCCGCGGGACCTACGTGTATCCGCCGCGACCCTCCATGCGGATCATCACCGACATCTTCGCCTATTGCGCGGAGCGGATGCCGCAGTGGAACACGATCTCGATCTCGGGCTACCACATCCGCGAAGCCGGGTCGACGGCGGTGCAGGAGATCGCCTTCACCATCGCCAACGGGATCGCCTACGTGGAGGCGGCCGTCGCCGCGGGCATGGCCGTCGATGACTTCGCCGGGCGGCTGTCGTTCTTCTGGAACGCCCACAACAACCTGTTTGAGGAGGTAGCCAAGTTCCGGGCCGCCCGCAGGATGTGGGCCAAGATCATGACCGAGCGGTTCGGCGCCAAGGACGAGAAGTCCAAGCTCCTGCGCTTCCACACCCAGACCGGCGGATCCACGCTCACCGCCCAGCAGCCCGAGACCAACCTGATCCGGGTCACGCTCCAGGCGCTGGCCGCGGCGCTGGGCGGGACCCAGAGCCTCCATACCAATGGGTTCGACGAAGCCCTGGGCCTCCCGACCGCTCGGGCCGCGAAGCTGGCGCTCCGCACGCAGCAGGTGATCCAGGCAGAGTCCGGCGTGATCGACACCGTCGACCCGCTGGCCGGCTCCTACTTCCTCGAGTCCCTGACCGACGAGGTCGAAGCCCACGCCTGGGAGTACCTCGAGCGCATCGATGCCATGGGCGGCGCGGTCTCGGCCATCGAGCAGGGCTACATGCAAGATGAGATCGAGCAGGCCGCCTACGAGTACGCGAAGGCAATCGACAACGTCGAGAAGGTCATCGTCGGCGTCAACAAGTACGTGGAGGACAGCCCGGAGCCGACCGACGTGTTCCCCATCGACCCCGCGCTCCAGGCGGCGCAGGTCGCCTCGGTGCAGGCGGTCCGCGCTTCCCGAGACCAGGGCGCGGTCGACGCGGCACTCGCCGAGTTGGCTGCAGCCGCGAGAGGTACGCAGAACCTCATGGTCCCCATGCGTGAGGCGTTGCGTCGAATGGCCACGCTGGGTGAGGTCTCGGACGTCCTCAGGGGAGAGTTTGGGGTTTTCCAGCCCGGACGGTGACGGAGAAGTCTGAAATTTCCGAAACACCACTGTCACAAGCGGGGTCTGGTCTAGGTTCTACGTCCGTTGCTGCCGAACAGCGACGTTCCCACGACACCTGAGCCAGGAGGCTTGTTTTGAATCGACGCTTTGGTCGACTGAAGAGGGGGGCAGCGCTCGCTACGACCGTAGCGATCGGCCTCACCCCTGCTTTGGTCGCAGCTCCGGCCGCACATGCGGCGGCGCCCGTACCTGTTACCCGCATCGCGGGTGCGAACCGCTTCGGCACCGCCGCTGCGGTCGCCGAGAAGGCCTTCCCCAGCGGTGCGAGCACCGTCATCGTGGCGACAGGCTTCAACTTCCCTGACGCCCTTGCCGGCAACTACCTGGCCGGCCTGGACAAGGCTCCGATCCTCCTGGTCAACATCGACAACGTGCCGACGGAGACGCAGACGGCCCTTCAGACCCTGAAGGCCAAGAATGTCGTCATCCTCGGCCAGACCGACGCTGTGGACGCGAACACAGAAGCCCAGCTGAAGAGCGAGGGCTACACGACCTCCCGCATCGGTGGCGCCACGCGCTACGACACGATGCAGATGATCAACGAGGCGCCCAACGCCACGACGATCGGGACCATCAACGGCAAGAAGACCGCTCTTCTCGCCCGTGGCGACAACTTCCCGGATGCGCTCGGCGGTGGCCCAGTTGCTTACGCCAAGAACTTCCCGGTGATCCTCACCGCGACGACGGCTCTGTCGCCGCAGGCCCAGGACGTCATCACCAAGGACGGCATCCAGCAGGTCATCATCCTTGGCGGCACGATCGCCGTCCCAACCGCAGTTGAGCAGCAGGCCAATGCGGCTGGCGCTGCCACCCTGTACCGGGCCAACGGCAAGGACCGCTCGGACACGAGCCGCCTGCTCGCCGAGTACGCCATCTCGAACCTCGGGTTCACGACGGCGAGCTACGCGATCGCCTCTGGCGACCAGTACTTCACCGGCGCTGACGCGCTGGCCTCTGGTCCGTTCAGCGGTGGCATCCCGCAGCCGACGCTCATCACCAACTCGGTGAATGATCCCGGCACGCTGGTGCAGTTCGGCCAGGCGCACAACGCCACGGCCACCAACTGCTACGCCATCGGTGGCCCGATCCCGCTGCCCGACAGCACGGTCAACGCCGTCTGCAACGCAACGCCCAACGGCAGCGCGGCACCGACGAACCTGCCGCAGCTCGTCTCCGCTTCGATCCTCAAGACGGTCACGAGCACGACGGCGACGTCGACCAACCCGGTTGGCACCTACGTCCAGTACGTGTTCAGCCAGGCCATCGGCAACGACATCATCAACCCGCAGGGCTTCCACGTGTACGACAGCGCCGGCGACCGCTACAACGGCGCAGGTTGTGGGGCCGGGGCTACTAACTGCTCCGCGACGGTTGACAGCAGCAATCCGAACGCGGTCGACGTGATCTTCAACCAGACCGCGCCCAACGCCGTGGCTACGACGGGCGGCAGCGCCACCAACAACCTCCAGACCACCGGTGCGGCGAACCTGACGCTCGCCACCGTCGGCGGTCCGCAGGACAGCGGTGGTGCTGCTCTCACGTCACCCAACGGCGCGAGCCCTGACGGTTCGGCTCCGATCGGTACGGCGGCTACCACGACCGCCAACGGTGCAGGTGTCACCTCTGCGCCGAACGCCGAGAGCTGGGCGATCACCAACACCGCCGGGTCCAACCCGGCCACATACCCGACCGGTACCCCGATCAACGTGACGTTCGACAAGGCCGCCTTCGTGCAGTCTGCCGCCGCCACGTACCCGGGTGGCGCGGCCGGTGCTTCGTCGACCGGCTTCGACGTTGTCTACACCACCCAGAGCGGCGCAACCGCGGTGGGTAACGGGACCACGGGCGAAGAGGCCTGCTACGGACCTGCAACTACCGACACCACCACCGCCTCCGGCGGCACAGTGCCGGGCGGCAACGGGACCACGACGATCACCATCGTCTGCCCCGATCCCGCAGGCGGCAGCACACCTATCGCCGCAGGCAGCATCGCTCGCGTGATCGTCCAGCAGAACGCGGTTGGCACGGCCAACCCCGCCACTGGTGGCCCTCTCACCGGCGGTGCCTCCGGCCCCAACGCTGCCGGGACGAACATCGGTAGCCCGCTGCAGGCCGCAGACACGCCCCGGGCCCCAGCCGCGAGCCCGAGCCTTACCTCGGTCACCTTCATCCCCGGCAGCAGCAGCGGTACCGCTGACACCGTGGTATACACCTTCGATCAGGCATTGACCTCTACCCCGACGGCGTCGGGCTTCGGTTGGTACCTGGCGAACGGTACGCAGGTCACCTGTGGGACGGCGCCCGCCGCGAACTGCAACGCAGCCCGCAACCCCAACAACTTCGACCAGATCATTGTGACCGTAGGAACCGGTGGCACCGCCGCCGCCCCGACGGGCAACAATGCGACCCTGGGTGCGGTTGGCGGGAATGTGAAGCTGGGCAGCGTCACCGCCGCCAACACGGGCTTGACGAACGCCGACGATGAGCTCGGCGCAGCCAACCCCAACAACTCTGGCTCGACGGTGACCCCGGGTACGGTCAACGCCCCGCAGCTCCAGTCGGTGCACGTGGCTACCAACACCGGCATCACCGGCACGAGCTACTCGGCTACCTACACGTTCACCCAGCCGAGCTCCGGTGGCACCACCGCCACACCCGCCACCACGCTCACCGCGGCCCAGGCCAATGGCCTGCATCTCTACGATGCTGACGGGACCGAGTTGACGTGCACGGCTGCGGCTACCGGTTCCACCACGGCAACCGCGAACCAGGTCACCTGCACTTCCTTCACGCAGGTGGCTAACACCAGTGCCAACCCGCCGGCGGCTGGAACCGCAGCCACGGGTGCGCAGCAGACGAGTGCTGTCTTCGGCACCGCCGACTACGGGACGGTCTTTGGCTCCACGGCCAACAGCGCCCCCGCGAACAACACCAATCCGGAGGGTGGCGTCGCCACCAGCTGATTCGGGAGCTCGCTCCGGCGAATAGCTTAACAACGCGGAAGCCCCGGTCCTCCTCGGAGGACCGGGGCTTTCTGCGTTTCGCCCGCAGACCTGGGCGTCTGACCGGAAAGATGTTGACTCTGAAACGAAACTTGCCCGAGCGCCCGGGAGGACGTGCGCGCCTCAGGGGGGTGCGGGGCAGAGCCCCGCTCGGGCCGTGAGGCCCGACGTGTCGTCGTTCACGTGGCGGGTGTGAGAGTTACCTGGTGGTCAAGCGCCTAGAGCTGGCGGACCAGGTTGCGGGTCTTGCGGTCCTCTTGTGGAGGTGCAGGTCGTAGAAGTCCGACCCGGGATCGTTGAACCGGGCGGTCGGATCGGCGAGGAGGTGCCAGGTGATGACCAGAATCCGGGCGAGCTCGGCGTGGTGATCGTCGAGCCGGCCCGTGAGGGCCTCGACCAGCGCGCCACGCTTGACCTTCATGCCGCCTCGGGCCATCTCGGCGAGTGCGCGAGAGTCGCGCTCGCCGGCGATCAAAGCTTCGATCATCTCGCGGCCCGAGACCCCGAGATGTCCGTGGGCATGGTGGGGAGCTTGATCAGGGCTCCTCCAGCAGCTTCTCGACCCGCTGCTTGTGCCGGGAGCGTTCCTCGGTCAAGTCCGAGCGAAGGCGGGTGTAGTCACATAGCTGGCGGATCTCAGCCGGAGGGACGAACTAAGGGCGCAGCATGCCGCGCTCGTTCAGTTTGCCGGCCTCAATCTGACAGGGGAAATGGTTCGCTCGTCGCCGAGCCGTACTCGTCGACGATGACGACGGCGGTGTCGTCGTTAAGGTACGAGGCCGTCGTCGCCGGCGCCGGCAGAGTGCCCGTGCTCAGGAGAAGAGCGCCGCCGTCGGTACCGATCGACGCTCCAGCGCTCGCCGCGTCGCCATCCGCAATGCCGAGCACGGCGGGCGGCGATGCGAAGAACTGCGCGGCCACCATCGTCGCCGTCTGGTAGCGGTCGGCGCCGACGATCGCTGTCGCGCCCGGGTCGGCGAGGGAGGCCGGGCCCCCGACCGCGTAGCGCAGCTCGCGCGGGTGGGAGGTCAGGTAGGCCGCTGTGGGTTCCGCCTGGCTTGGGCCGTCGGTTAGGAGTACTGCGCCCCCAGCGTGGGCGGCGGCCGGGCCGCTCACGAGTGCGTCGGCGGCACCGAGGCCGGTCGCCTCGACGATCGTTGCCGGGTTATCGAGCCCGTTGTCGGCGACGGCGACGGCGGTCGAGTACCGGTCAGATCCGGCGAGCCGGGTGACCTGGTAGCGGTCCTCCTCGAGGGCGGTATCGATACCCGGGCCGATGACCGCGGGGCCGCCGACGACAGAGGGCGGCCCTCCCCCGGGGAGAACCCGGGCTATCTCAGCGAGGTTGCGGGGATCGAGCCCGCTCGGGCCGTTGAGTAGGAGCGGCGCGTTCTTGGCCACCGCGAGGGGCGCCGCGACCAGGGCATCGGTGGAGGCCAGGCCGGATCCGGCGATGACAACCGCCGACGCGAACTTCGCGGGGAGCATCGGCCCACCCGTCTCGGAGCCAGGTTGAGCCCAGTCGTGTTGGGAGATCGCGACCGCTGTGGCGATCGCGTCGGCGCCGGAGAGGCGAGCGACGGTGATCGCCCGGCTGGTGGTCGCGTGCCCCGTTGCCTGCGCGTCCATGCCCTGACGGAGTTGGTCGATCGCGAGCATCCCCGGCATCACCGGGATGGTGCGATACGACAGGGTGCTCGGCAGCCGCATGCCCCAGGCTCGCTGACCGGACGAGGTGAGCTCGGTCTCGACGGAGGTGAAACCGCCGGAGAGTACCCAGTCGCTCCCAGGGAGCTTCCGGGCACTCCCGCAGCAGATCGTGCTGGTCACGAGCGGGTCGCTGACCGTCTCTACCATCGTGGCGGAACCGGCGCTGATCGCATACCGGACGGCCCGTGGTGTTCCGGCTCGGCCCGTCTGGTCGTCGTAGACGGTGACCGTTCCGTCCGGAAGGAACCGTGCGTCGTGCTGGCCACCGAACCCGGAGCCGCCGGCGAACACAGGGTCACCCGCGATCGCAAGGCTTGTCGCATCGGGACGACCCGAGCCGCCGAGCTTCCACACGATGTTGCCGCTGCCGCGGTCGATGTTGTAGACCGCGTCCAGATGGCGGAACGATGCGAGAAGGGTGCCGCCATAGGGGTCCAGCGAGTTCCAATGGTAGACGTCATACGGAGCGCCTCCGCGGAGCAGGGTCGACCTCCACTGTGGGTCGGTCTCGGACACGGGTATGTGGTCGAAGGTGTCCCACGACCACACGACTGCTCCTGTCGGGCTGAGCTCGTAGAACAGGAAATCGAAGATCGAGACGTTGGTGAGAGAGGTGGCGTCGCCACCCCAACTGGCGAGGCTCACTCCTGGGCGAATGACGCGGGCACCGACCAGATAGTCGCCGTTGGGCAGGGCGATCAGCTCGTGCTCGTCAGTCTGGCCCGCGGGGGCGGCAATGGTACGGACGGTGCTTCCATCGAGGGCACGGACCTCAGCAGGAGACCCGTTCCCGGTCGTCCACGCCACGTCGCCGTTGGTGAGCAGTGTGCCGAATCCGACAGAGCCGGCCGATGTCGTCGTGTTCACCCACCACACCGGGACATCGTTGGTGTCGAACAGGGCCAGGTACTGCGCCGTCCCAGTGGGTGTAGCCGGGGAGATCGGGGAGACGACGTAGAACTGCGCTTGGGGCGTCGTACCGGGGTCAGTGGCGAGGGGCACCCAGATCGGGAAATCAAGCGGTAGACAGCGCACGTGCGCGGTCATCGTCGTGCCACCGCCGTCGGTGATCGCGAGGGTGAAGGACTGCCCGGGGGTGGCTGTCACCCGGACCACAAAGGTGCCGCTCGCCGCGGGCTGATCGGCAATGGCTACCTCGGAACCAGGGGGAGCAGAGACAGCGACCGGGATCGGGGCACCCGTGCAGCGGATGACGTAGTCGCTGACCGATGGTTTGAACGACGGAAATAGACCCGGGCTGGTGGTGATGTCCAAAGGGGCCGGGGGCACCGACGGCGTCGTTGACAGCGTTGGCGAGGTCGATGCGTCAGCCCTTGGGGCGACAGCCGGGAGCAGCGAAGAGCTGATGACGAGGCCGATGACGATTGGGAGAAGACGACCGGTGTGGGCCCGCGAGGGGAGATCGCTCATTGCGTGATGGTCGTTGTCCAACCTTGGAAAGAGCTGCGAAGCGGATGTGAGCGCGCCGTGAGCAGCAGCACAGCACGACTGATGCCCGCAGAGCGTGTCGTGGTGCCGCCCCGAGGGACGCCGGGCTAACCCCTTCAGGGGAGCAGCGCGGCCTTCATCGTTGATGCCACGAACGCGCTGTACCGCTTCAGGGGCCATCCGCGCCGGAGGACCAGCAGTTCGTAGAGCTGGGGTGAGCTCGCCGTCCACAGGACGTCGGCGATCTCGTGGAGGCCGATCCCAGCGCGCAGGCCACCGGTCCGGAGGAGCGCGCGGGCGTTGTCGGTCATCCGCCCCAAGCGGTCGGCTTCCATCTCACGGTCGAGCGCGTCGAGCTCGGCGTCGGACCCGGCTGCGCTCTTGACCAGCAGCGTGATCGGTGCCACCCGCGGCGCCACCTCTGAGGTAAGCCGGCCCCACCCGTCGATCAGCGCACCGGCGTCACCCTGCTTCCGCAGCGCGTCGGAGCGGTCCTCGGCGTGCAGCGGCCCTCGCCCGGCAAGGCCTCGCTCCCAGATGGCTCGCACCAGGCCTGCCTTGCCGCCGAACCCCTTGTAGATCGTCTCGACTGAGACGCCCGCCGCCGCCGCAACCGCCGCGATCGTGGTGGCCGGGTACCCGCCGCGCAAGAAGAGTTCTGTGGCCGCGCTCACGATCTTCTCCCGGGTCTGGTCGGCCCGCTGCCGGCGGATGTCAGATCGGTAGATCCTCCGCTTGACGGTCGTGTCGTCGTGCTCCATAGTCACTACAGTCAACTGTATCGAAAGGATGGCGCCGATGTCAGACCCGGAGGCCGTCGTGGATCGCCTGGTGAAGGCGACCAACGCGCAGGACCTTGACGCCATGGTCGGGTGCTTCCGCCACGACTACGTGAACGAGGCGCCGGCCCACCCGGTGCGGAACTTCGCCGGCAGCGAGCAAGTCCGCACGAATTGGCAGCAGATCTTTGCCTTCGTGCCCGACATCGAAGTCGAGACGCTCGCCACTGCGGTAGACGGTCACACCGTCTGGTCGGAGTGGTCGATGCGCGGCACCCGGCGAGACGGCCATGCCCACGAGATGGCCGGCGTGATCGTCTTCACCGTCGACGGCGATGTCATCACCCGGGCCCGGTTCTACCTCGAACCAGTGGAGCGAACGAGCGGTGACGTCAACGATGCTGTCCGCCGCGCCGTGGAACCGGAGCCGAGCCAGGCCGGAGATCCCCGATGACCAGCGACGGGGCGCCCGTGTTGGTGGCCGGGGGCACCGGCCGCCTCGGAACCTTGGTTGTCGAGCGTCTCGTCGCGCAGGGCCGCCCGGTGCGGGTGCTCACACGCGATCCGGGGCGCGCCGCGCACCTGCCGTCGGTGGCAGAGGTGATCCAAGGTGATGTTCGCCGTGAGGACGATGTTGAACGGGCGACGGCCGGAGCGGGAGTCGTTGTGAGCGCGGTGCACGGCTTCGCCGGCCCAGGGAAGGTAAGCCCGGACTCGATCGATCGCCTGGGCAACGCCAACCTGGTCGCGTCGGCCGAGCGGAACGGCTCGGACGTGGTCTTGTTGTCGGTGATCGGGGCGCGCGCCGACCATCCGATGGAGCTGTTCCGGGCCAAGCACGCGGCCGAGCAGCGGCTCATCAGGTCGACGGTCCCGTGGACGATCGTCGGCGCGACGGCCTTCCTCGAGCTGTGGGCCACGATCATGGGCGACTCACTGCGCAAGAGCGGCAAGGCGTTGGTGTTCGGGCGGGGGACGAACCCGATCAACTTCGTCGCCGTCGGTGACGTCGCGGCCTACGTCGAGACGGCCGTCGTCAACCCCGCACACCGCGGCCAGCGGATCGACGTGGGCGGTCCCGAGAACGTGACGTTCGACGACCTTGCCGGCCGGGTGGCTCGCGCCCTCAGCCGATCAGCACGGCTGCGGCACATCCCGAGGCCGATGCTGCGAGCGATGGCCTCGCTGGCCCGACCGGTGTCGGCGGTCGCGTCCCGCCAGGCGAGCGCCGCGCTCGTCATGGACAGCATGGACATGACCTTCGACGACTCCGCGCTTCGTCGGTTGTTCCCGGAGCAGCCCTGCACCTCGATCGATGACGGGCTCCGCCGCTGGGCGTCGTCGGCAGCTTCGCCCATCTCCGGCTGAGCGACCGGCTGCAGAAGACCGGGACGCGAGTGCGGCGGTGCCGTCCAAACCGGTCCGCGACCGGCCGTAGAAGGTACGTCGTGGGGCATCATGAGCTGGTGCCGGAGGTGGTCAACGGAGACGTGCGGCTGTGGTACGCGGAGCGTGGCGATCCGTCCCGGATGAGCATCAAGATGCTAGGTTTGGCGCATGAAGGTGCGGTCCACGATCACGCTGGACGATGACACTGCAGCCGCGGTCGAACGGGTTCAACGAGAGCTCGGGCTGGGGCCGAGCGCCGCTGTCAATACGCTCATCCGCCGGGGGCTGATCAAGACGGAGCGCTCGCGCTACGAGCACCGGGCCACGAACCTCGGGTTGCGGGTGGATGTCTCCAACAT
>Ga0102924_1005236_pt1 | contig 12667 bp, 11 predicted proteins | sample PaiPotPPM11metaG_FD_80116 | JGI IMG/M metagenome (GOLD analysis project Ga0102924, IMG submission 80116) | Iron sulfur acid spring bacterial and archeal communities from Banff, Canada, to study Microbial Dark Matter (Phase II) - Paint Pots PPM... ... | reverse complement strand
GAGGTCGCCACCCGGGCAGCGTCGAGACTCCTCAGCCGGCCGGCGGTGAGCCACCTGGCCACCTCCTCCGGCCGCTGAGGGCTGGGGACACTGCGGACCAGGTCGGCTCCGGTTCCAGCCAGCAGGGCTCCAAAGACGGGGGGCACGGCATGGGGGCGACGCAGCAGCCCGTTGACGACCTCGTGGGCCGTGCCGTCTCCGCCCACGGCAATCACCGGCCTGTTCCCGGCCTCAGCAGCCCGGTCGGCAGCATCGCCCCGACGTCGCGTTATGAAAACCTCGAGCTCTAGCCCGGCGGCAAGGCAGCCGGGGGCAGCGCGACGCCAGAATCGCGAAGCGCGGCCGCCGCCCGCGACCGGGTTGACGATCACGAGCGGCTTTATGCCAGGATCCGTTTGGCGTTCTCCACATCACGGGCGATCTGGTGCTGCAGTGCCGGCAGCGAGGCGAAGCGCTTCTCGCCGCGCAGCCGTTGCACGAAGGAGACCGTCAGCAGGCGGTCGTAGAGATCGCCGTCGAAGTCGAAGAGGAAGGCCTCGACCGTGAGCGTGTTGCCGCCGAAGGTTGGCCGGAAGCCGACGTTGAGGGCACCACCATACCGGGTCGAATCGATCAGCGCCCGGATGGCGTACACGCCGTTGGCCGGCAGTAGCTTGTTGGGAGTGATCTTCAGGTTGGCAGTCGGAAAGCCGAGGAGCCGGCCTCGCTCCGCGCCATGTTCGACGGTCGAACGAAGTATGTAGTCTCGGCCAAGCAGCTGGGCGGCCGCGCGTACCTGTCCGAGCAGGATCAAGCGGCGTATCCGGGAGCTGCTGATCGGCTGGCCGCCTCGTTCCATCGCCGGGCGGACCTCGAGGCTGAAACCGCTGCGGGTGCCGAGCCGCCTGAGAAACGTATGGTCTCCCCGCCGTCCGCGACCGAAGGCGAAGTCGTAACCGACCAGAAGCCGCTCCAGCTGGATGCCCCGCAGCAAGCGGTCCATGAAGGCGGCCGGACTGATGGCCGCGACCTGGGGCGTGAACGGTACGACAACCAGGTTCGTCAGTCCAAGCTGGTCACAAATCCAGGTTTTTTCATCCAGAGTGGTGAGGTTCGCAGGACAGTGGTCAGGATCGAGAACGCAGCGCGGATGCGGCTCGAAGGTCACCATGACGCTGGCCACACCCGCTTCGGTGGCGCCGGTGATCAGCGGTTTGAGGATGCTCTGATGGCCCCGGTGAATGCCATCGTATGTGCCGACCGTGGCGTGGGCGCGCCCGATCAGTCCAGGCGACGGGAAGCCAAAGGTAACCTGGGTCACGGAAGAAAGACGGCCTTCGGCTGGACACGCCCGGCCTCGGCCACTCCCCAGCCCAGCAACCTGCCGGCCTCATCGACCAGCCGGTAGCGGCCGCTCTCCGCATCCGGCGCGGTGACGGTGCGGCCGTGAGAGACCGCCTCGGCTTGGTCCCGGTTGAGGCGCAGGGCCGGCCAGTCTTTGAGTGGCAGCTCCATCGGGAGCAGCCAGCGCGTCCAGTCGCTCTTCGCTTCCAACAGTTGAGCCGGGGCGAGCGCGCCGTCCCATTGAAGCGGCCCATAGGCGGTACGCCTCAGGCCGGCGACGTAGGCGCCGCTTCCAAGCCGCTCTCCCAGGTCGTGCACGAGGCTCCTTATATAGGTCCCCTGACCGCAGACGATCTCCAACCGAGCCGTCCCTGACTCCGGGTCGTGGTCCAGCAGCTGGATCCGGTGGACCTGGACGGCGCGCGGCGCTCGGATCACGCTCTCGCCGCGGCGCGCCTTGCGGTAGAGCGCCTCACCCCCCTGCTTGAGCGCGGAAAACATCGGCGGCACCTGTGCGATCGTGCCGGTGAAGCCGGGAAGTTGGGCAGCGATCCCAGCCGCGGTTACCTGGACCGAGTCGCCGTAGGGTGTGATCGTGCCCTCGCTGTCATAAGTGTCAGAGGTGAAGCCGAAAACGGCCGTGGCCACGTAGGTCTTCGGCCAGCCGTGCACGAAATCGGCCAGCCGGGTGGCGGCGTTGACCAGTATCGGGAGCACTCCATCAGCGGCAGGATCCAGCGTCCCGCCGTGACCGATCTTCACGATTCCCGGCAGGCGGGCGATGCTTCGCACGACGCCGAACGAGGAGAAGCCGATGGGTTTGGCGACGTTCAGGATGCCCGAGTCCATCTCAGCTCGCCCATCCTGCGCCGGGCCTCAGCGAGCACGCGGCGCTCGGCCTCCTTCAATGGGACTGCCAGTTCAGCCCCGGCGGCGCGGTGATGACCTCCTCCTCCGAAGGTGGCAGCCAGCGCCGCAGCGTCGATCTGGTCGCGGCTGCGGATGCTGACCTTGGTCAGGTCGGGCGCTGCCTCTTTGAAAAGGATGGCGAGTTCCTGGTCGCGGAGCGTGTTCAACTGATCGATCGCACTGTCGGCCTGCTCGGCCGCGGCACCGCTCTTTTTCAGATCGGAGAGTGTGATGACACCCCAGACGAGCCGGTCGTCGAACTCGAAATGCAGGCTCTGGAGAATGTGGCCCTGCATGCGCAGGAAGGAGGCCGGCCGGCTCTTGAAGAGCCCGCGGGCTAGGGCCACTGGGTTCGCGCCGAGGCGGACGAGCTCGGCGGCCGCCTGGAGCGCACGACCCGAGGTGTTGTCGTGGCGAAAGCCGCCCGTGTCCGAGAGTATGGTGGCGTAGAGGCATCCGGCCGCCTGGGCTGAAATCGGAATCTTCCAGGCCTTGAGCAGTTCATAGACCAGCTCACCCGTAGATGCGGCATCGGTGCAGACCAGGTTGACCGTGCCAAACCGGGTATTGGTGACGTGGTGGTCGATGTTCACCACCGTCGCCGCCCTCCTCACCAGCGACAGGAACTGACCGGCGCGCTCGGCTTCACCCGAATCGAAGATGAAAACCGGCACCCCCGGCGTAACCTGGTCGCGGTTGACCCGCTCGATTCCGGGGAGGAACGCGCAGGCCCTGGGGACAGGCGGAGCCGAGAGCACGGGGACCGATTTCCCGAGCGGCTCCAGCGTCAGTGCCAGGGCCAGGGCTGAGCCGAGGGTGTCACCGTCAGCATCCTTGTGGGTCACGGCCGCAATCAGGGGCGCCTCCTCGATGACGCGCCAGATCACCGGGGCCAGCTCGAGTACCTCCGGACGGGGAGACTCGGCCTCAGGCGTCAGCGTTGGAGCTTCCTTTCTCGACCTCGCGCAGCAGCTGGCTGACCCGCACGCTGTAAGCGACGCCCTCATCGAGTTGGAAGTGGAGCTCGGGCGCGAAGCGTAGGTTGGAGAGCCTCGTACCCAGTTCGTGCCGGATGAAGCCTCGGGCATGCGTGAGAGCCGCGATCGCAGCGTGCTGCCCCTCGCTCTCCCCCACCACGCTCACCTTGACGTTCGCCGTCCTCAGGTCGGGGGTCAGTTTGACCTCGGTGATGCTGGCCATCCCAATGCGCGGGTCCTTGAGGTCGCGGAGGATGATGGCGCTGATCTCTTCGCGCAGCTGCGCCGCGACCCGCGCGACGCGATGCGTGCTCATTGGATCAGCGGTAGCTCGTCAGGCCTGCTTGACCTGGTAGGAATCGATCACGTCGCCTTCCTGGAAGTCCTGGTAGCCATCGATCCGGATGCCGCACTCCAGGCCCGCGGTGACTTCGCGGGCGTCGTCCTTGAAGCGCTTCAGCCCTGCGATCAGACTCTCGTGGATCTGCTCGTTGTTGCGGGTCAGCTTGGCGATCGACCCGCTGGTGATCTTGCCCTCGACAACCCGCGACCCGGCGATGGCGCCCAGCTTCGGGATCTTGATCGGGGTGAGCACCTGGGCTCGCCCTTCCCAGACCTGGACGAAGGTCGGCTCGTAGAGGCCCTTGATCGCCTTGTCGATGTCATTGGTCACGTTGTAGACGACGTCGTAGTGGCGGATGTCGGCCTTCTCTCGCTCGGCGGCACGCTGCGCCAGGGCATCGGCTTTGACGTTGAAGGCGATCACGAGCGCGTTTGAGACAGCGGCCAGCAGGATGTCCGACTCGGAAACGGGCCCGACGCCTTCGAAGACGATCTTGACCTGGACCTTGGGATCCTGAATCTTGAGCACCGAGCCCTTGAGCGCCTCGACCGAACCGTTGCTGTCGGCCTTGATCACGAGGTTCAGATCCTTGATCGCACCCTGCTCCACGGCCGCCGAAAGGTCGGCGAGCGTGATCCTTCGGGTCTGGGCCAGGCTTGCCACCCGGAACTGTTCGGCCCGCTGGCCTGCAATCGTCCGCGCTACCTTTTCGCTGGAGACCACCTGGAAGATGTCACCCGCGGTCGGCACGTCCGGCAGTCCCGTCACCACGGCTGGAGTCGCAGGCCCCGCTTCCTTCATCTTCTTGCCGCGGTCGTCGAGCAGCGCCCGAACCTTGCCGAAGATGTGACCGACCACCATGTTGTCGCCGATCCGTAGCGTGCCACTCTGCACCAGGACGGTGGCCACCGGACCGCGTCCCTTCTCGAGATGGGCGTCGATGATCGTTCCGGCAGCCGACTTCGCGGGGTTGGCTTTCAGATCCTGGAGATCTGCGACCAGCAAGATCATCTCCAGCAGGTCGGAGATCCCCGTCTTTTGTTTGGCCGAGACCGGCACCATGACCGTCTGCCCGCCCCAGTCCTCGGGTACGAGCCCCTGGTCCGAGAGTCCTTGTTTGACTCGGTCCGGGTTCGCTCCCTCCTTGTCCACCTTGTTGATGGCGACCACGATCGGTACCTGGGCGGCGCGCGCGTGCGAGATTGCCTCTACCGTCTGCGGCATGACCCCGTCGTCGGCGGCCACCACGAGCACCGCCACATCCGTCACCTGCGCCCCTCTGGCACGCATCGCCGTGAAGGCCTCGTGGCCCGGCGTATCGAGGAAGACGATGCGACGACCGCGCTCTTCGACGACGTAGGCGCCTATGCTCTGAGTGATTCCGCCCGCTTCGCCGGCCGCCACTTTCGTCTGGCGGATGGCGTCGAGCAGCGACGTCTTCCCATGGTCGACGTGTCCCATGACGGTGACGACCGGTGGCCTCGTCTTGAGGTTCCCTGGATCTTCACCCTCGAGGCTGAAGAGCTCAGAGCGTGTCGTGAGCTTGACCTGGGTGCCCTCTCCCTCCCCCATCACCTGCTCGGCGATGGCGGAATCCATCGCCATCGGATTCGCCTGCACGCCGAAGGTGTCGGCGACGAGGGCGGCGGTATCGAAGTCGATCTGCTGGTTGATGTTGGCCATGATGCTGTTGCGCATCAGTTCCTTGATGATGTCCACCGTTTTGACGTTGAGGTATTCGGCAAGCTCCTTGACGGAAAGCGTCGGCGGCAGCTCCACCTTGCCCTCAGAGATCCTGGTCTTGGCCTCGGCGGCGGGTCCTCCCGGGGCGAACTGGGAGCGCACCGACGCCTCCTGCTCCGGGGTCAGTACCCCCATCGCATGGCGGGGAGCGTGGCGCGTCGGCTTGAGGAAGTCCAGGATCTCGCGGGCCTCGATATTGAGGTCGCGGGCTAACTGCTGGACTTTGATTCCGCGGGTCTGGGTGGTGGCGATATCAGTTCCTTCCTTTCAATTCAACAGGCAATCATAACCGGAGCACGGCCGAGCCGCCCTCAGATCAGTATTCCCGCTCGAAGTCGCTGCCAATCCTCGGATGTGATCGAGACCGAAAGCGCCCGCTCCACGGCGCGGCGGCGCTCCGCCGTTGTCCAGCAGGAGGCGTCGCGACAGAGGTAGGCGCCGCGGCCGGCCGCCTTCCCGCGGGCGTCCACGGATACGCGGGAATCAGGCGCGACCAGGCGGACCAGCTCCGGCTTGCCGCGGGAGCGGCGGCAGGCGACGCAGGTCCGCTGCGGGGCGGCCGGACGCGCCTGCTCAGGAGCCGTCTTGAGCTCCCGGCTCGCTGGCGGTTGCCTTGATGTCGATCCGCCAGCCGGTCAGCTTGGCTGCCAGCCGGGCGTTCTGGCCATCCTTGCCGATCGCCAGGGACAGCTGGTTCTCCGGAACGTGGGCGGTCGCCGTTCTCGAATCGCGGTCGATGTCAACCGTCTCCACCTGCGCCGGGCTGAGCGCGTTGGCGACCAGCTGCAGCGGGTCATCCGCCCAGGGGATGATGTCAACCCGCTCGGCGCCCAGCTCGCCGACGACACTGCGGATTCGAACCCCACGCGGACCGACGCAGGCGCCCACCGGGTCTATCCCATCCTGGTGGGCCGATACCGCGACCTTGGTCCGGACCCCGGGCTCGCGAGCCAGCGCGCGAATCACCACCGCCCCGGAGGCGAGCTCGGGGATCTCGAACTCCAGCAGGCGTCGGACCAGCGCTTTGTGCGCCCGCGACACTGTCACCTGGGCACCGCGGCTGCGCTTTCTTTCCTCAAGGAGCAGCACCTTGAGGTGCTGGCCGACCCGGATTGTCTCGTCGGGAATCTGTTCCTCCGGGGGAAGCACTCCCTCGGCTTTTCCCAGCTCCAGGTAGATGGTGTTGCCCTCCGAGCGCTCGACGACGCGGTCGACGATGCCGCTGACCATCTCGCCCTTGTGCTCGAGGACATCCTTTAGCACCTGGTCCTTCTCGGCGTCCTTGAGCCGCTGGAAGACGACCTGCTTGCTAATCTGTGCCGCCAGCCGCGCGAAGTCTTCGGTCGGGAGCGCCACGTCGATCATGTCGCCCAGGGAGACCGGCCCCTGGTCGATGGCATCGGTCAGCGAGACCTCGGTAGCCGGGTCGGAGACGGTCTCCACCACGCGCCGGCGGCTGAAGATCGCGATCTGCGCCGTTTCCGGGTCGACGTGGACCCTGATGTTGTCCGGCGGGTTGAAGGCCCGCCGGTAAGCGGTTGCCAGCGCGCTCTCCATCAGGGTCAGCAGGGATTCTTTCGATATCCCCTTCTCTTCCTGGACCTGGTCGAGAGCCTTGAGAAAGTCAGAGCGCAGCACGCCTAGATCTCGATCGCAAGGCGGGCCGCCAAAATGTCGCTGAGGGGGATCGCCACGGTGGTCGCGGACTTGCGCTCCCGCAGCTGGAGTTCGATCGCCCTCTCTGAGACCGCGCTGAGCAAGCCTTCCGCCACCCGCTCGCTTTCGCCCGTGCGGTAACGAACGTTGGCGCGCTTACCGATGAAGCGCCGATACTCGTCCAGGTTTCGGAGGGGTCGCTCGGCCCCGGGTGAGGAGACCTCAAGGTCGTAGCGAGCAGGCAGGGGATCGGCCTGGTCGAGGAGCGCTCCCAGCGATTTGCTGACTCGCTCGCAGTCGGCGAGCGTGACCCCCTCCGGCCTGTCGATCCGGACTCGTAGCGTGGGATGCCCGCCGCCGCCCGTGAGCGTCAGGTCGTAGAGTTCGTACCCCAGAAAGTCCAGCGTCGGGCGGATCAAATCCCGAACGCGGGTGAGCTGGGCGGTGCTATCAGTTGCCGCCATCAAAAGAAAAAGGGCCGCCGGCCCCATTGCAACGAAACGATATTCACTTCCAGGTAAGTATATCGCCCTATCGCGGATCGAGTCGACGCCACACGACCAGTAGTGGGCTGGCGTTGAAGATCGATGAGTAGGTGCCGCTGATGATCCCGATCAGCAGGGCGAGGGTGAACCCCTTGATGTTCGTGGGCGAGATCAAAAAGAGCGCGACCAGGACGAAGACGACGGTCATCGAGGTGTTGATCGAGCGGGCGAGCGACTGGATGATGCTGAGGTTGACGTTCTGCTCGAAAGTCAGCCGGCTCGCCTGGCGCAGGTTCTCGCGAATCCGGTCGAAGATGACGATCGTGTCATGAACTGAGAAACCGATGACGGTCAGGACGGCGGTAACGAAGAGCGTGTTGATCTCGCCCAGGGGAAGGTTGAAGACCCGGCCGAGGATGGAGTAAACGCCCGTTAGCACGAATACATCGTGCAGCAGGGCGAGGATGGCGCAGATCGCGAATTTGTAGTTGAATCGGAAACTCAGGTAGGCGACGATCAGGATCGAGGCGATCGCGATCAGGCCGCCGGCGCCCAGCACCAGTTCGCGGGCGATCAGCGGACCGACCGAGGCGGAACTCGACTTCTGCTGGTCGATCCCTCCGAACTTTTTGTCCAGGTCGGTGCGGATGTTGGTCTCCTGCGCGTTGGTGAGTGGCTTGGTCGTAATCAGCGCGTTGTTCGGTCCCGCTTGCTGCACGGTCGCCTCTACGTTGAAGCTGTCCATCTCACGCTGGATGGCGGAGGCCTGCACCGGTTGCTTGAAGACGAGGTTCAGCTGGTTGCCGCCGGCGAAGTCGATCCCCAGGCGGAAGCCGAAGAAGATCATGGAGAAGATTCCGGGCAGGATCACGAGCAGCGAGGCCAGGAAGTACCAGTTGCGCCGTCCGACGATATCCATGCTGAGTCCTAGGCCGCCTTCGACGGTGCCGAGACGCCATAGAGCGCCAGCCGCCGCGCGGGCCGGATTCCCGCCAGTATCTGGAGCAGTTGCTGGGTGGTCACGATCGCAGAGAACATACTCACACCAACACCGATCGCGAGCGTGACGGCAAATCCCTTGATCAGCGGGGCGCCGAAGAAGTAGAGGACGAAGCAGGTGATCAGGGTGGAGATATTGGAGTCACGGATGGCGGGCCAGGCGCGACTGACACCGGACTCCATCGAAGCACCGAGAGTGCGCCCGGCGCGCAACTCTTCCTTGACGCGCTCGAAAATGAGCACGTTGGCATCCACGGCCATTCCGACCGAGAGGATGAAGCCGGCCAGGCCGGCGAGGGTCAGGGTCACGCCGAAGAGCTTGAAGATCGCCAGCGTGATGGCTGCGTAGAGCAAGAGCGCGATGCTGGCCACCACACCGGGCAGCCGGTAGTAGAGAAGCATGAAGAGGATGACGATCGCCAGCCCGAAGGCACCGGCTAGCAAGCTCAACCGGACCGTGTTGGCGCCCAGCGTGGCGCCGACCTCGGTGCTGGAGACGATGCTGATAGTGCCTGGCAGCGATCCGGAGTTCAGCTGGACCGCCAGCGCCTGGGCGCTGTCGGCGGTGAAGCCGCCGGTGATCTGCGCCGTGCCGCCACAGATCTCACTCTGGACGTTGGCGTCCTCCACGAGGTCGTGGTCGATGAAGATGGCCAACTTGTTGTCGGGAGTCCCCTGCGGGTGGCTGAAACGGTCACGGGTGAAATTGCAGAAGAGTTCGCTGCCCTTGCTGTTGAAGGAAATTGTCACATCCGGCAGATTGGTTGTGGAGTCGGTCGAGCGGCTTGCGTTGGTGACCATGCTGCCGTCGATCCCGGTAAATTCTGGCTTGTAACCTTGATAGGTATTGGCGTCTTTGGCGTTGAGCTGCGCGATGGTTTTGGCGTCCGGTGTGCCCGGAACCCATTTCCAGATCGTCAGGTAAGACGTCTTGCCCAGGATCTGTTTCGCCTGCTCCAGGTTTACGCCCGGCAGCTCGACGATGATCCGGTCAGCCCCCTCCGGCCGCACCGTTGATTCGGCATAGCCGCTGGCGTTGACCCGGCGCTCGATGATGTTGAGAGCCACGTCCCGGGCATTCGAAACATTCAGCCCCGACCGAACGTCCGTGATCTGAAGCTCGAGGTGAGTTCCGCCAGAAAGATCGAGACCCTTGTGGACATAGATATCCTGCTGGAATCCCAGCAACGGGATCGAGAGTTGCGGGCGGCTGTTGATCGGGCCGGTCAGCGATTGGTGAGTCGCCACTCGGTAGATGTAGGCAAAGCCATCGATGAAGAGGGCGATTACGGCGACGCCGGCGACCAAGGCCAGCAGGGCACGGTTGACGCGCATGCGTGCAAAAGTATAGGCGAGCCTCGATGAGAAAGATTTAAAGGGCCGATGCCGGCCGGTTCAGGGGAGTGGGGCAGCGTGCCAGCGAGCGCGCATCTGATCGAGCACGGCCTGCAGCCTACCGGAGCCGATCGCGCCTCGAATCTCGGAGACCAGGCGGATCAGCATGCGGAGGTTGTGAATCGAGGCTAGGCGGTGGCCGAGGATCTCGCCCGCCATGAAAAGGTGCCGCAGGTAGGCGCGGCTGAAGCGAGCGCAGGCGTAGCAGTCGCATCCCTCGTCCAGCGGCCCGCTGTCCAGGGCGAAGCGCTGATTGCGGAGATTGAGGCGGCCGCCCTCGGTGAGGATGGACCCGTTCCGGGCGATCCGTGTCGGCAGGACGCAGTCGAACATGTCGATGCCACGTGCGACCGCCTCGATCAGGTCCTGTGGGGTGCCGACTCCCATCAGGTAGCGGGGACGCTCGGCCGGAAGATAACTCGCCTGGAGCGAGACGAGCCGGTAGGTCAACTCCATCGGCTCACCGAGGCTGAGGCCGCCGATGGCGTAACCGTCGAAGGCAAGGCCGCTCAGCACCCTGGCGCTCTCGACCCGTAGATCGTCGTCGAAACCACCCTGCGCGATTCCGAAACGCAGCTGGCCGGGAGCGGCCTCGGCAGCCAGGCAGCGTTCCGCCCAACGATGGGTGCGCTCGGCGGCAGCAACCGTCGTCGAGCGGTCACCCGGCCAGGGCGCAGGCTGATCGAAGGCCATCGCGATGTCGGAGCCCAGCGAGCGCTGCAGAGCCATCACCGATTCCGGGGTGAAACGCTGCTCGCTGCCATCCAGGTGCGAGCGGAAGACCGCGCCCTCGTCGCTGACGCGGACCATGTGGTCGAGGCTGAATACCTGGAAGCCGCCGCTGTCGGTGAGGATGGCCTGGTCCCAGCCCATGAAGCGATGAAGTCCTCCCAGGCGGGCGATTCGATCGGCTCCCGGCCGCAGCGCCAGGTGGTAAGTGTTGCCGAGAAGCACCTGGGCGCCGACCTGCCTGACCTCATCAGGCGTCAGTGCCTTGACTGTGCCCAGGGTGCCGACCGGCATGAACGCGGGCGTCTCGATCGGCCCATGGGCGGTCTGAAGCCGGCCCCGGCGGCTCCCCCCCTCGCTCACCAGCAGCTGGAAGCTCATCGCTCCGCGCGTCCGCTGATGAACATGCAATCGCCGAAACTGTAGAAACGGTAGCCCTGGCGCACCGCCTCGGCGTAGGCCGCCAGGATTCGTTCCCGACCGGCAAAGGCGCTCACCAGCATCAGAAGGGTGCTTTGCGGCAGGTGGAAATTTGTCAGAAGGGCATCGACTACCCGGAAACGGAAGCCCGGCAGGATCAAGAGCTCAGTCCATCCCTCGGACGGCCTGATACCGTCGCCGTCGGCGGCGGTTTCGAGCACCCGGACGGAGGTGGTTCCGACCGCCACCACGCGACCAGCGCGCCGGCGGGTGCTGTGGACCGCCTCGGCAGCCGCCTTTGTGACCTGGAACCACTCGCGATGGATGCGATGCTGTCGTGGGTCCTCTTCCCTCACCGGCCGAAAGGTGTCGAGACCGACATGCAGCGTGACGGTGGCGACCTCGACGCCGCGAGCCCTGACGGCATCGAGAAGCCCCCGGGTGAAATGAAGCCCGGCGGTTGGCGCGGCGGCCGAACCCTCGCTCCGGCTGTAGACAGTCTGATAGCGCTCCCCGTCCTCGAGCTTCTCCTTGATGTACGGAGGCGTTGGCATCTCGCCGATACGCCGCACCTCCGCGAGGGGCTCGGCGGTGCCTGTCAGCGAGATGGTTGCTATATCGCCGTTTTTCATCTCAACGGCGGCGATCAATGGAGAGCCGGCAAAGGTGATCTGTGCCCCAACCGGGAGGCGGTGTCCTGGTCGTACCAGCGCCTCCCAACGGTGAGCAGTCTCGAGGGGACGCAGAAGCAGCACCTCCGCACCTCCCCCACCTTCGCGCCGGCCACGAAGCCGGGCCGGTAGCACCCTGGTGTCGTTGAGCATCAGCAGGTCGCCCGGCTTCAGCTGCTCCGCTAGATCGCGAACATTACTGTGGCTGACGGTCTCGCGAGCGGGATCCAGGACGAGCATGCGCGCGGCATCACGCTCTGAAGGCGGACGCTGAGCAATGAGCTGTGCGGGTAGCTCGTAATCAAAGTCGGCAGTCTTCAATTGCGACGGAGCCGTCAGAAGAGCCGCGGCTGGTCGCTCGATGCCTTGACCAGGCCGAGGTGATCGTAGGCGAGCTTGGTCGCCACCCGTCCTCGTGGCGTGCGCGCGAGGAAACCGAGTTGCATCAGAAACGGTTCGTAGACATCCTCGACCGTCTCCGGGTCTTCAGAGACGGACACGGCAATCGTCTCCAGCCCGACCGGGCCCCCGTCGTACTTCTCGACGATGGTACGCAGGATCCGGCGGTCGACGATGTCAAGCCCGAGCTCGTCGACCTCCAGCATGGCGAGCGCCTCGAGGGCGATCCGCTCGTCGATCCGCCCCTCGCGCCGTACCTGGGCAAAATCCCGGACGCGGCGCAGCAGGCGGTTGGCCACTCGCGGTGTGCCCCGCGCGCGGCTGGCAATGATCCGCGCGCCGGCGTCGTCCGCGGTTACCTTGAGCAAGCTGGCGGAGCGGACAACGATCTCGAACAGGTCGTCGACGTCGTAGAAATAAAGTGGGTAGACCGCCCCGAACCGATCCCGCAGCGGCGCCGAGAGCATACCCTGCCGGGTGGTGGCCCCGATGACGGTGAAGCGGGGCAGCTGAAGCCGGAACGTCTGCGCGCCGGCGCCTTTGCCGCTGACGAAGTCGAACTTGAAGTCCTCCATCGCCGGGTAGAGCGACTCTTCGACCGGCCTGGCCAGGCGATGG
>Ga0102924_1005234_pt1 | contig 12671 bp, 8 predicted proteins | sample PaiPotPPM11metaG_FD_80116 | JGI IMG/M metagenome (GOLD analysis project Ga0102924, IMG submission 80116) | Iron sulfur acid spring bacterial and archeal communities from Banff, Canada, to study Microbial Dark Matter (Phase II) - Paint Pots PPM... ... | reverse complement strand
GCTTTCGCGCGCTGACTTCGACGACCCGCGCGAGCTCGCGAAGATGGCAGCGGCCGCGGCGACGACACCCGAGCGCATTCGCGCGGAGCTCGGGTACCTCGCCAACGCTCCGTCGCTGCCGCCGCCGGCCGACGGCGAAGGCGCGACCGAAGGGGTCGCGAGCGCTCCCTGAGCGTGGCACCTACGGCTTCTTGAAGAGCCGGCCGAAGAGGCTGTTCTTCGGCGAGGAGTCGCCGGGCTTCTGCGGCGGTGAGCTGCTCTTCCGCGCCGGAGGGTTGCTCGTCTTGCTCCCGCCGCGCATCTGGTAGAGGCGCACTTCGCGTGCGGCGTCGATGTTTCGCGGATTGAGCTCGATGACGAGCCGGAAGTCGCGCACGGCGAGGTCGTCCTTGCCGAGGCGACGGTAGAGCATCCCGCGCCAGAAGTACGCCTTCTCGCAGCGGTCGCTCATCTTGATGGCCTTTGCGAGCTGCTCGATGCACGCCGTCGTCTTCTCGGAGCCCTGGTTCTCCGGCTTGAGGGCCGTGAGCCAAGCCAGCATCGCGACGTAATCGGGCTGCGTCGGGTCGAGCTCGAGCGCCTTGCGGCAGAGAGCCTCCGCCTGGGCGTAGTCGTTGCGCTTGAAGCACACCTCCGCTTTCTGGAAGTTCCCGGCCGCTTCGACGACGCGCGCGACGGTCTCCTGCGTCTCGGGCGATCCGCTGCCGTCGGCGAGGAGCTTCATGTACCGGGCGCACTGCTCCTCGTCGGTGAGCGTCGCGCGCGCCTCGCCCATGCGTGCGAAGACGCGCGAGCAGTACTCGCGAACGGGCGCGAGCTCCGGCGGCAGCCGGTCCGGGTGCCACCGCTTCGCGAGCGCCAGAAAGGAGGACTCCACCTCGTCACGCGTCGCGTCCCGAGCGATGTCGAGCATCATGAAGTAGTCGGCGCGGTCGATGTTCCCCGCGCGCTCGACGATCTCGCTCCAGCGCTCGGCGAGTTCGGGTGCGAGGTCCTTCGGCGGTGGGGGCGGGAGTGTGACGCGCTTGGCCTCGGGCGGCGCGGAGATCCGCGAGCCCGAGGAGTGCGCTGCAGGTCGCGCCGAGGGCGTCGGGCGTGGAGAAGCCGGGGGCGTCGGGCGTGGAGAGAAGGTGGGCGTGGGGCGGGAGAGGGAGCGGGAGACGGCAGGAGTCGGGTGCTGGCCCGATCCGCGGAGGGCGGGCGGAGGGCCGTCGGCCGCGTTCGCGGTCTCGTTGCCGGGGTCGACCGCCGGCAGGGCGTCCACGTGCTTCGTGATGAGCAGCAAGTACGCGAGAAGCTGCGAGTTGGGTTCGTCGAGGTGGCCCGTGCGCGCGAGCTCCGCTACGCGCAGCGGTCGCGCGCGCAGCAGCTCTGCCGCGTCGGTCTCGGGTTTTCCCAGCGCAAGGCGGCGGAGGTTCGCGCCTCGCGCCACCCGCAGGGGCGACCGTTCGACCCGTGCGAGGCCTGCCCTGACGTGACTCCAGGGCGGCGATCCTCGGAGGATTGCCCACAAGTGAGGCAACGGGTCGACGCCGGCGCTGGCTTCGCCTCCCCACCCGCGCAAAGCATCGAAGCGCTCGAAGTACGCGTACGCCGTCTCCGGCGGCAGACTCGCGACGAAGCGCAGCTTCCGCCCGAGCTGCTCGTCGAGCCCCGCCTGCAGCTTCTGCTCGGTGACGAGGCCCTGGGCGACGAGGAGCTGCCCGTGCAGCCGAGGGCCCGAGCGCTTCTCGACTGCGAGGTCAGCCAGCGATCGATCGAGCTGCGCTTCCGTCAAGTGGCCCAGCTCGAGAAGGACGCGACCGAGATAGGCGACGGGCTCGCTCGTGCGCACCTTCGCGGGGTCGCCGGCGAGAAACAGCACGGCCGCGCTCCGCTTGTCGGGCGCGAAGAACTCGATGGAGCCGGTCAGCTTCTGCTGGGTCGCATAGAGGAGCAGGTGCACGAGCGGCGTCTTCGCGAGATTTCCGCTCGCAGTGGGCGCGGGGCGGGTGCTGGCCGGATCGGACATCGGAGAGCGTGCGACCTAATGATTCGCCGCCCAAGGTTAGCGCAGGGTCTTCCCCTCGCGCGAGGGGCACTGGCTCGATGTAGACTTGCAGCAAGCTCGCCATCGCGATGACAAAGTCGTCCGAACTGCCGCCGCCGAGCGAGATCGCTCAGTTCGAGATCGTTCGGCGCCTTGGCGCCGGGGGCATGGCGGAGGTGTTCCTCGCGAAGAAGCAGGGCGCCGAGGGGACCTACAAGGTTCTCGTCCTCAAGCGGATCTTGCCCACGCACGGAGGGTCGCGGCGGTTTCGCTCGATGTTCATCGAAGAGGCGCACCTCGCGACGCGCCTCAACCACCCGAACGTCGTCCAAGTGTTCGAGTTCGAGGACTTCGGCGACGACGGCCTCCTCCTCGCGATGGAGTACGTCGAGGGGTGCGATCTGGGACGCCTGATGTCGGCCGCCCGCGCGAACGACACACGCATCGGCCCGTGGCTCGGAGCGTGGATCATCGCGGAGGCCGCCAAGGGCCTGCACTACGCGCACGAGCGGAAGGACGAGGCCGGCCAGCCGCTCGAGATCGTCCACCGCGACGTCAGCCCCCAGAACATCCTTCTCTCGTTCGAGGGCGCCGTGAAGATCGCCGACTTCGGCATCGCGAGCGCGCGCATGTTCGCCGAGGAGCAGGGCGTCCTCAAGGGGAAATTCGGCTACATGTCTCCCGAGCAGGCCCGGGGGGAAGCGGTTGACCGCCGGAGCGACCTCTACGCCCTCGGCGTCATTCTCTGGGAGATCCTCGCCGGTCGGCCGATCCACGGAGGGCTGGGCGGCGAGGCGTTGCTCGACATCGTGCGATCCGGGATCGTCGAACCGCCGGCGACGTACGTGAAGGACGTCCCCGCCGAGCTCGAGCAGATCGTCCTGCGCGCGCTGGCTCCGTCGCGCGACGAGCGCTTCGGGTCAGGCCGCGAGCTCTCGGCCGCGATCGGCCGCGCGATCGTCAAGCAAGGCGAACTGATTGACGCATCGACCCTCGAGGCCACGATCGCGCAGCTCGTTCCGCGCGACCATCACGCGCTCGAGTCGGAGCTCCCGATCTCGCACGACGCGGAGTCGCGCGGGTTCGACGTGCGCACGCAGGCCGCCGTTCCGATGGCGCGGAGCATGGCCGAGTCCCACGCGAACGGCCGGCTGGAGTCGGTGCGAGAGCTGCAGCCGGAAGAAGAAGGGGAGGCTGCGGCGGCGGGCAACACTCCGGACCCGAGGCGCATGAGCCTCGCCGAGGGCCCGCGTGAGGTGCGGCACGTCGCGATCGTGGCGCTGCACCTCCACGGCCTGCACGCGCTTGCCCTTCAGCCGCGGGTCGTCGACCAGCTCCGCGCGATGCTCGACGCCCTCGCCTTCAAGCGCGGGATGCGGTGGGTCTGGACGACGGACGCCGACGGGCGGGCGATCGCCGGGCTGACGTCGAACCCGTCACGCGCCGCGATGGAGGCCGCGCAGATCGCCCTCGACGTTCACGAGGCGATCTCGGGCTACAAGGAGGACTTGCCCGCGCCCGTGGCGGCCTCGATCGGCATCGTGCGCGGCATCGCCAGCGGGACGCGCGACCCGCAGGGGCACCTGGTTCGCTACCTGCTGCACGATCCGGCGACGTACCTCTCCGAGGTGCTCGGCCGCGCGACGCCCACCGGGCGCACGTGGGTCGCCGGAGGCGTCTACCGCCTCGTGCGTCGCGACTTCCGCTGGGGCGACGCGCCGAGCCTTCAGCTGGATCCGAAGGCGGCGCTCGAACTGCCTCAGGCCATGCGCATCTACGCGCTCGAGCGCAGCCTTTCGCGAGAAGAGCGGCTGGCCGAGGTCCAGGGCGCGTCGAGCGACCTCGTCGGCCGGGACGCGGAGAAAGCGGACCTGAACGCGGCGTTCCACGAGGCCGTTAGCACGGGGGGCACCGGGCAGCTCGTCTGCCGCGCGGTGATCGGCGAGATGGGCATCGGCAAGACGGCGCTCGTTGCCACGTTTCTGAACGAGCTCCCGCCGAACGCGCGCCTCGTGCACGTCGAGTGCACGCCCGTGCAAATGGAGGTGCCGTACGCGGCGATCGCCGAGCTGGTGCGCGCGACGATCGGCACGACCGGCGAAGAGCCGTTCGACGAAGTGGCCGCTCTCATCGCCGGCGCTGGCCGAGGCGCCGCCCACGGCGACGCGTCGAGTCCGATGGTCGCCCGCCTCGCCGAGCTCGCGACGAATCGCCAGGTGGGCGGCGGAGACGAAGACGCCCACGCCCGCAAGAAGAACATCCTCGCGGGGGTGCGCAACCTGCTCGCCGCGGTCGCCCTCGCCCAGCCGCTCGTGCTCGTCATGGAGGGCGTGCAGTGGGCGGACAAGGCGAGCCTGGACGTGATGGGCGAAATCGTCCACTCGAGCGACCCGCTCCCGATCTTCGTCCTGATGGTGACACGTCCGGAGGATCGCTCGCTCCACGTGCTCGAGGGGGTGATGCGGACCGAGCTTCGCGGGCTGACGCCCGAAGAGCAAGTGCGCCTCGTCGAGACGCGCCTCGGGGTCCGCGATGGCACCAAGCAGGTCTGCGCGGATCTCTTGCCGAAGGTCGCCGGAAATCCGTTCTTCTTGCTCGAGATGGTGGACGCGCTCCTCGAGAGGGGCGCGCTCGAAATCCGCGAGACCGAGTCCGAGGGCGGCGAGCGCGCGGCCGTGCTGGTGCGCACCGAGCGAGCCGACGCCGGCTTCAGCGCGCTGCCGTCGACGCTCGAGCAGCTCCTCGGGGACCGCATCCGCGAGTTACCGATCGAGGAGCACGCCGTCGTGGACTGGCTCGCGATCGCCGGCGGACCGCTCGCCGTCGGGGACGTGCTCAAGCTGACCGACGCGCCGGACGACGAGGCGGTCGTGCGCCTCTGCGCGCGCGGGCTCTGCGACCGGAAGGGAGAGCTCGTCGACTTCCGCCACCCTCTGACGCGCGACGTGGCCTACGCGGAGCTCGATCCGGAGGCGCGCGTGCGGATGCACCGCAACCTGGGCGAGCATCTCGCCGGGACGTCGCTGGCGCGCGGCGTCTCGGCCGCGATCGTCGCACGGCACCTCGCGCGCGGCGAGAGCTACGACCGCGCCGCGGATTTCTACTTCGAGGCCGCCGGCGCGGCCCGCAACAGCCACCAGACGCAGCTGGCGATCCGGTACTTCCAGCGCGGGCTCTCGTACCTGGGGCCCGAAGACCGGCGGCGCGTGGCGGGGCACGAGGCCCTCGAGAGCGCGTACCGCATGCTCGGGCGCCGCCGCGACCGCCTGTGGCACCTCGAGGCGCTGCGCCGCCTCGTCCGCCTCGTCGGGACACCGCGCGCGGTGGCGCTCGGCCTCCTGCGCAGCGCTCGCTACGACTACGACGAAGGGCACCTCGCGCGGGGCGTCGTCGTCGCGCGCCGCGCCGCCGATGTGGCGCAGACGGCGAGCCTCCCGCCGTACAAAGTGGAGGCCGAAGCCCTGGTCAGCGACTGCCTGCGCGAGCTCGGGGACGTGCAGGGTGCGCTCGCCGCGTGCGATCGCGCGCTCGCCGCGTTCGACCCGACGACGCACGGGAATGTCCCGCCGCGCCTCCAGGGCGAAGTGCTCCTCTCGCGCGGCATCTTGCTGCGGCGCGTGGGCCGCGTGCGCGAGGCCGTGGACGCGTACGTCGACGCCGTCGCCATCTTCAAGAAGTGCGGCGCGCGGCGCGTCGAGGCGCGTGCGAAGAACGCGCTCTCGTACGCGATGTTCGTTCAGGGGCGCTACGAGGACGCCATCGCCGTCGCGCTCGAGTCCATCCAGATCGACCTGTCGATCGGCGGCCGCTTCCAGATTGCCAAGACGCTCACGAACATCGGGCACTCGTACTTTCGTCTGGGCGACGTGCCGCGTGCTCTCGCATACTTGAAGCGCGCCCGGGAGGCGCACGACCGGTATGGCGATCAGGACGGCTGGGCGGACACGCTGCTCGTGAGCGCGAACGTGACGATTGAGACGGGCGACCTCGCCTCCGCCGAGGCGTGCCTGCGCGATGCGGGCGCGCTGAACGCCGCGACGGAGAACGCCTACGACAAGGCGCACGAGAGCGTCGTGCGCTCGCTCTTCGCGCGCGCGCGGCGCGAGCCGCACGAGGCCATCACGCACGCGCTGGCCGCCCGCCACAACGCCGAGACGAAAGCCCTCGTCGCGTTCCACTTCTACGCGATGGCCGTAGAGGCCGCTGCCCGCGTCGACCTGGGCGAGACGCACGCGGCCACGCTCGTCGCCACCACCGCGCTCGGCGCGGTCGAGAACCTGCAGGGTTGCGAGTACGGCCTGGAGATCCGCGCGCTCTGCGCCGACTGCCTCGAGCGCGCGGGCTCGCCGCAGGCGCCCAACGCGCGGCAACGGGCGGTCGACTACGCCCAAGCGCTCGCACGCACCGTGCACGACGCCCGGTTGCGGAGGCTCTTTCCGCAGCGTCCACTCAACGGCACGCTCCTCGACGGCCCCGTTCCGCCGGCCTCACCGGGACCCGCGCCCACCCTTGCCGCCGCCAAACGTCCGTCGACACCACCCGGCGCCGCGAGCCCAGAATCCCCCGAGCGCGTATGACCGCAACTCCCGCCGTCACGCTGGGATCCGGCAAGCGTAGGGTCGCGATGATCCTCTCCGGGGGAGGGGCGCGCGGTGCCTACGAGGTGGGCGTCCTGTGGTACATCTTCGACGATCTGACGCGCATGCTCGGCGCGCCTCCGAGGGTCGACATCCTCTGCGGCACCAGCGTGGGCGCGATCGACGCGTGTTACCTCGCCGCTCACCTCGGCGATCCTGTCCTCGGCCTGCGGCGGCTGGTGGAGCTCTGGACGGACCTCGAGCTGACGCGCGTTCTGGGCTTCACCTTGCGCCAGGTCGTCTCGCTTCCGCGAGTTCTGCTCGGCGGGGGCGAGGGGTCCGGCCTCTTCGACGTCCGCCCGATGGCGGACCTCGTGCAGCGCGAGATCAGCTGGCGAGCGGTGTCGCGCTCGCTCCGCAAGGGCCTCCTTCGAGCGCTCACCATCTCGTGCACCGAAGTCTCGACCGGCCGCACGGTCGTCTTCATGCAGACCGCGCCCGGTTTGACGATCCCCTCCACGGCTCCCCCGCGCACCCTCTTCCGAGCCGATCGCGTCGGCCCACAGCACGCGCTGGCAAGCGCCGCGATCCCGCTCCTCTTTCCGCCGGTTCGCTTGGACAACGAGCTCTACCTCGACGGCGGCCTGCGCCAGAACACGCCCATCGCCCCTGCCCTGCGACTCGGCGCGACGCACATCTTCGCCATCGGCGGATCACGCGAGGTGCAAGGCCGCGTCGTGCGCGAGGCCGGCTATCAGGAACCCGTGCGCGCGCCGGGCGCGCCCTTCTTGCTCGGGAAAGTGCTGAACGCATTCCTGCTCGATCACGTCGACGTCGATATCGAGCTCCTCACGCGCATCAACAACGTGCTCGTCGACGGCACGCGAGCGTACGGGCCCGGATTCGTCGAGACGGTCAGCGCCGAATCGCGGAAGAGAGGCGGCCAGGAATACCGGTACGTGCACGCGATGCGCGTCCGCCCGAGCGAGGACCTCGGGCGCCTGGCCAACGAGCACTTGAAGCGCGGTAGGCTGCGCGGAGACCCCATCCTCACGAAGCGCCTGTTCAAGCTGCTCGACCTTGGCGCGGAGAGCGAAGCCGACCTGGCGAGCTATCTGCTCTTCGACGGCCCCTTTTGCCGCCGCCTCATCGAGATGGGACGTGCCGACGCGCAGGCTAGACGCGACGAGCTCCTCGCGTTCTTCCGCGACGACGATCGCGACGTCGGTGGCGGCCGGCCCAGCGAGGGGCAGGAGGAGACCGGCCGCTACGACCCGGAGTCCCTGACCATCGGCACGTGATCCGCGTCGATCGCGCGAAGATCTGGCTCAGAGCACCGCCGCGGGGAACGCCGGACCCGGTTTCGCAAAGAGGTACCCCTGGAGCAGGTCGCACCCGGCGTTGACCATCGCGTCGCGCTCCTGCGGCGTCTCGATACCCTCGGCGACGACCTGCATCCCCAGCTCGCGACACATCGAGACCATCGTGCGCACGAGAGTGAGCTTCGTCGGCTGCGCGTGGACTCCGCGCACGAGCGACATGTCGAGCTTCACGACCTCGGGCTCGAGCTGCGCGAAGCTCGTGAGACCCGCGTAACCGGCGCCGAGATCGTCGACGGCGATGCGGAAGCCCATGTCGCGCAGCCGGGAGATGCGCGCCTGCACGTCGCGCACGTGCAGGAGGCTCGCGCGCTCGGTGATCTCGAGCACCACGTTCTGCGCGATGCGCGCCAGGGGTCGGTCCGTCTCGAACAGCTCGCCGTCGAGCAGGTCCTGCGTGTGCAGGTTCACGAAGAGCATCGCGCCCTCCGGCATGTGCGCGGCCGGCTCGGCGGCGCGCATGCGGATCGTTCGACCGAGGTCGTGAAGGCGGTCGAGGCGCTCGGCGGCGTCTAGGATAGCGCCCGGATGCGGCAGCGACGCCTCGCGCGATCGAAGGAGCGCCTCGTAGCCGAAGACCTCGCGGCGCGACCACGAGATGATGGGCTGGTAGGCCATCCAGAGGGAGTCGAGCGCGCTCGCGAAGCTCGTGACGAGACCGGCACGGTCGCCGACGAGGCGGTCGGCGTCGCCGCTCGCTTCGAGCGCGAGGCGCTTGGCGCGCGCAAGCCGGTGCAGCTTGACCGCATCCGCGCAGATCGTTCGGAGCCGCTGCGGTTCGACCGGCTTCGTCACGTAGCGCAAGGCGCCGTGCTCGACGGCCGCCATCGCCGTCTCCAGCGAGGGGCTGCCCGTGATCAAGATGACGGGAACGTCCAGATCGTGTGCGCGAATGCGCTCGAGGAGCGCGAGCCCGCTCAGGCGCGGCATGTCGATGTCGCTCAGCACCAGGTCGAACGAGCCCGCTCGAATCGCTTCGATCGCCGACTCACCGTCGAAGCACATCTCGCAGTCGTACCCGTCCGCGGTCAGCGTGCGCGCGTACGACCGCACGAGGACTTCATCGTCGTCGACGACCAGCACGCGCGGTTTGGAAGCGACCGTCGTGGCGGACGCGGCTGCAGTGGGGGGTCCGCGCATGGGCTCTCCGCAAGGAAACGGCCGGCTGGCGTCGCCGCTAAAGGCGCGTCATCAAAACTCTTCGACCGACCCCGCACCTTCTCGGACCACCTCAGGCGGCACTTTCGTCAGGTCGATGACGGTCGTGGGGACGAGGCCGCCTGCCCCACCGTCTAGAACCAGCCCGAGACCGCGGAAGGCAGTGTCGATCTCGTGCGGGTCGACGAAGGGATCACCGTCCGGATGCGCAGCGGTCGTCGAAACGACCGGTCGTCCGAGACCCCTCGCGAGCGCACGAGTCGCCTCGCACGCCGGGACGCGGATGCCCACGGTCTTCCGGCGCATCTGCAAGAGCTTGGGGACCTCACGCGTGGCCGGGAGGATGAACGTGTAGGGGCCGGGAAGGAAGCGGCGCAGCACGCGGTACACTTGGTTGTCGACGATCGCGTACCGCGCGATGTCGCTCAGGTCGGGGCACACGAAGGCCAGCGGGTGCGACCGGTCCATCCCTTTGATGACGTAGATGCGCTCGATCGCGTGCTTGCTCATGATGTCGCAACCGAGCCCGTACACCGTGTCGGTCGGGTAGGCGATGACCGCCCCGCCGTTCAGTGCCTCGACTGCGCGCGCGATCTTTCTCGGCTCCGGATGGTCGGGGTTGATGGCGAGGAGCATCGCGGCCGGGACACGGGTTCGCTAAGAGTCGAGAGTCGGTACGCCATCCGCCGCCCGACCTCAACCGGAACTCGCTTTGACGACCCTCTCCGATCTGGGCCTCTCGCCGTCGATCCTCGGCCCTCTGGCCTTCGGGTGGGGCACCTTGTGGGGCAGCTTCGTCAACGTCGTCATCTACCGCGTACCCCGCGACATGAGCATCGTGCGGCCCGGATCGCATTGCCCTGCGTGCGGCGCTCCGGTGCGACCGATCGACAACGTGCCCCTCCTCTCGTACGCGCTGCTGCGCGGGCGGGCGCGCTGCTGCGGGGCGCGTATCTCGCCCCGCTATGCGGTCGTCGAGGCCCTCTGCGGCGTGCTCGCGCTGGCGGTGTACCTGGTCGTCGTGCGGGCGCTCCCGGGCGATTCGTCGCTCGCGCTGGCGGCGTCGATCTTCCTAGCCGATTGCGCGCTCGCGCTCGCCCTCGTCGCGGCCGCGTTCATCGACGCAGAGTACATGTTTCTGCCGGACGCGATCACCCTGGGCGGCACCCTCTTCGGCCTGGCGACTCCGGGGCTCCGTGGCCTCGCCTACAGCGACGTGCTCCTCGGCGCCGCGGCCGGTTTCGTCGGCATCTGGCTGCCGCTCGTAGTCGGCTACAAGGCCGTCCGCGGTCGGCCCGGGATGGGCCTCGGCGACGCAAAGCTCGTAATGCTCGCGGGGGCGTGGTTCGGCTGGAGGGGCGCGCTCTTCGCGCTCTTCGCCGGCGCGGTGCAGGCAACGATCGCGGCGGGGATCCTCCTCCTCGTCCACGGCAAGATCGAGGAACCGGAGGGCGTCCGCAAGGACCGCGAGGAGCTGGTCGCCGCCGCCGCGGCAGGCGACGAGGAGGCGAAGCGCGCCATCGAAGAAGACCCGCTGGCGACCGCGCCCGGCGAGGGAGTCATGGCGGCGCGCATGCCGTTCGGGCCGTTCCTCTGCCTGGCGATCGTCGAGTGGATGCTCGCCGGTTCGGCCATCGGCGACCTCGGGATGTGACGAGCGGCCGATGGCGCCGCGGTCGTGGGGAGGCGTTGCTGGCCTCGCTCGGCGTGCCGTCCGCGCGTCCCCCTCGCCGTCCGCTTGCCCGCCGTCCGGTGGCACTGTCCCGGGCCACTTCGACACTTGAAGCGAAGCGAAGTTAGATCAAGTAGTTACGGACAAGGACTGCTGGCCGCTTCCCCGCTATTGCCCGGCAGGGTCGCGACTGCCGCCACCAAGTCGCGCTGGGTGGCGTGCACGTAGCGCGTGGTGGAGGCGAGGTCGCGGTGACCGAGGAGGCGCCGCACCGCCTCGACATTCCCCCCGCCACGAAGGCAGGTGGTGCCGAAGAAGTGCCGCAACTGGTGGAAGCGCCACAACGGCTCGATGGCGAGCCGTGCTTGCAGCCGCCGCCAAGCCGCGCCGACAGCCTGCTCATTGAGCGACTGCCCGTGCTCGTCCACCACGAGCCTTGCGCTGGGCGCTTTCCCCTCGCAAGCTTCGGCGAGGATCGCAGCGAGCATCGTCGTGAGCGGCACGGCGCGCTCGTCGCGTCCCTTCGGAAGGCACACCTCGTCGGCGCTAAAGGCGCGCCGAACGAAAAGGCAGCCCGCCGCGAGGTCGACGTCCCGCACCTCGAGCGCCCGCACCTCGCCGCAGCGAAGGCCTGCGAGCGCCGCGAGGGCAATCGCGATGCGGAGCCACCCGTCCGATGCGCCGAGGGTCTGCACGACAACCGCAAGCGGTGGCGCGTCTGGCAGCTTCTCGCTCTTCGCGGGGAGCTTCGGCAGTTGTGGCATCTTCGCGAGCACGCCCAACTCCACCGCGCTTCGCAGTACCGTGCGCAAGCACACGAGGGCATAGCGTGGCTTTGCCTTGCGTCCGATCGCGTCCGCCTCGACGAGCCGCGCATCGGCGCTTCCAATTGCGTCCAGACGCTTGCGGCCCAGGAGCGCCAGGAGCCCGTGCCCTGGCATGTCGAGCAACTGCTGGTAGCCCTCGCGCGTGCTCGGCTTGAACCGAACCATCACCAGCTTCGCGAAGTCGCCCTCGACGAAAGCGGCGAAGGTCGGCGCCTCGGGCTCGGGGTCGAGCGTCCCGCGCTCGGCGCCGAGCCGCTTGAGCCGTTCGGCCTCCGCGCGCGCCGCCGCTGACGTCTGCACGGAGGCGTCGCGGCGGTAACGGCGTTCCCGTCCGTCCTTGTCCCTGTACCGAAAGTCAACGATCAGGATCTTGCGGCCGTCGCGGATCTCGCTGCGGACGCCGGATCGATTCTTCTCACCCATGAGAAACACTCCCTCTGGGCGGTCGCTTCACGCGCGACGCTGCGCATTGTAGCGCGACAGCGCCGCGTGCAAAGCGCCGCGGGATCTTCGGCCACACACGACCGGCCGGATCTTCTGCTTCAGTCTCCGGATTCGACGAGGTGGCGCGGAACGACGACGGACCAGCGCCCGGCCCCTGCTTGCTTGTGAGCGCGCGTTCCGAGGGCGAGCTCGGCGACCAGGCCGTCGCCCTCACGGCGAGCCTTGCGCTCGATCTCGCGCCGTACCGCGTCTGGGCACCGTCCGACCATGCGTGCGTACTCACGCACGCTGTACGCGATGCGCGGCGGCAGTTTGCCTGTCTCGTGGGGCGCGAGCCGAGCGAGCGAGACGACGGTTGCTTCGTTGTTGTTCTTCATGGCTTGCGCTCCGAGCGGCTTGTTGATCGTGCGTGGGACAAATTCCGGGCAAGCAACGTGGTGATTGGCCAGGTTGCGGTGCCCGTGGAGGTTCGCGCTCCGTTCGGTCTTCCCCCTCTTGCGTACGCGACTGCATCGGTGCAACCCGCGGTCTCGGTGCTGCAGAACGGTTGCCCCCCGGGAGCTGTCCCCTTGAAGTGCCCCCCCG
>Ga0102924_1005232_pt1 | contig 12674 bp, 8 predicted proteins | sample PaiPotPPM11metaG_FD_80116 | JGI IMG/M metagenome (GOLD analysis project Ga0102924, IMG submission 80116) | Iron sulfur acid spring bacterial and archeal communities from Banff, Canada, to study Microbial Dark Matter (Phase II) - Paint Pots PPM... ... | reverse complement strand
TAGCCGCGCGTGCGCAGATAGGCGCGGGCCGGCGCGGCGTCCGGCGCGGCCAGGAGGCGCTCGTGATACCAGGCGACCGCCGCCTCCATGGCCTCCCCGAGAGCACTGCGCCGATGGTGCTCGCGGGTCGCGCCGGGTGTGTCGTAGCGCAGGGTGATCCCGGCCCGGGTCGCGAGGAACTCCACCGCCCCGGCGAAGTCGAGGTGCTGGGTCTCGCGGACGAACGTGATGACATCGCCGCGGGCCTGGCAACCGAAGCAGTAGAACAGGCCCTCCTCGCCGTTCACCGAGAACGACGGCGACTTCTCCGCGTGGAACGGGCACAGGCCCACCCACCGGCTGCCGGTGCGGCGGAGCGCGACCTGCTCGCCGATGATGGCCAACGTGTCGGTCGCCTCGCGGACCCTGGCGATGTCCTCGTCGACGATGCCCACGGCTCGCCGACGGTACCAGCGGGTTCCGTCACCTCCGGCCGGGCCCGACTGCCCATATGCCCGCTAAGTATGGCTGAATATGGAGGTGGACCTCACCGAAGCGGCCGCGCGGCTGGGGGTGCACTACCAGACGGCATACAAGTGGGTTCGGGACGGCTCGCTCGTGGCCCTGAAGCGGGGCGCAGCGTACGAGATCACGGACGCCGAGGTAGAGCGGTTCCTGAACGCCCGCCGGGCGCCGACGCCGCCGCCACGGGTCACCGTCATCCGGGATTGGGAGGTCCAGCGGGACCGGCTGTACCGGTACCTCTCCGTCGGCGACGAGCTTGGAGCGCGCGCCGTGGTCGACCGCCTGCGCGACGGAGGGCTCGAACCCCTCGTCCTCATGGAAGAGCTCTTCACGCCGGTGCTGGCCCGCATTGGCGACGACTGGTCCGCAGGGCGGATCTCCGTCGCCGCCGAGCACCGGGCCTCCGCCATCTGCGAGCGGCTGCTTGCGCGCGTCGCGGTGCATCCTCGCGGGCGGCCGCGGGGGATTGCGATCGTGGCCACCCCACCGGGCGAGGAGCACAGCTTGCCCGCCTCGATGGCGACCGTTGCACTGCGAGCGGACCGCTGGCAGGTCCACCACCTCGGCACCCAGGTCCCGCTCGGGGACCTCGCTGACCTGGCTCGGGCCGTAGAGGCCGACCTCGTGGTGCTCTCGGTGATAAATCCATCCGCGGCCGAGGCCGGCGAGCAGGCGCGGGAGGCCCTGGCTGCCACGGGGACGAAGGTCCTGCTCGGGGCCTCGAGCCGCTCGCTGCGCGAGCTCATCGACGACGCTCGGCGCACGTAGCGATCTACGGGCCCGGAGGCCCGCCCTCACGGATCACGCGGGCGCCGTGTCCTCCTTCGGCGCGGGGAGATGGCGGTCGAAGAAGTCGAGGATCAGCTCGCTCCGCTGGACCCGCTGGCGGGGTGGCCCGGATCGGGTGAGCTCATGGCCCGACCCGGGGAACCGGATGAACTCCACGTCCCGACCAAGGAGGCGCAACGCGACCCACAGCTCCTCGGCCTGAGAGATGGGACAACGGAGGTCGGACTCGGAGTGCAGGATCAGCAGCGGCGTCGTCATGGCCGAGGCGTAGGTGACCGGCGACATGCGCAGGTACTCCCCCGGGTCCTCGAGGTGGCTCGCCCCGCCGTAGCCACGCTGGAACGTCGTGCCGATGTCGGACGTCCAGACCATCGCCAGTTGGTTGTTGACCGCCCGTTCCGAGCACGCCGCTGCGAACCGGTCGCTGTGGCCGATCAGCCATGACGTCATGTAGCCGCCGTACGAACCACCGAGCACACCGATCCGCTCGGGGTCCAGACCGAAGCGGTCGACCGCGGCGTCCACCACCGCCATCACATCGTCGGCGTCGACACCGCCCCACCCGGTGCCGGGTTCGTCCGCGCACTTGGGCCCCCGAATCGCCCGCCCCCAGGCTTCGGAGCGGCCGGATGAACCCCGTGGGTTGCACCACACCACGTCGAACCCGGCCCCGGCCTGCACCGCGAAATCCTCGTTGTAGGCCCCGGTGTACTGGGAGAACGGGCCGCCGTGGATGTTCAGCAGCGTCGCCCGGCGCGGCGGCCCGGTCGGTGCCAGATGCCAGGCGTCGATCTCCTGGCCGTCGGCGGTGCTCACCACGAACCGCTCAGGAGGGGCCAGCATCGTCGTCCGGGCGAGCTCGTGGTTGAACCCACTCAGGCGTCGCGCCGAGCCATCCGGTTCGAGGACATACAGCTCGCCGGGACTCTGAGCGGTCATCGCGGTGTAGGCGACGGTGCCGCCGGTGATGTCAAATCCGGTGACGACGAGCTCGCCCCCGACCACGACCTCCGGGGCAGCCGACCCGGCCGCCGGGACACGGTAGAGGCTGAGCCGGCCCCGGTCCTCGGCTTGGAACCAGAGCTCGTCCCCGACCCATTTCGGGGCGCGCGCGCCGGCCAGGAACGGCGCGCAATTGCGATCCAGCTCGCCGGTGAGCACACGGGGCGGCGCGTCCCCGTCACGTTCCCCACCGCGCAGGGCGACGACCGCCACATGGCTGTTGCGTGGCGGGTTGGACCGATCGGAGGACACCACCGCCACGGCCGAGCCGTCGGGGGACCATGCCGGTCGGTTGAGCTCGAAGGACTCAGCGATCACGCGGGGTGCTCCGTCGGCGCCGGGAGCGGGTGCGATGATCAGCGGGGCCCGCAAGTCCAGGTCCCAATCCGGCGCCACCCCCTGGCACCACGCCAGCGCGCGGCCGTCGGGGCTCCATGTCATGCCCGCCACATCGGAACCGTCGGGACTCGGTCCGTTCACCTCCATCGGAGGTGTCTCGCCGTCGGCGTCAACGACGAAGACCCGGCTGGGCCGGTCCATGGTCCAGCCGACGTTGTCGAGGCGGTTGGTGAACCTGGTGACCCGGCGCGGTGGCCGGTCACGGTCGTCGCGGACCTCGGGTCCGTAGGTGTCGGGGTCAGGTGCTCGAGCGATGAACGCCAGGGACCGGCCGTCCGGGGACCACTCCAGCGCCTCGACGTCCTCGGGGCAGGTCGCGACCAGGACCGACTCACCGCCGGTGTCGACGGGGAGGGTCAGGATCTGGGCTCCGCCCCCGGCCCGGTGACTGACGAAGGCGATCGTGGCCCCGTCAGGAGACCAGCGGGCCCGGCTGTCGCGGGCCTCGCCTCCGCGGGTGAACGGCGCGGGCCGACTCGAACCATCAGCGGCGACCAGCCACACCCGGCTCCGGTAGCAGTTGGCCTTCACGTCCACCGTCGTCACCGTCACCGCAACACGACCGCCGTCGGGAGACACCTGAGGATCGGTGACCGACGCGACCCGTTCGAGGTCGGTGGGCTGCATCGGTCGCGGGTGTGTCGGGCTCCCCATGGCCGCGCACGCTACCGGCCGTCGTCGCAGGATGCGGCGCCTAGTGGCGGGCCCGCGGGCCGTGGGCCAACACCGCCTGAGCCGAGGCCAACCGGGCGATCGGCACGCGATAGGGGGAGCAGCTGACGTAGTCGAGACCAGCCCGGTAGAACATGTCGATTGATTCAGGGTCCCCGCCGTGCTCGCCGCAGACCCCGAGTTTGAGGCCGGGCTTGGTGGCCCGCCCCCGCTCCGCGCCGAGGAACACGAGCTCGCCGACACCACCCTGGTCGATCGTCTCGAACGGGTTGCGCTTCAGCAGACCCTTCTCGAGATAGGCCGGCATCATCCGGCTCTCAACGTCGTCCCGACTGAAGCCGAAGGTGAGCTGGGTCAGGTCGTTCGTCCCGAAGCTGAAGAAGTCCGCCACCTCCGCGATCTCGTCGGCGCGCACCGCGGCCCGAGGTGTCTCGATCATCGTGCCGATCGTGATGTCCAGACCGCGCCGCAGGCCGGTCGTTCGCATCGCCTCGGTGATCGCGTCCTCGACCCACGAGCGGGCGAGGGCCAGCTCCTCGCGCGTCACGGTGAGCGGGATCATCACCTCGACCCGCGGCTTGCCCTTCGCCTTGACCCGTTCCGCCGCGGCCTCCACCAACGCCCGCACTTGCATCGCGTACAGGCCCGGCTTGACCACCCCGAGGCGCACACCACGGGTGCCAATCATGGGGTTGGCCTCTTGCCAGTCCCGGGCCGCCTGATAGAGCTTCTTCTCCTCTGCGGTGAGCCCGGTCGTGGCCTCCTTGATGGCGAGGTCCTCGGTGTGCGGAAGGAACTCGTGGAGCGGCGGATCCAGCAGGCGCACGCAGACCGGCAGGTTGTCCATGGCCTCGAGGATCTCGATGAAGTCGGCCTTCTGGGCGACCCGCAGCTCTTCGAGCGCAGCCTCCTCCTCGTCGGGGGTCGAGGCCAGGATCATGCGCCGAACGATCGGCAGGCGGTCCTCGGCGAGGAACATGTGCTCGGTCCGGCACAGGCCGATCCCCTCCGCTCCGAACTGGCGGGCGTTGGCCGAGTCGGGACCGTTGTCGGCGTTGGCCCGGACGGCCAGGTTGCCCTTCCGGATCTCGTCGGCCCACTTCAGGATCGTCGCGAACTCCGCCGGCGGTTCGGCCGCCGAGAGCTCCACTGATCCGAGCACGACCTCGCCCGTCGTCCCGTCGAGGGAGATCACGTCGCCCTTGTGCACTGTCTGGGTCGACCCGTCGGGCCCGGTGACGGTGAACTCGTCGCCGCCGATGCGGATCGCCTCCGCCCCGACGACGGCGGGCTTGCCCCAGCCCCGGGCCACCACCGCAGCGTGGGACACGAGCCCACCGCGGCTGGTCAGGATGCCCTCGGCCACGATCATCCCGTGGACATCCTCCGGTGATGTCTCGGTGCGCACGAGGACCACCTTCTCCCCGCGGTCGGCCGCGTCAGCCGCTTCGTCCGCGGTGAAATAGACCGCTCCCACCGCGGCGCCGGGACTCGCGGCGAGGCCTCGGGCCAGGACCTTCTGCCCCCCTCCGGCGAACTGTGGGTGGAGCACCTGGTCGAGGTGCTCCGCGGTGATCCGGCCCACCGCTTCGGCCCGGCTGAGCTTGATCTTGCGGTCCTTTGTCATCTCGACCGCCATCCGCAACGCGGCCGCCCCGGTGCGCTTGCCCACCCTGGTCTGCAGCATCCAGAGCTTCCCCTGGTCGATCGTGAACTCCGTGTCGCACATGTCCCGATAATGGGTCTCGAGCCGCTCGAAGACGGCGAGAAGCTCCTTGTACACCTTCGGGAACTCGTCCTTCAGCGCCGACAGCGGCTCGGTGTTACGGATCCCGGCGACGACATCCTCCCCCTGGGCGTTGACCAGGAAGTCGCCGTAGCTGCCCTGCGCGCCGGTGGCGGGATCGCGGGTGAACCCGACGCCGGTCCCGGAGTTGTCATCGCGGTTGCCGAACACCATCGCCTGGACGTTGACGGCCGTGCCGAGGTCGTGGGGGATCCGCTCCCGGATGCGGTAGGCGAAGGCCCGAGCACCATTCCATGACCGGAAGACGGCCTCGACCGCGCCCCGGAGCTGGACGATGGGGTCCTGCGGGAACGGCGCCCCCGTCGCCTCTTCCACCACCGACTTGTAGGTCGCGACCAGGCCACGCAGGGCCGCCGCCGGGATGGTGGCGTCAGTCGCAGCCCCGCTCCGCTCCTTGGCGTGCTCGAAGGCGTCCTCGAACAATTTCCCGTCGATGTCCTGCACGATGCGCCCGTACATCTGGATGAACCGGCGGTAGCTGTCGTAGGCGAAGCGCTCGTCGGACGTCTGGGCGGCCAAGCCCTCGACGCTCTCGTCGTTGAGGCCGAGGTTGAGGACGGTGTCCATCATCCCCGGCATCGAGAACTTGGCTCCCGACCGCACACTGACGAGGAGCGGGTCATGCGGATCGCCGAGGCGGCGACCCATCGCTTTCTCCAGTTGCTTGAGGTGCTTGGCGATCTCGGCGTCCAGACCGTCGGGCCACCCGCCGTCCATGTAGGCCCGGCACGCATCGGTGGAGATGGTGAAGCCGCCGGGGACCGGCAGGCCGAGGACCGACGTCATCTCCGCCAGGTTTGCCCCTTTGCCTCCGAGCAGGTCCTTCATCTCCATCGGCGGCTTGCGGTGCTTGTGGTCGAAGGCGAAGACGAAACGGGTGGCCATGCCCGCGATCCTAAGGGACGCCGGCGAGGCCCCCGACTGGCATTGACGGCTCAGGCCGCGCCCGCGAAACGAGACCGCAGGTGGTCCACCAGCCCGGCGATCGGCACCCGGTCCTGAGCGGTGGTGTCCCGGTCCCGCACCGTGACCGCGGCGTCCTCGACCGACTCGAAATCCACCGTGATGCAGTACGGCGTGCCGATCTCGTCTTGGCGTCGGTACCGCTTCCCGATCGACTGGGTCTCGTCGTAATCGCACATCCACTGGGCCTGGAGCGTGGTCAGCACTTGGCGGGCGGTGGGCGTGAGGGTGTCCTTCTTGGACAGCGGCAGGACCGCCACCTTGTACGGCGCGATCCTCGGGTGCAGCCGGAGGACCGTCCGCGTCTCGCCGCCCACCTCGTCGGTGTCGTAGGCGGCGATGAGAAAGGCCATCATCGAGCGCGTCGCCCCCGCCGCGGGCTCCACGACGTAGGGCACGTAGCGCTCGTTGGTGGTCTGATCGAAGTAGTCCAACGTCTCGCCGGACGCGGCGGCATGGGCCTTGAGGTCGTAGTCAGTGCGCTGGGCGATCCCCTCGAGCTCACCCCACCCCCACGGAAAGGTGAACTCCACGTCCGACGTCCCGGCCGAGTAGTGGCTCAGCTCTTCGGGCTCATGCGGGCGGATCCGGAGCATCTCGGCCGGGATCCCGTGCTCCACATACCAGGCGTGGCGCGTCTCCACCCAGTACTCGAACCACTCTTTGGAGTCCGACGGCGGAACGAAGAACTCGAGTTCCATCTGCTCGAACTCCCGGGTGCGGAAGACGAAGTTCCCGGGGGTGATCTCGTTCCTGAAGCTCTTGCCCACTTGGGCAATGCCGAACGGCGGCTTCCTCCGCGTGGTCTGCAGCACGTTCTTGAAGTTGATGAACATGCCCTGGGCCGTTTCCGGCCGGAGGTACGCCACGGTCGAATCGTCCTCCACCGGGCCGGCGTGGGTCTTGAACATCAGGTTGAACGCCCGTGCCTCAGTCAGGTCGGTGCTGTCGCAGTTGGGGCAGTGCACTTGGCCGTCGGCGGGGTCCGGGTCCGGCAGGTGGTCGGCGCGGAAGCGCTCCTTGCATTTGCGGCAATCCACGAGCGGGTCGGTGAACGTGTCGAGGTGACCGCTCGCCTTCCACACGGCCGGGGGCCCGAGGATCGCGGCGTCGAGCCCGACGACGTCGTCTCGGAGCTGCACCATCGACCGCCACCACGCGTCTTTGACATTGCGCAGCATGAGGGCGCCGAGCGGGCCGTAGTCATAGGTCGACCGGAACCCGCCGTAGATCTCCGCCGACTGGTAGACGAACCCCCGGTTCTTGCACAGGGCGACGATGAGGTCCATGTCCGCGGCGGGCATGGGCCGAGAGGCTACCGGTCGGCGCAGTCGCCCCCACCCGGCCGTTGCGCGCCGAGTGCGGTCAGTCCCGGTCGAGAACGGCCAGAGCCCGGAGGCGGCGTTCGAGATGCGCTTCCATCGCGCTCGTGGCCAGCCCCTCGAGCTCACGGGTGGCGGGTCCGGCCGGTTCGGACAGCGCCCGGTTGAGGTCGCCTCCGAGGATCCGGCGCAGCAGGTCCAACGCCGGCTCCGACATCGGTGACCCGCTCCGGCACGGCCGGCAGAGCGCGCCCCCCTCGACCAGGTCGAATGCCACCAACGGCCCGTCCGAACCGCAGCGCGCGCAGGCGTCGACGATCGGTGCGACGCCCTCGGCCGCCAGCAGCTTCCAGTAGAAGCCGGCGACGAGCAAGGGGGAGTCGGCAGCCTCGAGGCTGCGCAGGGCGCCGGCCAGCATCCGGTAGAGCAGCGACGAGGGCTCACGTTCCTGGGCCACCTGGTCCACCGCCTCGAGCAGCGCTGTCGCCTTGGCCAGCCGGGACAGATCCTCGCGGACCTTCGGGTGGTGTTCGATGTACTCCGCCTGGTTGACGATGTCGAGCTCGCGGCCCTCGTACATGAGGAGGCTGACGTGGCTGTGGGGCTCGAGCCTGCTGCCAAAACGGCTCTTGGTCTTGCGGACACCCTTGGCCACGGCGCGCACCTTGCCGTGGCGCTCCGTCAGCAACACCACGATGCGGTCGGCCTCCCCCAACTTGTAGGTGCGCAGCACGACCCCCCGGTCGCGATAGAGGGTCATGTGGGGTCCACGTCACGTTCCCCAACGCGGTTCATGCGCGGTCCTCGGCCCGATCCCCAACCGCACCGAAGCGGCGGTCGCGGCCCTGGTACTCCCGCACTGCTGCGAACAGGTGATCACGCCGGAAGTCCGGCCAGAGCGTCTCGGTGAAGACCAGCTCGCTGTAGGCGAGCTGCCACAGCCAGAAGTTCGAGACGCGGAACTCCCCCGACGTGCGGATCACCAAGTCTGGGTCCGGCATCGCCGGCTGGTACAGCCTGGAGCTGATCGCCCGCTCGTCGATCCGGTCGGCGGGCGTCCCCTCGGCCACCAGGGCACGCACTGCGTCGACGATCTCGGCCCGTCCGCCGTAGTTGAACGCGATCACAAACGTCATCCGCTCGTTGTCCTGGGTCAGCTCGGCCACCTCATCCATGTGCCGGAGAACCCGCTTGGGCACCCGCCAATCACGACGGCCGGCGAACGTGACCCTCACCCCACGATCGTGGAGCTCCTCGCGGCGCTTGCCGAGGATGGTGTCGCTCATCACATGCATCAAGAAGCGGACCTCGTCTGCCGGACGTCGCCAGTTCTCGGTCGAGAAGGCGTAAACCGACAGCCACGGGAGGCCAAGATCGAGCGCTCCCTCCACGACGTCGAACAATGACTCCTCGCCCGCCCGGTGCCCCTCGGTGCGGGGCAGACCCCGCCGGCTGGCCCACCGGCCGTTGCCGTCCATGACGCACGCGACGTGGACGGGCAACCGATCGCGGCCCACGCCGTCGGGCCAGAGGCCGGGATCGAGCGGATGCGCAGTACGCCCCTCGGACGCCGGTGGCCAGATCCTCGTCCCCCCGGGCCGCGCGGCCGCGGCGCGGCCGCGAGCTCCGCGGGTAGGGGGGCGGGATCGGACCACGATCCTCGACGGTACTGCGGCTACGCCCCCGGCCCGCGGAGAGGCGCCGGCTGGGTCGGACGGCTCACCCCGTCACCGCGCTCGTAGGACCCGCGACCCATGACTAGTCATGTTTCGCCGCAGTGATACCCATCACTGAACACCTCAAATGACCCGTTCGGGCTCTAACGAAGAGGGCCGCATCGGACAAATGATCATGGGGTGACAGCGGCGCGAACCCCCAATGCCCCGACAACGAGCGAGGGCACTCCTGTGATCGGCAGCTCCGAGCGATCCATTCGTGAGGACGCCTTGATCCGAGACCACCTCGATCTGGTGCGCAAGATGGTGGCGCAGACCTCGTCGCGGGTCCCGGCTCACGTGGCCCGCGATGATCTGCTTTCGGCGGGCATGGCGGGCCTCGCCATGGCGGCTCGGCATTTCGATGCTGCGCGGGGCGTGCCGTTCGATCGCTACGCCGCGACCCGCATCCGGGGCGCGGTGATCGACGAGCTGCGTTCGTTCGACTGGGCCAGCCGGCCGGTGCGGACCAAGGCCCGGGCGCTGGCGGCAACGACGGAGTCGCTGACCGGCAAGCTGGGTCGGGCCCCGACCCCGGCCGAACTGGCTGCCGCAGCTGGATTGAGCGTCGAGGCACTCGGTCGGCTCACCGACGACGTTCATCGCGCAGTCGTCCTCAACTACGACGCGATCCTCGAGGCCGGAGACAGCGAGGTGCTCCTCCCGTCCAGCGAGCACGACCCCGAAGAGGAGCTCCTCACCAGGGAGCGAGCCGATTGCCTGACCAAGGCGATCGCCGCCCTCCCGCCCCGGCTCCGCGCCGTCGTGCAGGGCTACTTCTTCGAGGAGCGCACGGTCACCGATATCGCAGGCGAGCTCGGCGTCACCCAGTCGCGTGTCTCGCAACTACGGACCGAGGCGATCGAACTGCTCCGTGACGGCGTCAACTCGCAGCTTGATCCGGCCAACCTCGCCCCTCTGCGGCGGTCCACCGGGCGCGTCTCGCGCCGCCAGGCCGTGTATCGGGCCACGATGGCGGATCAGGCTCCTGCTCGTCGCCCCGTCGCCGCTGCGGGCTAGCGTCCTGGCCATCACCCGACTTTCGGCTGTTCCGGTGCCGGAGACGCGCAGTCTGCTCGTCGTGCACCACTCGAGGACCGGTTCGACGGCCGCGCTGTTGCGGGGCGTGGTGGCCGGCGTTACCGAAGGCGGCGGCGAATCGGTGTCGTCGCGGGTCCTCCACGCGTTCGACGCCGGCCCCGACGACGTGATGGGCGCCGCCGCGATCCTGCTCGCGACGCCGGCGAACTTCGGGTACATGAGCGGCGCGCTCAAAGACTTCTTCGACCGCATCTACCAGCCATGCCTCGACCGCACCGTCGGCCTGCCCTACGCGCTGGTGGTGAAGGGCGATACCGACGCCGCGGGCGCGGTCGACAGCGTCGAGCGGATCGTGGCGGGCCTGCGATGGAAGAACGTCGCGCCCCCCCTGGTGGTCGTCGGGACGGTGTCGGCATCCCAGCTCGGCGCGGCCTACGAGATCGGCGCCACGGTAGCGGCGGGACTGGCGACCGGGATCTTCTGACCGGCCGGTGGAAGCTCGCGCTCTTCGCGCATGAAACACACTGAAATGATACTACGGTAGGGTGGAACGCGATGCCGGCCGATCCCCCCGCCACCGTCTCCTCGGGAACCGCGCCGGCCGGATCTTTGGGCACCGAGCGGGACTCGCCGCCTCCGGGAGTGGCGCCGGGCGGATCTTGGGACCGCGAGCCGGACTCGCCGACTCCGGGAGTCGGCTCTGGCGCTCGCCCGGATGGTGCCCCGATCGATGGTGAGGTCTCGGCGGCCTTGGCCAGGGTCAGAGGCGCCCTTGCCGGCGGCGGCGAGGCCCGCGCCGGCCAGGTCGAGATGGCCGAAGCCGTCGCCCGGGCCATCGCGGAGCGGCGTCACCTGGTGGTCCAGGCCGGCACCGGCACCGGCAAGTCACTCGCCTACCTGGTACCGGCGCTGCTGTCAGGCGACAAGGTCGTGGTCGCGACCGCGACGAAGGCGCTGCAGGATCAACTGGCCACCAAGGACCTCCCCATCCTGGCCACCCACCTCGGGATCCCCGTGGACTTCGCCGTCCTCAAGGGCCGCTCCAACTACCTCTGCTTGCAAAAAGCCAAGGAGGTGGCGGGCACCGAGGACGGGACCCTCGAGCTTCCGAGCACTGAGGGGGGCGGCCAGTTCGCTCGTGACATCCGCCGCGTGCTCGCGTGGGCTGCCTCCTCCCCCACCGGGGACCGCGCCGAGCTCGACTTCGAGCCGTCTCCATCGGTGTGGGGGCAGCTGAGCACCTCGGCCACGGACTGCCCCGGGGCGATGCGCTGCCCGTCAGGGGAGCTGTGCTTCGCCGAAGAGGCGCGACGCCGAGCCGACCAGGCAGCCGTCGTCGTCGTGAACACCCACCTGTACGGCGCGCACCTTGCAAGCGGGGGTCACGTGCTGCCGGACCACGACGTGGCGATCTTCGACGAAGCTCACGAGCTGGAGGACATCGCCGCCGCCAGCCTCGGCCTGGAGCTCACAGGGGGCCGGCTCCGTGCCCTTGCCGCACTGGCCCGCAACGTCAGCGCCACTGCGAAAGCGACCACCGACGCTCTCGTGGAGGTGGCTGATCTCCTCGAGGCCGCCCTGCGGGGATGGAACGGCAAGCGGCTGCCGCGTCCCCTCGACCGCCCCGTCGACGATGTCCTCCTCCTCGCGGCCGAGCGGGTGGCCCGGGTCGTGAGCGCCGTGCGCCAGGCATCCCCGGACGACCCGAAACGGGCGCGGGCCCTCCAAGCGGGCGGCCATCTCGGCGGCGACATCGCCCTCATGCGGGCCCCGGCGGCGACCGACGTGACCTGGGTCGAGGGGCCGGACCACGCGCCGGTGCTGAGAATCGCGCCGGTCGACGTCGGAGAGCGGCTTCGAGAACGACTGTGGGGGTCCGTGACCGCGGTGCTGACGAGTGCCACCATTCCGCCCCTGCTCCCCAAACGCCTCGGGATCCCGGGGTGCCGAGAGCTGGATGTCGGGAGCCCGTTCGATTACCCCGCCCAAGGATTGCTGTACTGCGCCACCCACCTGCCCGACCCTCGCCACGCCGAATACGAGCGGGCCATGCACGCGGAGCTGAGTTGGCTCATCGCGACCGCAGGTGGGAGGACAATGGCGCTGTTCACCAGCTGGCGAGCGATGCAAGCGGCCGCGGCCGCGGTTCAGCCCAAGGTGCCGTACCGCGTGCTGACCCAGGCCGACCTCCCGAAGCCGGCGCTCGTGGAGTCGTTCACGCGCGAGGAATCGTCGTGCCTGTTCGCGACCATGGGGTTCTGGCAGGGCGTGGATGTCCCTGGGCCGGCGCTCTCGCTCGTGGTCATCGACCGCATCCCCTTTCCGCGACCTGACGAGCCGTTACAGCAAGCGCGCCGCGATCGGGCCGGATCGGCCGCGTTCCGAGTCGTCGACCTTCCAAGGGCGGCCACGATGCTGGCGCAGGGGGTGGGCCGCCTCGTGAGGAGCGGATCCGACACC
>Ga0102924_1005230_pt1 | contig 12675 bp, 15 predicted proteins | sample PaiPotPPM11metaG_FD_80116 | JGI IMG/M metagenome (GOLD analysis project Ga0102924, IMG submission 80116) | Iron sulfur acid spring bacterial and archeal communities from Banff, Canada, to study Microbial Dark Matter (Phase II) - Paint Pots PPM... ... | reverse complement strand
GTTGTCGAGCGGCTTCGGCGTGCTGGACGGGTCGCTCGACGCGAAGTAGAAGAACTCCATCTCCGGAGCGACGAAGAACGAAAAGCCGCGGGTCCTCGCCTTGTCGAGTGCCCGGCGCAGCACCTGGCGGGGATCGCCCTCGAACGGCGTCCCGTCGAGGTTGAGGATGTCGCAGAACATCCGGGCCACGGGCGTGTCGTCGCTACGCGGCAGGAGTTGGAACGTCTTGGGATCGGGCTTGGCCAGCATGTCGGACTCCTGGACGCGGCTGAAGCCATCGATCGCGGAGCCGTCGAAGGTCATCCCCTCTTCGAGCGCGTCCTCGAGCTCGGCCGGGGTGATGTCGAAGTGCTTCGGCGTGCCGAGCACGTCGGTGAACCACAGCTGGACGAAGCGCACGCCGCGCTCTTCCACCGTGCGCAGCACATAGTCCTGTTGACGCTCCACGTCTCCGACCTCCTGGCCCGGCGCGGCCCGACTGGCCTCCGGATGGCCCCGGCTCGGCGTTCGACTGGCCGGACCGGGGTTGTCCCCGACTATCTTCGCAGGCCGTACGGGGCCGGCTGCGAGTTGGCGGGCCCGGTTCACAGTGCGTTCATAAACGGGTTACAACGGCGAAACATCTGCCGAGAAGGGTGGATGACCGCCCGGCCCGTCACCGGTGCTGGACCCAATTCGAGGAGGACAGGTGGAGCAGCGATCCCCCGCTGAGGTGTTGAAGCTCGTCAAGGACGAGGGCGTCGAGTTCGTCGACTACCGCTTCTGCGACCTGCCCGGGCTCATGCAACACGTCAGCGTGCCGGTCGGGCAGCTGACGGAGGACACGTTCGTCGACGGTCACGGGTTCGACGGCTCGTCGATCCGCGGCTTCCAGGAGATCCAGGAGTCGGACATGATCCTGATCCCGGATGCCGCGACTGCGACCATCGACCCGTTCATGAAGCGCAAGACGCTCATCCTGAACTGCTTCGTGCACGACCCGGTGACGATGGACCCGTACTCGCGGGATCCGCGCTACATCGCCAAGAAGGCTGAGGCCTACCTCACGTCCACCGGGGTGGCCGACACCGCGTACTTCGGCCCCGAGCCCGAGTTCTTCATCTTCGACGACGTGCGCTTCGGCACCAAGGGCAACTCGAGCTTCTACTCGGTCGACTCGGTCGAGGGCATCTGGAACACCGGATCCGACGAGGGTCCCAACCTCGGCTACAAGCCGCGGACCAAGCAGGGCTACTTCCCGGTCCCCCCGATGGACCACTTCCAGGACCTGCGGTCGGAGATGGCCGCCACCCTTCACTCCGTCGGCATCCCCACCGAGCTGCACCACCATGAGGTCGCGACCGCGGGCCAGTCCGAGATCGGCATCCGCTTCGACACGCTGTTGTCGTGGCGGACAAGCTCATGTTGTTCAAGTACGTGGTGAAGAACGTGGCGTGGCAGGCGGGCAAGTCGGCGACGTTCATGCCCAAGCCGATCTTCGAGGACAACGGATCGGGCATGCACACCCACCAGTCGATCTGGAAGGGGGGCGAGCCGCTCTTCTACAACGAGACCGGCTACGCCGGGCTGTCCGACATCGGCCGCTGGTACATCGGCGGCCTGCTGAAGCACGCGCCGGCTGTCCTCGCGTTCGCGGCGCCGACGACCATCAGCTACAAGCGGCTGGTGCCCGGCTACGAAGCGCCGGTCAACCTGGTCTACAGCCAGCGCAACCGGTCCGCCTCGTGCCGGATCCCGCTCGCCCAGCGCAGCCCGAAGGCCAAGCGGGTGGAGTTCCGCTGTCCAGATCCGACCGCGAACCCCTATCTGGCGTTCAGTGCGATGCTCCTCGCCGGCCTCGACGGGGTCCAGAACCGCATCGAGCCACCGGAGCCGGTCGACAAGGACCTCTACGACCTCCCGCCCGAGGAGCTGGCCCTGGTGCCCCAGGTGCCGTCGTCGCTTGACGCCGCGCTCCTGGCGCTCGAGGGCGACAACGACTTCCTGCGCGCCGGTGGCGTCTTCACCGCAGATCTCATCGAGACCCACATCGACTACAAGCGAACCTACGAGATCGACGCGATCCGCCTGCGGCCGCACCCCTACGAGTTCGCCCTCTACTACGATATTTGACCCGATCAGCCCCCTGACCTGCGGTTATGTGGTCAGGGGGCGGTCGATGTCCGCGAGATGTCCGCGGGATTCGGACGCAGCATGGCGTCCACGGCCGTTCGGGTGCGGTCTTCCTCGTCCGGGAAGAGGTGCCCGTAGACGTCCAATGTCGTCTTCGCGCTGCTGTGGCCGAGCCGCGTCTGGATGACCTTGAACCGGCCCGCCTCCGCTGGTCGTGAACACCACGCCGAGGTCCGGATGCGGAGGCCACTCGGCCATGTGGGCGGCGAGCGCCTTCGCGACGACGTCGGGGAGGGGGACGGCCCGGTACGACGACGGCGTCTTGAGCGGGGCTAGGCCGACGCCACCGCTGCCGGTGCGGGCGATCTGTTGATCGACGCGCACGGTCCGGCGGAGGAAGTCCACGCGGTCGGCGGCGAGGCCGAACAGCTCGCCCGGCCGGAGCCCGAGCCCAGCTCCGGCGATCACGAGGGCTTCGTAGCGGGCGGGCACCGCTTTGCTCATGGCGAGGACCTGAGCGACGTCGAGGACCTCGAGCATCGACGCCGTGCGTCTTGAGGGGAGGCGCTGAGTCGGTGCACGAGGCTTTGCACGTCGCTGGTGCGCAACGACGCGATCGGGCGGTCGCCGATGATCGGGTAGACGTGGAGGCGAAGCTGCTGCTCGACGGAGATCTCGGACAACGACCTGTACGATCGGATTGAGATGACGAAGGCCGAGTTGCACCGGATCGTCGACGAACTCCCCGATGACGCAGTGGAGGGCGCCTCCGTCTTGCTCAAGCGTGTCGCGCTCCGCCGGCTCGATCCCGACCCGGCATGGGCGTGGACTCCGGAGTGGCAGGCCAAGCTCGAAGCGTCGCTCCTCGACGTCCAGGGTGGCGCGATGACCCACTACGCCAGCGACGACGAGTTTTTGGGCGCGCTGTAGCCCCCTAGTCCCTCTGCAGAACGCGTGCCGACCTACACGACGACCGAGACCTTTCTGCGTGACCTCCGTGGCCTCACGGTGGTGCAGCGGGCGGCCCTCAGGCGAGCGGTGGAACACTTCGTCGAGGACCTGCGCACCGGGCCGGGCTGCGCGTCAAGGGATCCAGGGCATGCCGGGCTGCTTCGAGATGACCTGGGCCGGCGATGGCCGAGCCATCTTCATCGACGGCGCTGAGGTTCGACCCGGAGAGCGCCACGTCATCTGGCTGGCCGTCGGGACGCACGCGATCCTGCCGTAGCAGCCGTGTGACGCGGATTCGACGCGAGCGGATCATCGCCTGAGCCCGGGGCTGCGGTCGGGAGTTCGCGCCGGCGTCGGAGACACGTGATCCCGCCCGTCGTAGCGGGGCAGTGGCGTGCGGCCTGGCGGTTTGCCGCCGGCACTCTCGACGGCATCGGCGGCAGCCATGCGGCGCGGGCCCGGGCGGGGTCGTCCCGGTGGCCGGGCGGCAACACGCGGCCGAGCGGCCCGTCGCTGCTGATGCCGTGGGCTTCTCGCCACAGTCCCACTCTCCGGCGACGGCGTTGGCCCACCGGGCGCGGGCGTCGGGTTCCGACCCGGGCAGGCTCGATCCGGCAAACCCGGGCGATGCAGATCTGCTCCAGAACGGGCACTCTGTGTGCGCGGCGTTGTACCGCTGCGAGGAGGCGTCTTGATTACCGACCGTATTGACCCGCCAGAATTGCTGAAGATTCCCGAGATTGTCACCGTCTCGGTCGCTACGGGCACGCGCATCATCCACGTATCCGGTCAGACGGCAGTTGACTCGGAGGGCAAGGTTGTCGGCAACACTCACCTCGATCAGAGTCGGCTCGCCTTTCGTAACGTCCGAACGGCGCTCGAAGCGGCAGGCGCGACCCTTGCCGATGTCGCCAAGTTCAACATCTACGTGGTCGACTACAGCTGGGACGCACTCGAAGGGCTGATGGCAGCCGCCAAGGAAGTCTTCGGCGAGCCCTATCCGTTAACCGCCAACACGCTTGTCGGCGTGGCTTCGCTGTGGCTGCCCGATCTGTTGGTCGAAGTCGACGCCGTGGCTGTCGTGTAATCCAAGCAGCGCCCGTCTGAGGATGGGACACCTGGGGACGGTGGACATGGCCTACGTCAGAGGACGGCCTCCCGATTCCGGACCCGGCGCCGCGCTTCCGGGCCGCGCCGTGGGACTCGACACCGCCGTTGCAGCTCCTGGAGATGCGGGGCTCGGAGCCGTCGTTCTTTAAGGACCTGACCGACGCCGCGCACGATGCGGTCATCGTCGTTGATCGGGCTGGCCTGATCAGCACGTGGAACACGGCGGCGGGCCGCATGTTCGGCTACGGACCTGACGATGTGCTCGGTCAGCCCGCGACCAACCTGGTGGCGGATGCCCAGGACACAGCCGACGGGGTCCCGTCGCTCGCGCGCTGGACGGGGAGCGCATACAGCACGTCGTCATTGACGGCAGGCGGCGCGACGGGACCCTTGTCCCCATGACCGTCACGTTGGTCCCGTTCACGTCCGGCGGTGGTGCGCGCATCATGGCTCGCGACCTGACCGAGGAGCGTTTCGCCCAGGCCACGCTGACCAAGGCCGAGGTCCGCCTCCGCGAAGCCCAGGAGCTGTCCCACGTGGGCCTCTGGCTGTGGGACGCGGCCAGCGACGAACTGCAGATCTCGGATGAGCTCTACCGGATCCACGGCCTCTCGCCTCTCGAGTTCCAGCGCACCATGCTGCGAGGTGTGGCCCAGGACGTCACCGACCGAAAAGAAGCTGCCGAGGCCTTGCGCGACCAGGCGGCGCTCATCGAGCTGATCGCCGACGCAGACGCCATCACTGCGCTGCTCGAGTCCCCCGCCGGCCTCATGCCGAAATCGACGCACTGACGGAGGTCCGCCTCTAGGCTCGGAGAACGCCACACACTGGAGGATCACCCGACGAGGGACCCGGGGTGGAGGGATGCCGCGGCAGGTTCGAAGTCAGGACCGAACGTTCGGCCCTCCTCATCGAGGCACGCTCAAATGTCGGGCCGATAGCGTTCGGCACCACCAGCCTCGAAGGTTTCGTCGAGCTCCGCACCCGTGGCGGAGCGGTCGACTTGGACGGGGAAGCCCCCGTTGCAGTGCTTCAGTTCGACATGACCACCTTCAGCTCGGGCAACTCCCTCTATGACGCCGAGCTGTTCCACCGGATCGACGCCCGAAGGCATCCCACCGCCGCGTTGGAACTGACGGAAGCGAGACGGATCGGCTCGTCCGACCGCTTCGGGGTCGAAGGCGACCTCACCTTCCATGGGATCACCCGACAGATCTCAGGAGCGGTTTCGGTCAAGATCGACGACGACGAAGTCCTGCACGTCGCGGGTGAGAACAGGTTCGACATCCGGGACTTCGGCGTGGCGGTGCCGACCGTGCTGATGCTTCGGATCTACCCCGACGTTCGAATCGAACTCCAACTCGAAGCGCGGCGCACGCCGTGAGGCCTGTCTCAATCGACACACCGAGCAACGACTGCCACATGGATCGTCACCTCGGGATGGACGCGTACCGCGAGCAGACGTGGTGGAACCATGCCGAAGTCTCGGATGTCGAAAAGTCGGCTGCCATCCAGCACAACGGTTCGATCGTCTTCGACCGAGAGCCTCATGTGGCTCTCCGCCTCCCGCGTCACTCCGCGGAACGAGACCTCGCCGCTCACCAGGTAGGTCCCCTTCTCGGTCGTCGGTTCCCATGCCATCAGGGTTCCGGTCGCAGTCGGATAGCGCCGGATGTCCACGCGGCGGTGGAGCTCAGCGTCGTACAGGGGGTTTCCGGCCGACAGCGCGCCCAGCGGAATCACCAGCTCGCCGTCCTCCACCATCGCCTCACCGGAGGTTGGCCCAAGCTCGGCGCGGATCCATCCTTCGACACCACTCGCCTCGGCATAGATCGGATGAAGGGTCGATCGGCCCTCCAGGGACATCAACGACGCGGCTGGATCGAATTCGAAGGTGGCTATCACAGATGTCTACCCCGTGACGGGGCCGGGTGCGGCACAGCCGGCCCCGGCTCCGCGGCGTCGTCACTACCTCGGATCGGAGCGTGATGGGAGTTCTCTTGGCCTTCCTCGTCGGCTATGTGATCGGTGCGCGGGCCGGCGCCCAGGACTTCGACGATGTCGTGCGCGCCGTCGAGGAGCTGCGCGACTCCGAAGAGGTCCGTGACCTGCTGAAAGTGCTGCGGAGCCACGCCGCGCACACGCTGCGCTCGACGGCGGAGCTGCTCGAGAACGGTGCGAGTCCGGACTCCGATCTCGCAAGCGACCTTGTGGACCGAGTTCGCCTCCTGATGCGGAGGGGCTGAGGTGTACCGCATCTTGCGCTGGGCCGCCCTGGTGGCACTCGGCTGGTCGATCGTCCATTCACTGCCCAGCGTCGCTCGATACGTCCGCATCCGCTCCATGTAGGGGTTCTGGCCCTTCGGCCTCCCCGACGATCGGGCTGGCCGCAAGCTGAGCGAGGCGCCGGTATGCTCGGCCACTCTGTTCGATCTGCTCGACTCCGTCGGGGCGTCGACTGCCCCGTCTCCGAGCGGCGGGAGTCGAACGTCCGCTTGTATTGCCGGTCGTTCCCGGCGATGTTCGCCCGCGCCAAGGGGGCGGTTGTCTACGTCGCAGACGGGCGTCCGTTCCTGGAGATCCTGGCCGGGGCGGGCGCTCGCAGCCACGGGGACGACCCCGGGAGCCCGGACTGAGCGCGCGGGCGCGAGTCGAGCCGGTGCTCGCTCGAGGGATTGTGCCGATGCCGGGTGTGGAGCCCGCGCTGGCCCGCGAGCTGCGTACGGCGTGGGCGGCCGAGACGCACTCGTTCCACATGCCCGCCCACAAGGGCGGCCGGGGAGCCCCACCCCTCGCCCATGAGCTGCTCGGCACCGCCGCGTTCATCGCGGACCTGTCCGAGCTCGGCGGGTTCGACTACCTCCACGCCCCGGCGGGGGGATTGCTCGAAGCCCAGCAGCGGGCCGCCGACGTCTTCGGGGCCGACCGCAGCTGGTTCCTCGTCAACGGGGCCACCGTGGGCAACCTCGCTGCCCTCCTCGCCGTTGTCCCCGACGGGGGGAAGGTCCTCCTGGCCCGGGGCTCGCACCGATCCGTCTACGCCGGGCTCGTGTTCGCAGGAGCGGTGCCGGTCTACCTGCCGCCGGTGCGCAACGCCGCCCTCGACGGGCTGTTCGGCGTCGATCCCGAGGATGCCCGGCGAGCGCTCGAAGCGCATCCCGACATCTGTGCCATCCACGTCACGAGCCCCAACTACTACGGCTTCTGCGTTCCGGTCGCGGCGCTGGCCCGGCTGGCCCACGACCACGGCATCCCCCTGATCGTGGACGAGGCCCACGGTACCCACTTCGCGTTCCATCCGGACTTCCCCCGCTCAGCGCTGGCCGACGACGCCGACCTCGTGGTGCACAGTCCCCACAAGACGCTGGGATCGCTCACCCAGTCGTCGCTTCTCCACGTGCGCGGCACCCGAGTCGACGCGGGCCGGCTTGCCGCCGCGCTGCAGATGCTGCAGTCCTCGTCGCCCTCGGCGCTCCTGCTCGTGTCCCTCGACCTGGCCTGCGCGGCGATGGCCGACTCCGGGTACGAGCGCTGGTCCGTCGCGCTGGATCTCGCCGCGGAGGGCCGGCGCCGGCTCAACAAGATCGACCGCCTCGAGGTGTACGGCGCCGACCTCGCCGGTGAGCCCGGGATCATGGAGACGGACCCGATCAAGCTGGTCGTCGACGTGGGCGGCCTCGGGCTGACCGGGTTCGCCGCCGCCGCCTGGTTGCGCGCCCATCGCGGTCTCAACCCCGAGTTCGCCGACCTGCGTCGCCTGGTCTGCTCGATGACCGTCGCCGATGACGACTCTGCCGTCGATGCCCTCGTCGACGGCTTCAGTGCATTGGCTGACGCCGTCCCCGTCGTCTCGGTGACGGCCGAGATCGCGTCCGAATGGCCCACGGAGATCCCCGAGATGGTCCTCACACCTCGCCAGGCGAGCCAGCAACCGGCCCGCGCCGTGCCGCTGGCCGACGCGGCCGGCATGGTCGTGACCGAGATGGTCATGCCGTACCCGCCGGGGATCCCGCTCCTGGTCCCGGGTGAGCGGATCACCCCCGCGGTGCTCGTCGCCCTCGATCAGCTGCGCGGCGCAGGCTGCCGCCTGGTCGGCATGGCCGACCCGACCGGCGACACCCTGGGCTGCTCCGAGGGGGCTGAGCCGGCCTCGGCCTAGAGTTCGCCCCAGCGGACGATCCAAGGAGCGTGGCATGGCTGCGGAGCCGAAGAAGTCCCTCGCGGTGCAGTTCAAGGAGTTCATCCTTCGGGGCAACGTGGTCGACCTCGCCGTCGGGGTGGTGATGGCGTTGGCGTTCAAGGCCGTCATCGACGCGTTCGTGAAGGACCTCATCACGCCGATCGTCGGGATCCCGGGCAAGAAGGACTTCGCCACCCTCAGCTTCACGATCCGCGGCGCGGTGTTCCGCTACGGCGATTTCATCAACAACGTGATCTCGTTTCTCATCATCGGGGCCGTCGTCTTCTTCGCCATCGTGAAGCCCCTCGGGTATTTGATGGAACGGCACAAGCGAAAGCTGGCCGATGGCACCGCGGACGCGGATCAGCTGAGCGCGGAAGCGGCGTTGCTGACCGAGATCCGCGATTTGCTGCGAGCCCGCGCTAGCTGAGGACGCGCTTCTTGAAGCCGCTGATCCCCTGCCACAGGAACAGCGCGGTGAACCCGATCAGCACCGGGTAGATCACGTAGAGGTGCATGTGCGGCGCTTTGGTCAGCGCGGCCCGGAACCCCTCGGTGACATAGATCAGCGGGTTGAGCAGCACGACGGTCTGCAACCAGCTCCAGCCGAAGACCTTCACCGGAGCGAGCGCCGTCCACGAGTAGTACGTCCCGCCGAGGAACGTGATCGGCAGGACGACGATGCCGAACAGCAGCGGGACGGTGCGCGGATCGAAGAAGGTTCCGAACGTCAATCCGAGTGACGAGCACGCGATGCACGCCAGCGGGATCATCGTGAGCAGGATCGGCCAGTGGTACTGCAGGGCGATGTGCACCTGCTTGGCGTGCACGAACGACGCGATCGGAAAGACGATGATCGCGGCGAGGAGGCCTTGGATCGCCCCGGCCGCGACCTTCTCCAGGGCGACCAGGCTCACCGGGAGGGGGGCCAGGACGCGGTCCTCGATCTCTTTGGTGTACCCGAACTCCTGCACCATCGGTAGCGCCACCGCTTGGATGCCCTGGAACAGGATGCACAGTCCGACGACGCCGGCCACCAGGATGGTGGCGAACGCCGACTCTCCTCTGGCCGCGGCCGCGCCTCGACCCCCTCCTCCGCCGATGCCCTGGCCGATCGTCGGGAACACGTAGGTGAACACGAAGACCAGGAGGAAGGGCTGGAGGATGGTGCGCGGGATGAACTCCTTCAAGCTCTTGCGCAGGACGGTCAGGTCCCGCAGCAGCAGCGCGACGAACGCGGTGCGCGACGCGGTTGCGGCCGAGCGAGTGTGGTGGGTGTCGAGGGGGTGGGGACCGAGGGCGGTTGCCATCAGTCGCGCAGGTCCTTCCCGGTGAGGTTGATGAACACGGTCTCGAGCGTCGGCTCGGTGACCTTCAGGTCGCTGACGGCGAAGCCGCCGGCGTCGGCCGCGGCGATGACCCGGGGCAGGACGCCGTCGGCGCCCTTCACCCCGAGGTGGACGGTGCCATCGACGATCGCCGCGCTCGAGACCCCCCCGACCCGCGCGCGCAGCAGGTCGGCCAGCGCGTTGAGGTCCCCTGGCGCGGTCACGGTGACGATCGTGTCGGCACCTACCGACTGCTTCAGTCCCGCGGGGGTGTCGAGGGCGAGGATGCGACCGTGGTCCATGATGCCGATGCGATCACAGAGCTGGTCGGCCTCCTCCATGTAATGAGTGGTCAGCAGGATCGTCTGGCCTTCACGGTGGAGCTCGCCCAGGATCTCCCACATCGCGATGCGGCTCTGGGGGTCGAGGCCGGCGGTCGGCTCGTCGAGGAACAAGATGGCCGGGCGATGCAGGATCGCCCGGGCCACCATGAGCCGCTGGGCCATCCCGCCCGACAGCGCCATCACCGGTGCCTTCGACCGTTCGGTCAGGCGGAACTTGACCAACAGCGTGTCCGCCGCCTCCCGCGACGCCTTGGCGCTCATCCCGAAGAACCGCCCGTGGAAGTACAGGTTCTCCCACACGCTGAGCGCTCGGTCGAGCGTGTTGGACTGCGGCACCACGCCGATCACCTGCTTGGCCAGCGCGGGGTGGCGGACGACGTCGATGTCACCCACCAGCGCGCGCCCCGACGTCGGGATCACCCGGGTGGTGAGCATCCCGGCCGTGGTGGTCTTGCCCGCGCCGTTGGGGCCGAGCAAGCCGAAGATCTCGCCCGCGTACACGGTGAGGTTCAGCGTGTCGACGGCCTTGATCTCGCCCGGATAGATCTTGGTCAGGTCGACGGTCCGGATGACGGCGCCGTCGCCTGCTGGCTCGAGCGGCGCCGTCTCCGCGGTCTGGGTGGGCAGCGACATCGTTCCTCCTGGCGGGGGCGGAGACCCTGAAGGTTGGCGCATCACGGTTGGCTCCGCCACGTGCCGGGGGCGCGCCGATCCCGCGGCGCTTCCTCCGCGCCATAGAACAGGCGCTCGGTCACATCTCGAGCGCGCCGGGTCACACGCCGGTAGTCGGCCCGCAGGTCCTGTGCGGTAGTACCAAGGCTTCGGGCCAGCTTGCCGAGCTGCTCGGGCCGCGCCGGTAGCGCGTCGCCCGGCGCCCCCCGGACGAGGTAGAGGCGGTTGCGGGTCCGTTCGCAGAACACATAGGCCGCGTGCAGCGCCGCGGCGTCGGCCGGACCGATGTGTCCGGCCGAGGCCAGTGCTTCCAGCGCCTCCATCGTGCCGGGGTGGCCGAACAGGTGGTGGCGGAGCTGGAGCAGCTGGATCGTCCACTCGATGTCGCTGAGTCCGCCCCGGCCGAGCTTGAGGTGGAAGTCAGGGTCGTCGGTGGCCGGGATCCGCTCCCGCTCGATGCGCGCTTTCATCCGCCGTATCTCGCGCTCGTCTGCGGCTGTCACCCCGCGCTGCAGGAACGCATCGGCCAGTTGCGCAAACGCGTCGCCGAGGTCGGCGTCTCCGACCGCGACGCGCCCGCGTAGGAGCGCCTGACGCTCCCAGGTCTGAGCCCAGCGGCCGTAGTAGTGCTCGTAGCCGGCAAGGCTGCGCGCGAGCGGACCCTGCTTGCCCTCCGGGCGCAGGTCGAAATCGACCGGATAGATCCGCTCGCTAGGGGTGACGCCGTTGGTCAGGCGGCGCAGCTCGCTGGCCAGGCGCTCGGCCGCGGCGGCGTCGTCGTCTGTCGTTCCGCCGTGCACCATCATCACGTCGAGGTCACTGGCATAGGACAGTTCGGCTCCGCCGAAGCGACCCATGGCCACGATCGCGACCGGGACGTGGACCCCCGTGATCTCCCGGGCCGTGTCGAGCGCTTCGCCGAGTACGCCCTCCGCGAGCGTCGTGAGCTGGGCGGCCACAGCCCGGACGTCGTCTCGCCCGAGCAGGTCGCGGATCGAGATGCGCAGCTCTTCGTACTGGCGCAGCCGGCGCAAGGGTGCGCCACGGTCGTTCTCCTCCCGCCATCGGAGCGCACCGGCGATGCGGTCATGCAGGCGCTCGCGGGTAAGGGCGACGGGCCGGTCGGGGTCCGCCAGGTCGGTCACGACATCGGGGTGGTGCTCCAGACCGAACCCCACCATCCGGCTGCTGCCCAGCAGAAGGCACAGCCGCCGAGCGCCGTCGGGAGCGTCGCGGAACATGCGAACCAGCCCGTCGGCCCGGTGCTGGCCCCACGCCAGGTTGCGCAGACCGAGGAGGCCGCCGTCAGGGTCTGGTGTTTCGGACAGCCACTCGAGCAGCAGGGGGAGCACCTGCTGCATGAGCCGCGAGGTGCGGGTGAGCCCCCGGGTCAGCTCGGCGAGAGCTGCCTGGGTCTGCTGCGCGGAGGTGAAGCCGAACGCGGCCAGCCGGTCGGCCACCGCCTTTGGCGGCATGCCGCCGTGAATCGGGGCCATGCCGGGCCGGGCGAACGATTCGAGCAGAGGGCGGAAGAAGATGCGCTCGTGGATGGCGCGGGCCGCGGCCTGGTGGCCACGCAGCTCGGCGAGGAACGCGGACACGGCGTCGCGGGCCGGGGAGGAGCGGTAGCCACACACCCGGGCCAGCCGGTCCAGGGCTTCCCCCGGAGCAGGGATGGCGTGGGTCTGCTCCTCGTCCCACAGCTGGAGGCGGTGCTCGACCGTTCGCAGCACCCGGTAGGCGGCCGTGAGACCCGCCGCGTCTGCCGACGCGACGTAGCCCGCCGACGCCAGTTCGCCCAGCGCGACGAGGGTGGTGGGGGAGCGCAGAGACGGGTCCGCTCCGCCGTGCACGAGTTGGAGCAACTGCACTGCGAACTCGATGTCGCGGATCCCGCCCCGACCCCGCTTGAGCTCCCGGTCCGAGAGGCCCCGCTTGGCCATCTCCCCCTCCGCCCGGGCCTTCATGGCCCGCACCT
>Ga0102924_1005229_pt1 | contig 12681 bp, 9 predicted proteins | sample PaiPotPPM11metaG_FD_80116 | JGI IMG/M metagenome (GOLD analysis project Ga0102924, IMG submission 80116) | Iron sulfur acid spring bacterial and archeal communities from Banff, Canada, to study Microbial Dark Matter (Phase II) - Paint Pots PPM... ... | reverse complement strand
TGAGCGAGCGGGGGGCGACGGTCAGGGTCGCGCCGCCGGTGAGCGGCGGCGAGGGCGGCGGCGTTCCGTCTTCCTGGTTGGTGTCCAGGCGGGGGGTCCAGGTGCCCGCGGGCGGGGCCGGCACGGTGAACGGGAGCGGCTGCCAGTACGCGTTGAACAGGACGAGCGCCGAAGGGGCCGGGGGGTCGTCACCGAACACCACGGCGAAGCTATGGCCCTGGGCGTTGTCCCAGTCCTGGCCGGTGACCGGCGAGCCGTCGGGGTTGAACCAGGCCAGGCCGGTGCCGGCCACCGGCTCATCCGGCGCGGCCGGGGCGGGGTCAGGGAACCGCGCCGCGCGCAACGCGGGGACCTCGGCGCGCAGCGCGAGCAGGGTGCGGGCCACCGCGGTCAGGCGGTCGGCGGACGCGTCGGGCGTCCAGTCCACCCAGCTGATCGCGTTGTCCTGGCAGTAGGCGTTGTTGTTGCCCTGCTGGGTGCGGTTGCGCTCGTCACCGGCCAGCAGCATCGGCACGCCGCGGGAGACCAGCAGGGTGGCCAGGAAGTTGCGCTGCTGGCGGCGCCGCAGCGCGGCGACCGCGGGGTCGGCGGTCGGGCCGTCGTCGGCCGGGCCGGAGCCGCAGTTCCAGGAGCGGTTGTCGGTGGTGCCGTCCTGGTTGTGCTCCAGGTTGGCGTCGTTGCGTTTGGTGTCGTAGGAGACCAGGTCGCTCAGGGTGAACCCGTCGTGGCAGGTGATGAAATTGATCGTGGCCGCGGGCTGGCGGCGCAGGCCGTAGCGCGGGGCGCCGGAGGCGTACATGTCCGGGCTGCCGGCCAGCCGGGCGCCCACCCAGCGCGGCGCCGACACCTGGTCCCGCCAGAAGTCGCGCATGACGTCGCGGTACTGGCCGTTCCACTCCGACCAGCGGGGCGGGAACTGGCCCTGCTCGTTGCCGGCCGCGGTCCACGGCTCGGCGATCAGCTTGACCGGGCTCAGCGTCGGGTCCTGCAAGACCACCTCGAAGAACGCCGCGCTGCGGTCCCAGCCCGGGTCGGCGTCCGCGGCGGTGCCCGGCTCGTCGCTGCCGAGCACCGCGGCCAGGTCGAAGCGGAAGCCGTCCACGTGCATCTCGGTGACCCAGTAGCGCAGCGAGTCCAGGATCATCCGGCGCACCGGCCGGCTGGCCGCGTTGATGGTGTTGCCGCACCCGGTGAGGTTGTCGTAGAACTGCGGCTGGCCCGGCACGAGCTGGTAGTAAGCGGCGTTGTCGATGCCCCGCCAGCACAGCGTCGGCCCCTGCTCGTTGCCCTCGACGGTGTGGTTGAACACCACGTCCAGCAGCACCTCGATCCCGGCCGCGTGCAGCGCCTTGACCATGGCCTTGAACTCGTCGATCTCGCTGCCGGGCGGGCCGCCGGCCCGCCGGGCGGCCGAGTAGCCGGCGTGCAGTGCGAAGAAGCCGATCGTGTCGTAGCCCCAGTAGTTGGTCAGCCCCTCGCCGGCCAGCAGCCCGTTGGTCAGCGACTGGTGTACCGGGAGCAGCTCGACCGCGGTGACGCCGAGGCCGCGCAGGTAGCCGATGACCTCGGGGTGGGCCAGGCCGGCGTAGGTGCCCCGGTCGGCGGCGGGCACCGCGGGATGCCCTGTGGTGAAGCCCTTCACGTGCAGCTCGTAGAGCACGCTGTCGGCCAGGGAGTGGCCCGGGGGCGTGTCGCCGGCCCAGTCGAACGTGCTGTGCGTCACCACCGAGCGGGGCGCGTCGGGGCCGGAATCGGCCGGGTCGGGCGCGTCCGGTGAGCCGGGCGCCGCGCCGTTCCAGGACGGCCGCCAGGTCAGGTTGCCGGCCACCGAGCGGCCGTACGGGTCCAAGAGGAGCTTGGCCGGGTTGCAGCGCGCCCCGGCGGCCGGCGCATAGGGGCCGGCCACCCGGAAGCCGTACTGCTGGCCGGGGCCGACCCCCGCGATGAACCCGTGCCAGATGTCGCTGTCGGCCTGCGTGAGCTGGTGCTTGGTCTCCGCGCCCGCGGCATCAAATGTCGACAAAGAGACTTCGTCCGCGACACTGGAGTAGAGGGCCGCGTTGACCCCGCCGCGGGCCGGGCTCACCCCGAGCGGGTAGGGAAAGCTCCAGTCGCCGTCAAGAATCATCGGGTTCCCTCTCCGCTTGCCGTTGCGGAACCTTGATACCGCGCCCGGTGTTTCGCGGCTAGGCAGCGCGCCTGCCGGCCACGTTAGCCTGCCGCGCCGGTCAACCGCCGCCGAGTTAGCCCGGCGCGGACCCGCCGCCGGGGGCGCTCGCGGGCGCGAACTGGCCGGCGCCGGCCGGGCCGCGGGCCGGGGCGATGATCAGCGAGCCGCCGTCGCTGTCGACCGCGATCGAGCGGCGTGCGGCGGAGTTGGTGGCGATCTCCACGTCTAGGGGGCCGCCGCGGCTGTCGGTGGTCAGCGCGTACGGGCCGCCGGGCACGGCCAGCGTCGCGGGACCGCCGCCGGTATCGACGACCACGGTGTCCGGGGCCGCGGCGAACCCGACCCGGGCCTCGCCGCCCTGGGTGGTGACCGTGGCCGTCGCGGCCTCGACACCCTGGGCCATCACCGGGCCGTCGCCGGTGTCGGCGCGCAGCGGGCCGGTCAGGCCGTCCAGCATCAGCGCGCCGCCCCCGGTGCTGACGTCGAGCGGTCCGTCGACCTCGGTGGCCTGCACCGGGCCGCCGGCGGAGTTCAGGTCCGCCCCGGCGACCCCGGAGACGCTGACCGGGCCGCCGCTGCTGGCCACGGTGACCGCGACGTCGCGGGGCACGGTGACGGCGAAGACGACCGCGCACCTCAAGGCCGGGCACGCCGGGTCGGCCAGGGTGAGACGGCCCCCGGACACCGACTGCGTCGCGGCGGGCGGCAGGCCATCCTTGGGCCTGCTGTACACGATGGTCTCGGTGACCCCGACGCGAGACACGGATCCCGCGGTGACCTGGACCGGTGCCCCGTAGCTGCGCACGTCCAGGAGGGTCACCGGCTGCGGCACCGTGAAGGTGCGGGTCTTGGTCGCCGCGGGCTCCGCCAGCCGGTCGGTGTTCGTCCCGGCGAAGGTGATCAGGATGAAGGCGGGGATCGCGAGCGCCGCGACGGTGGCCAGGCCGCTGAGGCCCCAGATCCAGCGACCCGGCCCGGCTACCGGACGCACGGGAGGTCCACGGTGAGCAGGGTCGGCCCGCCGGTCGGGCTGGCGATGTCGAACGTCCCGTCGACCGCGGAGGCGCGGCTGGCCAGCCCGGTCAGGCCGGTGCCGCGGGCCGGGTCGGCGCCGCCCACGCCGTCGTCGCTGACGATGACGTGCAGCCGGTCGCCGGTCCGCTGGACGAACACCTCGGCCTGGCTGGCCTGGGCGTGCTTGGCCACGTTGGCCAGCGCCTCGGACACCACGAAGTACGCGACCGCCTCGATCACCGGGGCCGGGCGGCGGGGCAGGTCCACGGTCAGCCGGACCGGGACCGGCATCCGGGCCGCCACGCCGGACAGCGCCGCGTCGAGGCCGCGGTCCTCGAGCACCGCCGGGTGCAGGCCGCGGATCAGGTTCCGCAGTTCGGTGAGGGCGGCCTTGGCCTCCTCGTGCGCTTCCGCGATGGCTGCCCGCGCCTCCGGCGCGGTCATGGCCTGGGCCCGGGCCATGCCCAGGTTCATGGCCAGCGAGACCAGCCGCTGCTGGGCACCGTCGTGCAGGTCCCGTTCCAGCCGGCGCCGCTCGGCGTCGGCCGCGTCGACCGCGCCCGCCCGGGTCTGGGTCAGGTGCTCCACCCGGTGGGCCAGCTCCTCGGCCCGGCTCGGGCCGAGCAGCGCCCGGCCAGCCGCCGCGTCCAGCGCGGCGACGCCGGCGGTCAGCCACGGAGCCGCGACCAGCAGCGCCAGCCCGGCGGCCGTCAGCCACGCGTCCACGGGGTCGCCGAGCAGCGACGGGAGCCCTTCACTCACGGCGGCCATCGGCCGGGCGCGGAAGAGCAGGCTGGTGTGGGGCAGTGCCCAGGCGTAGGCGTACACGAGCGTGTACAGGACGCCCGCGATCCACGCTCCGATGGCCGCGACCGCGGCCGCGGCCAGCAGCGGGGCGGCGAGCAGGTGGTACGCAAGCTGGCGCCAGGTCACCCACGACCTGGCCGCGGCGACGACCCCGGACCAGCTCAGCCGGAACGCGATCACCGGCACCGGCGGTATCACCTGCCCCAGGGTCGCCCGCAGCCGGTGCCGCTGGACCCCGGTAAGCAGCGGCGCGGCCAGGAACACGACCACCAGCCCGGCCAGGGCCAGCGCCCATCTCGGCTTGTGCGCGACGGCCGGGCCGATCACGAGGAGCAGCGCGGCGAGCTGGGCCGGGATGCCCCCGGCCAGGAACAGGGCCTGACTCCAGGCGCGCGGCGACCACGGGACACGGCGGTAGCGCCGACGGGGTGCCGCACGCGGCGAGACCGGGGTGGCGGACACGGAGTCCACGGTATGTGCCGAGGCCAGGACTGCCTATCCGGCCAGGTCCACCCTCCGGGGTGTAGCTGGCTGCACCCCGGATTCGGCATCCTGGGCCACTGCGCGCCGCCGTCCCCTGCTGCCATCCTGGCCACCGCGGCCGGGCGTAGCGGCCCTACCCGCCGAGGGCCGCAGGCCCGGCCGACCAGATCTTTCCGGAGAGGAAACGATGACCCAGCGCAGGCTGCCCGCCAGCGGCGGCGAAGTGATCCGGCTCGACAGCGTGACCAAGACCTACCAGGCGGGCGCGCCGCCTGCGCTGGCCGACGTCAGCCTGGCGGTAGCGGCCGGGGAGGTGGTGGCCGTCATGGGCCCGTCGGGCAGCGGGAAGTCGACGCTGCTGAACCTGGTGGCCGGGCTGGACCGGCCGAGCGCCGGCATGGTCACCGTGGCCGGGCAGCGCATCGACCGGCTCAGCGAGGGCGCGCTGGCCCGGTTCCGCGCCCGGCACGTGGGGATCATCTTCCAGTTCTTCAACCTGCTGGACGACCTCACCGTCGAGGACAACGTGCTGCTGCCCGCGCAGCTCGCCGGGGCGTCCCGGCGGCGGGCCCGGGCGCGCGCCCGCGAGCTGCTGGTGCGCATGGGCCTGGAGCGCCAGCGCGACGCCTACCCGGCGCGGCTGTCCGGGGGACAGCGGCAGCGGGTCGCGATCGCGCGAGCGCTGGTGAACGCCCCCGAGCTGCTGCTGGCCGACGAGCCGACCGGGGCGCTGGATACCGCGACCGGCCAGGAGATCGGCCGGCTGCTGCGCGAGCTCAACGCCGGGGGTCAGACGCTGGTGCTGGTCACCCACGACCCGGCGCTGGCCGAGCGGTACGCGGCCCGCACGGTGCACCTCGTGGACGGGCGGGTCGCCCCGGCGGGGGTGCGGGCATGAGCTGGGCGGGAGCGATCAGGACCGCGAGCGGCGGGCTGCTGCGGCGCAAGGTGTCGGCGGTCGTGATCATCCTGGTGCTGCTGATCTCCACCGCCTCGGCCACCCTCGGCTTTGCGCTGCTGGCGGCCAGCAACACGCCGTTCCAGCACGGGTTCGCCGCCCAGCACGGCGCGGACGTGACGCTGACCGTCAACCCGGCGCGGGCCAGCGCGCGGGAACTGGCCGCCACCCGCTCCCTGCCCGGGGTGACGGCCGCCGCCGGGCCGTTCAACGAGGTCACCGTGTCGGCCCAGCAGAGCGGCCAGCCGTTCGGGCAGCTCACGCTGGCCGGGCGGCCGTCCCCGGGCGGCCCGCTCGACGACCTCGTGCTGAACGCCGGGCACTGGCCGGATGGCCCAGGCCAGGTCGTGCTGGCTGGATCGGGCGGGCTGGGACTGCAGACCGGGATGACGCTCACCGTGCCGGGCGCCCTGGGCAGCCAGAAGCTCACCGTCGTGGGCCTGGCCAACTCCGTGACCAACACCGCCGACGGCTGGGTGACCCCGGCCGAGATCGCCGCGCTGCAGGCGCCCGGCCCCCCCGCCAGCGCGCAGATGCTGTACTCCTTCCGGAGTGCCGGCAGCTACGCCCAGCTCCGCGCCGACGTCCGCGAGATCGCCCGGGCCCTGCCGCGCGGCGCGGTGACCACGCCCGGCTACTGGCTCGCCGCCGAGCAGCAGGAGGAAGGCAACGGGGCGATCATGGAGCCGTTCGTGGTCGCGTTCGCGCTCATCGGCCTGGCCATGGCCGTGCTGATCGTGGGCAACGTGGTGAGCGGCGCGGTGGTCGCCCAGTACCACCGGATCGGCGTGCTGAAGAGCATCGGGCTGACGCCGACGCAGGTCGTGGTGGCCTACCTGAGCCGGGTCGGCTGGCCCGCGCTCGCCGGGTGCGTGGCCGGCGTGGTGGCGGGCAACCTGCTGGCCGCCCCCGTGCTGAGCCAGTCGTCGGCGGCCTACGGGGTAGGCAGCCAGCAGGTGCCCTGGTGGGCCTCGGTGCTCGCGCCCGCCGGGATGCTCGCGCTCACCGGGCTGGCCGCGCTCGGGCCCGCGCTGCGCGCGGGCCGGCTGTCGGCCACGGCGGCGATCGCGGCCGGCCGCGCCCCGCGGCCCGGCCGCGGGTACGCCGCGCACCGGCTCGCCGCCCGGCTGCGCCTGCCCCGGCCGGTCGGGCTGGGGCTGGCGGCCCCGATGGCCCGGCCGGCCCGGACCGTCGTGACCCTGGCGGCGGTGGCGTTCGGCGCGACCGCGGTGATCTTCGCCTTCGGGCTGCGCTCCTCGCTCGCCCGGGCGGACCAGAGCCAGGAGCTTTCCGCCACGGTCCCGGTGCATGTCTTGGAGGGCCTCAGGCCGGGCCCCGGCCCCCAGCAGCAGGCGAACTCCTCGCAGGGGCCGCAGGGGCCGAGCGCGGCGCAGACCGCCGCGGTCACCGCCGCCCTGCGCGCCCAGCCCGGCACCCTCCATGTCCTGCCGGTGTACCAGAACCAGGTCAAGGTGCCCGGCCTGGCCGGGAACGTCAACGCGCGGGCGTTCGGCGGCGACTCCTCGTGGACCGGGTACGGGATCATCGCCGGGCGCTGGTACAGCGGGCCGGGCGAGGTGGACGTCAACACCGCGTTCCTGACCCAGAGCGGCCTGGCCGTCGGGGACACCGCCACGGTAGACACCGGCACAGTGGGCACCGGCGCAGTGGGCGCCGGCACGGGCCAGGTCACCGTGCGGATCGTCGGCGAGGTGTTCCAGCCCTCGCATGATCCCGAGCTGTACGCCAGCACGCGGACGCTGCCCGGCCTGGACACGGCCGCGAACCTTTCGGAGTTCTACGTCGGGCTGCGCCCTGGCACCAGCGCCGCGGCCTACGCCAGCGCGGTGAACGCCGCCCTCGGCGCGCAAAACCCCTGGGCGGCGGTCCCGGGCCACCAGGGCGGCAACTTCTACGTGATCGCGACCGCCCTGGTGGCCTTGCTGGCGCTGATGGTCGCGATCGCCGCCGGGCTCGGCGTCCTCAACACTGTGCTGATGACCACCCGGGACCGCGTACACGACCTGGGCGTCTTCAAGGCGCTCGGGATGCGGCCCGGCCAGACGCTCGTCATGGTCACGTGCTGGATCGCCGGTCCCGCGGTCGTGGCCGCGGCCATCGCCGCGCCCGCCGCGATCGCGCTGAACACGGCCACGTTGCGCGCCATGGCCGCCACCGCGCACACCGGCGTCCCGGCCAGCTTCACCCAGGTGTTCCCGCCCGCGCGGCTCGCGCTGCTGTCCCTCGCGGCGCTGGGCATCGCCGTCGCCGGGGCGCTGCTCCCGGCCAGCTGGGCGGCCCGCGCCCGCCCCGCCGTGGCCCTGCGCGCCGAATGACCCGCCCGGCGCGGCGGGCGTAGCGTGGAGCCCGTGACAGGCGAACCGGGGCCGGCCGGCACGGGCCGGCTCCGGGTGGTGATCGGCGAGGACTCGGTGCTGCTGCTGGCCGGCCTCACCAAGCTGCTGGAAAGCGCCGGGTTCGAGGTCGTGGCGACCGCGGGCGACGGCACCGCGCTGCTGACCGCCGTCGAGCAGGAACAGCCCGACCTGGTCATCGCGGACGTCCGGATGCCGCCCACGCACACCGACGAGGGCATCCGCGCCGCGCTGGTCATCCGCGACCAGTGGCCGGACATCGCGATCCTCGTGCTGTCGCAGTACGTGGAGGAACGCTACGCCGCCGACCTGCTGTCGGCGAACATCAGCCGGGTGGGCTACCTGCTCAAGGACCGGGTGGCCGACGTGACCGAGTTCCTCGACGCGCTGCGCCGGGTGGCGGCCGGCGGCACGGCGCTCGACCCCGAGGTCGTGGCCCAGCTTCTGGTCCGCCGGGGCGGGGACCCGCTGGACGCGCTGACCCAGCGGGAACGCGACGTGCTGGCGCTGATGGCCGAGGGCCGTTCCAACACCGAGATCGGCGCGGCCCTGGTCATCACCGAAAGCGCGGTGAGCAAGCACATCAACTCGATCTTCGCCAAGCTCGGGCTGTACCCCGGGGACACCGGCAACCGCCGGGTCCTGGCCGTGCTCCGCTACCTCGGCGCCAGCCCGGCTCCTCCCGCCCCCTGACGCCGGCGCGGTTGGCCGGTCAGCTTCGAACGCTATCCATCCAGGGCGAGACCCAGGCGAGGTCCAGCAGGCCGGGCTGCTGCAGGGAGTCGATCATCAGCCGCACGGTGTCCCGGACGTCCCGGGTCAGCCGGAAGCACTCCGGCGCGGACCCGCACCGGTGCGGCGAGAACCGCCGGGCCAGCGTCACGACGTGATCGGCCAGGCCGGCCAGGTCGCTCGCGTCGCCGGGATCGAGCGTCCACGACGGCGCGCCGGCCGCGGCGGCGAGGCCGGCCAGCTGATCGCCGAGCCAGCCCCAGGGGTCGGCGGTCAGGGCCGGGTCCCAGGCCCGGCGGCAGGGCTCGCTGCCGTTGAACCACGGGTGGAAGTGCGCCGCGCGGAGGACACCCTGACCGTCGTCGGGCAGCCGGTCGAACAGGTCGGCCCGCCAGAGCGGACGGTCCGCGGTGATCACCTGCGCGGCCGACTCGCTGCCCCGGTGCGGCTGCGGCGCCAGCTCCCGCAGCTCGACCCGCGCGCCGTGCTCCAGCGAGCTGTCGGTCAGGCTGACCTCGAACCAGTGCCGCACGGTGACGGCGCACCGGGACAGGGCGACGATATGCAGCACGATGCCTCGACAGGGCGCGACGACAGGGGCGACGGGGTACCTCGCGCCAGCTTACGACGCCCCCCGCCGGCCTACCCGGCCGGGCAGTACCCGCCCGGGCGGTCACCGGTGCGCCGGGGCAGCGGCCGGCAGCGCCGGTAGGTCACGGTCATCGGGTTGTTCAGCGCGATCGTGACGGGCTGGGAGATCGGCGGGCTCGGCGCGGAGTAGCGCACGTTCGCCGCCGGGTCGTTGCCGGGGCCGCCGGGGTTGTACAGCGGCGCGTAACGGCCGGCCGAGGGGATCCGCACGGTGGTGATGCGCCGGGCGGCGGCCTCGCTCCCGTCCAGGATGATGTCGATGTAGTTGTTGCGGACCTCGGTGTAGCAGTCGTTGTAGGCCGTTTCCTTGCGGCCCAGGTTGGCCAGGCCGACGACGCGCAGCGGGTGCCCGTCGATGTAGTAGGTCTGGCCCGCCTTGATCAGCCGGACCGTCCGGCCCGACCGGGTGACCGCGTCGACCTGGAAGTAACGGTCGTACTGGGTCGGGAGCAGCGGGGTCACCCCGTTGGGCGTCATGCCGCCGGAGGTGTACATCCGCAGCCGGAACCTGGCCCGCTTGCCGTAGAGGCTGATGCCGTCGTTGGGCAGGTTCTGCCGGAAGATCCGCGGCCCGCCGTTCCCCAAGGCCGACATCTTGCTGAGCTTCGCGGCCACGAGCCGGGGACCGCCGCGCTGGGCCGGGGGAACGCCGGGGTTGGTGTAAGGCGAGCCGGGGCTCTTGGCGCTGAACCCGACCGCGCTCACGATGCGCTGGCGCGGCCCGACCAGCTCCAGCGTGGACGAGCCCTTCACGACCTTGACCGAGACGGGGTAGATGGCGCCGCGCCGGGTCGGTGCCACGCGGTTGCCGAAGTGGCCGAACAGGACGGCGACCGAGCGTTCGTTGTACTGGAAGTTCGGCCAGATCGATGTCACCTGCGGGGTGACGGTGGTCCCGTTGCTGAGCTTGACCGCGAAGTCGTCGGCGTCCAGCGTGCTGGGCAGGATCGGCCAGCTGAACTCGACCGGCAGGCCGTCGGAGTAGTAGACGTTCTGGCCGTAGGTGAACCGGATGTCCTGCGGGGTCGCGGCCGAGGTGTAGCTGGCCAGCGGGACCGTCTGGCCGGGCGCGCAGTCGGCCGTGTTCCAGGTGCCGCCCGCCAGCACGGCCAGCGTCTTGCTCAGCGTGACGTTGCCGGTGCTGAGGTTTGGCACGCCGATGATGCTGGTGAAGCCGAGCCCGGCCGCCATCATCTCGGGCCTGGCGTTCCAGATGTCCGCGTTGATGATGATGTTCCGGCGCAGCACCTGGTAGCCCGCGGACGATTTGGCGGCGGCGCGGGCGTGCGGCGCCGCGGCGCCCGCGGTCGTCGCGGCGAGCGGCAGGACGGCGGCGGTCAGCGCGGCGCCGACGCGGAGTGAGGCAGTGAGCACAGTCCGAGGTCTAGCAGAGCCAGAGCCGCGCCCCTAGCCGACCCGCCGACGTTGTGTAATTCAATATCACAGAACGTAACCACGTCCACCATCGCGGACGCGCGGGCGCCGGCCGCCTCATCCGTCACTACCGGCCGCGCCGGGGGCCGTTCATCGAAATCTTTTGACTCTGCATCTAGATAATGAGCTATTGTGCTAGGTACCTAGATGAATCGAGGCCCTAGTGATCGAGTTCCACCTGGACGGGCGGTCCGGCGTCGCGCCGTACCTGCAGCTCATCCACCAGGTCCGGCAGGCGCTCCGGCTGGGCCTGCTGCACGAGGGTGATCAGCTGCCCACGGTCAAGGACGTGGTGGCCGGGCTGGCGATCAACCCGAACACGGTGCTGAAGGCCTACCGGGAGCTGGAGTACGAGGGCCTGGTCGCGGCCCGGCCGGGCGTCGGCACGTTCGTGACCGGGACGCTGGGCGGCGAGTCGCTGGCCGCGCACGGGCCGCTGCGCCGCGAGCTGCAGCGGTGGCTGGCCAAGGCGCGGCACGCCGGGCTGGACGACGAGTCCATCGAGGCCCTGTTCGCCAGCACGTTTCGGTCCGCAACTGAGGAGGACATAGCGTGAGCGAGCTGAAGGGGCGCGGCGTCGCCTGGACTGACGAGCGAGGGACGAGCGAGGAGGGAAGGGGACGTCTTCTGGCGCCCCGTAAGCGCGCGGGAGGCAGAGCGTGAGCCCGACTAGCGTCATCGAGACTGACGGGCTGGGCAAGCGGTACCGGCGGCTGTGGGCGCTGAGCGACTGCACGCTGAGCATCCCGGCCGGGCACGTGGTCGGCCTGGTGGGCCCGAACGGCGCGGGGAAGTCCACCCTGCTGAACCTGGCCACCGGGCTCCTGGCGCCGACCGCGGGCACGATCGAGGTGCTCGGTGGCCGGCCCGCGGACGGACCGGCCCAGCTCGCCCGGGTCGGGTACCTGGCCCAGGACGCCCCGGTCTACGCGGGGCTATCGGTCGCCGATCACCTGCGGCTGGGCGCGCATCTCAACCCGGGCTGGGACGCGGGACTGGCCCGCGGCCGGGTCGAGCGGCTGGACCTGGACCTGTCCCAGAAGGCGGGGACGCTGTCCGGCGGCCAGCGGGCCCAGATCGCGCTGACCCTGGCCACCGCGAAACGGCCGGAGCTGCTGATCCTGGACGAGCCGGTGGCCAGCCTGGACCCGCTGGCCCGCCGGGAATTCCTGCAGGACCTCATGGAAGCCACCGCCGACCAGGAGCTGTCGGTCGTGCTGTCCTCCCACCTGATCGCCGACCTGGAACGGGTCTGCGACTACCTGATCGTGCTCGTCGGCTCCCGGGTGCGGGTCGCCGGCCCGGTCGAGGAACTGCTGGCCACCCACCACCTGCTATCCGGCCCGCGCCGCGATCCGGCCACGCTGCCCGGCGGGCTGGAGGTCATCTCCGCCAGCCACACCGACGTGCAAACCACGCTGCTGGTACGCACCAGCGGTCCCGTCCTCGACCCGGCCTGGACTAAATCCGACGTCGGCCTGGAGGACCTGGTGCTGGCCTACATGAGCCAGGGCGCCGGGCGCGATCGCAGCAGCCGTCACCTGGAGGTGCAGAAATGATCTGGCTGACCTGGCGCCAGTTCCGGGTCCAGGCGCTCACCGCGGGCGCGGCGTTGGCCGTGTTCGCGATCCTGCTGGCGGTGACCGGACACGACCTGGCCGACCGGTACGCGGCCAGCGGGATCACCGGCTGCCACGGCGGGGGTTGCACCAACGCGACCATCGAATTTCTCGTCTCGCTGGGCAACACCACCCTGTACCCGGCCGTGTACGAGCTGGGCATCGCGGTCATCCTCGTCGCGCCCGCGATCATCGGCCTGTTCTGGGGCGCCCCGCTGATCGCCCGCGAGTTCGAGAGCCGCACGTTCGCGCTGGCCTGGACCCAGAGCACCACCCGGAACCGGTGGCTCGCGGCCAAGCTCGCGCTGACCGGCCTGACGGCCATGGCCGTCACCGAGGCGCTCAGCCTGATGTACGCCTGGTGGGGGGAGCCCATCGTCCGTGCCTTCAACCTGGGCGCCGCCGGCACGGGCACCGTGTTCGACGATAACCAGTTCA
>Ga0102924_1005228_pt1 | contig 12682 bp, 12 predicted proteins | sample PaiPotPPM11metaG_FD_80116 | JGI IMG/M metagenome (GOLD analysis project Ga0102924, IMG submission 80116) | Iron sulfur acid spring bacterial and archeal communities from Banff, Canada, to study Microbial Dark Matter (Phase II) - Paint Pots PPM... ... | reverse complement strand
GTACGGGCTGCCGGGGGGCGGGGTTAGTCTTGGGCGCGGCCGCCTAGGTGGCGGGCTAGGAAGCGCTCGGCGGCGGCGTAGAACCGCAGGCGGTTCTCAGGCTTGGCGAACCCGTGACCCTCGTCGGGGAACAGCAGGTACTCGTAGTCGATACCGGCGTCCTTCAGCGCCGCCACGATCTGCTCGGACTCGGCCTGCTTCACCCGCGGGTCGTTGGCCCCCTGGGCGATGAGCAGCGGGATCCGGATGTCCCGCGCCCGCGACAGCGGCGACCGGGACCACAGGAAGTCGGCGTCCTTTTCCGGGTCGCCCACCCGCCGGTGGAACTGGGCGATCTGCGGCGCCCAGTACGGCGGGATGGTCTCGATCAGCGTCTTCAGGTTGGACGGCCCGACGATGTCGACTGCGCAGCGGAATAGGTCCGGGGTGAACGTCGCGCCGGCCAGGGCCGCGTAGCCCCCGTAGGAACCGCCGTAGATGGCGACCCGCGTCGGATCGGCCCAGCCCTGCGCGGTGACGAACGCAACCGCGTCGCTCAGGTCGTTCTGCATGGCGCCGCCCCACTCGCGGTCGCCGGCGTTCACGAACGCCTTGCCGTAGCCCGTCGAGCCCCGGTAGTTGACCTGGAGGCACAGGTAGCCCCGGTTGGCCAGCCACTGGGCCTCGGGGTCGAAGCCCCAGGCGTCACGGGTCCACGGCCCGCCGTGCACGTTCACCACCGCGGGCAGCCCGGACCGCTCGCCGCCGGGCGGGAACGTGGCGTAGCCGTGGATGGTGAGGCCGTCCCGGGCGGTGAACGCGAACGGCTCCATCGAGGCCAGCTCGTAGCGGGACAGTTCCGGCCGGTTCTCGAACAGGAAGCGGCCCGTCTGGCTGGCCCGGTCGAAGGCGAAGTACGGGATCGGGCCCGAGTCGTTGGTGAACGCCACCAGCCACGTCGCGTCGGCGTCGTCGGCGCCGATGAAGACGGGATCGCCCGGGTGCAGGGCCCGGATCGCCTCGAGGTCGGCGGCGACGGAGGGGTCGAGGACCAGGTATTCCGACCGGTCCTTCTGGAAGGCCACGATCTGCGGTTCCCGGGTGTCCGGGTGAATCCGGACGTCGCTCACGTCCGCCTCCGGGTCGGCGGCCAGCACCTCCTGCGCGCCGCTCGCGAGGTCGATCCGGACCAGCTGGCCGGTGTTGGCGCCAACCGAGCTGGTGCCGAGGAGCGAGCTGCCGTCCTCGCTGAACTCGATCGGAGAGCTGGTCAGCGCGTCGTCGGCGGGGATGGTCAGCAGCGGCCGCCAGTCCTCCTCCGCCGAGTCGCGCACCAGGACGACCAGGCCCCCGTCGGGCTGCGGGGCGATCGTCCCGCGCACGACGAACTGCGCGTCGGCGAGCCAGCCCACGTAGCCGGGGTTTTCCAGCTCCTTGGTCAGCTCGCCGGTGACCAGGTCGAGCCGGTAGACGTCGTGCAACTCGGCGTTGTCCCGGTTCAGCCCGATCAGCAGCTCGGTCGGGAACTTCCGCTCCATGGCCACGACCTGCGCCTGCACGCCCTCGAACGGCGTGAGGTCGCGCTGCCGCATGGTCTGCAGGTCGACGTCGTGCAGCCGCCAGTTCTCGTCGCCGCCGGTGTCCTGCAGGTACAGCAGGTGCCGGTCATCGTGCGCCCAGGCGAACATCCGGATGCCGCGGTCGGTGTCGTTGGTGACCACCCGCGCCGCCGCCCAGTCGACCCCGGCCTCGGCGCTCGCCGGCGCGACCCAGACGTTGAGCACGCCTTCGTGCGGCGCGATCCACGCCAGCCGGGTCCCGTCCGGAGAGATGCGCGGGCTGACCCGCTCGGGATTGCCGAACAGAACCTGCCGCGGAATCAACTCGGCCATGCGGAAAACTCCCCTTCCGGCAGCGCGGCCGACCACGGCGCGCGGCGCGCGGGCCTGGCCGGGCCGCCAGGACCATCCAGGTCACCTTAGCCGGGCCGGTCGTGGCCGCCGGCCACCCCCGGCGGGCGCACGCGGCTCCGGGCGTGAACCCGGCGGGGTTCACGCCCGGAGCCACGGCGAACGTCGCGAGGCCGCTCTATCAGTGGCCGGAGAGCTTGCAGTGGGCGTTGAAGAGGTAGGGCAGCCCGACCCAGCCCCAGTGGCCGTTGCGCACGTCGGTGCCCTGGACCCAGCGCTTGCCGTCCAGCCAGTGGGAGATCGTGGACGGCGTGCTGTTGAACTTGTCGTACTGGCGCGTGCTCTGCTCGCGGTTGTTGCGGACCAGGCTGCCGCCCGGGAACTCCCAGACGTGAACGTCGGGCGAGGCGATCTGGTACACGCAGTCGACGTTGCCCGGCGGGCGAGCCGGACTGGCCGCCGCGGCGGACGCGGTCGCGAGGGCCACGCCGCCGGCCAGGCTCAGCGTCGCCGCGGTGGCGAGCAGACGAGTCGTTCTCATTGGTGTTCTCTTATCTCCCTCGGGATCGGATCGCGACTGTAATCCGGCGATTCCGGGCGTGAACCCGCTGGGGGTCCACGCCCGGAACGACTGAGCGCCGGAGGGGGCTAGCTCACCGGTGGCAGTGCCTGTGGCAGGGGATGGTGGTGTGGGTCGCCGACGTGGTGCTGGCCGAGGCGGCGGACACGGTCGCCAGGGCCATGCCGCCGGCCAGGCTCAGTGTCGCCGCGGCGGCGAGCAAACGGGTCATCAGTCGCATCGTGGGTTCCTCCTCGCGGATCGCGGCGGCGCGCCGGCGATCCTTTCTCCTGGTTGCCGGCTGGGTGCCTGCGTGCTGGCTAACCCTGTGCCGGGGCGGTAGCACCGCGGTAGCGCTGCACTAGCGCGGCTGGTCACTGGCTGGGCTGGCACACTGGAACGTCATGGACGGTCACCCGGAGGCGCTCATCGACCTGGGCGCGGTCAAGGACAACGTCGGCGCCCTCGCCCGGCACGTGGGCGGCGCGCAGGTGATGGCGGTCGTCAAGGCGGACGGCTACGGCCACGGCATGATCCCCGTGGCTAACGCGGCGCTGGCCGGCGGCGCGACGTGGCTCGGGGTGGTGCACGTGGGCGAGGCGCTCGCGCTGCGGCAGGCCGGGCTGACCGCGCGCGTGCTGTGCCTGCTCGGGGCGCCGGACGCGCCGCACGAGGAGGCCATCCGTCAGGACATCGACCTGTCCGCGGGGTCGGCGGAGCTCGTCGGCCAGATCGCGGCCGCGGCCGAGCGGGCGGGGCGGCCGGCCCGGGTACACCTCAAGGCGGACACCGGCATGTCACGCGGCGGCGCGACGGCCGCCGACTGGCCGGGGCTCGTGCACGCCGCGCTGGCCGCCGAGGCCGCCGGCCGGGTCCGCGTGGCCGGGCTCTGGTCGCACATGGCCAGCGCGGACATCCCCGGTCACCCGTCGATCGCCGCCCAGCTCGCCGCGTTCCAGGCCGCGGTGCACGTGGCTGAGCAGGCCGGGGCGCGGCCCGAGGTGCGCCACCTGGCCAACACCCCGGCCACGGTGACCTTGCCCGAGACCTGGTACGACATGATCCGGCCCGGCGGCGGCATCGTGGGGTTGTGCACGCTGCCGGGCGGTGCCCCCGGCTGGCTGCGCCCGGCCATGACCGTCAAGGCCGTGCTCGTCCAGGCCAAGCGGGTCCCGGCCGGCACCGGCGTGTCCTACGGGCACCGCTACGTCACCGAGCGCGAGGCCACGCTGGGCCTGGTACCGCTCGGGTACGCCGAGGGGATCCCCCGGCAGGCGACGAACACGGCCCAGGTACTGGTGCGCGGGCGGCGGTGGACGATTTCCGGCACGGTCTGCATGAACCAGGTGATCGTGGACTTCGGCGACGAGCCGGTCGCGCCGGGGGACGAGGTCGTGCTGTTCGGGCCGGGCGACGCGGGTGAGCCCACGGCGCAGGAGTGGGCCGACGCGCTCGGCACCCTGTCCTACGACATCGTCACCCGGTTCGCGGGGCGGGTGCCCAGAAGCTACCGTGGGGTAACCGAGGCTACGGAGCCGGTTCCCGTGGTCGCGTCCGTTGACGCGGCCGTGTCGGGCGCCGTCCGGCGGTTACAGGAGAGCTGATGGCGAACTGGCGGCGGATCACCGGCCTAGCCGGGCTGGCCGTGGGCGCGGCCGTGGCCGTCGGCGCGGGGGCGGTCCTCGCGGCGGAACGGGTCGCGATCGGCCGGATCCGGCTGCAGCCCGACCCGGAGGCGGACGAGCCACTCGGCCAGTTGCACGGGCAGGACCTGACCGTGCTTGCCGACGACGGGGTTCCGCTGCACACCGAGATCGACGGGCCCGACGATGCCCCGGTCACGATCATCTTCTGCCACGGGTACGGGCTGAGCCAGGATGTCTGGCACTACCAGCGCCGGGATCTCGCCCCGGCGGGCCGCCTGGTGTTCTGGGACCAGCGCGGCCACGGCCGTTCCGGGTCATATGACCCGTCCCGGGCCACCATCGGCCAGCTCGGCGCGGACCTGTACGCGGTGCTGATGGCCGTGGCCCCCCGCGAGACGCCGGTCGTGCTGGTGGGCCACTCGATGGGCGGCATGACGATCATGGCGCTGGCCCGGCAGCACCCGGAGCTGTTCGGCGCGAAGGTCCGCGGCGCCGCGCTGATATCCACCGCCGCCTGGGCCGTCGACCCGACCGCCTGGCTCCCGGGCCCGCTGCGGCCGATCGTCCGGCCCGCCGCGCCGCCCGTGCTGCGCGGAGCGAGCCGGGGCCGGCCCGCCGCGTTCGTCGAGCGGGGCCGCCAGGCCGGCGGCGACCTGGCGTTCCTCGCCGCGCGGTACATCGCGTTCGGCGATGCCGCGGTGAGCCCGGCCCTGGTGGACTTCCTGGAGCGCATTGTCCGGGCCACCCCGGTGGCCGTCGTGGCCGACTTCTACGCCGCCTTGCTCGACCACGACGAACGCGCCGCGCTGGACATCCTCGGGCGGGTGCCGGTGACCGTGATCACCGGCGAGCGCGACCGGCTGGTCTCGCTGTCCCAGGCCGAGGAGCTGGCCGCGGCCATCCCCGGCGCGGAGCTGGTCCGGGTGCCCGGCGCGGGCCACGTCGTCCTGCTCGAGCGGCCCGAGGCCGTGAACGCCGCGATCGCCGCGCTGCTCGCCCGGAGCGCCGAGGACACCGCGCCGCCCGGACGTTCGGCGTAGGGAGGCGAGATGAGCGAGGCAGCCGAGGTCCGGGCGGGCGACGACACCGCGCCGGTGCTGGCCCGGGTCGAGGTGCCGGCCGCGGCCGCGATGCGCGATCTCGGGCGGCGGCTGGCGGCGCTGCTGCGGGCGGGCGACCTGGTCGTGCTGACCGGCCCGCTCGGCGCCGGGAAGACCACGCTCGTTCAGGGGATCGGCCAGGGACTGGGCGTGCGCGGGCCGGTCACCTCGCCCACGTTCGTGATCGCGCGGGTGCATCCCGCGACGGGCGCCGGGCCCGCGCTCGTGCATGCCGACGCCTACCGGCTCGGCAGCCGGGCGGAGATCGACGACCTCGACCTGGACACCGACCTGGACACCTCGGTCACCGTGGTGGAGTGGGGCGAGGGCCTCGTCGAGGGCCTCGCGCCGAGCTACCTGGAAATCAAGATCGACATGACCCCGGCCCCGCCCGCGCCCGGCGCGGACGACGAGCCCCGCTCGGTCCGGCTGACCGGCCGGGGGCCGCGCTGGGCCGCGGTGGCGGCGTCGGCGCGCCGCGCTCTGACCGGCGGGCCCGCTGCCGTCTAGTCCCGTTCTGTCCGGCCGCACCACCGTTCGTACCACAAGCCCGCGGCGTTCGCGCTAGCCTGCGGTCGTCGAGGACGTCGTCCGGTACCGTCCGATCAACCTTCTTCCCGGAGGCGCGTCGTGGACCAGGGGTACCCGCCCCGCCGATCTGCGCGGCTGCCCGAACGCGGGCACCGCGGACCCTCGGACGAGCCGGAGGGGCCCGGACGCCGGGGTCGTCCCGCCCGCCACGACCGTCCCGAGCCGCCACGGCTGGACGCCTTCGACGACCAGCTGGACGAAGAGGCGCCGCCGTGGGCCGGGCCGAGCATCTACCCGACCGGCCCGGGCCGCCGTGAGCTCAGGCCGCCCGCCCCCGACCGTCCCGGCCCGCGTGAGCCCGGTCGGCACGGGTCCGGTTCCCGCGGGTACGAACCGGTCCCGGACGACCCCGGGGTGGCTGACCAAGGCGACCAAGGGGCCCCTGACCAAGGTGTTCCTGATGGTGGGCGGATCAGCCAGCCGCCGGAGGACTGGGCCGGGCCGCCGGACCAGGGCCGCGGCCCCGGCCGGAGCCGCCGGGCCGCCGCCACCCGGGCCAGGAAGTCCCGGCGCAAGCTGCTGGCCTCGGGCGGCGTGCTCGCGGTGGTGCTGATCGTCGGGGTGGTGCTGGGGCTGACCGGCAACCTGCCCTGGCAGAGCAGCCCGGCCTCGTCCGCCGGGAGCGGGCTGGTCACGACGTTCCAGGCGGGCGAGTTCCATTCGGTCCCGAACGCCTGCCAGGCGGTCAGCGCGACCACGATCAGCCAGTACCTCCCGGGCAAAGTGGCCCGGGTTCAGCAGTCGCTGGGCAGCGCGACGCAGAGCCAGTGCACCTGGACCCTGGACACCTCGCCGAACTTCCGGGTGCTGACGGTGAGCAGCCAGGCCTACACCCCGAGCCTGCTGTCGACCGGGGACGGCAGCGCCACGTTCGGCGCGATCGACGCCTACCAGCAGGAGTTCCAGGCGCTGCAGAACCCGGCCAAGTCCAGCAAGGCGCCCAAGGCCCAGATGGGCGCGGCGGTCGGGCTCGGCCACTGGGCGTTCACCGCCCTGCAGGTCTTCCGGCTCGGCAGCGACACTACGGACGAGGTCACCGTGGTGGTGCGGGACCGCAACGCCGTGATCATCGTCAGCATGCAGGGCCAGGAGCACGGCGGCGGATTCGGGCCGGTCCCGGAGGCCACGCTGCGCGCCGCGGCGCTCGCGGCCAGCCGCGACGTCCTGGCCGGGATTCACTGAGCTCCCCGGGGGGACGACCCCTCAGGACCCCGCGTGCCCGCTACGGGCGCGACCGGTGGCCCGCGTGACCTACGCTGTTCAACCGTGCTGCTGCTCGCGTTCGACACCGCCACCCCCGCGGTCACCGTGGCCCTGCACGACGGGACGCACGTGCTCGCTGAGGAGAACGCGACCGGCGCGCGCCAGCACGGAGAGTTGCTGGCCGCGCTCATCGAACGGGTACTGGCCCGCGGCGGCCGGGAGCGCGCCGACCTGGACGCGGTCGCCGTCGGGACCGGGCCGGGCCCGTACACGGGCCTGCGGGCCGGCCTGGTGACCGCGCGCGTACTGGCCAGCGCGCTGGGCATCCCGGCCGTCGGCGTCTGCACGCTCGACGTGATCGCCCGCGCCGCGGCCCCGGCGGCAGCGGGCCGCGAGTTCGTGGTGGCCGCCGACGCGCGGCGCAAGGAGGTCTACTGGGCGCGTTACGCGCCCGGCGGGCAGCGGATCGGCGACCCCGCGGTCGGCCCGCCCGGCGAGATCGCGGCGGCCGGGACGGGCGGCCCGGTCCCGGTGGCCGGCGAGGGCCCGGCGCTCTACCCCGAGCTGGGCGCCTGCCCGATCCCGCCGCGCTACCCCGACGCGGCGCACCTCGCGCAGATCGCGGCCCGGTCTTTGGCGGAGCACCCGGTGCCCGGTCTCCCGGAGCCGCTGTACCTGCGCCAGCCCGACGCCAGGGAACCCGGCCAGCCCAAGCGCGTCACGCCGGCCCGGGCGGGGGAGGCCCGGTGAGCCCGGCGCTGCGGACGATGACCCCGGCCGATATCGAGGCTGTGCTCAGGCTGGAGCACGACCTGTTCGGCGAGGAGGCGTGGTCCCGGCAGATGCTCCAGGGCGAGCTCAGGGAGCAGCCGCGCAGCCGCTACTACCTGGTCGCCGTCGACGACGGGGTGATCACCGGCTACGCCGGGCTGATGACGGCCGCCGCCCAGGCCGACGTGCTGACGATCGCGGTCGCCGCCGACCGGTGGGGGCAGGGGACGGGCACGGCCCTGCTCGAGGCGCTGCTGGCCGAGGCGGCCCGGCGCGGCTGCACGGAGGTCTTCCTGGAGGTGCGCACGGACAACACCCGGGCCCAGCGCCTCTACCGCCGGTACGGGTTCGTCCAGATCGGGATCCGGAAGGGCTATTACCAGCCGTCGGGCGCGGACGCGCTGGTCATGCGGCGCGATGGGGTTCCCGCGGGGGGTCCGCGATGACCGCGCCGCTGGTGCTCGGCATCGAGACCTCCTGCGACGAGACCGGCGCGGGCCTGGTCCGCGGGCACGAACTGCTCGCGGACGCGGTGGCGTCCAGCGTCGACGAGCACGCCCGGTTCGGCGGCGTGGTCCCCGAGGTGGCCAGCCGGGCCCACCTGGAGGCGATGGTGCCGGCCGTGGAGCGGGCCCTGGCCACGGCGGGCGCGGCGCTGGCCGACGTGGACGCGATCGCGGTCACCGCGGGCCCGGGCCTGGCCGGCGCGCTGCTGGTCGGGGTGTGCGCGGCCAAGGCCTACGCGCTGGCGCTCGGCAAGCCGCTGTACGGCGTCAACCACCTCGCCGCGCACATCGCGGTGGACCAGCTCGAGCACGGGCCCCTGGAGCTGCCCGCGATCGCGCTGCTGGTCTCCGGCGGGCACTCCTCGCTGCTGCTCCTGGAGGACCTGGCGGGCACGCTGAGGCCGCTCGGCGCCACGATCGACGACGCGGCGGGCGAGGCCTACGACAAGGTGGCCCGCCTGCTCGGACTGCCGTTCCCGGGCGGCCCGCCGATCGACGCGGCCGCGGCCGCCGGCGACCCGGCCGCCGTCGCGTTCCCGCGGGGCAAGTACCGCGACCAGACGTTCGACTTCTCGTTCTCCGGGCTCAAGACCGCGGTGGCGCGGTGGGTCGAGGCCCGTGAGGCGGCCGGGCTGGCCGTGCCGGTGGCCGACGTCGCCGCGTCGTTCCAGGAGGCCGTGGCCGACGTGCTGACCCGCAAGGCGGTCGACGCGTGCCGGGCCAGCGGGGTGGACCAGCTCGTGATCGGGGGCGGCGTGGCGGCCAACTCGCGGCTGCGGGCGCTGGCCGCGGAGCGGTGCGCGGCGGCGGGCATCCGGCTGCGCGTGCCGCGGCCCGGGCTGTGCACCGACAACGGCGCGATGGTGGCCGCGCTCGGCGCCGAGCTGCTGGCCCGGGATGTGCCGCCGTCCCCGCTGGAGTTCCCGGCCGATTCCTCGATGCCGGTGACCAGCATCGTCGCCGCCTAGCTGCGCTGCGGTGTCGGCCGGCCCGAGTTGACGCAGAGCGCCCGCGGCGGATACTGTTCCGAGCTAGCACTCACTAAGGTAGAGTGCTAATGCGACGAAGTTGGCCTGGCACCCGCGACGACAGGCCGGCATGGTCGCCCTCTCTAGTCATCTCAGCTAACCCTTTCCGGAGGGGGAGGTCAGATCGTGACGACCGCCACCAAGGTTGTTCTCAAGCCGCTCGAAGACCGGATCGTGGTGCGCCCGCTCGAAGCCGAGCAGACCACCGCGTCCGGCCTGGTCATCCCGGACACCGCCAAGGAGAAGCCCCAGGAGGGCGAGGTCCTTGCGGTCGGCCCGGGCCGGTTCGATGACGCAGGCGCCAAGCGCGTCCCCATGGACGTGAAGGTCGGCGACATCGTGCTGTACAGCAAGTACGGCGGCACCGAGGTCAAGTACACGGGCGAGGAGTACCTCGTGCTCTCCGCTCGCGACGTGCTCGCGATCATCGAGAAGTAGCGAGCGGATCAACCTACGGGCGCGCATCCCGCGCGTCCGGCACCGCCCCGGGCCGGCCGACAGGCGGGCCCGGGGCGGTGGCATGAATCAGTAGCACGTCATTCCAACACGTGAGTATGAGGTACACATGGCCAAGAGCTTGGAGTTCGACGAGGACGCGCGGCGGGCGCTGGAGCGCGGCGTCAACCGACTCGCCGACGCCGTTAAGGTCACGCTGGGCCCCAAGGGCCGCAACGTGGTCATCGACAAGAAGTGGGGCGCCCCCACGATCACGAACGACGGCGTGACCGTCGCGCGTGAGATCGAGCTGGAAGACCCCTACGAGAACCTGGGCGCGCAGCTCGCCAAGGAGGTCGCCACCAAGACGAACGACATCGCCGGCGACGGCACCACCACGGCGACCGTGCTGGCCCAGGCCATGGTCCACGAGGGCCTGCGCTCGGTCAGCGCCGGGGCCAACCCGATGTCGCTCAAGCGCGGCATCGACGCGGCCGCCGCCGCGATATCCGAGACCCTGCTCAAGTCCGCCCGCGAGGTGGAGGAGCAGAGCGAGATCGCCAACGTGGCCACGGTCTCCGCGCAGGACAAGAAGATCGGCGACATCATCGCCGAGGCGTTCGACAAGGTCGGCAAGGACGGCGTTATCACCGTCGAGGAAGCGCCGACCATGGGGTTCGAGATCGAGTTCACCGAGGGCATGCAGTTCGACAAGGGCTACATCTCGGCGTACTTCATCACCGACCAGGACCGGATGGAGGCCGTCCTCGAGGACGTCCACATCCTGCTGCACGGCGGCAAGATCTCCTCGATGGCCGACTTCCTGCCGCTGCTGGAGCAGATCGCGCAGGGCAAGAAGCCGCTGCTGGTGATCGCCGAGGACGTGGACGGCGAGGCGCTGTCGACGCTGGTGGTCAACAAGATCCGCGGGCTGCTGTCGGTGGTCGCCGTGAAGGCGCCCGGCTTCGGTGACCGGCGCAAGGCGATGCTCGAGGACATGGCCGTGCTGACCGGCGGTTCGGTGGTCAGCGAGGAGGTCGGCCTCAAGCTGGAGAACGTCGGCCTGGACACGCTGGGCCACGCCCGCCGGGTGGTCGTGACCAAGGACACCACCACGATCGTCGACGGCGACGGAGACCAGACCGCGATCGACGACCGGATCCGTCAGCTTCGCGTCGAGATCGAGAACACCGACTCCGACTGGGACCGCGAGAAGCTGCAGGAGCGGGTCGCGAAGCTGTCCGGCGGCGTGTGCGTGCTGCGCGCCGGCGCGGCCACCGAGGTGGAGCTGAAGGAGAAGAAGCACCGCCTCGAGGACGCGATCTCGGCCACCCGGGCCGCGATCGAGGAGGGCATCATCGCCGGCGGTGGCAGCGCGCTGGTGCAGGCCGCGGCCAACCTCGGTGACCTCGGGAAGACCGGGGACGAGAAGACCGGCGTCGAGGTCGTGCGGCGCGCGCTCGAGGCGCCGTGCCGCTGGATCGCGCAGAACGCGGGCGCCGAGGGCGGCGTCGTGGTCGCCGCCGTCGCCGAGCTCCCCGCGGGCCACGGGTACAACGCGGCCACTGGTGAGTACGGCGACCTGATGGCGCAGGGCGTCATCGACCCGGTCAAGGTCACCCGCTCGGCCGTGCAGAACGCGGCGTCCATCGCCGGGATGCTGCTGACCACGGAGGTCCTGGTCGCGGAGAAGCCGGAGCCAGAGGCCGCCGCGCCCGACGGGCACGGCCACGGTCACGCTCACTGAGCTGGCTGCCCGGCAGGACACTGAAGGGCCCCGGCGGTATACCGCCGGGGCCCTTCGCTGTACCGGTTAACCTCACGACTTCACGAAGTACCAGTTCTCCGGGTTGATGGTGAGCGTCGGGTTCAGCGGGGTTACGCCCCGCAGGTTGTTCGAGACCTCGTCAATCTGGTAGGGGGCGTTGATCTGCCACTGCTCCGGGAGCTGCTTGGCCAGATAGTCCTGCCAGTTGTACATGGGCTGGAGACTGTTGCTGGTCAGCGTCTGGTTGATCATCGCGTCGTTGGCCGGGTTGGAGTACCCGCTGGCGTTGGCCAGCGAGCCGGTGGTGAACAGCGTCTCGCCGCTCGGGTAGTAGTCCGGGGCGAACGACCAGCCGAGGCCCCAGTCCGCCATGTCCCAGGCGCAGGAGATGTGGGCCGCGACGCAGTTACCTGAGCCCAGCGCGACCACCTGGTTGAACGGCTTGGGCGACAGGTCCAGCTTGATCCCGATCGTGCCCACGTTGGACTGGAGCTGCTCCAGTTCCTGCTGCATCCAGGCGAGCCCGGTCGCGTAGACAAGGTTGAAGCTCAGGGCGCTGCCCGCGGTGACCCCGGCGCCGCAGTCCCCGGCCGCCGTGCCCGGCTTCACGCAGGTCGACGTGCCACCCGGGGTCACCTTCCAGCCGTTGCTGGCCAGCAGGCTCTTCGCCTTCGTCGGGTTGTACGGGAACGGGTTCCCCTGCTTGCCCTGGGGCGACAGGTAGGTGGTGGCCGGGTAGTTTCCTACCGGGCCGACCGTGAGCTGGCCGTACCCGCGCAACGGCCCGGACAGCACGGAGTTCTGGTTCATCATGTCGGCCATGGCCTCACGGAAATAGAGCTGCTTGAAGATCGCCGCGTGGTCGGAGACCGACGACTGGAGGTTGAGCGGGTAGTAGCTGATCCCCCAGCTGTACCACGGGGCCAGCGTGTACCCCTGATTCGCCAGCGGGTTCCGGCCGACGGCCGCGTCGGCCGGCTTGGCCGGGGCGTCCTGCTCGGGCAGGTAGCCGACGTTGATCTTCGAGCCGCTACTCGGGGACTGGAGCACGTTGTACTCGGCGGCGTCGGTGGTGAACGGGACCTCCTGGAACGCGGCCAGCTTGGGCTTGACCGGCCCGGAGTAGGACTTGTTGGGCACGAACGTGACGTGGCCGTCGGCGTTGAACGCGCTCAGCTTCCACGGC
>Ga0102924_1005226_pt1 | contig 12686 bp, 8 predicted proteins | sample PaiPotPPM11metaG_FD_80116 | JGI IMG/M metagenome (GOLD analysis project Ga0102924, IMG submission 80116) | Iron sulfur acid spring bacterial and archeal communities from Banff, Canada, to study Microbial Dark Matter (Phase II) - Paint Pots PPM... ... | reverse complement strand
CAGGTCTTCAGTGGAAGTCGGTCTCGGGCGCCGCCAATGATCCCGCATCAGGTTGGTGGCGATGGTGAATAGATAGCGTCGGCATGCCACTTCGCCATCCGCCACGGGCGCGGCGCACAGAAAGCGAATATAGCTTTCCTGCATCAGATCGTCCGCCAGCGTCGGATCGCGCGATACCCGCGCCAAGTACGCCCACAGCGCCGGGGCGGATCGATGATAGAAACCGGCGAACGTCTCATCATCCATGCGCAACTCGGCTGTCCGGGATGATTCGCCGGCACTCAGCTTCGGTATGGCCAACTCGCCGGTCATAGATCGGATCTCACTTCCCGCTCCCCAGGCGGGATTACGGTCGCTCTCTCGCCTGCTGTAAAGGGCTGATCTCAGCGTCGGCGTCCGTGGTTCGCGGCAGCAAGCCCAAGCGCCGCGCCAGTAGCCACGTGATGCCGGCCGAAACGACCAGTCCCAGCCCCAGCATGAGACCAAGAGTCCCAATCACCAGGAGTGGAAAAGGGCCAAGCGGCACGCGATGCCGGAGGAATAGAACACCCAGGTCCAGCACAATCAACACCACGCCCAACTGGAGCGAGGTCAGCACTCGGGCGACCGGGCTGGGAAGGCGTTGGTCGCGCTCAAAGTCGACGGGAATGGGAGCTGCTTCCAGGAAGCGCTTCCCGGGTGCAGTATTCATATAGGCAAGCAGTTCCTGGTTGCTGCCAAACTTGTCAATCAGCTTGCCATGGACCTCCGCTTGCAGTTTGAACGTGCGGCTCCAGCGCCGGTTTTCCAGCAGGACGCGGATCAGCCAAATCAGGGCGCTCAGGACACCCACAAAAACCAGAAGCGACGTGAGCGTTCGCATCATGTCTCCGGAGACATCGCCGCCGCCCTGCGTTTCGGGCCAGATCTTGCGCTCCAGCGCCCGTTCCCGCCCCCCACCTCCGTCACCGAGGTTGGTAAACAGGTAGAAGTCGGGATTACGGGCAATTTCCGGGTGACTCTCCAGGAACTGCGCCAGTTCGGGATTGTTGTGGCTGATGTAGTCCTGGTTGGCCAGCAACGATGGGTCACGGGTCACCACGGAGGTGAGCTTCGGACTCAGCCGCAACAGCGTGAGCAGCTGCTCCTGCGTCCCACCCACGTCCTTCGCGGACGCCGCCATCGGCTCAGAGACCGGTCGGTGAGCCGTGGCCGAGAGCCGACTTTGGGCCGCTGTCGCGCCTGCAGACATGTAACCAAGGGTCAGAACAATCGGCAGTACGCCTTGAAATAGAAGAAAACGACAGTTGTTCATCTCGATATGCCCCACTGATCGGAGCGATTTGCGTTGCTCCTGCCCATACAACGCGCGAGTGGGGCGGATGGTTAACAACGATCTCCCGAATGTCCACCATGACCTGGGCCAACCTGGGTCCTCAGCGCGTCGCCACGACCTCGGCCGCCAACACATCGGGATGCTTCGTCCGCGCATTGCGACGGGTGCGTAGCAGACGAACGTCGCGAAATCCGGCGTCGCGGAATTCCTGCAGGAAGGCCCCGCCTTCCTTGGCTCCCGCCAGTCAAGCAAACCAGTTGTCGTCGGTCGCGGGCAGCGACCCACGCCCTTCAGCCCGGATGATCTCGGCCGCCAACACCTGTCCCCCGGGCCGCACCGTGCGCGCCAGTTCCGCAACGATCTCCTGGCGGCGCGGATTGAGGTTGAAGATGCCGTTCACCAGCGCCAGATCGAAAGTGCCGGAGAGGAACGGCAGACGTTCGGCCGCCGCCTGGCAAAACGCGACCCGCGCTTGCGCGGCTGCGCCCGCGCCCGCCGCTGCTCGCGCCAACATGGAAGCACTAAAATCCACCCCCAGCACCGCGGCGTCGGAAAACGTCCGGGCCATCACCCAGGCATCCAGACCCGCCCCACAGCCCAAATCCAACACCCGCGCCGGCTTCCTCCCCGGTCTCGCTGTCGTTTCCCAAAGCCGCGGCAGACAGGCAACGCCGCTGAATGCTTCGACCGATGCATCCGGCGCATCGCGCAGTTCGTCCGGGCGGTAACCCAAACTGATCGCAAAGTCTCGTCCCACGGGAAAGGGATGCGCTCCGGCGGGCGAATCCGCCACCTTGGAGTAGGCGTCGCGGACGGCGTTCCGGCGGGTCAGGTCTACTGCCTTGGGGCGAACGAGCATAAATGAAGCATAGTCCCCCGCCCCGACCATGGCCATCGCGGTGCCTGCAAGGCAGTTTCCCGCATCAAAGAGGGGCGGTTCACCATGTTGCCCGCCATCGCACAAGCTTTGGTCATGGCTTTTGCCATGTTGTGGGCCATCCTTTGGGCTCTCATCCTGGGGTTCGGGCTCTCGGCGGTGGTGCAGGCGGTCGTTTCCAAAAGCGCCATCATCCGCCTGCTTCCCGACGATTCGCCACGTTCTGTGGGCATGGCACTCGGCTTGGGAGCCGCTTCGTCTTCCTGTTCCTATGCCGCCGTGGCCCTGGCACGATCATTGTTCCGCAAAGGCGCCAACTTCACCGCCGCCATGGCCTTCGAACTCGCCTCCACCAACCTGGTCATCGAGTTGGGAATCATCCTCGCGGTCCTGATGGGTTGGCGTTTTGCCGTAGCCGAGTTTCTCGGGGCTCCGCTGATGGTGGGGATCCTGGTGCTGCTGTTTCGCGCCTTCCTGCGTCCCGCCCAAATCGAGGCCGCCCGCCGACAAGCCGACCGCGGAGTGGCCGGCAGCATGGAGGGCCACGCCGCCATGGATATGAGCGTGGCCGCCCAGGGGACCTTCTGGAAACGCTTGGCCTCGCCCGCCGGCCTGACCGCCGTCAGTCATTACTTCGTCATGGACTGGGCCGCCGTCTGGCGCGACATCGGCGGCGGCTTACTCATCGCCGGCGCCTTGGCCGCCTGGGTACCGCAATCGTTTTGGCGGGCCTTCTTCCTGGTCTCCCATCCCCGTTTGGCGCCGCTCTGGGGTCCCTTGGTGGGCCCCTGGGTGGCGGTCCTGTCCTTCGTCTGTTCCATCGGCAACGTGCCCTTGGCTGCCGTCCTGTGGCAGGGCGGTAGCAGCTTCGGCGGCGTCATCGCGTTTATCTATGCCGACCTCATCATCATTCCCATCCTCAACATCTATCGCAAGTATTACGGCGCGCGCATGAGCCGCTTCCTGTTCCTCACCCTATATGCCTCCATGGCCGCCGCGGCGTGGCTCATTGAACTGCTCTTCCAGGCCCTCCACCTGGTGCCCACGGTACGTAACGTCCACCTGGTCCAGGACCACATCACGTGGAATTACACCAGTGTTCTCAACCTGATCTTCCTGACCTTGGCCGCGTGGCTGATCGTCCGCTTCTTCCGCTCCGGCGGTGGACCGATGTTGCGCATGATGGGCGGACCGCCGCCCGCCCCGACCGCACCTTCCGGACACGTCAGAGGTTAAAGCCGAAGCCGGCGCACGCCGGAAAGCGGTGCTTCAAAGCAGCGCGACACAGGCCCCGAGCATGGCATCGTAACAAGGCATGAGCTGGCCACGGCCGCTCACCAAGGCACTGTAGGTGGGACGGGCCGCTTGCAGCCCCAAGGTGCTGCCCGGGACCCCGTCCACCAGCCCCGGGTCGCATCCGCCAAGTCGGGCCACGGCCCGCGCCAGCCCGGCCCAGCTGATTTCGCCGCGACAGGCGAGGTGCCAGACGCCCTGCTCGCCATCGATCAGCAAGTCCAGGCTGTTCTGCACCAGGGCCGGAACGTAGGTCGGCGTAACAATCCAATCCTCGGCGGCGGCCAAGCGCTGGCCCCGCCGCAATCGTTGGAGTGCCAGGACCACGAAGTTCGCCCCGTCCCAGGGACTGAAAAAGGCACTGGTTCGAATGACCAGTGCCGAGGAGAGCCGCGCCAGCACGCGGCGTTCCGCTTCCGCCTTGCTGGCCCCGTAAACGTTCAGCGGCGCCGGCGTGTCCGCCTCGTGGTAACCACCCCGGGCCGGAAGTGGCGCGCGCCCGCCAAATATCAGGTCGCTGGAGTAGGTCAACAACCGGACCTGGTGTTCACCGCAGACCGCGGCCAGAACCCCCGCCCCCTCGGCGTTCTCGCGGAAACAACGCACCGGCTCATTCTCGGCTTGGTCGACGCGGACGTAGCCCGCCGCATTGATGACCGCCCAAGGGCGAAGGCGGCGCAACACCTCACGCACGGCGCCCGGATCGGCGATGTCGAGCGCGGTGCGTGGCAGCCCGATGCAGGCCAGCCCCCGTTCCCCGGCCACCCGCAACAACGCCCGCCCCAGCGTGCCCCCGGCACCGGCCACCAGCAGCGGACGAGGCGAACGCCGGACCGTCTTTGCGGCCCGTTCGGCGGTCACGCGTGACCCGGGCGGCCGGTACCGGCAGCGTCCGGCGCGCCGCCACCAACCCGTCCCGTCCAGGGCCGGATGGCTGCATCGCCCTTCGCGGGCCAGCTGGCGGACCATGCCGGCGAGCGCCGTCGGCCGCGGAGGAAGGCTGCGGTCGTCGAACACGCCACACTCATAATGCCCCGCCTGCCGTGTCACTAGTGAGTCCCAGTCCCAGCTACCCAAGAGCGCCCAAGCGGTCACCGCCTGCAGCGGCACACCCTCGCGTCTCAGCCGGACGGCGGCACACCAAGCCTCCCGAACCCAGCGCATCTGCTCCTCGCGCGTGCAGCCGTTGTGCACTTCCGTCAGTGCCAGCGGCCGCCCATAGCGCTGCCACGCCTCGCGCACGATCCCTTCGTGACCCGCCAGTCGGAGGTGTCCCACCCGGGCCGCCTCCACGTCAACGTACCGGTCGCGACCGTTGCCTCCCTGCAGCGCGGCCGGGTAATGCTGGAGGCGATGATCGATAAACCGCTCACTGGTCAAGTAGTAGTTGACCCCCAGCACCTGTGGGGCGCATGGGCGTGCGGCCAAGACATCGAGTTCGGCTTCTCCGACTCCGGAGTCCCGCAACGATGCGTATAGCGGGTGATCTGCTGCCACGCGTCCGCAAAGCAGATCAAAGCTCAACCAGCGGCGTTCGTTTTCGTAGTCCGCCTGGTAGGCCAAGGGCGCGGTGCTGTACACCCGGCCGACGTCCTCGGTCTGGATCAGGCGTGCCCCGGCCTGCACACCTCGGATCGCCTCCATCGCCATTACGATGGCGCGGCACTGGTTCACCAGTGCACGGTGGAAGCTGGCGAGATCGCGACGGTGCGGATACCAGTGTCCGTAGAGCGCGCTGAAGCGCGCCGTGGTCAACGGCTCATTGATCGGCGTGTAGTCCACCACCCATGGGTAGCGCTGTGCCACGGCACGGGCATAGTTGGCAAAGCGGAGCGGAAACTCCGCATCCAGCAGGTCCGTACCGGCGGGTCCACTCCCGTGATGGAGCAGACCAAGGATGGGTCGCAGCCCCAAGCGCCGCAGCTCCTGCAGTCCCGCGTCCGCCTCCGCCCAATCGGCGCCCTCCAGTCCGCCGGGGGCCACCCGCTCCCAAAGCACCGGGTATCGCAGGGCTCGCAGCCCCAGCCCGGCAAAGTGTTCGATCAGCTCCGGGCGACCGCCTCGGCCACTGCGCGCCGCTTGATCGAACCAGCGTTCGCCAACACGGTTGATGGTGGCTTCAACCCCGCCCCAGAGCTCAGGCCAGTCCGGACCTTGTGGCCTGGTTGACATGCCGCCCCCTCGTCCCCCAACGACGCCGGGTATGGCTCACTTTGACGGGGCTTTTCACCATGCGGTTGTCAGGCATATGTCGCCATTCCCGGGGCGCCTGCCATTACTCTGCCTGGCCCGGTCATTGCCGACTTTCTTTCCGTCTCTTGCCGCATCTCAAGAACGACGGCTCGCAACGTCAGCCGGCAGTCCTTCCGGGACGCCCGCTGTGTACCCTGAACCCGAGGTCAAAGTGCTGCGCCGACGCATCAGTCTGGACGGCCGCTGGAATTTTCTCCCCGATCCCCTACAGCAGTACTCCCCGGAGATCCTGACCGGCCTCCACGGCGGACGGGCCCCAGCGCCGGAGGACCCGGGCGCAGTGCCGCCGACTTTTCCGCCTCATCTGCCCGGCCCCCCACCCACCTGGCGTTCCATCGTCGTCCCCGGCACTTGGCAGGCCCAGTTCGACGATCTGCGCCAGGACGCCAGTACAGCTTGGTATCGTTTCGCCTTCGTTCTCCCCGATCTCGCCGAGAATGCCGGTCCCAGCTCCCCGCCGCATTGGTATCTGCACTTCGGCGCCGTGGACTACTACGCCACGGTCTGGCTGAACGGCGCCCTGCTCGGGGACCATGAAGGTGGCTACCTGCCGTTTGAATTCGACATTTCGTCCGCTTCTCGCCCCGGGACAAGCAACGAACTCCTCGTTCGCGTGGTGGACACCAGTGCCGACGGCGAATCCACGCGCTTCAACTTTGCCGAAATCCCGCACGGGAAACAGAGCTGGTACGGACCCGTCAGCGGCATCTGGCAGAGCGTCTTCGTCGAGGCACGTCAGGAGATCCATCTGCAGCGCATTCGGGTCACACCGGAACCAGACCAGCGACGTGCCTTGGTCCGCATGGAGCTCAACCGCCCGTCTTCCTGCTCCCTCGAGGCGAAGCTCTGGCTTACCGATCCCCGTGGCTGCCACCAGCGGGTGACGACCGAGATCGAGAGCGGGACCACGGCGCCGGTGGTCTCCATCTCCGTTGAACATCCCCTCCTATGGGAGCCCGACTCTCCCCACCTCTACACCCTGCGCGTGGAACTTTCGGCCGGGCTCGACTCCGAGCCCCTCGACGTACTGGAAACCGAGTTCGGAATGCGTACCATCAAATCGGGGCCCGACGGCCTCTTGCGCCTCAACCACCGCATGCTCTACCTGCGCGGCGCCCTCGACCAGGACTACTACCCGCTCACCAACTACACCAGCTTCAGCGACGCCGAGCTCGCGGAACAGTTTGCGCGCGCCCGGGCCATGGGCTTGAACTGCCTGCGTGTCCATGTCAAGGTGGCCGACCCGCGTTACTATGCCGCCGCCGATCGCGCCGGCATGTTGATCTGGACGGAACTTCCCAATTGGGAGCGGCTCACGGAGGCGGCCAAGCTGCGCGCCGACGAAACCTTGCGCGGCATGGTCGAGCGCGACTGGAATCATCCCTCCATCGTCATTCGCACCATCATTAATGAGGGCTGGGGTGTCAATCTGGCCGTCAATCCCGACGATCGCGCCTGGTTGGCCGCAACCTTCCACATTCTTAAAGACCTCGACCCCACCCGCCTGGTGGTCGGCAATTCTCCCTGCTTCACCAACTTTCACGTGGTCACCGACATCGAGGATTTTCACAACTACTACTCCTTGCCCGATCACTACCGCCAGTGGCAAAGCTGGGTGCAGTCTTTTGCCGCGCGCCCACCCTGGACCTTTGCCCATGTTTACGAGGGCATCGAGGCCTGGAGGCAGTTCACCAGCGATCCTTGGGCGCCCACACCGCGCGTCGCCGCCCCTGAGATCCGCCGCCTCGGCACCGAGGCCATGGTGGTTTCTGAATTCGGCAACTGGGGACTACCCGACATCGCCAAACTGCGCGAAGGCTACGGGGGCGAACCGTGGTGGTTCGAAACCGGCCTGGAGTGGGGCGACGGGGTCGCCTATCCGCACGGCATTGAGATGCGGTACAAGACCTTCCACTTGGACCGTGTCTTCCCCACCCTCGGTGACCTGACCGCCGCCAGCCAGCGCATGCAGTTCACCGCCCTGAAGTACGAAATCGAACAGATCCGCCAACACCCCAGCATTGTGGGCTACATCATCACCGAGTTCACCGACACGCACTGGGAGGCCAACGGGTTGCTCGACCTGTTCCGCAATCCCAAGGCGTTCTACGACGCCCTGCCCCAAATCAACGCCGCGGACGCCATCGTGCCGTCATGGGACCGCATCGCCTTCTGGGAAGGCGACCGCTGCGAGGTCCGCCTGCTGCTGTCGCACTACTCCGACCTTGACCTGGGATCCTGTTCCCTGGATTGGGAACTCGACCTGACGCCGCCGATCCGGGGCACCATCACCCACATCCATGCTCCGCAAGGCCAGTTGGTCAGCCTCGGCACTGTGGTCCTGCATGCCGGCCAGCTCGCCCGCAGCACCCGCGCCCGTCTGCAGTTCCACTTGCGCACCGCCAACGGTGAAGTGGTCACCAGCAACCACCAGGAACTCTATTTTTTCTGCCGTGCCGACGGTGCACCCGGACGCCACCGCCTGTATGTCCCGGAACCCGACCTGCGCCGCATATTGGAGGAGTGCGGCTTCGCGCTCACCGACGATCTGACCACAGCAGACCTCGTTGTCGCACGCACCATGACCGATGCCCTGCGCCGCCATGTCGAGCGCGGCGGCAAGGTGGTGTGGCTGGCCGAGGAACCTGATTCCCAGCAGACTTATCTCGGCAACCTGGTCATCGCACGCCGTCGCGAGCGGAGCTGGCAGGGTGACTGGATCAACAACATGAACTGGATCCGCCCCCATCCCATGTTCCCGAACATTCCCACCGGCGGCACGGTGGACTTCGCCTTTGCCGACCTCATTCCTGAACAGGTCATCGTCGGCTTGAGCCCGCGGCATTTCGCGGGCGATGTTCACGCCGGGCTGTTCGTGGGCTGGTTACACCACGTCGTGGCACTGATAGCGGAGCGAAGAATGGGAGAGGGGCATCTGCTCATCTCGACCTTCCATCTGAGTGCGCACCTGCACACCCACCCGGTCGCCATGGTCATGCTGCACGACCTGGTGGAGTACGTCGCCGGGCTGGGCGCCGCGCGGCTGGCGGCCTGACCGCCAAGGCGCCGCTCAAGCCGCCGACTCATCCGGCTGGCCACGCCACGTTCCCAAAACTTGGTCCGCCGCGTTCCGGCCGGCGATAAAGGCATGGTCGGAGTTGTAGTACTCCCACTCCGCATAGCGCCCGGCCAGCACGATGTCGTGGCGCGTCAACCATTGCCGGATTATCGCGACCTGTTCCTGCCGGTGGTGGTCGTAAACCACATATGCATAAGGCAGGTCGAGTTGGTTGGCCGCCCAGACCGGGTCCTCGGGGCGCAGCAGTCCGACCTCGCGGCACTCGGCGAGGCAACGATCAATCAGGGCGTCCCCCTCCGCCGGCAGTGGTTTCTGGTCCGAGTAGCTGATCTCGCAGGTCAATCCGAAGCCCCCCGGTGGGTTGCAGAAAGGACTGGCATTACCCTGGGCAAAAATGCGGTGGAAGACCGTCTCTTCCGGGTAGTAGATCCAATGTTTATCGGTCAAGTGTTCGCGTCCCACCCCCAGGTTCACGCAACGCACCGAAACATGGCGCAGGCGGCGGGCCGCCGTCAACACCGCCTCGGGAGCCTCGTCCGCCATGAGCTGGACCAGCACGGGCAGGGGCAGGGTGCTGATGAGCTGCTCGAAGCCAATCTCGTAGCGCCCGCCCCGCTCAAGATCCAGCACGGTCAGGCAATGGCGCGACGGCGAGATCCCCACCGCGCGGGAGCGCGTTCGCAGCTCGCAGCTCAGCAGCGGCAAAAAGCCGTCCATCAGCGCCTGAAACCCGCCCCGCAGCGGGTAACCGAATCGGGCGTTGGGGCCCATCGCCCGGGGCACCGGCATCAACGCACCCTCGACAATCTGTTCGATGTCGGGCAGCGGCACGCGCGACCCCAGCCACGACGTTTCGATCTCGTCGAGTGGCACGGCCCACAACTTCCGGTTGTAGGGAATGGCAAAGTGCCGGGCGATGCCGGCCCCCCAGACCCGGTAGATAAACTCCTCGAAATTGGCTGGCGGCACGGTCGCCGGCATCGCGCCCGGCGTCTTCAAATTGCCGAAACGTGCCTCCAAGCAACCCAACAGGCACTCCTTGATCACCTCCGCCGGCAGGCCGTACAGGGCGCCCTGAAAGGGGTAGCGGGTGTAAACCTTCTTGCTGTAGATCCATGCCTCGCGCTCTTGCCAATGCAGGTTGTGGCCCAGCAGCTTGCCATACAGGTCCAAGACGTAGGGTTGATCGGAGAACATGATGTGGCCGGCGAAATCAAAGGTGAAACCGCGGTCGTTGATCGAGCGGCACCAGCCTCCCACCCGGCGGTTCTGCTCCAGAAGCAACACCGCGTCGCCACCGGCGGCGTGCGCCAAGTGGTAGGCGGCGCTGAGTCCGGTGGGACCAGCGCCGACCACGACTGCAGGCACATTTTTCATGGGGTTCCCAAGGCGTCCGCCGGCAGCTGCAGGCTGCCGCGCTGTGGCGTCGCTGTGGAAATTGTTTCCAGCCCGGTTTCGTGCAGCACCCCGTCCAGCAGCCTTTCCATCTCGGCCACCGTCGTGTCCCAAGACGTGCGGGCCAGTACCTGCCGCATGCCCGTCAGGCGCTGCCAACGTTCTTCGGGTGCCGCCCGCAACGCACGTTCGGCGGCCGCCACGAACTCGTCCGCAGTCTCCGCCAGGTACACAATCTCGCCATACGGTCGGGCCACGTCACGAATCGGGGTACTGACGATGGGCACCTCCGCCGCCATGTACTCCAGGATTTTGGTGGGGCTGATATACCGTGTTGCGGCATTGCACGCAAACGGCAGCAGGCAAAGGTCCCAGCCGTGCAGGTAGCCGGGAAGCACCTCGTAGCTGCGCTGGCCGAGGTAATGCAGGTTGGCTGCCCGCGGCAGCGAGGCGGGGTCGATCTTGGCCACCGGCCCGATGAAAATCAACTGCCACTCCGGACGTCGCGCCGCGAGGCCGGCGATGATGTCCAGATCCAGGCGCTCATCGAGCACCCCGTAGAACCCCAGGCGGGGACGCGGGATGTCCCGCTGGTCGGGCGGCTCCCGCCGTGGCGGGCGACGGCGAAAGTGCGCCGCATCCACGCTGCTGGGCAGGCAGTAGACGCGCGACGCGCGTCCACGCTTGGCCTCATACAGGCTGCGGCCGCCGGTGAAGACCAGGTCGGCCCACGCCAACAGTTCGCCTTCCCGCTGCGGTAGCTCGGGAGGCGCCCCGGCAAAGGCCGCCAGTTCGTCCATGCAGTCGTACACCACGGCGCGCGGGGAAAGCAGGCGGGCCAGCGGCATGGCCATGGGCGTATACATCCAGACGATGTAGTCATGCTGCCGTGGGTGCGCCTCGCCCCGCCAGGGCGGCGACGAAAGGATCGAATGGTGGCGTCGGCCGCGTTCGGCCACCCCGGCCGCCCCGCTTCCACTCCCGCCTCCCGCGAGTGACTCCGCTTGCAGCAACTCCCGCAGCAGAACCTGCTCGCCGGCGGCCCGTTCGCCGGGGGGCCACGCCGCCGGTAAATGTGCACACCAGACATTCACTCCGGGATGGGGTGACGTTTTCACCCAGCGCGGCGGTGCGTCGCCCGCGACGCGCGGCTCCTCGATGAAGATGATCCGATGCCGCGCTGCCATCCGGCTCAGCAGGTGTTGTGGTCGCTGGTAGACGAAATCCCAGCGCAGGTGAGAAAACACCAACAAGGCTGGCCCGGGTGGAGCCGACGATCGCAGACTGCAACTCTGAGCCACCCCAAGAAAACTGGGCAAACGTCCTCCCGCGCGAGAAATCTGGGCGGTCGAATGCTCTTAGAAGCAGACTGGCGTCAACCGGTTGTTACTTCCTACCCTGCCGCGAGCCCTGTCAACAGCAGGCGCAAGCCTGACCGCGCCACGCGGCGCGCCCCTCTTGCACGATCAGCGGCACGAGCACGAGCCCGGCGAGCGGATCGGCCCATGCCAGGTGCCAACGGGCGTTCAGCAGGAGTCCGCCCAGCGCAATCCAAGCCAGATAGGCGCACAGCGAGGACTGCATGGCGTCGGCGCGTAGCGCAACGTTCCCGGTGGCCACGGCCAGCCGTCGCTTCCTACGGGCCAACCATGGCATGAACAACGCTGCCGCCAACAACACCACCATCCCAAGCCGGCTGGGAGCGGGGTCCAAGTGGCCGGTCAGGGCCCAGCCGGCGCCCAACACGACCAGCCCCGCCACGGCTAACAGCAGCACGGCCGCCACCCTGCCCGCCGTGGTCTCGTTGACCCGCTTTTTGCCGGGCAGAAAGCCGCTCACCACCAACAGGGCCGAAAGCAGTTCCACGCCGCTGTCGCCCCCGAATCCCAACATCGCGATGCTGCAGGCCCGGTAGGCGCTCAGCAGCGAGAGCCCGGCTTCCAGGCCCATCCAGAGCAGCGTGAGCGCCTGCAGCCACAGCACCTGCCGCTGCATGCGTCCGGGCTCGACGACGAAAGTAGATCCTGCCATCTTGGAGTCTCGGCGGCGGGCCTTTAACCCGCCGTTTCGTTCAACTGATTGCGCATCATCCAGTACATGTCCAAGACATAGAGCGCGATGACCAGGTTGCCGAGCAGTTCCCCGCGGCGTCCGGCGATGAAGGGGACAATCGCCCAGCCCAGGAAAGCTCCGGCCAGCAACAGCCGCTGCGCCAGCACCGCCGGCGCGGGACGAAGTCTGAACTGCAGGGCAGCGTAGAGCAGCCCGGCAAGCGCGAGCGCCGCCGCGCCGGTCCCCGTCCGGGCCCCCTCCCTGACTTGGAGAACGTTGGTGAAGACCATGGTGCCCACCGCGACCGGCAGCAGGTACGCCAACCTGTTGAATGTCCGCGCGCGTAAAGCTGCCCGCTGGGTCCCGGGGGGAACTCGAATCGGCAGCGGGGTGCGCCCCTCCGGCACTTCCAGAAATTGTTT
>Ga0102924_1005225_pt1 | contig 12687 bp, 10 predicted proteins | sample PaiPotPPM11metaG_FD_80116 | JGI IMG/M metagenome (GOLD analysis project Ga0102924, IMG submission 80116) | Iron sulfur acid spring bacterial and archeal communities from Banff, Canada, to study Microbial Dark Matter (Phase II) - Paint Pots PPM... ... | reverse complement strand
GACTGAGGCCGTCCACGCCCACGAAGTAATCGATGCGGAAATGGATCGACGCTAAGGTAATATTGATCCACGGCAGGTCTATCGAGTCCGGCAAAGCATTCAGGCTACCGAAATTGAAGCCGCTAAAAGCGATGCGCAAGAATATCACTAGCGAGAGCGCGAAAGTGACCGCCGTGAAGAGCAGGGCCAGCCAGCGCGCTATCGACTTTGGCGCCATGATTACCGCGGCCGCGCCAATCACCGGCAGGAGCAGTATCCAAGTAAGATCAGAAGTAAATATCACTGTTGTCCCCCTACTTCACGAACGTGACCAGCACAATGACAGCGATAGCCAGCACAGCCACTCCACCAAAGAAGCCTGCCATGTACGTCTGCACGCGGCCCGTTTCGACATGACTCAGATCGCGGCCCGATGTCCTGACGAGGCCCGCCGCGCCGTTCACGATGCCGTCAACGATGTAGGTGTCGAAGGCCGCCGCGATATGGCAGAGACCCAGCACAACATACTTGATCAGCGCGCTGTACAGATCGTCAACGTAGAACTTGCGCAGCAGAATCTGATGCGACACGCGCAGCACGGGACGATTCTCCACGAACTCGTGGATTTTCGCGAACTCCACGCTGCCATAGAGCGCGTAGGCCCAGCCGAGGCCGATGAAAGCAACGGCCACGCCGACCCAGGTTTTCCAGTCGCTCAGGATAACGCCGAGGCTCAGCGTGGGAGCGCCGGGGGTCAGGTAGGCGTAGAAGCCGAACCAGTAACCGGCGACAATCGACGCGATTGCCAGCAGGATGAGCGGAATGGTGATCGTGATCGGCGATTCGTGCGGATCGCCCGCGCCGCGATAGGGACCACCCCACAGGCCGCCGAACGATCCGCCCTTACCGCCGAAGGCCAGGATAAAGGCGCGCAGCATGTAGAAGGCCGTCAGACCAGCCGTGAAGAGCGTGATGGCCCAGAGGGCATAATCGCCGTGATCGAAGGCCAGCCCGATGATCGAATCTTTGCTATAGAAGCCTGAGAAGAACGGGAAACCGGAAATCGCCAGCGTCGCGACCAGCCAGGTGATGGCTGTAATCGGCATGCGCGACCCCAGCCCTCCCATCTGGCGCATGTCCTGCACCTCGCGATGCGTCGCGTGATGCAGAGCGTGCAGCACGCTGCCAGCGCCGAGGAAGAGCAGCGCCTTGAAGAAGGCATGCGTAAAGAGATGGAACATACCGGGGCCAGGGCCATAGGTTGTGCCGGCCACGCCCAGGCCAACGAACATATAACCCAACTGGCTGATCGTCGAGAAGGCCAGCACGCGCTTGAAGTCGTACTGCGCGAGGGCGATCAACGCGGCGAAGATGGCGGTGATGCCGCCTACCCAGGCGACGACCAGAAAGGCCGCCGGACCAGCCGCCGCGAAGAGCGGGAAGGTGCGCGCCACCATATAGACGCCCGCCGCAACCATCGTGGCCGCGTGGATCAGCGCGCTGACGGGCGTTGGGCCTTCCATCGCGGGCGGCAGCCACACATGCAGGGGAACCTGCGCGGATTTGCCAATAGCGCCGCAGAAGACAAAGATCATCGCCAGCGTTAGCAGTCCCTGGTTCATGTGCGTCACGCTTGAGGTGAGTGTGGCGAAATCGAAGGTTCCGGTGTTGGCGAACAGGATCATGATACCGATGATGAAGCCGACATCACCAATGCGTGTTGTGATAAAAGCTTCGATGGCGGCGGTGGCCGGCGAGAGGCGATCCTCCTCCGGCTTGGCACGTTTGTTGATCCAGAAGCCGATCAGCAGATACGAACTCAGGCCCACCAGTTCCCAGCCGATGAACATCACCAGGAAGTTTTGCGCGAAGGTGATGACGAGCATCGAGAAGGTGAAAAGCGAGAGATAGGAGAAGAAACGCGCGTAGCCTGCCGAATTGTCCATGTATCCTTGCGAGTAAAATTGCACCAGCAGGGAAACGGTCGTGACCACCACCATCATCACAATCGCCAGATTATCAACGCGGAAAGCGACAAGGTAACTGGCGGTCGCGCCCTGGTTCAACCAGGTATAGGAGAAAACAAGAACACCCTTTGCAGGCAAAGCCTGCGCGATGTCGATCACGCCCGTCGTGTTGAGGAGCAAAAGCCACGAATAGATGCAGGCCAGCGCCATGATGAAGACGCCGATATAGCCGCTCCATTTCGCGCCGGGCGTGAGGGACGGCAACTGCGGATCGTCATCGTACTCCTGCATACTCTCGCTCTCGCCATGTTCGTCGTCGTGGGTGTCGCCATGCGCTTCGGCTTCATGCTCGCCATGAGCGCCGGACACGCTGGCCGGGACGGCACGGGGACGACTGAATAAGTCCCACATGCGCGTCCCGAAAATAATCACCACGAAGGAGAAGAGAGGCGAGAAAAGGACAAACCACGAAAAATCATACAATGCCATAGTTCACCATTTCATCAGATCTATTTCGCCAACATCCACCGTGCTGCGTTTGCGATAGATGGCGATGATCATCGCCAGGGCAACTGCTGCCTCTGCCGCCGCAACTGTGATAATGAAGATGGCGAAGATTTGACCAGTCAAGAGCGTTTTGAATTGCGCCGTCTGGTTAAAGTACGAGAAGGCAACCAGGGTAATATTCACCGCGTTCAGCATGATCTCAATGCCCATCAGGACGGCAACCGCGTTGCGTTTCGCGAGAGCGCCGTAGAGACCGATGCAGAACAAGACCGCGCCAAGCGCCAGAAAATAGTTCAAGGTCAGCATGTCAGTCCTCCCTACCAATGACGATAGCGCCCACAATCGCGACCAGCAGGACGACCGAGGCAATTTCAAAAGGCAAGACGTAGCTGTAGGTGGTGGGGCTATACAGGAGTTGGCCGATGCGCACTACATTGCTGATGCCGACGGGCAACTGGCCCGCGCTGTTCCCGCTATTGGCAATGGCATGGGGGCTGTTGGCGGTGGCATAGATAATACCAGCGCCGACCAGCGCGCTGATGATCACCGCCAGCCACCACTGTTTGTTAGTGGGGTTGCTGTCGGTGCGCAGATTATTGGTGCGCGTGAGCATCAGGGCAAACAGCACCAGGATAGTAACAGCGCCAGCATAGATTAATATCTGGACGATGGCGATGAATTCCGCGTTCAGCAGCAAATAGATGCCTGACGCCATCCCAAAGACCACCACCAGCGCCAGTGCGCTATGCACGATGTTCCGCATCGTGACGACGGTCAGAGCAGCGCCCACCAGGATAATGGCGACGATCCAGAAAAGCAAGGTGGCTAAATTCATAAAAATACCTCCGGGCAGGGTTTGGACAACAAAGGCGAGGGAAACTTCTTGCGCAAGTAGGAAATAAGTCACAAGCGTTGCGTGACTCAACGAGACAGGTTACACCTCACACACGTCCTGGCCTTGCCCTCATTCTATACTCCAGGCTCTCGCGAGTTATTCTCTTTGTATTGTATCATGTGCGGCGAGTATGAAACACGCCTGGCTTCTTAGTGATTCTAGCAAATTGTGTACTCTCTGACAAGAGCAAAGCAGGGTATTCAGGTACGCATACATTGGTCGCGAGAAATTCCCCCTTATGCTATAATAGCTTTACTGATAGATGTGGGGAATACTCTTCCATGCAAATACACTAATCTCAACCGGAAAGACTTATAGGCATAGCATGAGTACGGCGCAAATGATGATCGATCTTCGTCCTTCTGGTAATCCGCGTTGCCCGCGCTGCGCTGCGGAATTACCTGTGGAAGCCTTGTTCTGCCCTGTCTGCGGAGAACGAACGCTAAAAGAAACGTTGCCTCTGCCGCCAGAGCAGGACGAGATGCCTTTGCGCTATCGTAAGACTTCCCTCCTGATCCGTCGTCCCTATGTAAATCTGTTTCTGGCCGTTGATAGCCAGCGCCAGCGTCCCGTTGCCATCCGCGATATCGATGTCTCCTGCCTGGATGAGGCAAGCCAGGCGGAGGCTCACGAGATCGTGGAACGGGAGTACGATCTGCTGCGCCAGTTGGCGCTGCCCGCCTCCGCGTTGACGCCTGCTATCGATACCGATCGCTCACAGGGACATCTTTTAACGGTCATGGGCGATTCTTCTTTTCCCGCGCGTATACACACGCTCCAGGACGTTCTCCAGAGCGGGGTCGGTCTCCCCAAGGTCGCGCTTGCGCTCTCCTGGATCAAACACCTGTGTACGACCTTAGAGCAATTGCATCGTCAGCACATCGTCATTGGCTATCTTGATCCGCGTACCATCATGCTGAACAGCCTGGATTATAGCGGACTGCCAATGCTCTTTATTTCCTGGCTGCCAGCCGCGTTAGCTGGCTTATTGCCGCCAGTGTCGTCGGCATCGTTCAATGCCACTCTGAGCAACTGTATCGCCCCAGAAGCCCTCCTGGGAGAGCCTGACGCGCGTTCCGACATCTACAGCCTCGGCGCGCTGCTGTATCTCTTGCTAACGGGACAGTCCCCCGAAGCCCCCGGAGCGCATTCTCAGCATCGTTCACGCTTCCCAAGCGAGTTCAATCCGCAGATCAGCGGCAAGCTCGATAGAGTGGTCATGCAGGCGCTTGCATTGGAGCAAGCGGAGCGTTTTCAGAGCGCGCGCGCCATGCAGGAAGCATTGGCCCCATTCCGCTCAAAGGGCAAGAAACCTATTCCTGGAAAAAATCTAAATCGGAGTATACCGATGACCAGAGAACCTCGTGAAGAGCAGGCATCCTCAGCATCCTCCCCTGCCGAGATCGCCCGCGAACATGAATCAGACCTTGACGGCTACAGTGACGAAGACAGCATCCCGACCATCGCCATGCCTTTTGCCAAAACCGCACCACCAGCTACCGTGGAGAGCCAGGCAACTGCTGTGCCGGTCAGCGAATTTCCCGCTGATCCTGCTGTCACGCCACTACCGCCGGATGACGAGGAGGATCAAGCCGCAGAAGATGACGTTTCCTCGGAAAGCGTAACTGCCGACGCGCCGACATTTTCCAGCGTGACAAAGCGAGCAGATGTTGCTGCTGAAGAAACGGCGACGCTTCCGCTCGCGGATGCCGCAGATTCTCCATTAGAAGAGCCTGTCACCGTAACGCCTTCGCCCGCGCAGTCTTTCACTAGCGCGAGCAACGATGAAGATGAAGCCATTCCGCCAGCTCTGCCGACAGAAATACCGCCGAGCATGGCGCTTGTTCCCTATCATCCAACTGGCAAATTCAGACGGAACGCGGCTGCGTTGTTAGAACATGTCCGCGATGTTCTGCTCGGCGAGCAGCGCATGAAAATCACCGCGGCTGCGGTAATCGAAACGCCGCTGCGCGTGCAGCCTGAGCAGGCGTACACTATCCGCATCCAGGTCATGGGGCGAGACGCCGCCGTTCATGCTCATTCTGGGCATTCCCAAAACGGCTTCAAAGGGAGTCTATCCGGCAAAGATCGGCAAGCAAGCGGCGGATTAAGCGTGCTGACTGAGGGCGATAAGGTTTTCATCGAGGTGCGCTCCGCGATCTACGAACACTACGCTTATGTTGTGCAAAAAGCGGAAATCACGCTCCCTGCCGCGGGCTACGCCGCCGAAATCACCATTCCCTTGCGCCCGCTGTCGCAAGGGCCAAGCGGAAGGCGCGACCGCCTGCACATCTTTTTCCTGGATGAGTCGCGCCATCCCCTCTATGAAAAGCCGTTCGTGGTGGAGTTGTTCATCTCGCACCGCGTCCAACCCGGCCACGAAGGGCATAACGTGCTGACGATTCCTATGTAAGGGCGCGATTCATTGCCATTGACTCCCACAGCATCAATGTTGTGGGAGTCAATGGCAATGAATCGCGCCCTTACATACCCTCTAATGTTAATTGGATCTCGGTGATGGCTTTTTGCGCGTCGAAGTGCGCCAGCGTCTGCATGATGCGCGCGGTTGTATGCTGCCCGCTGCCGGTGGGCGCGGCGCTGTCGGTAAGCGTGACGGCATCCAGCAGTTGCAGCGCCGGGTTGAGCGGCACGGTCACGCTGTGCATAACCTGGGCGCGCTGCTCTTCGGCCAGCAAAAAGCCCGCTTTTTGAGCGCACTCGGCCGGCGTGGTCAGCTTCTGATCGATATGGTGCAGGAGACGTTCAAGACCAACGACATGCAGGTTGCCGTCATCATACGCCTCGGCGGTGGTCAGCGCGCCCGTCAGGCCGCCGACAGGCGGTTTGCCGCTCACAATGACATGGTTAGCCCGCTGATCGTTACTACCAAAACTGACCAGCTCAATCTCCGGTTGATAACTCCAGACAGAGGGATCGCTGCTTGATAGTTCGCGAAATTGCAGGGTCTCGCTCTGATCGAGAAAGTACCAGAGGCTGTACGTACTGCAAAGCTCGTCGAGGGCATGGCGATAGGTTTGCCCGGCTTGCAGAATGAACGTTGGAACAACCTGGCTCATCTGCGAGGTTGCAGGCAGGCTAAACGAGAACAGGCCGGCGCGAGCGCAGATTTCGGAGACCAGGTAACTCACCGTCTGATTGGTATACGTCATCTGATAGCGCGAAACAAGGTCGAGGTTGCGCGAGAGATCAAGCCCCACCAGCAGCAGATGATTCTCCTGGGGCGAACGCACGAGGTGAATCTGTTCGATGTGATAGGCTCCTACTTTCACCACATCATTGACGGTCGGCGGCGAGCCGGTCTTGTAGCCTTCGCTGAGGACGAGCGAAGCATTGAGGCCGATGGGCTGGTACGCGGGCGGCGCGCTGACCAGGTTGTTATAGACGCCCAGGTTATTGTCGATCAACACTTCCAGGCGCGACGACTTGCCAACCTGTTCGCGGCGCTGGTAGGACAGTACGGCGGCGGAAACATCCAGGTATTGCGTCGTATTCGCAGCCTGAAAAACGGGCGCGCTGAAGATGCTGGGCAGAGAAACGACATAATAGCGCGGGCCGCTAGCGCCTGAATTGGGCGCGCTGAGTTTGAAGGCGACCGCGCCAAAGCTGCTCGTCAGGTCGTGCAAGATCATGCCGTTCGACCAGTGTGCCAAATCCGCCGACTGGCGCAGGCGCGGGTAGCTGTAGACCGAGCCGGTCAGCAGGCCAGAGTCCGCTTCGATGCAGGTCAGCGTGTAGAGGCCATCGGCGAAGGTCACGCGCGGCGAGAGGCGGCCAATAGCGGTACTGGTGGCCGGGGCGATACTCGTCGCCGCGCTGCTCCAGGTGATGGTATTCGGGTTGAGCGTAACAGACGAGAGACTGTAGCCATCAGAATAGATGACGCTGAATTGGAGATTGGCCCAGGCGACGGCCACGCCCGCGCCGCCGCCGATGGGCGGCAACGTCCAGGCGCTGATCGCCGACCACGACGTTGTGTAGGTCACGTAGCCCATATTTTCGCCGCCGATCACGTCGTAGAGGAAAAACAGATCGTTTTGCCCGGCGCTACCCATGCCGCGCGTCAGCGCGCCGCCCGGCGGCGTGGCAACGACTGCGGGACCGCTCCATGTCACGCCGTTATCGGTTGAATACCAGTTCCAGATGGCATTGCCGCCCGTTCCTTGCTGCGCAAAGATTTTGAGGACGCCGCTATTATTGGAAACACACACGCCGCCATCCTGGAAAATGTTGTTGGAGCCGCCGGGCAGGGCCGCCCAGGTGAGCCATTGCGTCAATTGCGACGGATCGGTGACGCGCTGCACCGAGATTGTCTGCTGGAAGGGACTGCCGCCGCGGCTGATGGAGCAGCGAATGATACCGTTATCACTGGCAATAGTCGCGTCATTCCAGGCATCGGCTACATTGGGAGACTGGTAAAGACCATAGTGAATGACATGATCTTCAATAGTGAGGGTCAGCGCGGGTCGGCGCGTAAGGGAGTTGAGCGCGGCAAGCAACGCCGCGTCAAGGGTGCGTACCATGAGCGAGAAGCCTTTCGGGTGAGTGAAGGGTTCGATCAGAGGAACAGCAACAGCGGTTGCTTGCTTCTAGTATAGCCAACGTTGGAGGTTTTTTCAAGGGGGCTAAAGAGGGAAAGGGGATCGAAATCCGTAGGGGCGTGGGCTTGCCCCGCCCAAACCGTGAATAGTGATTCGCAAGGGCGGGGCAAGCCCACGCCCCTACGGTATTCCCTCCGAAAGATGTAGACCCTAATGTACGTTCCACATCAATAATTCGCCGACGTCGGGATCGAACATCAGCAGGCGCGCGCCATTGGGCGACCAGTGGAGCAGATAGGGACCATTCAACTGGCCGGGCGGAACGCCAGTCGAGAGCAACAGAGAGGCGGTCTGATCGCCGGTCGCGCAGTCGAGAATCTCCAGTTCGGTCGTGCTGGCGTTGTAGACGGCCAGCGCCCGGCCATCCAGTCGCCAGGACAGCATGATCAGGTTGGAAGGAACGAGCGGCCCGGTAATCATATCTAAGGCGCGCTGGAAAGCCTGATCGCCAGCACGCGCCGTCAGCCGGGGCAGCAGATTCGTAGAAGATGGCTCTGGCGTTGAGCGTGTTGCTCGCTGCCGGTTCACAATCGTGATGGGAGTCGCGATGGCAATGGTAGCAACATAGCGACTATCGGGGGACCAGGTGGAGAAGTAGGTGTTGAAGAAATACATCGCCATTTGTTGCGAGGCAGGCCCGCTATAGGGAGGCTCAATCTCGATGTTTCCCGGCTGCCAGATGGAGAAGCTCTGGCCCCCGGCAGGATTGCCAATGGAAGCGAGCGGATGCTGAGGTTGATTGACCGGGAGCAGCACGCCAGCATTCCCCCAACGAAAAGCAGCCGCCAGAGAACTCGCCAGCAAGAGCGATTGTCCGGCAGAGGATTGCACCTGCCGACCTTGCTGCGTATCCCATTCGGTGAAGCCAGAATCGCTGTTTTGCGGTTGTAAAAACACCTGGGGATGCGCGCCATCCGCGTCAAGAAGCAAGATACCGTTATAAGCGGCGGTGAGCTGTATGCCGGTTAGCAGCGTTTTCGAGAATACAATATCGAAAGGCAAAGCCAGTCGCGTGCCATCCGGTGACCAGAGAACTTTCTGATAGTCCAGTATCGGCGCGTGTTGATCGCGCGGAAAGAGGCGGTGAAACGTCGCTAAGACCAGGCTGTCTGTCGCTATATGTCTGACAAGTCTGCCGGAACGGGCATCGTAGATGATCAGCGCTCCCGGCCCGTTGGGGAAACCGTTGTCAAGGCAGGTTCTCTCATAACCGGAAACCGCCAGCAGGCGGCTATCAGGCGACCAGGCGGCATCGGCAAGGCAGACGAGACCCGCCTTCTGGGGCAGCAATATCTTCGCGGCGTTAATACTGCTCACCGGCGGCGCGCCAGCGTTCGGCGCTGAACGAGACGAAGAAGAGAGCAACGCCAGAAAATTGAGCGGCCGTCCTGGCAAGACGCTCGCCAGGACAACGATTGTCAGCAGCGCAATCAGCCCCAGGCCGCTCAGGAGGCGCACGCGCTGGCGCGTCAGCGAGCGCTGCCACAATAGCGCACGGCGCTTCGCCCAGGATGAATCCGGGTGATCGGTAGTTTCCGCGGCGTCAAGGTCTACGACTTCGACGCCGCTGTTGTCTTGCTCAGACCGTCCTGGATCGTTCATGGCTCGTATTTTTTTCTCCCAACGCGAGCCATGCCGCCTGCACGCATTGTTTCAATAACATCACGTTGGTCAAAGGGCCAACGCCGCCCGGTGTGGGCGTAACGGCGCTCGCGACCTCGCGCGCCGAAGCGACATCCACATCGCCGGTAATGCCGCCTTCCGGCACAGGATTGATGCCCACGTCAATGACAACTGCGCCCGGCCTGACCATCTCGCCGGTAATCATGCGAGCGCGCCCGGCGGCGGCGACCAGCACATCAGCCTGCCGCGTGTAGCGCGCGAGATCGGCGGTGCGCGTATGGCAAACGGTGACAGTAGCATTCTTTTGCAGAAGCATCATGGCGAGCGGTTTGCCCACGACATTGCTGCGACCGATAATGACAACGCGCTGACCGGCCAGCGGTGTGCGCGTGCGCTCCAGGATTTCGACCACGGCGGCAGCGGTCGAGGGCAGGAAACTGGGCAGACCCAGGAAAAGATTGCCCGCGCTCCGCGGGCTGATTCCGTCAATATCTTTGGCGGCAATAACTGTATCCGCCACCATTTTTTGTGAAAGATGCGCGGGTAAGGGCATTTGCACGATGATACCATGCACGTTCTCGTCATAATTGAGCTGGAGCAGCGTCGCGCGCAACTCGTCGGGCGTAATCAACGCGGGCAATTGCGCGAGACGAGCCGCGACGCCGATTTCGTTGGCGATGCGCAGGATGGCTTTGCTGTAGACGCCCGACGCCGCGTCGTCGCCAACGCGCACAATGACCAGCCCCGGCGCGCGTCCCTGACGCTCGCCATAGCGGCGCACATCCTCGCGCAGTTCAGCCCTGATCTCCGCGCCCATCGCTTTGCCGTCGAGCAAGTGTGCCGTCATGCGCGCTCTCCTACAATGCCGGTGATGATCTGGCCGCGCTCCATGATCTGATCGAGAGCCTCGCCCAGGCGCGAACTCAAAGCCTCGACCGTTGCCAGGTCTTTCATAGAATGCAGGTTCACGCGTACCATCCAGGCCGCGCCCGTACCCGCGCCCGTGGCAAGAGCAGAGGCAACGGCGATATCACTAAGAACGCTGACGTTGCCGATTTCTGCGATGCGCTGGCACAGGCGCAGCAAGGTCGCGGCGCATTCGGCCACATCGAGCGGGACGAGCGCGGCCTGAGCGAGCGCGGCCTGCACCGCCTGCGAACGCGCGGCTTTTTCTTCCGGCGTGGCGCGCGGTAACTTAAAGGCTTTCGCGAGCGTTGCATACGCGGCGCTATCATCCTGCATAAGCTGCTGGAAAATAGCACGCAATTGTTCCGTCTGCTGCAAAAGCCCTTCGATCTCCGGCTGGACAGCCGCGTAGTCCGCTTTGCCAATAGTAAGGCGCGCGACCATGCTTGCCAGCGCGGCAGCCTGCGCGCCGCTCAGAGCAGCAGCCGCGCCGCCGCCCGGCGTCGGCTCAGCCGAGGCCAATTCGTCAAGGTAATCTTGTAGTGGTCTCTCTAAAAACATGCGTTTCGTGATCCTGTTTCTGTCTTATGTATGGTGAGATAACTAGAAATTGAGGGTACAGGTACAATACCACTTGCTGGAACAACCACTATGGATTGTAACATCTCATGATGATGGGCGCAATTATGATAAATGTATGCTACGATATTACAGAGAAAAGGAGAGCGTCCTATGACACAAGATACCAGGATCACGCCGGGGAATCGCGCACGCGAGGCGCTGGCTCGCTGGGCTGATCGTTCGCCATTGGGGCAACGAGTAGCCTACTGGATCGGTAGAACAGCGGGCGGCATACAACTGCGCTTGAAGATCAAAGGGAGAGCAGATATTCCCTGGACGCCAATGAACAAGCCGCTGGCGGAGGCAACCGTCGCTCTGGTAACGACGGGCGGCGTACACCTCTGCACCGATCAGCCCTTCAATCTCAGCTCGGATGCTTCATTCCGCGTCATTCCGCGCGCGGCGACGAGCGATGCACTGTGCATCTCGCATGATCACTATGACCGGCGCGACGCGGCGCGCGATATCAACCTCGTGTTCCCTCTGGAACGACTGCTTGAGCTTGAGCAAGAGGGCGTGATCGGACATGTTGCGGATGTCCATTACGGTTTCGGCTTCGTCAAAGACCCGTTGGAATTGATCGCGGCGGGACGCAAGGTTGGCGCACAACTGGCTCAGGCAGGCGTTGACCTGGTTGTGCTGATACCTGGCTGACCCATCTGCACGCGGTCCGTGGGACTGCTGGCGCGCGAAATCGAGGCCAGCGGCGTGACAACGGTGGGGCTGGCGCTGGTACGCGAGCTTGCCGTCGCAGTGCAAGCGCCGCGTATGCTCTACCTGCACTGGCCGTTCGGTCACGCGCTCGGCGAACCAGGCCAGCGCGATCAACAGCGCACCATTCTGCACGATGCCTTCGCTCTGGCTCGTATCGCGCCACATCCCGGCCTGGTCGTCGATCTACCTTACCAGTGGCGTCGCCACGCTTACGCTCCCGTCATGGACTGGGCAACGGAGAGCGAGACGCTGCGGGAGGCAATGGAACGGGCAGAAGCGATTTGCTAACCTGCACACTCACGCCGCGCCTGTATCAAAAGCATACAGGTTGCCGTCATTCGAGCCGACATAGACATACCCGTTGGCGACCACTGGCGAAGAAACAACCGCGCCTCCTATAGGAAATGACCAGAGAGGCTGACACGACGGGCTTCCACAGCCAGCGACAGCGTAGGCATACAGATTATGGTCGTCCGAACCGATGAATAGCACGCCATCGGCAATAGTTGGTGAAGAACTGATGCCGCCTCCAGTGGTTGCAGTCCAAAGTATGCGACCAATGGCGGCGTTGAAGGCATACAATTTCCCGTCCTTCGAGCCAACATAGACAACGCCGTTGTAAATAGCCGGCGAAGAGTCAATCCCCCCTCCGGTAATCATTGCCCAGAGGAGTGTCCCATCAACAGCATTAAAAGCATACAGCTTGTCATCATCCGAGCCGACATAGACGACACCGTTGACTACGGCTGGCGATGAGCGGATGCCGTTTCCGGTCAGATAATGCCAGAGTGGCCTGCCCGTCGAGGCAACGATAGCATACAGATTGCCGTCATCTGAGCCGACATAAACGATGCCG
>Ga0102924_1005224_pt1 | contig 12687 bp, 8 predicted proteins | sample PaiPotPPM11metaG_FD_80116 | JGI IMG/M metagenome (GOLD analysis project Ga0102924, IMG submission 80116) | Iron sulfur acid spring bacterial and archeal communities from Banff, Canada, to study Microbial Dark Matter (Phase II) - Paint Pots PPM... ... | reverse complement strand
TCACAATCCTAGACGATTGACGGCAGCCACGATGGCCCGGTCGGCAGTTTCGGGTGAGCCGTTGAACAAGAACGCAAAAACGATGCGCCCGTGGTGCCGGGTTTCCACGTAACCGGCGAGCGAGGAGACTTGCGCGAGATGGCCACTCTTCGCTCGCACGCGGCCGCGCGCTTGCGCGAAGTGGTACCACTTCAACGTGCCGTCCAATCCGTCACGGGCGAGCAGTGGGTAGAGGAAGTTGCCGCGCGGATCCGCATCCGCATGCGCAAGCACGCGCGCAAGTGTAATCGCCGCGACGCGATTTGATTCCGCCAATCCGCTCCCGTCGACGACATGTAAGCCGGGAACCGGTATGTGCTGCTCGCGCAGGATGCGCCGCTCGGCTGCAAGCCCATGCGCGTCGTCCGCGCGTCCGTGTAAGCTGCCTAGAACGCGTAGAAATTGTTCGGCGAAATGGTTGTCGGAGAAAATCAGCATGTGCCGGACGAGTTGCGCGAGCGCGGGCGAGGGATGATCCCAAAGTATCGCCGCGTTGCGCGGAACTCGCGCGATGCGCGGTCCGCGCGCGACCGCAATCCCGGCCTCGCGCAAAAATCCGGAAAGTACGACGCCCGCATAGTGCGGAATGTTGTGCACGGGGAGATAAAAAATCTCGCGCACCGAGGGTGGAATCGTTCCGTTCAGCCTGAAAATGTTGGGCGTTCCGGTGGCCGCGACGATCACGTCGTCCGCATAGCCGGTTTCGATCGCGCCGTAATAGCTGACCGCACCGCTTTGCGGCTTGATGCGCACGTTCGCAGGCTGCCCTAACGACGCTCCTGCGATCCGGAATTCGACGGTGTCTTCGTCGATCGAAACTCCGCTGGTCGGCGCCATGAAATCTTCGTTCGCGTCGGCGGCGTTCCAGTATGGATTGAGCTCGGGACCCGCCAGCGCGCTGCCGTCGACGGCGACACCCGTAATTCTGCTAATACCGGCTAGCCGCAACCTTAGAACGCCGCGCCGCAGATCGTCCGAGCGCAGCGACGGATCGCCGGATCCGACTAGCCACATATCGCCGGCGATCGTTCCGCTGCGCGGCGCCTGCGCGCTCACCAGCAGCGTGTGAAAACGGTACTGCGGCGCAAGCTGCGCGAGCACCGAGGCGGCCACGATGAGTTTCTGCGCGGAAGCCGGCACGACGGCGTGAGCGCTGCGATCGTCGTACAGCAGGGTTCCGTCTTGCGCGACGATCGCGCAGCTCCAGTCGTACGAGCGCACCCTTGCGGGTGCGAGCGCCTGCGCGATCGCAGCTCGCAGCTCGCGTTTGGAAGCTTCTCCCCACGCCGGTGCCGGCCGCGGGTGCGCGCTCTGAACAGCCGGCGGCGGACGCTCGGCGGCGTGGCCGCAGCCGGCCAACAGTGCGGCGGCGATCAGAAACGCGCGGCTAAGCGCGCGAGAGCGCTTCGAGTTTCTCTTGAAGCTTGCGCTGTTCGACACGAAGAGTTTCGAGATCGGAGCGGAGGCCGGTAACGGCCGCCGGTGTTTTCTGCGCGTCGCGAATGCGCGCCGCGGCTTCGGACGCGTCGCGACGCAGGCGTCCATCGAAAGCGCTTTCGGCCAGCCGCTCGAGCGCGGTGAGGAAATGTTTGTCTCCCAAACGCTCCGCCGCCAAAATAGCTCCGCGCGACACGCCAAATCGCGTGTCGTCGAGGCCGCGCAAGATTGCATCAATCGCGGCCGCGCGTTCGGATTCCAGAAGGTCGGCCTGGCGCGCCAAGGCGAGCAGCGCCGCACTGCGCGCCGCATCGTCATTATCGGGCTTGGCCAACTCGAGCAATAGCGGCGTCGCGCGCGGATCGGCGAGTTCTCCGAGTCCCAAAGCAGCGCCCGATTCGATGACGCCGTTCCAAGAAGTCTCGCCCGCGGCGTCGCGCAGAATCTTGAACGCTTTTTTGTAGCGTGTTTTTCCCAGCGCGTGCAGCGCCGTATGTTGAACGAAATATGATTCGTCGGCGCGCGCGGGATCCATGAGAGCAACTGCAACTTCGGCCTCGGTAAATTCACCGAGTGCCCTCGCTACCGCGCGACGCACCTTGGGATGACGATGGTGCACCGCACTCAGCAAGAGATCGCGCGCCCAAGCCGCATGCGATTTTCCTAAAGCCGCCGCAAGTTCCGCCAGCACGCCCCAAAACATATCGCCTTCGAAGGCAGCCGCTAACGCCGCGCGCGCCTGGACGCTTCCTTCTTTCACGAGCTCGCGCCCGGCCCGGATGCGCGCGACGATCGACGGATCGCCCGCCAACGCAGCCGTGGCGAAGCGTACGCCCAACGCATAGGTCACGTCGGCCAAAATGAAAGCGCCCGGATCGAACCGCACCAGCCCGGGCTCGGAATCGAGCGGAATCGTTACCGTTTCGTGCTGGCGTTCCACCCGCACGCGCACGCGCCGGCCGCCGGCTTCGACGTCGACGTCGACGTCAAATGCAAACGCGGGGCTCTCGGCATCGACGCTCTGCGTTTGGTCGATCGTGACGGTCAAAGCGCGGCGCCCGTCGTCGTATGTTGCGCTGACTCGCAGTTGCGGATGGCCGCCGCGAAAAATCCAGCGATCGAAAAACGCCCGCATGTTACGCCCCGTAGCCTGCTCGATCGCACGAATCAGATCGATGGTTTCGACGTTGCGCCCGGCGTTGTCGGCCACGTACCTGCGCATCGATCGCCAGAAACGCGCTTCACCCAGTTCGCCGCGCAGCATGTGCAGCACGGCCCCGCCCTTCTCGTAGAGATGGCGATCGAAGAGTTCGATCGGATCGCGGTAGTCGTTGCAGACGATCGGGCGGCGGTAGCGATCGCGATCCTCCTCCAAATACCGCTTTACCCACTCGAACACGTCGTAGAGGTATTCGTCGTAACCCAGATCGGCTTCGCGAAATATTCCTTCGAAGAACGTTGCGAAGCTTTCATTCAGCCAGGCCTGCGACCAGTCGCGGCACGTCAGCAAATCGCCGAACCACTGGTGCGCGAGCTCGTGCGCGACCAGGGAATCGCTGGAAAAATCCAGGTGCGCGCGCTCGTCGTGCAGCGTGCGATCGGTCTGCGTCGTGGCCGTCGTGTTTTCCATGCCGCCGAAGATGAAATCCGAAACCGCGATCTGCGAGTAGCGCGCGTACGGATACGGCGAAGCCAGCCGCTGCTCGAAGATCTCCATCATCTTCGGCGTTTTTCCGAACGCACGCTCGCCGTCGGCTTCGCGGCCCGGAAGCACGTAATAACAGATCGGAACGCTCGCGCTGCGTTGCGCAACCTCGACAAACGGGCCGGCCACCATCGTCACGAGATAGGTCGAGTGCGGAACGTCTTGCCGGTAGCGGTAGATCGTCTTTTCGTCTTCGTCGCGGCATTCGACCAGCCGGCCGTTGCCCAACGCGAACTGCCCTTTCGGAACGGCGATCGTAGCCGACGTCGTCTGCTTCTCGTGCGGATAATCGAGACACGGAAACCAGTAGCGCGCGTTTTCGTCCTGGCACTGCGTCCACGCATGCCGGATTTTCTTCGGATACTCCGCCGACGGCTCGACGAAAAACAAGCCGTGGCGCGGATTGCTTACGCTGTACGTGATCGCAAACGTCGCGGTCCCCTCCGGCGCGAGCGGCGGATCGAAATGTACGTCGAGGCGATCGTCGCGAACTGTAAATGCCAGCGATTTTCCGTCGCATTCGATCGAAACGATCGCTAAGTCAACCGCATCGAGCGTCAACACTGAAACGGCCTCGTCGAGCGCGCGCACAGTCGTCGTGCAAACGGCGTCCAGCTTGCGGCCGTCGAGATCAGGAGTCAGCTGCAGATCGATATGCTCGATATCAACGGTCTTATCGGGACCATAGTGCAGCGTTGAACCGGGCAGCGCGAAGGCGCGGCGCCCGCTCGCATCATCGAAGGTCATGAAGGGGAGGCGGTTCGCTCGTACGGTTCGATCAACCCGCCCGTGACGGCCAGCACGGCGCCGTTGATGAAATCGTTCTCCGGATTGAGAAAAAAACGTACTGCGGCGGCGATATCGTCGGGGGTGCCCGGGCGCCCGCGCGGATTTTCCGCGGGTAGAGCCAGCGCCTCTTCGCGCGAGAGTGTTTTCTGGCGGATGTCGCCGGGCTCGATCACGTTGACGGTGATTCCGCGCTTTGCTTCCTCGAGCGCGAGCGTACGCGCGAACGCAACGACTCCGGCTTTCGCCGCAAGGTGCAGCGATAGGCCGCGCGCGGGACGCGTGACACTCGATCCGTTCATGCCGAAAAAAATCAGCCGTCCGAAACCGCGCTCGCGCATCGCCGGCAGCACCGTCCGCGCCGCGATCACCGCGCTGCGCAGATTTCCGTCGATCATCGTGCGATAGTCGTCTTCCTTAAAGCGTTCGAACCGCCCCACGGCCATCGGGCCAACGGCGTGCACCAGCGCGTCGACCGGCTCGCGCACCGCTTCGCGCAGCGCAGCCGACACGGCGCTCTCTTCTCCAAGAAATTCTACCGGGTACGCCTTTGCTTCGCGGCCGGCATTGCGGATAATCTGCAGCGTTTCATCCGGCGGCGTGCCGCCTGGACGAAACGTGAAAACGATGTCGTGGCCGTCCTGCGCCATAACCTGCGCGATGCGCTGGGCCAAGCCCGCCGCCGCGCCGGTAATCAAGATCCGCATGCGCGCCATTTTACGGGCGCCCACCCCGGGCGCCTTCGTCGCAGTAGGCTACGAAGCGCTGTAATTGAGCGTTCGAGACACCGACGATCCGTTGCTTGCCGTCGACGTAATGATGATGGTCACGTGTCCCCCCGAGGCCGTATTGATGCTGACGGGGACGCTAAAATTGCCGCCTCCATCTGCGGTGACATCGGTCTGGAACGTTCCGGTGCCGATCGGAATGATGCCAAATGCCGTCGCGCTCGCGGTCGCAGCGACGTGTACGGCAGCTCCGGGCCGCGTGTGGCCACTCAACGTGAACGAGCTGGCCACGGTGCTCCCGTTGGGCGGACTGATGTTGTTGAGAACGTTGTTCGTCGCGCCCGCGCCCGTCGTGAAGGACCAGCCGGTATCAAACGATGCACCGGCCGCGGTCGTTCCGGTCGTTCGCACCGTATGCGTTCCCGGATTCAGCGCGAACGGCGCAGTCACATTAAAGCTCGACGAACTCGCTTCGGTCGAGCCGCTGACGTCCTGGCCATCGACGTACACGTGCAGCGTGTTGCGATCGATCGGTTCGCTGTAGCTCGCGCGAATGTTAGGCTGCGTCGTGTTGGAACCGGTCGCCGGACGCCTGTTCGTCAGCGAGAACGAACCGTTGGAGGGCGGCACATAGGTTGAAGCCGACCCGTTGCCTTGAATATAAACCGTGTTGTTCGAAGCGTTCCAGTTCACGCTCGCGCCCAACGCTTGCGCGACGAAGCGCAGCGGCACGAGGGTGCGCGCGCCGACGAGGAATGGCGCGACGTCCATATATACAGTCTGTCCGTTAACGCTCGCCGCGGTCGAACCGATATGCAAGTGCACGCTTCGGCCGTTTCCTTGCGCATTAATGTCGTTGTTGGCATACACGACCGTGGCACCCAAACGTTCGAAGATCCCGCGCAGCGGAACGAAGACCCGCCCGGCGCGCTCGATCGGCGGCTGATCGAATGTGATTGTTCCGCCGTTCACGACAACGTTCACGGTTTGTGCTTGTGCCGGGGTCATAGAGAAGCCGAGAAGCAACGTCGCAGTCAGCATCCATGCGGCAAGACGTTTGGCAGTAATCATAAATCCTTTAGTTTCCTCTCCGAGGCACAACGACGTGCCGGCTACGATGAATATGCGATGGTTCTTTGTGCGACCGCACCGCTGGGTGAGGTCGAAGTGAGGGCGATATGTAACGAACCGCCCGAAACGACGTTGATGCTCACCGGAATGGTAAAATCACCATTTGCGTCGGCTACTGCATTATAACGATTAACGCCCGTCGGTACTCCGATGACGCCGCCGAGCAAGCTCGCCGTCGCGGTCACGACCGCGCGCACGCGTGAGCCGGGCCGCGTGTGGCCCGAGAGCGTGAACGACCCGCCGACATGCGTGTTGGGCGCCGGGCTGAGCCTGTTGATAACGTTCGTTGCGCCGGCGTTGGCCGGCGGGACATACGCGCTGCCGTTACCTTGAATATAGACGGTGTTGTTGGACTGATTCCAGTTAACGGCAGCGCCCAGCGACTGCGCAACAAACCGTAACGGCACAAGAGTGCGGGCGCCAATCAAAAACGGAGCAACATCCATAGTGAGCGTTTGCCCGTTGACAACAGCCTGCGTCGATCCGATGTGCAGATGCACACTTCGCCCGTTGCCTTGGGCGTTGATGTCGCCGTTGGCATACACGACCGACGCTCCAAGCCGTTCGAAGACGCTGCGCAGCGGAACGAAAACTCGCCCTGCGCGCTCGACGGGCGGCTGATCGAACGTGACTCCCGCGCCATTGACGACGATCGCGACGCTCTGCGCAGCCGCCGGCGAGATCGAGAGGCTTCCCAAGAGTGATGCGGCCAGCGCCGTTGCGGCGAGCCGTCTGACGATAATCATTGTGCACAACCTCCGAGATTTAACTCAATAGGTTGCTTACCCAGAGTGCAGGCTCTTAGCGGCGGAGCGCTCGGCAGGTTACGAGGCGGGAACTCCCGCGGGAACGCCGCCGCCGCCTTGCGGCTCGAGTTCTTGACGAACCGCTTTGGCATCGGCTACCCGCTCGAAGAAGCCCATCCACGTATTATAGATCATCGGCACGATGAAAATTGTCAGCATGAGCGAGCTGAGCAAACCGCCGATAATGACCGTGCCCATCGCCTGGCGCCACTCGCCGCCCTCTGCGTATCCCAGCGAGAGCGGCAGCATGCCGAAGATCATGGCGGCCGTCGTCATAAGAATCGGACGGAATCGCGTCGCCGATGCGCGCAGCACCGCATCGCGAACGCGCATGCCGCGCTTGACCAGCGTGTTTGAATAATCGACGAGCAATATTCCGTTCTTGGAGACCAGGCCAAAGAGCATGATGACTCCGAGCAGCGAGATGATATTTAATGACTGTCCCTGCTCCGGCTGAATGCGGGCCATCATTCCGAGAAACATGAGGGCTCCGATAATTGCAAGCGGGACCGAGAACATGACGATCAGCGGTTCCAGGAACGAGCCGTACAGAATCACCATCAGCACGTACACGAGAACGGCCGAGGTGATGACGGCGATACCCAAATCGAGCATCGCCTGGCCCACCCAGAGCGCATTGCCCTGAGCCGACGGCGCGACGCTGGCGGGCAGGAAACCAGGTTCGCGCATCTTCTTGGTCAGCGGTCCGATGATTTGGCCCGTCGAGTAACCGGGCAGCATGTCGCTGAAAACGTTCACAACGCGTTGACGATTATAGCGTTCTACACGCGTCGGCGCTTTCGTCCACGTGAACGTTGCAATCGTTCCGAGCGGAACGAGCATTCCGTTGTTCGCACGCACGCGCACGTTCTGAAGCGACGCGACCGTATTGCGATCGGACTGCGGAAACTGCACGCGCACGTCAACAAGGCCATTGGGCGTCCGTACTTTGGTTGCGACGGCGCCGCCCACGGCAATGCGCGCGACGTTTGCCGCCGTCGAGGGAGCAACGCCAAGCAGCGATGCCTTCGACTGATCGATGTCCACATTCAAACGAGGCGCAGCGATCTCGGCCGACGTCTGGACGTTGATTGCGCCCGGAACCGTCCGCAGGAATCGCGCGACCTTTTCGGCGGCCGGTCCGATCTGGTCTTCGGGACCGGTCATCGAATACTGCACCGCGGCGCCGTTCCCGCTATCTTGGGCAACTTCAAACTGGGCGCCCGGAACCAGATAACCCAGTTTGCGGATGGTGCCGATGGTTTTGTTTGTGTTCTTTATCTGATTGTCATCCATCTGAGCAGTCAGCTGCGCAAAGTTTCCGCCGGTGATTCCACTAAAGCCTGAAGGTTTGCGGCCGACGGTCGAACTCACAGACTTGACGCCCGGCAACTTCATAATTGCGTTTTCCAACTGACCGACGAAACCATTCGTCGTTTCGATCGGCGTCCCCGACGCATAGCTCACCGTCATGCTGATCACGCCCGTCTGCTGTGCCGGAAAAAAGTCGAAGTTGACGCCGCCCAGCAACCCGACGAGGATTGCGACAACGGCCGGGAAGGCGAACGTTGCGATCGTGACCGGACGATACGTTCCGAGCGAACTATACCAGCGTGTCGGCATGCAAAACAGATAATCAACGACGCGGTTCCGGCTGCTCAAATCGTTCCAGCCGAAGAGGCGGAAAAGGAACGCGACGGCGTAGGTTACTAGCGTAGCGGCAAAGATCAGCGCATCGACCAGGATGGTCGCCTTTCCTCCGCCGGCTAGCAGTGTGAACGCGTTGAGCAGCAGCACCGCGCAGACGAACACGACGAAGCTGCCGTGGGAAAGCGCGAACGGAAGTAATTTCTCGAAGTAGAGTTGTGTAAACGCTTCGTAGCGATGCACGATGAAGTTCAGAACCAGCAGTGCAACGATGAAGACGGCGAAGACGTTCAGCAGAAACCAGCCGGTCATATTGCCCAGGACGAACATACCGAGCGAAGCGGCAACGAGCAAGCCGTCCATGACGCGGTTGTCTAGCGCGCGCACCCATTTCGGATCGCCTTCCGAGCGTTTCAGCATGCTCCACTTGGCGGCTAGCAGCGGCGTAAGCGTGAAGGAGACGAACAGCGAGAACAGCGTCGCGGTCACGACCACTGCACCGTATTCCTTCAGATATGTGCCAACCAATCCCGGCATGAACGCGATCGGCAAAAACACGACGACGTCCACCATGGTAATCGCGACCGCCGCATTGCCGATTTCCGCGCGGCCGTTAATTGCCGCATCGATCGGTTTCTGCCCGAGATCTCGATGGCGGGCAATGTTTTCCAGCACGACGATCGAGTCGTCGACCAAAATACCGATGATCAGCGAGAGTCCCATCATCGACAGGCTGTCGATGTGGAACCCGAATACCTTCATGAGGATAAACGTCGAGAGGATGGAACTCGGAATCGCGATCAGTACGACCACGGCGTTGCGCCACGCGTGCAGGAACAGCATCATGACGATCGCTGTCAGGAAAATACCCTCAATCAGCGACTGACCGACTCCCCACAACTGTTTCGCAGTGAGATCTGCCTGGGCGTCCTCTTCGGTGAAGCGCAACTGAGGGAACCGCGCTTCGATGCCCTTCATTTGCTCGCGCGCGATCGCGGTTGCCTTGATCTGATCGGCATTGAGCGTCGGGTTTATCCCGATATAGACTCGCGGCTTGCCGTTGAAGTGTGAGATCGTGCGCATCTCCACGTGGCTGTCGTAGACGTTGGCGACGTCTGAAATGTGCATGCCCGTCGGACCGGTGCCCGGCACTGACAGCGGGACCGCCAAAATATCGGCCGCGTTATTAATGTAGGAGTGCACCGCGACCGTTGCCTCTTGCGTCGGCTGCGTCATCATTCCGCCGGGGACGTTCAAGTTGTCGCTTGCGACGGCACTAAAGACATCGCTTAATGTCGCGCCCGTCCCGAGTAACTTTGCAGGCGACGGTTCGACATGAAACTCCCGGCTGGCGGATCCATACACGTCGACAGACTGAACGTTGGGAATCTGTTCGATCAGCGGCTTGACCTGGCTGTTGATGATGTCCGCGATTTGGGGCTGCGTCAGCTTAGATGAGCTGACCGCGATATCGAGCAGCGGCGGCTCAGAGGTTCCTGCCTTAATGACAGTTGGCGGGTCGAGATCGTTGGGCATGAAGACGCGTGCGGTATCCGTACGGCGCTGCACGTCCACGGCTGCCAGGTCGATGTTCGTACCCAGGTTGAAAACGACGCCGACGGTCGCGGTGCTTTCTTGCGCGGTGGCAGTGATGTGATCGAGGTTGTCGATGCCCGCCATCTGATCTTCGATCGGCTTGACGACCATCCGCTCCATGTCTTGGGGCGATGCGCCGGGGTAGTACGCGACGATGACCACCACCGGAAAGTCCGTTCCCGGCGGGTTCGAGCTGCGGCCAAGCTGCAAAAACGAGATCCCGCCAAAAAGCGCCAGCGCGATGAACACCACCGCCGTGACAATGGGACGATTGATTGCAAACCGGGTCAACCACATAATATGAGGATCCTTCGCTGCCTTCTGAGCCGCACTAACCCACAATACGGACCCAGGGCCCTCCTAGTTTCAATAATCTGCGCGAGACTGGACTCGAACCAGCACGCCCTTACGGGCGCTAGCCCCTCAAGCTAGTGCGTCTACCAATTTCGCCACTCGCGCGCGGAGGGTGCCCGCCAAGTCTATCTACCTAATGGCGTTGGGGTCAAGCGCGTCGCGCAGACCGTCGCCTATGAAGTTGATGGCCAAGACGGTAAATAGGATGCACAGGCCGGGGAAGACCGCCACCCACCACTGATCTTGGAGATTGGCCTCCGCGTTGGCCAGCATGTTCCCCCATGACGCTGTCGGCGGCTGAATACCGAATCCCAGAAACGACAGGACCGATTCCAGCACGATGACGTTGGCTACATCCAGCGTCGCTTGGACGGTGATCGGCGCCATGGCGTTGGGCAGCAGATGGCGCAAGATGATGCGCGCGTCGCTGTTGCCGACCGCGCGAGCGGCTTCCGCATACTCGCGCTCGCGCAGCGAAAGATAGGTAGCGCGCACCAACCGTGCGACTCCCGGCCACGACAGCCCCCCGATGATCAAAACGATCGTTTCGAAGCTCAGCGACGCTTTGGTCGAACTCGCCGCCACGATCCCGGTCAATACCAGCAACAACGGCAGCAGCGGAATCGATAAGAACACGTCGGTAACGCGCATGATGACGTAGTCGACGCGCAAAAGTCCGAACCCGAATTGAAAACCGATGAGCCCTCCGTACAGCACGCCGACTATGATCATGACGTCGGTCGCGATCGGTTTGCCCGGCAAGATCAGCGCCGCGAGATACCCAAGCATCGCGCCGGCAACGGTGACGATCGCGACCTTACGCGGTGATTTTGGCGGTATATTTTTGACGATATCAAAAGCTATTTTCGCGCCGAGCAGCGTCAGAATGATCAGCTGCGGCAGACCGCCGTGAGTTTGTAACGGAAAATACCGCGCAATGAAATATCCGGCAGCCCCGCCGGCAAAGGTAACTAAGGCCAGCCAAGCCAGAAAGACGACCAGGCCCCACGAGAATCGCTTCCATGTGAGCGTGACCGTGCCGTAATAGCCGGCCAGCGCGCCGAGCAGGGTTCCGATCACCAACTCCATGATCACTGCCGAGACCGCGACGGTGAGCGAAATCTGCGCGCCGAACATCAAGCGCGAAACAAGGTCACGGCCGTTCTCGTCGAGGCCAAGGATGTGGTGGCCGCACTGCACTGCGTTTTCAAAGCAGGGCGCAACCGGGTTACCCTGCCAGTGGACCTCGTCGATGGCGTTGGGATCGAAGGGCGCGAGCTTCCAGGCAAAGATCGCAACAAAAACCATTATCGCTAGGACGACGACGCCGGCCATGGCCAACTTGTGGCGGCGAAACCGTTTCCAAGCCGTAACTTTGCTATAGACTTCGTCGTCCAACGCGATGGGCTGATTCATCGGAGCGGCAAGTGCCATCGTTTACCCTCAGTCGTACTTCACGCGCGGATCGAGCCACGCGTAGACGACGTCAGCGAGCAGATTGAAAAAGACGACCAACGTCGCGTTGATGAGCAGGAAACCCAAGAGCACCGCGATGTCTTCCTGCCCGAGTGCAGTGATGAACAGGCGGCCCTCACCCGGCCATGCGAAGATCGATTCCGTGACGATCGCTCCGCCGAAGAGTCCGGGAAGCGTCAACGCGGTAACGGTCACAATCGGAATCAGCGCGTTCTTGAGCCCATGTTTGAAGAGAATAGTGCGAAAGCTTAAACCTTTAGCGGCAGCGGTGCGCATGTAATCGGTTCTGACTACTTCCAGCATCGAACTGCGCATGAAGCGGCTGTAGAGCGCAATATTTAAAAACGCCAAGACGGTCGCCGGCAAGATCAAGTGCGAGATTCGATCGCCGAGATTGAACGTATCCGAGCTCGACATTTCGGCGGACGGCAATTGGATCAGGTATCCGAAGGGGAGCGGAATTCCGTGAACGGCTAAGCCGAGTTGCAGCATCAGCGCCAGCCAGAACACCGGCATGGATTGGCCGAAGAACGCGAACGTCGTGATGAGGTAGTCCCAAGTCGTGTAAGGGCGGATGGCAGCGAACAAACCGGCGGATATGCCGACGATCATTGCGATCAGATAGGCGGTACCCATCAGCAGAAACGTTGAAGGCAGCCGCTCGACGATCGCGTTGAAGACCGGCTCCGAGTTGCTGGTCGAGTATCCGAAATCGCCGCGCAGCACTTGGCCAAGCCAGGCGATGTACTGCACGGGCAGCGGTTGATCGAGACCGAGGTTATGTTTGAGCCGCGCGATGTCGGCGGGCGTGATGTGCGGATTCTGTAAGTACGGGCCGAGACCGCCGCCGGGCGCGCTGTGGATGATCAGAAAAAGGATCATCGAGATCAGGAACAGCAGCGGCACCGCCTGGAACGTCCGCCGCACGACGTACGTAAACAAGACTCGCTACATTAAAGCTCTGCTGGCCTGCTCCTGTAGC
>Ga0102924_1005221_pt1 | contig 12693 bp, 12 predicted proteins | sample PaiPotPPM11metaG_FD_80116 | JGI IMG/M metagenome (GOLD analysis project Ga0102924, IMG submission 80116) | Iron sulfur acid spring bacterial and archeal communities from Banff, Canada, to study Microbial Dark Matter (Phase II) - Paint Pots PPM... ... | reverse complement strand
TTCAAAGGGTGGGCACTTCGACCGCTTGCGCCACGAATTATTTCCCGCTTAACGTCCTCAACTCGGATGGGAAAGCCTCAGTTACCTTGCCCGAAAGGTGGGCCAGCCCCCTCGATCAGTCCGCGTTCGCAGTCTGCGGCGTCAACTCGATGACCTTGCCTGATAAGGTCTCCCAACCACGGCGAGACAAGTCCCAGAAGATCAGGTATCCCGCTGCGCAGGCGATTCCCAGCAGCAAAATTCCCTGTCCCCATTGCTGAAACACCAGCTTGCCAATTCCGAACAGGCAGCCGTAAACCAGGATCACGCCCATCAGCCAGTTGAAGGCGTTACCGGCGACGTCTTTCACTTCGGGCAGTTCGGGTGCCAGTTTCGCGACCCGCCTCCATCCGTAAACTGTCGGATGGACGCGTCGATAAAACGAAACCAAAGTCGCGTTTGATTCTGCGCGAGTTAGAAATGTGACAACCAGCCAAGCGATGGTCGTGAGTCCGCCAGTGATCAAGGTTTTCTTCGCATATACGAGCGCGTCGTTGCCGGCGAATGAAACTCCTCTCAGTCCAATCGTCACCGCAGCCGCCGCGATCATCGCCGAGATTTCGCTCCACGCGCTAATTCGCCACCAATACCAGCGCAGGATATAAACCGCGCCCGTGCCGAAACCCACGCCCAGCACCAGTTCCCATCCCGCGCCAATCGATTTCAGCTGCGCCGCCGTGTATCCGCTGACTAAGACCAGCAGCACTGTGATCACGCGGCTGACCTGCACGTAGTGCCGTTCTGTCGAATTGCGCACCAGGAATCGCTTATAGAGATCGTTGACCAAATACGAGCATCCCCAGTTCAACTGCGTTCCTACGGTGGACATGAAAGCCGCGAGAAATGCCGCGACCATTAAGCCCCGCAGCGCCGGAGGCAAATAATCCCGCAGCACCATTACGTATCCCTGCTCAGGATTTGCCGCAAATGCCGCGCTCGGATGGATTCCGCCATTCGGCGAATAAACCACAATCGCAACCAGCGCGGTGATGATCCACGGCCAGGGCCGCAAGGCGTAATGCGCGATGTTGAACCACAGCGTCGCGCCCAGCGAATTCTTCTCGTCCTTCGCGCTGAACATTCGCTGCGCAACGTATCCGCCACCGCCCGGCTCCGCCCCCGGATACCATGCCAGCCACCACTGCATTCCTAAATACACAATGAACGTCAGCACCGGCAACGTCCAGATGGCGTTGCTCGTCAGGCCTTGATGAAAGTCGGGGAAGAAAGCGGTCGGGTCCGAAGTAGTCGCGCCCGTAGCTTGCACATTCGCACGAATGGTTTGCAGGTGCGCTTCGAGAGCATGCATGCCCCCGATCTTTGCCACCGCAACCCAGGCGAGCACGATGATCATCGTCATTTTGAGCACGAACTGAAACAAATCCGTAACCAGTACGCCCCACAAGCCGCCGATGAATGTGTAAAGCCCGGTGAAAGGAATGATTACGAAAATGCAGATCGCCAGCGCAGTATTTTGAGGATCGCCTAACGTGTGCTGACCAAGAATTCCCAGATGCAGCACCCTGCCTTCAGCGATTACCGGCCCGAGGATTACCGTGATGATGCTCACCATGGCGCGCGTCACCCAGCCCAGGATGAAGCAGTTCATGAACAGTCCCAGATAGATGGACTTAAATCCGCGCAAAAACGCCGCTGGCTTCCCACCGTAGCGGATCTCGCAGAACTGCACGTCGGTCAGAATCTCAGCCCGCCGCCAGTAGCGCGCGAAAAAGAAAACCGTTAGCATGCCGCCCACGCAGAATCCCCACCAAATCCAGTTGCCGGCAATCCCCTGTCGCGCAACCACGCCGCATACGAACAATGGCGTATCGGCTGCGAAGGTGGTCGCAACCATCGAAGTACCGGCTAGCCACCACGACACGTCGCGTCCTGAGACAAAGAATTCTTCAGTGTTGCCGCTCGCCCTGCGCCGGTAATAAATCCCGATGGCGAGGTTCACCAGCAAATACCCGATGATCACTACCCAATCCGTAATAGTGAGAGGCATGTGTGCTCCGCGCTGCAATCGTACACTGTGTCGGCTTAAATGTGCTCAGAATTGCAAGGAGGAGTTGAGGAGTTAATGAGCTCCTGCAGGTTCGATGAAGCGCCGGCAGCTCTCGCCAGATCTCGAGGATGTGCGGTGCAGCGGCAGGACTTGAAAATCTCAAACGTTCGGCACGCAGCAAGTGCGTCAGTGAAGTTGGACTCTTGAAACCTTGAAACTTTTTAATTGATTGGTGGTTGCAACTGTCCGAACACCTGCGTGATCGCCGAACGGCGCCGCAGTTCGATTAGCAGGGCTTGCGCCGCATTTTGATAGGTCTTGCTCGGGTCCGAAGTGTCTGCCCACACTGCGTCGTAAACGATCTGGGCCGCTTCGCGAATGTCCATATGCATGGCCGCTTCAAGCACATCCACGCGCTCCTGCAATTCGTCATAACAGCTCTGGCAGATGTTCGCAGCTGCGGGTAAATTCACGTGCTTCTCGTGGCGATCGCAATGTAACGCGGGAGTTGGCGAATCTGGCGGCAGCGGCGCGGCAACAACCTGGGAGTTGAAATCCCGCAGAAATCGCTCCCGCTCTTCTTCCAGTTGCTTGGGATCAGGCAGTTGCTCTGCTGGAGCGACTGTTGTAAGTGGCTCTGAAGCGGAAACTCTTTGCTTCCCTTTGCACACCGGACAAGCCGGAAGATCGGCAGCGTAATAAGTCTTGCAATGTGCGCAAGGCAAGCCGTATCCCGTGGGCTTGGGACCTGTACCGCCTTCCTGAAAATGGCCAACCTGCCGCGCCGGAGCGGCAGCCGCTCCGTGTCCTTGCCCCGAATCTTTTTGTGAATTCAAGCTGCTCATATTCGTTGCCTTCTGCTACTCGGCAAAATCCGCAACACCTACTGTGCGCCCGCGCGCATTAGTCGGATCAATTCCTCTTCCCGCGCGTGGTATAGCTGCTTCTCTGGATCCAACCGGCTCGCGATTTGCATTTCTGCTAAAGCCTCGCGGTCCTGCCTCATGTTCATTAAGCAAGCTGCCAGCGCGTAGTGGTGCTCGGCGGAAGGCTCTAACCTGACTGCCTCCCGAAATTCCGTGAGAGCGGCTGGAAGTTGGTTGACATCCAGCAAAGCAGTGCCTAGGAAATAATGCGAAGCTGCGGAATTAGGATCAAGCTCTACCGCGGTTCTGAGCTCGTGGATCGCGTCTGCCTGCTGGTCTGCAACCAGAAGCAACTGCCCCAGTGCGCGGTGTTCGGGGGCGCTGTTCGGGTCCTGTTGGACCGCCACTCTTAACTCCGCGATTGCCTGGCCGTATTCGTTCTTGGCCATGTAGGCGCGAGCCAGCGACTCGTGCCCATGCCGCCAGCTCGGATTCATCCGGAATAACTCGTGATATTCCGCAATCGCCGTATCGTACTCGCCTTTTGCAAAATAGATGCTGGCCAGGTTTTCACAAATCGAAGGCTCCGTCGGCGCCAGCTCCTGTCCTTTTTTCAGTTCAGCGATGCCTTCTTCGAACTTCTTCTCGTGACCAAGTAATGCCCCTAGGCTGCTATGGGCCTGCCAGAGATTTGGCTTCAACTGCAGTGACTTCCGGAAGAATTCGATGGCTTCATCTTGCGAACCCTGATCACGCGCTACCATTCCGATTTCGTAATAGACGTCAGCATTTCCCGGATCTCGAGACAATGCCTCTTTGAACGCATTCATCGCCGGGCCGTACTGTTCGTTGGAGTAGTGGCCGAGCGCTAGCATTCGGTACGCCTCAGCGTCTTCAAAATCCATGCTGAGCGCGGTACGCGCCTCGCCGATGGCGTCATCGCCGTCATCACCCTGATAGAAAACCAACGCCAGGCGATTGTGGACCTCCGGAAAAGCGGCTTCCGATTCTTTCGAGCTGCTGTACTCATCAAAGGCCTCATCCCAACGGCCTTGTTGCTGGTTGAAATATCCCAGCGCAAAATGCAGAGCCGCGTTGTGCGGATCATTCTCCAACAGCCCATTCACGATGGATTCGGCTGCCTCAAATTGTTTCTTGTGGGAATCTGCCGCCGCCTCCGCCAGAGATGCCGGACACGAGTCAGTGGAAGCACTCTTCGGCTGCACTCGCCGCAGCAGATCCAGCAGCTCAGAAGTAGCGCCCGCGTTGCGAAGCTGGGCCTCCACCTTGGGCGTCAAGGACACGTCGGATCCGCGGAGCTCGATGGCTCTCGTCAAACTGTGCGTCGGAGCCTCTCCAGCCAACCACCCCAAAAGATGTGTGCAATTTACCGGCGCCACGCGGTCCGCGAAAGAAAAGGGGGCTGCGGCGATTATCAGGCCAAGAACAACCAGTGTTTTACTGCGCACGGGGACTCCGAAGCCGGCTGGTGTTTGCCGGAACTTATACGCTGTCAAGAAGATAGAAGCTGCTGGTAATCCCGGCTAGGTCACGTAGGTAATAGGGTGTTGCAGGAAAAGGTACAGCCCCGCAGTCTTGCCCGCTTGAAAATTCGACACCTTCCCGATTTGACGAGACTGCACCGCTTCAGTAACTTCTTATCTAGTACGCACTTGCGGAGGTTCCCTATGGAAGGTCTATTTCAACCCATGCATTTGTTGATCATCTTCTTGATCGCCCTGCTTATCTTTGGCCCCAAGAAGTTGCCAGAATTGGGGAAGGGGATCGGCGAAGGCTTTCGTGCCTTGAAAGACAGCATGAAGGAGAAACCGGCGGAGTCCTCGACCGCCGCCTCCGTTCCTCCCGCAAGTAGCACTGAAACAAAAGGCTAGTCGCCTGGCCTCATAGTCTTTCAAGCACCATTAGGGGACGAATTCCGTCCTCACCCCATCTAAGCACCAGACTTCAAACGAAAGGTCGTAACTTATGGCGAAGAATCCGCACAGAGATCCCAAAGGCGCAGAGCAACCCAAACCGCAACCAAGCCTGCTGGACCAAGAGCAACAAGAAACAGAAGAAGGTCTCGACAAAACTATCGAGGACAGCTTTCCCGCAAGCGATCCGCCCTCCTCAATACCAGATCCGCACGAAGACAAAGAAAACGCTGCCTGAACTGTGTCTATTCCGGTTGAGTGGCTCACCAAGGAAAAACCGGTGCCCCACTTCTCGCCGGTTTTGCGAGAAGTGGGATTCGACCCATCTTCTGCAACCGCCGATGTTCTGCAATCATCCTTCTAAGTGCCCGAAAAACTCTTTACTTATAAGGTGGATATGAAACGATTTAGCACCGTTTTTCTCACGCTTTTCTTCTCCGTCCTCGCCGGGCTGTTTATAAGAGTTACTCTTTTCGCCCAGGGCAACTCTTCCCCTTTTTATGATTACCGCGCCGAAAGCCCCGGTACCGTCCACAAAATTACGACCAAAGATCTGCCGCCACCGCTTTCCACTAAGTCGGCGAACAATTTTCCCGTTCCCAGTCCGCGTCCCGAGGGCGCCATTCCTAAGTCGCTTCCGGGATTCAAGGTCGATATCTACGCCACTGGCCTCGATGAGCCGCGGGAGATGCGCACTGCCCCGAATGGCGATGTTTTTCTCGCCGAGAGCTCCAAAGGCGAAATTACAATTTTTCGTGGAGTCACCAAAGACGGAAAGCCTGAGCAGAAATCAACCTTCGCCACTGGGCTGAACCGTCCCTTTGGAATCGCTTTCTATCCTCCGGGTAACGATCCCCAGTGGGTTTACATCGGCGACACCGATTCCGTAAAACGTTTCCCGTATCATAACGGTGACCTCAAAGCCAGCGGCCAAGCTCAGACGATCATCGCCGAAATATTCCCGGGCGCAAAGCACGCTCAGGGACATTGGACCCGCGACGTGGCGTTCTCGCCTGATGGCAAAAAGATGTTCGTGTCAGTGGGATCGGGTTCCAATATCGACGACCCCGACACTCACAAGACCGAATTTCATCGCGCAAATATTCTGGAATACAATCCCGACGGTTCCGGCGTGCGAGTGTTTGCCTCCGGTATTCGCAACCCAGTCGGCATCTCAGTGGATCCTCAAACCGGCGAACTCTGGACCGCCGCTAATGAACGAGACGCCCTCGGCAACAATCTTGTTCCCGACTACACCACGCATGTTCAGGACGGCGGCTTCTATGGCTGGCCGTGGTATTACATGGGCGGCAATCACGATCCTCGTTTGCCGGACAGCCACCCTGATCTGAAGGCCAAGATGATTACGCCCGATGTCATCATTCAGCCGCACAGCGCGCCTCTCAGTTTTGCGTTTTACGAAGGCAGCCAGTTCCCTTCCGAGTACCGCGGCGATATGTTCCTCGCGCTGCATGGTTCCTGGAACCGCGACCCGCGCACGGGCTATGAGGTGGTGCGCGTTCCGCTGCACGGGCAAGGCAAAGGTTCAGACGAGTACGAAGATTTCCTGACCGGTTTCGTCACCGCAGACGGAAATGTCTGGGGCCGGCCGGTTGGGATCGCCGTCGCCAAAGATGGATCGCTGTTGGTCAGCGACGACGGCACCGGTTCCATTTGGCGAGTCAGCTACGAAGGAAAGTAGCTGAAAGAATTCGCGAGTTGGGGAGAGACGGGCATCCACATCTGAGGTTCTGGAGAGACGGGCGTCCTCGCCCGTCTGCCCAATCAAAGGACTTCGCGAGACGAGCCTCCATAATCTGAGCGTCTGGAGAGACGGGCACCCTCACCCGTCTTTGCAACCACAGGGTGTGGAGTGACGGGCCTCCATAATCTAAGAATCTGAGCTTTTGGAGAGACGGGCGGCCCGCCCGTCTTCACGCCTTCCGGAAGATAACAAGAATTTCTTCCCATTTTTCCGCGATCTTCCACAAAGAACTCGCAACCTCCACAGTTTTCGCACAGCAAGGATGCAAATTCTCATTGCTGAACATACCCGAATGCGAGAAATTGCAATCACTGCAAGCGTGAACGTAACGCTGCCAGTGATTGCGAAAGTCGGTTCTGCGGTAGTTTTCCCAAGGGCAAAAGTCGGAGCGAGCTGCAAGGCTTTACCTGACCGAACTCAGCGGGATGTGCTGCCGAGCGGTTCCCAAACGTGAAAGCGTTGGGGCGCCCAGGGCGTTGCGGCCTCCTCAGAAAACGGTCTCGCATGGCGAGACTGCAACCGGCGGACGCGATCGGACGCGGTGCACTTTCGGGTGCACAGGCGCTCCGTAGCTCGGGGTCGGCGTCGAACAACGTCGTCAAACGGCGCATTGAACGAAGCTGGCGCAGGGCGCGGATTAGGCAGCCCTTTGCGGTGTCAAAGGGTTTACGTGAAATTCGCGCTGGCAAAATGCGGTTCGGGTGGCTGGCCCGGACCGCATTATTTTTTTCTGTTTTTCGATTCCGCCTTCCCCTTAGGCTTTTGTCACGCTTTTTTGGCCCGCCTGCAGCCAGCTCCTCAGAAAGATTCTTTTCTTGACATTCGCTTCTTATTCGCTCTAAACTTTTTGCACGTGACCGCGAGAAGGCATTTATTTGTCGCAGCCCGAAGGGCGGAATCCGAAAGCCCGGCACGGCAGTGCCGGGTCAATAGAACAAATCGCACCAGTCCCGAAGGGACGGCACATTTTCAAATGTCAGTTTCGATCGCTCTCACATGCAACCGTGAATCCGCTAAAAATAATTTCGGATTGGTTTTCGAAAACATCTGCCGTTCATCCACAACCGCTGTGCGCGTAATATCACCTTCGCGTTGGTTCAAAACTCTCCCGAAAAACACCGGCACAACTTAATTGGCGACCACTGATTACATCTCCGCGCAAACTCTTCCCGCAAACATCGAGGCCGAGCGGTCCATCCTCGGCGCAATTCTCCTCGACAACCTTTCTTACAATCAGGCCGCCGAGCATCTGAAGCCAGAAGATTTCCTGCTCGATTCCCACCGCCGCATTTACTCGCGCATGGTCGATCTTTCCGAGTCCTCCCACTCGATTGACCTGATCACTTTGTCCGAAGAACTCGCCCGCAATGGCGAACTTGAGACCATCGGCGGCGCCGCTTACGTTTCCGGACTGCTCGATGGCGTCCCTGACCGCCCCAGCATCGAGAATTACATCAAGATCGTGCGCGACAAATCGCTGTTGCGCGCCCTGATCCACACCGCTACCGCCGCCATCGCGCGTGCTTCTGAACAAAGCGAAGCCGCCGAAGAGATTCTCAACGATACCGAAGCCCAAATCTTCCAGCTTTCGGAAAAGCGCATCGGCCGTGGCTTCATGGGTGTGTCGGAGATCGTTCGCGAGTCTTTCGGCTCCATCGATGCCCTGCTGCAGCGCGGGCAGCGCATTACGGGCTTGGCCACCCACTTTAATGAGCTCGATGGCATGACCTGTGGCTTGCAGCGCGCTGACCTGGTCATCATCGCGGCCCGCCCTTCCATGGGCAAGACCGCCTTCGCCATGAATATCGCCGAGAATGCTGCCATCGAGGACAAGAAAACTGTCGCCGTCTTCTCCCTCGAAATGTCGAAAGAGGCCCTGCTGCAGCGCATGTTGTGCTCAGTAGCGAAGGTTGATTCTCATCGCTTCCGCACCGGCTCCTTCTGGCAGGACGACACCCGAAAAATTCAGCATGCCCTGGAAAGGCTCCTCGAAGCTCCCATATTTATCGACGACACGCCCGGGATCGCAGTAAGTGAAATGCGTGCCAAGGCCCGCCGCCTGCAGCAGTCGCAGGGTTCGCTAGATCTAATAATCGTGGACTACCTCCAGCTCATGTCCGGCGGCGGCAAGCGGTATGAAAATCGCACCCAGGAAGTCTCCGCCATTTCGCGCGGTTTGAAAGCGCTCGCCAAAGAGCTTCACGTGCCCTTGGTTGCTCTTTCCCAGCTAAGCCGCGCTCCGGAAAGCCGCGGCGGCGATCACCGGCCGCAGCTCTCCGACCTTCGTGAGTCCGGCTCTATCGAGCAGGACGCCGACGTGGTCATGTTCATCTTCCGCGAGGAGGTCTACAAGCAGGACGATCCCGACCTCGAAGGCCGCGCCGAACTGATCATCGGCAAGCAGCGCAATGGTCCCATCGGCCGGGTTAACCTGGCCTTCCAGAAGAACTTTACGTCCTTCGCCGACATGGCCTCCGGCGACATGGGACCACCGCCTGATTAGAGGCCGTGTGGGTCGAACACTCTTGTCCGACAAATGTGGGCCACTCTACTCGACAAGCCTCAACTGCGTGCGCGATTATTCAGGCTCTCAGCCTGTGGAAAGATTGTGGAACACTTCGGTCGAGACGCCAAATATGCCAAAACCGACCGTTTGGTCGGATAGCACGAAAGTGCCGCATGCTTGCAAGTTGCTGCCCATCACCTAATTACGCGCATGTCGGCACGCTTCTCCAGCCTAACTACTGAAATTACAGAGCTTTAACATTCCCAGAAGTTTTGCACATGCCACTCGCGGAAATCTCCGTCCGATAGAGAACAGAAGCCTAGGCTTCGGGAACAGAAAGAGCGGTAAAACGCCGCTAGGATTGCTTCAGTTCACCATGTTGCGGAGAAGATTTTCGAGGAATAAAACATGGCGCCCGACCGTCAGGTCTGCTGCCGCTTACCCACTTGCCTCAGCGGACGCCCCCAGCCAACTACTTATTCTTGGCTTTGTCTCTCGCGATCGAGCGGCTGATTCGGTTCTCCCGACGGTTCAAATTCCGCTGCTCCTGCTTGGTGAGATGGCCGTTGTGCTTCGCCATGTCGGCCTTCTCCCGGTTTTGCAGCCGGGCTTCCCGGTTCTCCAGGTGAGCGGTCTGCGTCGGGGTCAGCTTGCCATTCTTCACGCCATTGGCGATGCGCTGCTGCTGGCGATCTTCCCGTCGGTTGACCTGGTTCACCCGCGGATGTCCAGGATCGACCACGCCCGGTCCAGCGCCTGAGTTTTGTTGCGCAGCGGCGGATCCAACCAACATCATTCCACCCGCTGCAAGGACTAACAGCGAACTGCTGATCTTGTTCTTCATGCGAATAAAAAACCCTCCCTCGCCAGAGTAGTTCTCACTTGAGGTTGCGGCGAGGTTACAGAAGTTCAAGCCCGTTCGGACAGGACCTCCTTTTCCTTGACGGGGTTTCCGATTATCGATTTTCTCCTCGCCCTTCGCGAATTCTTTGCCATCTCTGCAGTCAAAAGCTTTTTGCTTTAATCGCAGAAAGTAGACAACACAGAGTTGCTGTTTCGCAACCAACCAGGCGAACCGGTGTTTAACTGAAAAGGAGGGAGCATGTCTTCTCGTTTCCGTTCCGTAGGGTATTTCTTTTCAGGCGCTGTCGTCTTGTTGGCTTTGGTTACAGCAGGTTGCGCCCATCATTACTACACCGCGTACGATCCCTATTACCACGACTATCATCGCTGGGACACTCAGGAAACCGTTTATTACAACCAGTGGGTGACCCAGAACCACATCGACCCGCATCGCGATTATCGCCACCTTTCGAAGGAAGATCAGAAGCGCTACTGGGACTGGCGCCACAGCAATGAACACGATCGCGATCGTGACCACGACCATAGGTAGTTGAAATTCAGAAACAGATGAACAAGCTTCAGACAGACTGGCGCTAAGAGAAAAAAGGCCACTTCGTGGCGCACCTCTGCCCCAAGCACCCAGGCGCGATACCTGACCAGTGCTAAACTCTTGGCGGTGATTAAGTCCCTGCTGCTCGCCTTATCTCTAGTCGGAGTGGCCGGCCCGCTGCGCGGGCAGGAAATTCCGCGTCCTTCTGTGCCTGATCAAATCAAAGCGCCGGCAAACGAAGACGTGATCCTGGTGGCGCACGCCACCGGCTCGCAGATTTATACCTGCGAACTCACTGGTGGCACATACGGCTGGAAGCTGAAGGCCCCTGACGCAGAGCTTCGCGATTCGCAAGGAGCGATCATCGGCCATCACTTCGCCGGCCCGACGTGGAAGCACAATGACGGAAGTGAAGTCAGCGGCAATGCTGTCACTAAGGTCGATACCCCGCAACCGGATTCGATCCCCTGGCTCTTGGTCACAGCAATCGCTCATTCAGGCAATGGTGCCTTGACCCGCGTAACAACGATTCAGCGAATTAATACCCACGGCGGCCAGCCGCCCCCAGCCGCCGACTGCAATGCATCGAAGCAGACCAACGAAACCAAGAGCGCCTACACCGCAGATTATTACTTCTACGCGCCGGAACCGGTCCAACCGCAGTGAATTAGTCGCAAGATTATTCTGGAACAAACGGAAAGACCACACTCCTTTACTTGAGCGTGGCCTGATCTTCCTCTCCGCCGGACAGTCATTACGTTAGTGACGTTGCTTCGCGATCTACTGCACCGGAGAATTTACTTCCAAGAATCGGTGAAACGACTACTTCTAATCATCGCGGTTCTCGTCGCCCTCGGGCCGGCCTGGGCCTTCGTGCGCAGAAAGATACCCAATTCAATCGACTATCGCGGACAGCAGATCAAGCTCACTAAGTATTACTTCGACTACGACGACTATAAGAACGATCCTGACAACATCGACCCTGCGGAGATCGCGCGAGTTCAGCGGATGGTGTCCGAGGCGCCAATCGCCCACTCATTCGCAAGCCGAAAGGATGCGGTGAGCGCGGTTTTTGAGATCCACTTTCCCGGCTACGGAGCTGGCGGCTTCGGACCTATACAAGAAGGCGAGGGCGCTCTAAGCGGATTTTCCATCGAAATTCCAAGGGCGGACAACAACCGCTACTTCATCTTCCGGAATGTCCACGGCAGTTACCTGCTCGTCGACGACTTCCAATCCGACGCGGGAACACAAACCGTTCGCGAGGAGCACGGCAAGCTTGTTTATTACACACCTTCCAGACAAGCCAAGCTGACTCGCCCGATCATGGTCGCCAGGTAGCGCACGGAATCAGTTGGGTCAAAAAGGCCACCCTTACCGGAAAATAGTAAAAAAGTAAAAGGCCACGCTCATCTCTGAACGTAGCTTTACTTATGCCCGCGTCTACGGATACTCTTCTGAGACTTAATGCGGACTAACTCGACTTTGCGCAAGCATTGTCCGTGTGGGTCGGACATTCTTGTCCGACGTTTTTGAATCTTGTACCGACACTTTTCAATTTTCATGATCTACCACACACGAGGGGTGCCCCATCTTTCGCGCTCTTTGCGAAAGAGCCTGCCCTGAGCGGAGCCGAAGGGTGGGACCACAGCCCTTGAGCTAGAGGATCAACGATTACCCACGAACCGATCCGTAGTCGTCGATGCAGGTGAATTGCTCGTGGCGATTGAAAAGCCCCACTTCTCGCAAAGGACGCGAGAAAACCTGTCCTGAGCGCAGTCGAAGGATGGGGGCACCCTCGGGTTAAAAGATCGCGAGAGAAGTGGGCCACCCGTCCCTGCGGGGCTTAACAGCGCGCGTTCTTTGCGCGCGGGAGCGTCTCGTGATCACGGGCACTTGGTACCTTCGTAATCCTCCCCTCGCGAATTCGCTAAGGTACGCGCCTGGACCCAGCCAATACTTCTAGTATGAGGAACCTTTCGATTTTCGCCACGCTGCTGTTCTGCGCCTTGGCCGCGAACTCGTATGCGCAAAATCCGGTTGTCTGGATTGCCGCCAACAGCGAGATTATCCCTTTGGAGCCCGCCAGCCTGCACGCCGGCCGCGTCTACCATCCTGCTGTCGGGGGCGGCGACATGCATGTGCAAATCGACTCCAGATACCCGGTCACCGTGGCCATGGC
>Ga0102924_1005220_pt1 | contig 12695 bp, 9 predicted proteins | sample PaiPotPPM11metaG_FD_80116 | JGI IMG/M metagenome (GOLD analysis project Ga0102924, IMG submission 80116) | Iron sulfur acid spring bacterial and archeal communities from Banff, Canada, to study Microbial Dark Matter (Phase II) - Paint Pots PPM... ... | reverse complement strand
GAGCCGCCGCGCGATCGTGCCCTCGGCCGACGAGCTCGCGAGCAACCCGCGCGCCGGCTCGGCACGGCTGCGCGGCGCCAGGAAGCTGTCCACAGCACACCAGGAGGACGCATGACGCCGCCCGCATCCGCCGCTGCCCCCGCGGTTCGCCGCCCGCCGCGTCCGAGCTCGCCTGCGCGGCGAGTGTCGGGCCCAGTGCGGGCGCCGGTCGGGCCTTCGCGGCCCGCGCGCCCACAGACTCGACCCCCGCGCGCGCGGACGCGGCGACCCGCCCAGGCACAGTCCGGCCTCGTGCCCGGCCTGCTCGCCGCTGTCGGGCGTCTCGAGCGCCACCGCCTGCTGCACCGCCTGATCGCCGGCCGGGCGTGGATTGGCTTGGTCGCCTTTGCCCTGATCGGAATCGTCACACTGCAACTGGCGCTGCTCGAGCTCAACTCGAACGTGGGTCGCGCGCTCGAGCGCGAGGCGACGCTGCAGCGCGAGAACGCTGCGCTGGCGATTGATAACTCCGAACTGGCGGCCGGCAACCGCGTCGAGTCGCTGGCCAGCCGGCTGGACATGCAGCTGGTGCCGATGAGCGCGCTGCGCTTCTTGACCGCTCGGCCAGGGATCTTTACGCGCCGTGCTGCGGCTGCACTGAGCGCGCCAGCCAAGGCACCCGTCCCTGCCACGGAAGCCGGGGCCGCGCCAAGCGCGGGTGCCGCGACGCAGGCCGGCTCGCCCGAATCTCAACCGGCGGGCGCTGCGACGGCCGGCGCCTCGTCCGAACAGGCGGGCGCACAATCGGCCAGCGCATCCCAAGCTCAATCGCAGGCGGGCTCATCCGAAGCCGGCCAACAGGGTGAAGCGGGCGCCGCGACAGGCGCCGCGCCGGGGGCGCCCAGCCAGACGGCCGCCCCGCAGTCGTCTTCGCCTTCATCGTCTGAACCCGCGAGCGCGGCAGGCGAATCCGGCCAAGCCACGCCGGGCGGCGGCACGCAGGCAGGGGCCACGGGTTAGCGGTGGACGCTGTCCAAAGCCGGATTGGGTCGATCTTCGCGCTGTTCTTCGCGCTGCTGGTGATCGCGGCGGGGCGGACCCTCTACCTTGGGGTCGTCCGTGGCGCGACCCTTCGCAAGGCCGCCAGCGACCAGCAGTTGACCTATGAAACCGTGGACGCGCCGCGCGGCACGATCACCGACCGCAACGGCGTCGACCTCGCGGTTTCCGAACCCGCAAAGGACATCTCCGCAGATCCATACCTGATCACCGATCCGCTGCAAGCGGCGCAGCAGCTGTCGCGCCCGCTCGGCCAGACCCTGGCGAGCGTCCTTGGCAAGCTCTCAGAACGCCGCGGCTTCGTGTATCTGGCGCGCTCGGTGCCAGCTGCGCAGGCGCAGGCGATCCTCGCTTTGAAAATCCCCGGTGTGACCGGCACCTCGGTGATGCGCCGCGTGTACCCACGCGGGCCGCTGGCCGCGCAGGTGCTCGGTCTGGTCGGCACCGAAGGCAAGGGGCTGGCGGGACTGGAGTACTCGCGCAACGCGCTGCTGCGCGGCCGCTCTGGCCAGCGGCGCGTGGTCAGCGACGCGCTCGGCCAGCCGGTGTCGATCTCAGAACCTCACCACGAGGTGCCCGGCTCGTCGCTGACGCTCACGCTCGACGCCAACGTCCAGCAGCGCAGCGAAGACGTGCTCGCGGCGGTCGGCCGGGTGTTCCAGCCGAGCGATGCGACAGCGATCGTCATGGACCCGCGCAGCGGGGCGATCCTCGCGCTGGCCAACTGGCCGCAGGTCAACGCCGAGGATCCCGGCTCATCGCCCGCCGACGCGATGGAGAACCGCGCGGTCTCGTTCAACTACGAACCGGGCTCCACCTTCAAGCTCGTCGCGGTCTCCGACGCGCTGGCGCGGGGGCTGATCACGCCGAACACGCCCTTTGACATCCCCGATCAGATCCAGGTGGCCGACAGGACGATCCACGACGACACCGAACACCCCGAAGAGACGCTCACAAGTTCCCAGATCCTTGCGCGCTCGAGCAACGTCGGCGTGATCAAGATCGGGGCGCTCGACGGGCCGCACAGCTTCAACGAATGGGTTCACCGATTCGGCTTCGGGGCGCCCACCGGCGTGGAACTGCCGGGCGAGGAAAAAGGCGTGGCGCTGCCCCTGAGCGAATACTCGGGCTCCTCGATGGGCAACCTGCCGATCGGCCAGGGCGAGCTGGTCACCCCGATGCAGATGGCCAGCGCGTACGCGGCGTTCGCCAACGGCGGGATCCTGCATACCCCGCACATCATCGGCGCCGTCGCCGGGCGCCTCCGGCCGCAGCCGCGCGGGCATCGCATCATCTCCAGCACCGTCGCCGCCCAGGTGCGCCACATGCTCGAAGGCGTGCTCGGCCCGGAAGGAACCGCCAGCGAGGTCTCGATCCCGGGCTACCAACTCGCGGGCAAGACCGGCACGGCCAGCAAGATCGATCCGGAAACAGGCGAATACTCCCACAGCAAATACGTGGCCTCGTTCATCGGCTTCGCTCCCGCAGCCGACCCCAAGCTGCTGTGCGCGGTGGTCGTCGACGAACCGCAGTCCGGCTCGATCTACGGCGGCAGCGTGGCCGCACCCGCGTTCGCCCAGATCATGAGCTTCGCGCTGCCCTATCTGGGCATTCCCCCGGAAGGCTAGTAGGCCTAGAACCGAGCGAGTCGTTGACAGGTCGGCTCCGGGGAGACGGAAACTAGACTCATCCCAATGTCGGCGCGGCGCAAGCCATCGATGGATCTGCGGGAGCTCGCCGACGGACTGTCTACGCTCGGGGCAGCCGAACTGCGTCACTCGGGCGATGCCGCGCAGCGCAGCGACCAAGTCGCAGGCAAGACGGGCGAGCCCGTGCAGATCACCGGCCTGGCCTACGACAGCCGCGCGGTCAGACCGGGCGATCTGTTCTTCTGCGTGTCTGGCTTTCACACCGATGGCCACGAGTTCGCCGCCGAGGCGGTGCGCCAGGGCGCCGTCGCCCTCGTGGTCGAGCGGGCACTGGGCCTGGGCGTGCCCGAACTGCTTGTCGCGTCCGCGCGCGCCGTGATGGCGCCGGTCGCGGCACGCTTCTACGGCCACCCGTCGCGTGAGCTGAAGGTGGTGGGCGTGACCGGCACCAACGGCAAGACCACCACCGCCTATCTGGTGCGCGCACTGCTGGAGGCGGCCGGCGAGCAGTGCGGCCTGCTGGGCACCGTCAAGTCGGTCATCGGCGGGCACGAGCGGCCGGTCCAGCGCACGACCGCCGAGGCGATCGACCTGCAGGCCGATCTGCGCGCGATGCTCACCGGCGGCGATCGAGCCTGCGCGATGGAGGTCTCCTCGCACGCGCTGGAGCTCGGGCGCGTCGATCACACCGAGTTCGCCACTGTCGTGTTCACCAACCTGAGCCGCGACCACCTCGACTTCCACGACACGATGGAGGATTACTTCCAGGCCAAGCGGCGGCTGTTCCTCGCGCCGCGGGGCGCCCCACAGCCGGTCAGCGTGATCAACGTCGATGACTCCTATGGACGGCGGTTGGCCGCGGAGATCGACGGCGCCCGCACGTTTGCTCTGAATACCCCTGCCGATTACCGCGCAAGCGATGTGCGCTTCGACTTGACAGGCGCGCGCTTCACCCTGCACAGCCCTACCGGTGCGCACGAGCTCACGTTGCCGATGCCGGGCCGCTTCAACGTCGCCAACGCGCTTGGCGCGCTCGCCACCGCCCACGCGCTCGGGGTGCCGCTGGAGGTCCTGATCGCGGCGCTGGAGCGCGGGGTTCACGTGCCGGGCCGCTTCGAGCCAGTGGATGAGGGACAGGAGTTCGCGGTGCTCGTCGACTACGCCCACACGCCCGACTCGCTGGAGAACGTGCTCGGCGCCGCACGCGAGCTGGCCGAGTCGGGCGAGGGCCCCCCGGGGCGCGTACTGTGCGTGTTCGGCGCCGGCGGCGACCGTGACCGCGGCAAGCGCCCGCTGATGGGCGCGGTCGCCGCGCGCCTGGCAGACCTGGCGCTGGTCACCTCCGATAACCCTCGCTCGGAGGACCCCGAGCGGATCATCGCCGAGATCATGGTCGGCGTTCAGGGCGCCGAGAATCGCAGCGAGGGCGTGCACGGCGCCGGGGCCGAGGGCCCGCGTGCCGAGGGTCTTCCACGGCACGTGCAGGCGATCGTCGACCGCCGCAGCGCGATCGCGCAGGCCGTCGCGTGCGCTCGGCGTGGTGACGTGCTGGTGATCGCCGGCAAGGGCCACGAGCAGGGGCAGGAGCTGGCCGGGGGGCGCAAGCTGCCCTTCGACGACGTGTCCGTCGCCAGGGAGGCGCTGGGCGCGCGCCTGCGGGGCCTGGCCGGGGCCGGCGCGCGATGACCTGGCGGGACACCAGCTTGCGATGAGCCGTGCGAAGGCGCAGCCGCGATGATCGATTGGGAGGCCCAGACGCTCGCCCGTGCCGCCCACGCTGAGCTCGTGCGCTCGCCGACGGGCGCTTACGCGGGCACTGGCCCGCGCGCCGCCAGCGTCGACTCGCGCAGCATCGCTGCGGGCGAGTTGTTCGTCGGCCTGCCCGGCGAGCGAGCCGACGGTGGCCGCTTCGCCGCGCAGGCGCTGCGCGCCGGAGCCTGGGGAGCGCTGGTCACACCCGCGCATGCCAGTGCGGCTATCGCTGCGGGCAGCGACGGCGCGGTGCTCGTGCACGATGATCCGCTGGTCGCCCTGCAGGGGCTCGCGCGCGCCTGGCGCCAGGAGCTCGGCGCCCGCGGCGCGCGTGTAGTGGCCATCACCGGCTCCACTGGCAAGACCTCAACCAAGGACATCCTCGCGGCGCTGCTCGGCGCCCAGCTGCGCACCGCCGCAAGCCCGCAGAACCTCAACACCGAGATCGGATTGCCGCTGGCGATCCTCGCAGCCGGTGGCGACAGCCAGGCGCTGGTGCTGGAGATGGCCATGCGCGGCGCCGGCCAGATCGCTCAGCTAACCGCGATCGCCCAGCCGGACGTGGGCGTGATCGTCAACGTCGGTCCCGCCCATCTGGCGCAGCTCGGCTCGCTGGCGGCCATCGCGGCCGCCAAGGCCGAGCTGATCGCGGGCCTGGCCCCGGGCGCGAGCGCGGTCATCCCCGCGGGCGAGCCGCTGCTCGCCCCCCATCTGCGCGCCGACCTGCACACGCTGACCTTCGGCGAGGGCGGAGATGTACGGCTGATCGAGCGCCGCCAGGATGGGCGCGTGCTGATCTGCCACGCGGACGCTGAGATCGAGCTGTGGCCGTCGTTTGCGCAGGCTCACAACCTGCGCAACCTGCTGGCAGCGGTCGCGGCGGCCCGGGCGCTGCACATCACCCCGGGGGGGCGCCTGGAGGTGAGCTTCTCGGCCATGCGCGGACAGCGCCACGTCCTGGCGGGCGGTGTGGTGGTGATCGACGACTGCTACAACGCCAACCCGATGTCCATGCGTGCCGCGATCGACGAGCTCGTCCAGACCGCCGACGGGCGCACGGTGGCGGTGCTCGGCGACATGCTCGAGCTCGGCGAGCAGGCGCCTGAGCTGCATCGCCAGATCGGCCAGCACGCCCGTGAGCGGGGGGTCGACCTGCTCGTCACCGTCGGCCCGCTCGCCGGCGAGATGGGCGGCGCGTTCGCTGGCGACGCGCATTCGGCGCCCGACGCGCAGGCGGCCGTTGGGTTGCTGGGTGGCCTGCTGCGCGAGGGCGACACCGTGCTGGTCAAGGGTTCGCGGGGGGTCGGCCTGGAGCGGGTTGTGAGCGCTCTGTGCGGCGCCCAGGAGGCGGGCGCAGAGAGCGCGGATGGCCGGCGCGCGCTTGCGGGCGGCGCGGGGCCCGGACGGCGCTGAATGGGTCGGATTCTCTTCGGAGGCACGGCCGCGCTGCTGATCTGCATCTTCCTCAGCCCCAAGTTCATCGAGTTCCTGCGCAAGCGCGAGTTCGGCCAGCAGATCCGCGAGGACGGACCCCAGGGCCACCACCAGAAGGCGGGCACGCCGACGATGGGTGGGATCATCTTGTTCCTGGCGGTCGCGGTCGCGTTCTTGATCTTGACCGAATACGAATGGCGCTCGATCGGCGTGTTCGGTGCCGCGATCGCCTGTGCGCTGCTGGGCTTCGCCGACGACTACACCAAGCTCGTCAGGCGCCGCTCGCTGGGACTGCGCGCGCGGACCAAGCTGGGGATCACCATCGCGATCTCGCTGGGCCTGTGGTTCGTGGCGACCAAGGAGGCGCACCTGGCCTCCGCCCTGGAGCTGAATTTCGTCGACTACCACATCGACCTCGGCCCGCTGTTCCCGCTGCTGATCTATCTCGTCGTGGCGGGCACCACCAGCGCGGTCAACCTCACCGACGGCCTCGACGGCCTCGCCGCCGGCTGTGCCGCGATTGTCCTGCTGGCCTACATCGGCATCACCTTCCTGGCCGGCGACTTCGACATGGCGATGCTGGCCGGCTGCCTGGTGGGCGCATGCATCGGCTTCCTCTGGTTCAACGCCTTCCCCGCGACGATCTTCATGGGCGATACGGGTTCGCTGGGACTCGGCGGAGCGATCGCCGGTCTGGCGGTGATGACCAAGACCGAGGTTCTGCTGATCCTGATCGGCGGGATTTTCGTGATCGAGGCGTTGTCGGTCGTGATCCAGGTGGCCTACTTCCAGATGACGCGCAAGCGCGTCTTCTTGATGGCGCCCATCCACCACCACTTCGAGCTGAAGGCCTGGTCTGAGACCAAGATCATTCTGCGTTTCTGGATCGTCGCGTCGCTGCTCGCCGCGATCGGTTTCACGATCTATCGTCAAAGCCGAGGCGTCTAGGGGCTTTAAGTTGTGGCGGGCGCGCTGTCGATACCGACCTGGTGTCGACGATTTCGGCTGCTCCCCCACAGTCAAGCCCCGAGCGTGAGGCGGCGGGGCCGGACGCGCACGCCGTCGCGAAGGGCAGCCCGATGGCCCGCGCGGCCCGGGCGTTCGGCGACGCATACCCGCCGATCGACCGCCACTGGCTGGTCCGCGGCGCAGGCCTGGCCTACCTGGCGGCGACGCTCATCTACATCCCGTGGCTGTACGCCTCGCTCAACCGCGAGCTGCCGTGGCTGTCCTGGCCCTTCTTCCTGGCCAACACGCTGACGCTCGCCACGACCTTCCTGAGCGTCTACAACCACTGGTGGCGGGCCGTTCCCGTGCCGCATCCGCTGCCCTACGGCGTGGAGCCCACCGTGGGCATCCTGATCCCCTGCTGTGGCGAGCCGCTTCCGATGATCCTGCGCACGATCCAATCGGTGCTCGAGCAGGACTGGCCTCGCGAGCGCATGGTGATCGTCGTAAGCGACGACGCCCACGATCCCGCGCTCGAGCAGGCATTGAAGGGCTGGCCCGTTCTCTACCATCTGCCGCCGCCGCGCTATGCGCCCGGTCGCAACGGCGCCCCCAAGTCCGGCAACCTCAACTCGGCCTTCGTGATGCTCGGCCTCGCGCATCCCGAGGTGCGCTACGTCGAGACGCGCGACTGCGACGACGAGCTCGGCTCGACGGCATTCCTGCGCCAGGTGGTCGGGCAGCTCGAGCACAACGAGCGCCTGGCCTACGTGCAGACGATCAAGGAAGCCCAGGTCAGCGCGGGAGATCCCTTCAACAACCGCGAGGCGATGTTCTACCGCGGACAGATGCTCTCGCGCAACGCCGCCAATGCCACCTTCCCATGCGGGTCGGGCCTGGTTTGGCGCCGCGCCGCGCTCGAACACATCGGTTTGTTTCCCACCTGGAACCTCGTCGAGGACCTGCAATCCGGGGTGGAGGCCCTGCGTCGCGGCTGGCAGGGCTGCTATCTGCCGATCGTCGGCGCGGTCGGCCAGCATTCGCCCGAGGACGTGCCCAACGTCTACAAGCAGCGCGGGACGTGGGCGATCGACACGGTGCGCCTGATGCTATGGGGCGATCTGCGTGGCCTGAGCCTGCGCCAGCGGGCGCAGTTCTATGAGCTGCTGTTCTACTACGTGCACGCATTCACAGCACTCGTGTACGTCCCGTGCATCATGACCGCGCTGCTCGGCTACGTGCCGTTCAAGACCGACGTGCACAGCTTCGTCATCCACATCCTGCCGCTGGTGTTGGCCACGGAGGCGTGGCTGTTGGCGATCAACCGCCCCTACAACGATCGCCGCCGCCGCCAGCGCCACCCGATTCGGGAGCTGTGGCGGGTGCGCATCGTCTGGAGCGGCCTCGCGCCCGTGTTCATGAAGGCCACGATCCAGGCGATCCTTGGCGGCCCCTCGCGCAAGCCGATCTACAAGGTCACCCGCAAGCACAACGACACACGCTGGCATTGGGCCCAGATCGTGCCGCACGCGACCGTGCTGGCGCTGGTGCTGGCCACCCTGGCCTTCGCCCTGCGCCACGGCACGCTGCCGAGCGCGATCGTGCTCGTGCCGTTCCTCTACTGGGGCGGCATGTATGTGGTGCTGCTGGCCGGCTTCGTGGCCCGCAGCTGGCATGGGGTGCGCGACGGACGCAGGAGCGTGCGCCCGACGGTGGAGCGACGTGTGCCCGAGCCGGTCAAGGTCGCCGCGGCCACGTCCGCCACGCCTGACGCGGACGGTCGCGCGGGCACGCGCGAGGCGCTGCACGAGCGCCTCGACGAGGTGCTGCGCTGGCGCGAAGCGCACGATCCGCCCGCGCGCCTGCGGGTGTGTCGTCCGGGCATGCTCGTGCGCTCGCGGGCAGGGACGCCGCGACGCGGCTTGGCATGGAGGCTTCCGCGGGCGGGCGTCGAAGTGAGCGCAGATGCCAGCAGCGCCACCACGGCGAGCGCGACCCGCCGCGGCCCGTCGACCGCGTAACGCGCGCGGGAGCGAGGCGGGCGCGATCGCTGCCGGCCAGCCGCTGGAGCAGCGCATCCTGCTGACCGCCACTCTCTGCCTGCTCGCCTTCGGGGCGGTGATGGTCTATAGCGCGTCCTCGGCCACCACGCTGCTGCAGGGGCAGGGCAACGGCAGCGCCCAGCTGATCAAGTTCGTGCTCTACGGCGCTGTCGGGCTGTTCATCATGCGCATGCTCGCGCGCGACGGAATCGCCAAAGCGCAGAGCATCACCGCGCCGCTGCTGGTCGTCTCGATCGTGCTCGTGCTCGCCACGCGCATTCCCCATGTGGGCGTGAGCGTCAACGGCGCGCGGCGCTGGATCGGCCCCGGCCAGCTGCAGTTCCAGCCGTCGGAGCTGTTGAAGCTGGCGCTGGTGCTCTACTCGGCCGCGCTGCTGGCCAGGCGCCCCCAGCGCGTGCACGACCTGCGCGAGCTGGCCAACCCGCTGGGGCTGGTCATCGGCGGCTCGTGCCTGCTCGTGTTCATCCAGCCCGACTTGGGCACCGCGATGGTGATCGCGTTCACCGCCACCGCGATGCTGCTGGCCGCTGGCATGCCGCTGCGAAAATTGGCCGCGCTCGCCGGCGCGCTGATGACGCTGGTTTTGCTCTATGCGCTCGTGCAACCCTACGCGCGGGCGCGGCTGACCTCGTTCTTGGATCCCTGGGCGCACGCCTCCTCCAGCGGCTTTCAGGCGGTGCAGGGCCAGATCGCGATCGGCTCAGGCGGGCTGTTCGGCGTCGGTCCCGGGCAGTCGGTGCAGAAGATCTTCTACCTGCCCGAGGCGCCCACCGACTTCATCCTCGCGGTGATCGCCGAAGAGCTCGGCGCCGTGGGCGTGTGCGCGCTGCTGTTCCTGTACGGGCTGATCGCCTACGCGGGGCTGCGCGCCGCCAAGGCCGCCCGCAGCCTATACAGCGCCCTGATCGCGGTCGGCGTTACCTCGCTGATCCTCTCCCAGGCGGTCCTCAACGCATTCGCCGTGCTCGGGTTGGCGCCGCTGACCGGCGTGCCGCTGCCGTTCGTGTCCTACGGCTCCAGCAGTCTGATCGTGATGCTCGCCGGCATGGGCCTGTTGATGAACGTCGCCGCCGGCGCCACCGGGCACGTGCGCGCGGTCGCGCCACCGCGCCGGGCACGCGCCAGCGCGTCGGGCAAGCGTCCCGGCGACGTGCGACCGCGCGAGTCGGCACGATGGGGCGGTGAACGCTACGCGCAAGAGGATCGTGATCGCAGCCGGGGGAACGGCCGGGCACGTCGTTCCGGCGCTGGCGGTCGCGGACGCGCTGCGGGCTGAGGGCGCCGACGTCGCGTTCATCGGCGGTGAGCGCGCCGAGGCCGAGCTGGTGCCCGCGGCCGGCTTCCAGCTGCACACGATCTCGGTCGAGGGCCTTAGTCGTAGCAACCCGCTGCACGCGCTGCGTGCGCTCGCGCGCGCAGCCGGCGCCGCGCCGCGTGCGCGCTCGCTGCTGAAGGGGCTCGCTGCCGATGCTGTCCTGGGCGCAGGCGGCTACATCGCAGGGCCGGTCGGCGTGGCGGCGCTGTCGTTGCGCATCCCGCTGGTCCTGACCGAGGCCGACAGCCATCTCGGGCTGACAAACCGGGCGCTCGCGCCGTTTGCGCTGCGGGTCTGCCTGGCTTTCCCGATCGCCGGTCGCGAGGGTCCGCGCTATCGCGTGACCGGCAGGCCCGTGGCGTCCGTCGCGCAGGACCGTCTGTCTGCGCGGCGCAAGCTGGGAGTCGCGCCCGAGGAGACATGCGTGCTCGTGTTCGGCGGCTCGCTGGGCGCCCGCTCGATCAACATGGCCGCCGTCGAAGCATTCGTGCAGGGCGCGCCGACGCGAGCGCCCTTTCACGTGCTGCACGTCAGTGGCCGGCGCGATCACCCCGAGGTGGTCAGCCGCGCTCGCAACGGTGCGGACACGCTGCCCGGCGGGTATGACCTGCGCGAGTACCTGGACCTCGAAGACTTCCACGAGGCGCTGTCCGCCGCCGACCTGGTAGTGGCACGCGCCGGCGGGTCGGTGTTCGAGATCGCCGCGCACGGCCTGCCGGCGATCCTGGTGCCCTACCCGCATGCCGCAGGCGATCACCAGAGCGCCAACGCCCGGTGGATGGCTCAGGCGGGCGCCGCGGTGGTGATCCCCGACGCGCAGCTGAGCGGCGAACGTCTGGGCGGCGAGGTGGCGGCGCTGCTCGCCGACCGCCCCCGCCTGGCCGCGATGGCTGCTGCTGCCCGCACGCTGGCCCGTCCTGACGCGGCCCGGGAGGTGGCTGACGAGCTGCTGGCGGTCGCGCGGCGATGAACGCTGGCGAGGGCAGGGCAGACGCGGCGCCGGCGCGACCCTGGAGCGGACGGCGCCTGCACTTCGTCGGCGTCGGCGGGGCGGGCATGAGCGCCTACGCGCGCGCCGCGCACGCGCTTGGCGCGCAGGTAAGCGGCTCCGACGCAGCCGCCTCGCCGTACTTGCAGCGCCTGGCCGCCGACGCCATCCTCGACGCGGCAATCGGCCACCGGGCGGAGAATCTGCCGGCGGGGGAGGAGGTCGAGGTCGTGTACTCATCGGCGGTCGCGCAGGACAACGTCGAGCTGCACGCGGCACGCGAGCGCACGCTCCCGGTGTATCCGCGCGCTCAGCTGCTGGGCGAGCTGAGCGCGCTGCGGCGCACGATCGCTGTGGCCGGCACGCACGGCAAGACGACCACCGCCTCGATGCTCGTGCACGCGCTTCGCAGCGCCGGCATGGACCCCGGCTGGCTGGTCGGGGCGCCGGTGGGGGAGGGCCTGGCCAACGCCCACTGGGGCGCGGGCGAGTGGCTGGTGATCGAGGCCGACGAGTCGGACCGCTCGATGCTCAGCCTGAGTGTGGAGGTGGCCGTGGTGACCAACGTCGAGCTCGACCATCACGCCACGTTCGCCTCGCTGGCGCAGGTGCGCGAGGCGTTTGCCGAGTTCCTGTCGGAGCCGCGCGCGGCGGTCGTGTGGGACCGGCCCGAGCTGCTTGAACTGCGCGACGGGCCGGTGGTCGCATACGACGTGGGCGAGGTGGCGCTGAGCGCGCAGGGCTCGCGCTTTGAGTGGGACGGTCATGAGGTGTCGCTGGCGGTGCCCGGCGTACACAACGCGCTCAACGCGGTGGGCGCCCTGGAGGCCGCCCGGCTGGCGGGGGCCGACAGCGCATCGGCGATCGCGGGCCTGGCCGGCTTCCACGGCGCCGGGCGGCGCTTTCAGGCGCTCGGGCGAAGCGCCTCTGGCGCGCTGCTGTATGACGACTACGCCCACCACCCGACCGAGGTCGCGGCCACGCTTGCAGCCGCGCGCACGCTCGCGCCGCGGCGGCTGGTGGCCGTCTTTCAGCCGCACCTGTACTCGCGCACGGCGCTGCTCGCACGCGAGCTCGGCGCGGCACTTGCGCTGGCCGACACGGCGGTCGTGCTCGACGTCTATCCCGCGCGCGAGCGCGCCGAGGACCATCCGGGTGTGAGTGGGCTGCTGGTCGCCGAAGCGGCTGCCGACGCCGCCGGGGGAGCGCCCGTGTACTGGCTTTCTAGCTTCGCCGCCGCCGAGCCGGTGCTGCGCGAGATGCTGGGCGAGGGCGACGTATGCGTGCTGATGGGCGCCGGGGACATAGATGAGCTTGGGCGCAGGCTTATGCGCTTCGAGCCGGACAAGGTGACGTTTTGAGCGCGCCCGCAGCCGTCAAGCGCGACTATCCGCTCGCGCGTTTGACGACCGTGCGAACGGGCGGCTCGGGTGAGTTCTTCGCTCGCGCTCACAGCGAGGCCCAACTCGTCGAGCTGCTCGCCTGGGCGGCAGGCGTGGGCCTAATGG
>Ga0102924_1005218_pt1 | contig 12697 bp, 15 predicted proteins | sample PaiPotPPM11metaG_FD_80116 | JGI IMG/M metagenome (GOLD analysis project Ga0102924, IMG submission 80116) | Iron sulfur acid spring bacterial and archeal communities from Banff, Canada, to study Microbial Dark Matter (Phase II) - Paint Pots PPM... ... | reverse complement strand
GCACTGGTGGTGAGCGACGCGATGACCTATACCATGGCTCAGAGTGGGACCAACCCGGCGCAGCTCGCGGCTTTCTGGGATCAGGTGAACGCGAACATTGTCGTGAGTCTGCTCTCAACGCTCTTCGTCGTTGGGCATGAGCTTGGAACCCTGCTGCTCGGAATCGGACTCGCACGTGCGCGGGTGGTGCCTCTCTGGGCCGCTGCCGCAGTAGTACTCGGCATTCTCCTGCATCCGGTGGGATTTGCCCTGAGCATCCGGCCCCTGGATATTCTCGGCTTTGCTTTGCTGGTCACTGGCTGTGTGGTTGCGGCACATGCTGTACTCATTACACCAAACGATGCCTGGGATCTGCCCCCATGCTCTGTGCGCGGTGCTGCGCGTATAGAAGTTTCGGCTCGTTAGCGTGCCGGGGAGAAGCGCAGGGCTTTCCAATGCTCGCTGGATGTCTTTCCACAGGGGAGTGAGCATCCTTTGACGAGCATTGGAAAGCCTTGAGGAGAAGCGTTTTGAGGATTGCTTTTGAAGCGGGGACGGAGTATGCTTACACAGCGAAGTTTAACTGTAAAAAGCAGCAAGAGAACCACACTCTTCTCTTTTGAAAAAACAAGGGAGACAAGAAAGAGATGCCTTCATAGTAGCAGCGCCTGTTATCGGCGCAGCCATTGAAAGGAGATAGATCATGACCGTTGCTCTCAAGGCACCTGTACAGATGGTATCAACGAAACGCCCTCGTTCGCTCGCGGCATGGCTCATGACGTTCGTTTTTATCCTCTATGCCCTCCTTATCCTGGCTGGTCATATCGCGGGCTTTCCGCTGGCCTATGCGTACTGCAAGAGTGGCTGCGGGCTTCCCCTGGATAATGTGCGTGCGTTGCAGCATGTAGGGACATCCGTCGCGTTTTATGCCAACCTTTATATGACGCTTCAGGTCCTCTATGTGCTGATCTGCGTGGGTGTGGCGGGATTCATCGTCTTCAAGAAACCGGGACAATGGGTCCCCTTGGGGTTAGGCTTTTTTTTGCTCGGACTTGCCGCCTTTGAAGGAGCGGATTTTCCCGCACTTACCGCTCACTATCCCTTCCTCACTATCCCTTCATTTATCCTCATCACCAGTGCCATGAGCGTATTTGGCACCTACGCGCTCGTCACCTTTCCCAATGGCACATTTGCCCCGCGCTGGACGCTCTGGTACTTTCTCTTCAGCGCCCTTGCGAGTTTCCTCCCACCGGCCAGTACTGGCATTCTAAGCATTGTCGAGATAATTGTATGGTTTACGGGCTTCCCTATAGGGCTTGGTATCTTGATCTATCGCTATCGCCGTGTTTTGAATGCCAGAGAGCGGCTCGCTACGAAATGGCTCATCTACAGTCTGAGCGTCTTCATTCCCACGCTGGTGTTGGTGGTCGGCGTCTTACCGTCCGTGGCACCGCCCGATTCGCTCGCCTTCGTTCTGGTGAATACATTCGGCTTCTTTGGGTGTGGCATCTATATTTTTGGCATTCTGATGGCAGTGCTATATGCCAACGCTTTCGATATCGATGTCCTCATCAAGCGCACCCTCGTCTACGGTCTGCTCACTGTGGGAGTTGTCGGCGTCTATGTGCTGGTCGTGGTTGCGCTGGGAACGCTGTTTCAGGCACAGGGTAGCATCGTACTGTCCTTGCTGGCAACCGGCTTGATCGCGGTCCTCTTTCAACCGCTCCGCCTCCTTCTCCAGCGGGGGGTGAACCGCCTGCTGTATGGGGAGCGCGATGATCCGTATGCTGTCCTCGCACGCCTGGGCAGCCGATTGGAAGCGACGCTCCTTCCAGAGAAGGTGCTATCCACCATTGTAGAGACTGTGGCACAGGCCCTCAAACTGCCCTATGTAGCGATTGCGTTAGTAGCAGAGCAGCAACAGTTCGTCGGGAGAGAAACCAGGACGGTAGCGGAGATAGTCGCACGAGGAAAACAGGAGGAGAAGATCGTCGCCTCCTCTGGCGCAGCGATAGCTGATCCAGTGCGAGTGCCACTGGTGTATCAGGCGGAGACCGTCGGCTACCTGCTCCTCGCAGCTCGTACAGGCGACACGTTCGGCAAGGCTGACTCTCGCCTGCTGGCGGACCTGGCCCGGCAGGCAGGCGTGGCTGTATACGCGGTGCGACTGACTGCCCACCTCCAACACCTGACAGAGAGCTTGCAGCAGGCGAGGGAACACCTGGTTACCACACGTGAGGAAGAGCGCCGTCGCTTACGGCGGGATTTGCACGATGGCCTGGGTCCGGCTCTGGCCAGCCTCACCTTCAAAGTTGATGCCGCCCGCAACCTGCTTACGCAGGATGCCGAACGGACAGGCAAGCTGTTGGAAGCGGTGAGGGAGCAAGCCCAGGAGGCGATTGCGGATATTCGTCGCCTGGTGTATAACCTGCGTCCCCCGGCCCTGGATGAACTGGGCTTACTCTCGGCACTGCGTGAGCAAGCCGCGAAGTACCAGCATCAGGGACTTGAGATCGTCTTTGACACACCGTCATCCCTTCCGCAATTACCAGCCGCCGTGGAGGTGGCTTCCTATCGCATCGCGCAGGAAGCTCTGACCAATGTCGCACGCCACGCCCAGGCACGGCGCTGCCTGCTACATCTTGCCATCGATTCCGAGATCTTGTATCTGGATATCAGCGATGATGGGCAAGGCATTCCCGTCGGACATCGCATCGGAGTCGGACTGCACGCCATGTACGAACGAGCAAAAGAGTTGGGAGGAAGTTGCACCCTCACATCGGACTCCTCCGGGGGGACGACCATCCAGGTCAGGTTGCCATTGGCAGGAGCCTGGCATGCGTTGTCCCTGTCTGCTCAGCAGACAACATACCAGCAGCAGGAAAGTACCGGCGCGCCTGATGTGAGCCTGGCGCATCAGAAGGAATAAGGAGGAGCTGAGGAGCTATGGACCCGATTCGCATTTTGATTGCCGACGATCATCCCCTCTTCCGCGATGGCTTGCGTGCCCTACTGGATTCAGTCCCAGATATGCAGGTGATCGGCGAGGCAACAACGGGTGAGGAGGTGCTGGCTCAAGCACAAGCCTTGCAGCCGGAGGTCATCCTGATGGATATTAAGATGCCAGGAATAAATGGCATTGAGGCCACGCGCCGCATTCTACAAACCAGCCCGCATGTCCGCATTTTGATCCTCACCATGTTTGAGGATGACGAGTCCGTCTTCGCCTCTGTCCGTGCTGGAGCGCGTGGGTACCTGCTCAAGGGAGCGGTACAAGAGGAGACTCTCCGTGCCATTCGCGCCGTGGCAAGCGGTGAGGCCATCTTTGGCCCGGCCATCGCTGAACGCCTGATGCACTACTTCGGCAGCACGCGACCAACAGGCAAGGGCGGACCTGCTCAGTTCTTCCCGGAGCTGACGGATCGTGAATACGAGATACTCACCCTGATCGCGCAACGCAAGTCGAATGCCGATATCGCTGCGCACCTTGTCTTGAGCCCAAAGACCGTGCGTAACCATGTCTCCAACATCCTCTCGAAACTCCAGGTTGCCGACCGCACAGAGGCGATGCACGCCGCATGGACGGCGGGATTGGGGCAGGAATAAGAATGAGCAGGACAATATGTCCTGTTCCCGCAGCGAGACCGGGACATTTCATCTCATCCACATTAGGACACCGGTCACATCACAAATCAGTCCTTTCTCAGGTATGCTTGAAGCAAGGCAGGATTCTCTGAGCTTGACTTTGTACAATTTGAGGAAGGATTGGGGCATAGAGCTATCTGCGAGGTAAGATAGAAGCTGATCAAAGCACTGTCTTACTCAGGAGAAAGCCGATGCCCCTTCCCGATCCCATTATAGAGGTTCTGGCGACTTTTCGCCCCTTGTTTACCGCTCCCACCTGGAGGAAACTGATGACGTTGTTAACCGGAACTCTGCTGGCCCAGGGACGCCGAACCGTCGCTGCGGCCCTGCGTTCCACTGGCAATGAGATGGCGGGCAACTGGAGTAGCTTCCATCAGGTGCTCAACCGAGCCCGCTGGTCTCCTCTGGCGGTGAGTCGCCAATTGCTCTTGCTGATCGTCGCGACGTTTGTGCCAGCAGGAGCCAGCGTGGACTTGGTCATTGACGAAACGCTGGAGCGGCGGTGGGGAGGCAAGATCAGCAAACGGGGGCATTACCGCGATAGCGCTCTCTCGAGCCGCGAGCGGTCCGTCAGCAGCCCGGGGTTGCGCTGGATCGTGATGGCGGTGGTCGTGACCCTCCCCTGGACGAAGCAGCGATGGGCGTTGCCGTTCTTGTGTGTGCTGGCGACGACCCCCGAAGTGAGTGAGCGGCTGGGCAAGCGACACAAGACGGTGGCGATGTGGGCCTATCAGATGGTCAGCCTGGTCCGTCGTTGGCTTCCTGATCGCTCCATCAAGCTGATGGGCGATACCGCCTACAGCGTGTTGGAACTCGGGCTGCATGCCCAGGCCCAGCAGGTGACACTGATCACAACTGGCCGGTTGGATGCGGTGCTCCATGAGCCTTACACGACTTTGTTGGCGAATGCGAGAAAAAGTGAAGTGGTACAATGCAGGAAAAAGTCAGTCAGGAGAACCTAAGCAAGGAGGGAAGCCCAATGTCCATGTACGCCAGAGAACTGGGAAGCATTCCAGAAGAACCAGCCCGTGTCGCCCGCGCCGCCTGTCCGAAAGGGACGCTGGCGATGCGCTTGCGTGATGAATTGGGCGAATTGTATCAGGATGAGCATTTTGCCACGCTCTACCCGGTTGAGGGTCAGCCCGCGTATGAACCGTGGAAATTGGCTCTCATCACCGTGTTGCAATATGCCGAAGGTCTGACCGATCGACAAGCCGCTAATGCCGTACGCGAGCGCATTGATTGGAAGTATGCATTAGGCCTGGAACTGACTGATGCTGGTTTTGATTTCTCGGTCTTATCCGAATTTCGTCTGCGTTTGGTAGAGAGCCAGCAGGAAACGCTCTTGCTGGATCGACTCCTGGAGGTCTGCAAAGCGCGCGGCTGGCTCAAAGCCGGTGGCAAGCAACGCACCGATTCGACGCACGTGTTGGCCCGTGTCCGTTCGCTCTCCAACCTGGAATGCGTCGGAGAAACGCTGCGTGCGGTCCTCGATGATCTCGCCGCCCTCGCGCCTGAGTGGCTGGTCCAACACATCACCGCTGACTGGTTTGAGCGCTACAGTCACCGGGTGGAGAACTATCGCTTGCCCAAAGCAGAAAGCCAGCGGACAGCCCTGGCCCAGCAGATTGGTGCGGATGGATTGTCCCTGTTGCAAGCGCTAGAAAAGCCCGAGGCCCCTGACCTGCTCAAGGACGAGGCCAGTGTTCGCCTTCTGCGCCAGGTCTGGCAGCAGTATTATGATCTCTCCAGTGGGAAGGCACAGTGGCACGCTGGTCCGCAAGAGAATGCAGATGAAGGGATCATTCGTTCCCCGTATGATCCGGAAGCTCGAACCGGCAAAAAGCGGGAGACCGTCTGGTTGGTGTACAAAGTGCATCTGACCGAAACGTGTGACGTGGAGACGACCGAGGACACGCAGGCCAAAAGCTTGCCTCAACTGATTACTGATGTACAGACGACCGTGGCCAATGTGCAAGACGTGGAAATGACGCAGGTCATTCAAGAAGACCTCGCACGCCATGACCTTGTGCCAGATGAACAGATCGTCGATACTGGCTACGTCGATGCTGAGTTGCTGGTGAGTAGCCAACAAACCTATGGGATCAGATTAGTCGGTCCGGTTCTCTCGGACAACAGTTGGCAGGCCAAAGCAGACCAGGGCTTTGACATGGCGCAGTTCCAGCTCGATTGGCAAGCCCAACAAGCCACCTGCCCACAAGGCCAAAGCAGCGCTCGTTGGAGTCTGGCTGGGGAGCGCATAGAAGTCGTCTTTGCCAGAGAGGTCTGTGCGGCTTGTCCGTTGCGCAAGGATTGCACGAAGTCTTCGACGACAGGTCGGGTGCTCCATGTGCGCCCACAGGCGGCTCATGAAGCCTTGCAGGCGCGGCGACACGAACAAGAAACGCCAGCATTTCGGCAAGCGTATCAGACACGAGCAGGCATCGAGGCGACACTTTCACAAGCGGTACGAGGGATGGGGATACGACGTGCACGCTATGACGGCTTGCACAAAACGCAGGTGCAGCATGTGGTGACCGCCGTCGCCATCAATCTGGTGCGCATTGATGCCATTTTGACCAACACGCCTCGTGGCACGACCCGTCAATCTAACTTCATGCGCCTGGCGTTGCATCCTGCTTGGCAAGGTCAGAAGGCTGCATGATCTCTTTCGATTCTTGGTGTCATTCGCCAACAAAGTCTTACAAGTAGAGGTTTTTGGAGAAGAGGCAAAAGATGACCAAAATGGAATGCATAAGCGGCTTGAAAAGCAATTCAAGCACATTTCAAGCATGTATCGCTCATTAAAAGATGCATTTCAGTACTTTTTTCGCGTTCATCCTGCGGCTTTCTAAAAAACCTATACCTGTAAGGGTCCCTGGTCCCTCTGGAAGGGGTTGAACATGCAGAAGCAAGGCGTTGTCAGGATCGTGGGCGATCACTTGGTAGGTGCGTTGTTGCCAGAAAATGTAGTGACCTGGTTGCAAGGTGTTTGGCGCAGGGACGTGACGTGCGCGTTTCATATGTGGCTCTCCTTCTTGTTCAACCAGACCTGAACAGATGGCGCGAGAGCCGCGTTGACGAAGAGCAGACGAGAGGCGAGGTCAGTGTCAAGCACCTGATGCCAGAGCAGATGACAAATCGCGGAGATGACCGTCGGTTGAGGGAGGGAAAGCGCCTGGGTAATCTCCGCAATCAGCAGGCATATCCCTCTCGACTCACTAGTGCCCAGACGAACTCGTAGCGCAGCAGTGACGGCTGGATTGGCGTAGATAGTGGGCCGATACCGGTACAAGGCGAGCAAATTGGCTTCTTCCGTCGCTTGCGGAAGTGTTGCTTCCGTATGAACAACATAGCTCCAGCCCTCCATTTGGCAAATCTCGCGTGCCGCTTCCTCTCGCTCCTTTATACTCATCTTCTCTTGCCGAGAGGTGAGCGTCACCTCATGAATTTCTATCTCGCCAGTGGTTTTCCAGACCATGAAATCTGGTACATAGGTATGCGTTTTTTTCTGAGTATCAGTGAACGTAACCTGTATCGGTTGGCTTCTGTACTCTTGTACGGTTGAGTCGCGCTCGAACAGCAAGGTGAGCTTGCGTTCCTGAAAAGATTCGCATTGGACTGTTTCATCAGCTTTGCTGGTGATCGCGTAGCGCAGATTGTTGCCTATGGGTGCAACACGCCTGATGTTGCCTGCTGGTGGCTTGCGTTTGAGGGCCATGCTATCTCTTCCTCTCTACTTGACGCTTCTACCTACTCTCATATTCATAGACGATAGGGAAGAGACTTTTTCGCGCTTACGTTGAAGATTTTTTGCTACCTGGGTGTACTTTTTTCGCGCTTGTGTTGAAATCTTTGCTCATTTCGCGCTTCCTTTGAAACCTACAATGGGAGTCTATCAGAAAATCACACAGCTGTCCAAGCAAGCAGGCTCACTTATTTTAGGGATGAGCCAGTTTTATTTTACAAAAAACATGGAAGGTTGATTGTTTGTTTGGATGCTATGTGGCGGAGCTGTTGGATCGCATCAGAAGATGGGGTAACATGCCGATACTTTTTGATGACACTTTAATATGCACCACACCTACCAGTATTCACAAGAAGACCGCACGTACCACAACCAAACAGATCTCGGTAGCATCACACCACCGAGTTCCCTGACAAACCAGGTGAAGAAAGTGCGGCCTAGCAGGCTTACAACTTCGTGCAGCTATTCGCGCAAGACTGGAGTACACTGGCTCGAGGGGGGCAGGCGCACACCTCCTTGTGAAGAAGAGCGTACCATGATCGTTGAACATGCTGCATCAAGGGACCTTGCCGCTATCCTGGCATTCCTGCGTACCTACCAGCTCCCTCAAGCAGGCGTTGAGGAGGTCCTCTCAACAGCTGTGGTCGCACGCGAAGAGGAGCGAGTGGTAGGCTGTGCCGCCCTAGACGTATAAGGTGTCAGACAGGGAGGAGTTCTTGTGTCTGACAACAGAACGGTTTCTTCGATCTTGTCAGACATCAGGAGTGCAGAAGGACACCGGACGGACTATGTGCAAGACCCCGCACTCAAGATCTGAGTCGATCTCGATCGTCGTGGACGTGTGTGAGCGACATCTTTCTGGCTGAGCAGAATCTCTATAGCTGGCCATCCTCTTGGTCCAGGTTAGGTAGCGGCTAGGGCATTCTTTCCCGCCTTTCCTCTCTTGACTAGCTCCTGCAATGCTTGTACACTCTGTTTAAGAGGAGCAAGTGATGAAAACACAATCCGTCGATACACATCCCGAGGCTGAGCGGGTCATGATCGAGTTGATACGCAGGGCCCCTATGAGCAGGCGTTTTCGGCTCGTGCAGTCACTCACCCAGAGTGCCTTGTGGTCGAACACCCACGCCTGGCGAGAGAGCCACTGCGAGGCCAGCGAGCAAGAGGCAGCTGTTCACGTCGTCTCGTGCAGCTACGGAGCCGTCTTGGCCCGGCGGGTGCAGGAGGCGCTGGTGAGGCGCGAGTGCTGGTAGGTGCGGCCCATCGACCTCATAGCGGCCATGCTTCCTGCGTTGCTGGCCTTCGACCAACTGCACGTGTCATCGTATCTCGTCGGCTCGATTGCCAGTTCACTGCATGGGATGCAGCAGCTGGCGCGAGACATCGACCTGGTCGTTGACCTGCCTGAACGCGCCATTGCTCCGCTGCTGGCCTTGCTCAAGCCGTACTATTCGCTGGATGAAGACGCGATCTGGGAGGCAGTGCGGACCCGCAAGTCGTGCTCGTTGATCTATCTGGACTCGCTGATGAAGGTAGATGTGATCCTCACGAGGCGAGAGGCGTTCGATACCTCCATGCACCGGCTCGTCGGCCGGCACACCCTTGATGAGAACGCTCCTCCCGTCTGTCTGGCCTCGGCCAGTGAAATGATCCTGTTCAAGTTGCGACGCTACCAGCGCGATGAGTACTCGCGCAGCGATGGGATGCGAAACGATGCCGAGTGGAACGACATTGTGGGCATGCTCAAAGTGCAGGGACCAGACCTCGATTTGCCTCTGCTCGAAGAATGGGCAGGGCCCCTCGACATGACGGAGACGTGGCAACGAGCGCTTGTCGATGCCGGGCTATGTGGTGCCTGAGCGCGACGAACTAACCGCTGGCGAGAGCTTGAAAAGGCGCGTCAGCAGCATGGTTCTTCGATTGCTGATAGCAAGAGTGACGAGCAAAAGAGGAGAGAAAGGAAGAAGCTGTTGATGTCGGTGTATCACGATGTCATTGAGGCGCTGACTCCACTCATCGAAGCGATCGAGCAGCTTGGCATCGCGTACTACATCGGTGGCTCGGTTTCCAGCTCGCTCCACGGTCTGGCCCGCCGCACGTAGGATGTGGATGTGATCGCCGATATTGGGACTCACCAGGTACGCTCCCTCGTGCAGGCCTGGAAAGACGCGGTTCGACACAGCCTTCCCTACAACGTGATCCACCTGAACACTATGATGAAGGTAGATCTGATCCCGCTCAAACGGCGCGCCATCACGAGAGAAGAAGCGCATCGTGCCCAAGTGCATGTCTTGGAAGCGGGGACACGCCCGGTGAGGGTCGCCTCGGCAGAGGACGCCATCCTCACGAAACTGGAGTGGTTTGAGATGGGAGGGTACTCTTCTGTACGCCAGTGGAACGATATCCTTTGGATCATGAAGCGGCAAGGGTCAGCGCTTGATTTTAGCTACCTCGGACAATGGGCTGATGCCCTGAGAGTGCGAGATCTGCTCGAACGTGCGCTTGTTGAGGCCGGTCTCAAACAACCGTGACGCTGCCAGCCCTCCTCCATCGAAGGTGTCTCCCTCCGTACTCTTGCTCTGGTGAGCTTCACACTGCCATGATACAGATTTCCAGGACATATCTGAGAACATGGGAGAAGGATAGAGCTACGTTCTTGGGTGGTTGACCATCTGCCTCTCTTGCCTTTCGAAAAGGTGGAGTGTATACTTTTTCCCGTGCATAGATCCATGACCATCTGCCTTAAAATGCGGGCGACCATCTGCCTCAGATGTGCGTGGATCACAGTTGAAGTGTGTGAATGCTCTCCCAGAGCCATTTTATGGTAAGCGGGCGGCGATCCTGCGACCATCTGCCTTCCAAGCAGGCTGTCGCGGGTTCGAGCCCCGTCTCCCGCTCTCCTTTGTAAACCGTCGCTCTCGAAGTGCTTCACAAGCCGCTTGACAGGAAGCGAGCAGTGATGAAAGATCGAGACGGCGGTTTTCTTGTGCGTCAAAAGCCCACGGGTTGCGCAACGAGATTCGATAGTTGAACAGGAAGGGAAAAAACTGACAGAACATGTCTTTTAGAGAGTCTGTTTGCCAGGAGTAGCAACACGCTATTGACGCGAGAAAAAACGCATCCTCAGCCACACCTCGAAAAAACAAGCGCCTCATTGCTGGCTGTAACGCCTCCCTGTATACTACAGTGAAAAACCTGAGCGTCTCAGATAGGAACCATCGCAAGCGCTATGCCGTTTTCCAATCTAGAGCGCCGACAGGATCGCTTACACTAGCTGGCGGAGATGTACCGCACGTATGCCGCTGATCTCCAACGCTTTATCTCCAACAAGGTCGGTGATCCCACTTTGGCCGAGGACCTGACCAGCACGGTCTTTCTCAAGGCGCTGCGCTGGCTCAGGGAGGATCAGAGCGCAGATAGCGCGCGGGGCTGGCTCTACGCGACGGCTCGTACCACCATCATCGATTACTGGCAGACGCAGCGTCTGTACGAGATACGTTCGCTGAGCGGCCTGGAGGAGCAGTTGCTCAAGAGCGATGACACTGCATTTGCGAAGGAGCAGGTCGAGATGCGCGTGCAACACCTTCTGAGCCTCTTGCCAGAACGCGATCGCACCATTTTGACCCTGCGCTACCTCCAGGGGTATAGTGCTGCCGAGATTGCTGCGGCCCTGGGAACAAGCGCGGGCCATATTCGCGTACTGCAATTGCGTACTCTGAGGCGAGCGGCATAGCAGAGGCCATGGGAGGGCTACGTCACCTGACTGGCTACCCTGGATCGCCCTCCAACGCGGATTGGAGTCAGCCTGGGCGACTCGTTGGCAGGGATGTTTGGAGCCATCGGCGCGTTAATGGCTCTGCTGCACCGCGAGCATCAACGGGCGCATGGTCCTTCAAACGCTTCCCCATCCGGACAGGTGATCGATGTCGCGTTATATGAGGCCGTTTTCGCTGTCACCGAGTCGCTCCTCCCAGAGTACGACGGCTATGGCATCATCTGCCAGCGGACGGGAAACATCCTGCCAGGGCTGACTCCCTCGAACATTTACGCCTGTCAAGAAGGCAAATGGGTAGCCATTGGAGGAAACGCTGATAGCGTGTTCAAACGGCTGGCGCGTGCCATTGGCCGGGCAGACCTGGCAGAAGACCCCGCTTCGTGGACAATCCAGGCAGAACGCGCCACCAGGAGTTTCTGGATGGCGCTATCGCTGATTGGACATCATACCATACCCTCGACGAGGTGATGAAGACGCGGCTGAGTTTCGCGTACCTTGTCACCAGTGAGAAAGCGCACTATGTCGAATATTGTCTAGCAAACAGGCTCAGTTTCAGCAACGTCGCTTTCCAGGCGCACATGACCATTCTCAAAGGAAACGACGGGGGATTGGTCTTTCGTGCCGTTTCTGAGATGCAGCTCTACCGTTTCTTCGTCAATCAGAACGGAACCTATTCCCTGTCAGTTTCAGGCGGCGCAGCCAACTGCAAAGGACTGGCGAGCGGCTATAGTTCGGCCATCAACAAAGGTCTGGGTCAAATGAACCTGCTGACGGTGATTGCGCGCGGGCAAGTGATATTCCTCTACATTAATGGGCAGTACGTGACGCAGGTTCATGATGGAACGCCGGTCGCGGGCGCAATCGGCTTCCTCGCGCTCAATGAAACCTCTCCTACGGATGTCATCTACCGCAATGTGGAGGTGTGGCGCATGTGAGCGTGTGACAATGGGAAAAGAAAGGGGTGTAAACGAGTCGCTGGCGTCTCCCATGTGCTATACTTTCATCTGCTAGAGGCAGTCCGCTTTCACACTGAAAGCGCCATTTCCCTCTCAAACAGTGCGCCATCTTTTTGAAGAGGAGGCACGATGACAGCTCGTCTGCTGTTTCTTTGCGCTCGCGGCTCAAGCCGTTCTCTGCTTGCGGCGAGCCTGCTTGCCGCTCAGGCAGGCAATCGGTGGGATGCCTGGAGTACTCCTCCACGAGACGAGTGGGATCGTCTCCTTGCGGAGCAGGTTCTGCGCGAACAGGGCATCGATCCCATTGCGGCGGATCACTTCATGCAGCCGGTCTTTGGGATGCAGTGGGAGGAAGGGGTGGTTCTTTGTAGCGGCGCAACCGATCTCTGACCAATCATTCCCGGTGCCGGTCGGCATCAGCTCTGGTCAATCGAAGAGCCGCCCTCCGCTGCTATGACAGAAGCGGAGCAACAAGCCATCTATCGTCGTATTCGTGAGGCACTCGCACGAGCGATTCGGATGAACGTGCTGCTGCCCTCCCGGCTTGCCGTGCTTCCCCAGCGCAAGTAACGGAGTCAACCGTTTCATAGGAGG
>Ga0102924_1005216_pt1 | contig 12699 bp, 9 predicted proteins | sample PaiPotPPM11metaG_FD_80116 | JGI IMG/M metagenome (GOLD analysis project Ga0102924, IMG submission 80116) | Iron sulfur acid spring bacterial and archeal communities from Banff, Canada, to study Microbial Dark Matter (Phase II) - Paint Pots PPM... ... | reverse complement strand
CCGCCCGCCCTGCGGCCTGGCTGCCGCGGGTGGGCCAACCGCCCTCGCCGTTATCACCACGAGACGCGAGACAGAGCCAGCTTCCAGGCTAACGCTCCCCGCTGGACCGGGCGGCCGGGGCCGGCAGTGGCCGCCTAGGAAATGGCCGGGGGGAAGCCGCTGCGCTCGCGGACCGTGATCATGGTCTCGCGCGCGATCGCGTGGGCGCGGCGGGCGCCCTCGTTGAGTATGGCGTCGAGCGAGTCCGGTTCGGACAGGTACTTGGCGGTCCGCTCGCGGATCGGCGCGAGGGTGTCGACGACCAGGTTGCCCAGGTCTTTCTTGAAGCCGCCGTAGCCGGAATCGCCGTACCGGGCGGCGATGTCCTCGATCTTGTCGCCGGAAAGCGCCGCGTAGATGCGCAGCAGGTTGGTGACGCCCGGCTTGGTCTCTTCGTCCGCTCGGACGACGGCCTCGGCGTCGGTGACCGCGCGGTTGATCTTCTTGCGGATCGCGTCGGGCTCGTCGAGCAGGTCGATGATGCCCTGCGGCGAGGAGGACGACTTGGACATCTTGCTCACCGGGTCCTGCAGGTCGGTGATCTTGCTGACCGCGGGCAGGATGTAGGGGGCGGGCACCGTGAACGTCTCGCCGAAGCGGTGGTTGAACCGCTGCGCGAGGTTCCGCGACAGCTCCAAGTGCTGGCGCTGGTCCTCCCCCACCGGCACCTCGTCGGTCTGGTACAGCAGGATGTCCGCCGCCATCAGCATCGGGTAGGTGAACAGGCCGACGCTTGCCTGGTCCGCGCCGCCCTTCGCCGACTTGTCCTTGAACTGGGTCATCCGGCTCGCCTCGCCGAACCCCGTCACGCAGGAGAGCACCCAGGCGAGCTCGGCGTGCTCCTGCACCTGGCTCTGCACGAACAGGATGCAGCGCTCCGGGTCGAGTCCCGCCGCGATCAGCTGCGCCGCGGCCACCCTGGTGCGGCGGCGCAGCGTCTGCGGGTCGTAGGGGACGGTGATCGCGTGCAGGTCGACGACGCAGTAGATCGCGTCCCTGGTGTCCTGCAGGTCCACCCACTGCTTGACCGCACCAAGGTAGTTGCCGAGGTGGAAAGAGTCGGCGGTCGGCTGGATGCCGGAGAAAACGCGAGGAGTCCCCATGGCGATGAATTCTAGTGGGGGCGCGCGGCGGGCGGAGTGACGACGACCTCGACCCGCTGGAACTCCTTGAGCTCCGTGTAGCCCGCGGTCGCCATCGTGCGCTTGAGCGCACCCATCAGGTTCATCGAACCGTCGGGGACGGTCGACGGGCCGAACAGGACCTGCTCGAGCGTCCCGATCGCGTTGACCCTGACCCGCGTGCCCCGCGGCAGCTCGGGGTGGTTGGCCTCGCTGCCCCAGTGGTAGCCACGGCCCGGCGCCTCGGTCGTGCGGGCGAACGGCGACCCGACCATGACCGCGTCGGCACCGAGCGCCAGCGCCTTGGCGATGTCGCCGCTGCGGGTCATCGAGCCGTCGGCGATCACGTGGACGTACCGGCCGCCCGATTCGTCCAGGTAGTCCCGCCTGGCCGCCGCGACGTCCGCGATCGCGGTCGCCATCGGCACCGCGACGCCGAGCACGGCGGCGGTCGTGTGGCCGCTGCCGCCGCCGAAGCCGACGAGGACACCCGCGGCGCCGGTCCGCATCAGGTGCAGCGCGGCCGTGTAGGTGGCGCAGCCGCCGACGATCACGGGGATGTCGAGCTCGTAGATGAACTGCTTGAGGTTGAGCGGTTCGGCGCGGCCGGACACGTGTTCGGCGGAGACGGTCGTCCCCCTGATGACGAAGATGTCCGCGCCCGCGTCGAGCACCGCCTTGTAGTAGCGCGCGGTGCGCTGGGGCGACAGGGCGGCCGCCGTGACCACGCCCGCACGGGAGATCTCCTCAATGCGGCGGCCGATCAGCTCCTCCTTGATCGGCTCGGCGTAGATTTCCTGGAGCCGCTTGGTGGCCGCCTCTTCGCTCAGCTCGGTCACCTCGGCCAGGATCGGCTCCGGGTCATCGAACCTGGTCCACAGCCCCTCAAGGTCGAGGACGCCGAGCCCGCCGAGCTTGCCGATCGCGATCGCCGTCGCGGGCGAGACCACGCTGTCCATGGGGCAGGCGACCAGCGGGATCTGGAACCGGTAGGCGTCGATCTGCCAGGCGATCGATACCTCTTCCGGGTCACGGGTCCGCCTGGCGGGGACGATGCCGATCTCGTCGAGTGAGTAGGCCCTGCGGCCGGTCTTGCCGCGCCCGATCTCGATGTCAGTCACTGTTGAGTCTTACTTCCTGCCGCTGTAGTTCGGTGCCTCGACGACCATCTGCACGTCGTGCGGGTGGCTCTCCTTCAGGCCGGCCGCCGTGATCTGGATGAACCGCGCCCCCTGCAGGTCACCGATCGTACGGGCGCCGCAGTACCCCATGGCCGCGCGCAGGCCGCCGACGAGCTGGTCGGCGACCGCGGAGAGGTGGCCACGGTAGGGTACCTGGCCCTCGATGCCCTCGGGGACCAGCTTGTCCTCGCGCAGCACGTCGTCCTGGAAGTAGCGGTCCTTGGAGTAGGACTTGCCGCGCTCCCGGTTGCGCATCGCGCCAAGCGAGCCCATCCCCCGGTACATCTTGTACTGCTTGCCGTTGATGAAGACCATCTCGCCCGGGCTTTCCTCGCAGCCGGCCAGCAGCGAGCCGAGCATCACGCTGTCCGCGCCGGCCGCGATGGCCTTAGCGATGTCGCCCGAGTACTGGAGGCCGCCGTCGCCGATCACCGGGATGCCCGCCGGCCGGGCGGCGAGCGAAGCCTCGTAGATCGCCGTCACCTGCGGAACGCCGACGCCGGCGACGATCCGCGTGGTGCAGATCGAGCCGGGTCCCACGCCCACCTTGACGCCGTCCACGCCCGCGTCGATGAGCGCCTGCGCGCCCTCCCGGGTGGCGACGTTCCCGCCGATCACCTCGATGTCGGTGTTGGCCTTCAGCTGCCTGATCATGTCGAGCACGGACTGCGCGTGGCCGTGCGCGGTGTCCACGATGAGGAAGTCGACACCCGCGTCGATGAGCGCCTGCGCGCGGCCTTTGGCGTCCTCGCCGACGCCGACCGCGGCACCGACGACGAGGCGGCCGCCCTCGTCCTTGGTGGCGTTCGGGAACTTCTCGCTCTTGGTGAAGTCCTTCACGGTGATGAGGCCGCGCAGCCGGCCAGCGTCGTCGATCAGCGGCAGCTTCTCGACCTTGTGCTCCTTGAGCAGCGATAGCGCCCGGTCTCCCTCGACACCGACCGGGGCGGTGACGAGGGGCATCTTCGTCATGACGTCGGAGACTTTGCGCGACAGGTCGCTTTCGAACCTTATATCGCGGTTCGTCACGATACCGAGGAGCTTGCCGTCGTCGCTCGTGACCGGGACGCCGGAGATCCGGTAATGCGCGCAGAGCCGCTCCACGTCCGCGAGCGTAGCGTCGGGTCCGCAGGTGACCGGGTCGGTGATCATACCCGCTTCCGACCGTTTCACCAGGTCAACCTGCTGCGCCTGCTCCTCGATGGACAGGTTCCGGTGCAGCACGCCCACACCGCCCTGGCGCGCCATGGCGATCGCCATCCGCGCCTCGGTCACGGTGTCCATCGCGCTGGACACCAGCGGCACGCGCAGCCGGTACTTGCGGGTGATCCTGGTGCCGGTGTCCGCCTCGCTTGGCATCAGCTCCGAGTGGGCCGGCAAGAGCAGCACGTCGTCGAAGGTCAGGCCTACCGGGGAAAACTTCGGAGTCTCCGTCATGGTGCCCTCACGGCTCGTCGCTGCCCCCGTGTACGCGTCGGTGCACTGAGTAGCAGCAGGTAACGGTGGGATGTGTCTATCCTAGCCAACCGGATCGGGCGGCCCGGCCTTCCGTCCCACCACGTGGCGTCCCTCACCGGCCGCGGGCAGCAGGGAACGCGGCCTGACATAAAGCGGGGGCCACGGTGGTCCGTGGTCCCCGCCCCTTGGGAGTCTGGTCAGAGCTGGCTGATTATTCGCCGTCGCTGTTCGGAATGCTCGGCGTCGCTGATCAGGCCGTTCGCTCGTAGGCCGTCCAGGCGGGCCAGCCGCTGGGCGAGCTCACTGTCCTGGTAAGGCGAGCTGTCCTGGTCCGGCGAGCCGGGCACGGGGGTGGCGACCTTCCATCCGGCGGGACCCGGTGGCTGCGGTGGCTGCCACGCGCCGGGACCGGGCGGCGACGCAGATGCTGCCGACGATGCGAATGACGGAATCTTTTCTCCGGCGGCGCGGACGTTCAGCAGCGCGACGATTGCCTGCACCGCGGCCAGCCCAACGCCGGCGAAGGCGCCGAAGCCCGGGCCGTAACCGTAGCCGCCGGCCGGGCCGAGGGGACCGTAGCTTCCCGCGTGCGGCAGGGTCAGCAGCCGCAGGAGCAGGAGGACCAGACCCGTGACGGCCAGTCCGCAGGCCGCGAGGTTCGGCCCGATGCCGCGGACCGTCGACAGGTGGCCCAGGTGCCGCGCCGCCGCGGCCGCGGCCGCGGCGGCGCAGAGCAGCGAGCCGAACCAGGCGCCGAAGCCCGCGTTCCACGCCGAGGCGGAGCCCGTGTAGACGACGCCCACGCCGTTAGACGTGGCGGTTTCCCAGGGCAGGAAGCTGGCGACCAGTACCAGCGCGCCGCCGACGATCACGGTCAGGTCCCGCTTGGACAGCCGGCGCGGGAGCGGCGCGGTGAGCGGTGCCATCATGTGCTGTCTCTCCTGTGTCACGGGTTGTCACGCCGGGGTGAACGTGATGCCGGTGACGCCGCCGCTCGTGGTGCTCCCGAGGCTGACGCCGTCGACGGAGCCGGTGCCGGACAGGCCGCCGATGTCTCCGTTGTAGCCGTGGCCGGTGAACTTGATCGTCGTTCCTGTGGCGCTGGTGCCGGACGCCTCATCGTTCTGGGTGATCGTGTAGCCGTATGAGGGCAGCGACGCGGTGTAGAAGGTGGTCACTTCCGACGCCGTGACCCCGGTGAACGAGAACTCCGGGTCTCCGTTGGAGACGCTGTTCGCGATCACGCTGGCGCCGGCCGGAATCGGGAAGGTGCCGATTCCGCCGCCCACGGTGATCGTGCTGGCCGTGCTGGCCGCGGGCCCTCCGGAGATGGAGGCGCCCGCACTCGCCGTGGAGGTGGCCGCCGAGGTCGCCGACGTGCCCACGCTGGTCGTATTGCCGTCGCTGCTGGTAATCGTCGTGCCGGATGCGGCCGCGCTCGGCGAGGACGCCGGGCTGGACGCCGGCGTCTGGGCGACGGTGCTGATGCCGCCCGAGCACGCGGCGAGCGCGATGCCGCCCGCGCAGGCAAGCGCCCCCAGTGCGGCAACTCGGTAGACCTTCATCGGGTTTCCCTCCCATTTGTCGGTGATGCTCAGTAAGTCGGTGATGCTCAGTAAGAAAGCTAGAGAGCGGTCGTGCCGCCGGTATCGCGTCGTTGTCGCAGATCCGCGACACCGGACGCAGTCCTGGAGCGGCCGGGGACGGGGAGCCGGACGCTGACGACGGTGCCCTGGCCTTCCCGGCTGCGGATCGCCACCTCGCCCCCGTGGCGGATGGTGATCACGCGAACAAGCGCGAGCCCGATGCCGGTGCCGGGAATGCTGCGCGCCGCCCGGCCCCTGGCGAGTTCCTGCCAGACCTGCCCGACCTCGTCCCCCGGGATCCCGATCCCCGTGTCGGCGACCTCCACCAGCACCGCGTCGCCGTCCTCGCTGGCTCGGATTTCCACGGTGTCGCCGGGCCCGGAGAACTTGACGGCGTTCGTGACCAGGTTCTGCACCGCGACGAACAGCAGGTCGCGATCGCCATCCACGAGCGGCAGCGGCCACGGCGCCTGCGGCACGCTCGCCCGGATGCTGCGCTCGGCAGCGCCCGGCATCTCTGCGCCCGCCTCGGCGACCTCGCGCAGCAAACCGGACAAGTCAACCGGCGCTAGCTCGATCTGGAGGGCTTCTAGGTCGGCCAGTTTTCGCAGGTCACTGACCAGGCGGGTGATACGGTCGGCCTGCGCCGAGACGCTCGCAAGCGCGGTGCGGGCGCGGTCCACCGCGCTCGGCGGGCCGAGAGCTTCATCCACGTTCGCCAGCCCCGCGCGGATGGCGGTCAATGGATTCTTCAGCTCGTGGTCGAGCCGCGCCAGGAACCGCAGCCGGTCCTCCGCGGCCTGCGCCGCCGCGCGCTGCAACCCCACGGTCTCGGCGACATCCGCTGCCTTCGCCACGCGCCGTCCGACGACGGCGCGCAGGAGCAGGACGGCGGCGCCGATCAGGCCGAGGATCACGGCGCCCAGCGCGGGCGCCACCGCCGCGTACAGCCGCACCCCTGGTTCGGTGAGCTGCAGCACGGCGCCTACGGCCACGCCGGCTAGCGCGGGGAGGAGGATGCGAAGCAGCGTGCCGGGCGCTGGCAAGGTCACCGGCTCTCCTCCACCGGCGCGATAAACCGATACCCCTGGCCAGGAACGGTGGCGATCCAGGCCGGACGGGCAGGATCGTCGCCGAGGACGCGGCGCAGCTCCGCCACCCGGTTGTCCACGGCCCGCGTTCCGACCGGGAAGTCGAACCCCCAGAGCACCTCAAGCAGGCGGTCCCTGGAGAGCAACTCGTCGGGATGGGTGATCAGGTAGTCGAGCAGCAGCATCGCCTTCGGGGTGAGCGTAAGCTCCGTGTCCCTGAGCCAGGCCCGGCGGGCGATCCTGTCCATCCGCAGGTCACCCGCGCGCAGAGAGGGCGAAGCCGACAATGGCCGACGCCCGGGCCGCGCCCGGCGGAGTACCGCGCGCAGCCGGGCCAGCAGCTCGTAGGGATCGAACGGCTTGTTGAGGTAATCGTCGGCGCCCTCGTCGAGGGCGATCGCCCGCTCCCGCGACTCGCCCACCTGAGTCAGCAGGATCACCGGCAACCAGCGCCCGGCCGCCCTCAGCTGCCGCAGCACCTCCCGGCCGTCGGCCCGCGGCATGAGTACGTCAAGCACGCAGGCATCCGGGTCGAGCTCTTCGATGAGCGCCGCCGCCGCCTCGCCGTCCGGCGCGACGTGCACGGCAAAGCCCGCCCGGTCCAGGAATGGCGCCAGGTTCGAGGTAATTGCCTCGTCGTCATCGGCGAGAACCACGACCGGCCGCCCGTTTGGCCCACCGCCCATAGCCCGACATCGTGGGGCAGCCGGCCACGGCTGGTCGTCAGGAAAACTACGTAACCGCACTACGTACCCGGCATATGCGGGCATAGCCTGTGAACCGGAGGACTCCTCCCATTGGGACCTAACGGGGATGCGAACGGCGGCGATGGGCGTTATGGACCCGGGGCGCGATCGGCCTCGCCTAGTTGGACGGGCACGTGAACGGCTGATCCTCGAATTGGCGCTCGATGAGCTGACCGCGGGCAGGGGCGGAGTCGTCGAGGTCACTGGCGACCCCGGTATCGGCAAAACCAGCCTCCTGCTTGAGCTGGCGGACCAAGCCAAGCAGCGTGGCTACGGCGTGCTGCGCGGCAACGGGACCGAGTTCGAGCGGGACCGGCCGTTCCACGTTTTCGCCGATGCGCTGACGGACCGTTACCGTCGCGCTGCCCCCGGCGCGGCCGACGGGTGGCTTGCCGCCGTTTTCACTGGACTTCACGCGCCGGGCTCAGGAGCAGAGCGTTTCCGGGTGTTCGACGCAGTCCGCGACTTGCTCGCGGACTGGGCGGGCAGCGGGCTGGTGCTGCTGCTCGACGACCTGCACTGGGCGGATCCGGCGACGGTGGAGCTGGCCGACTACCTCATCCGTCATCCGGTTAACGGCGCGCTGTTGCTGGTCGTCGCGCACCGCGGCAGGCAGACCCCGGCCCGGCTCGCGGGAACCATCGCTCGCGGTACCGAGCTTGGCACCGTCACCAGGATCGAGCTCGGCCCGCTGTCCCCCGCCGAATCCGCCGAGCTCGTCGGCGACGATATCGACGAGGCGACGCGCGAGGCCGTCTGCGCGGAAAGCGGGGGTAATCCGCTGTACCTGCTGGCCGCGCTCAGCGCCGCCGCGCCCGCGCGCAGCATTTCGCCGACCTTGGGCTGGGTGCCGACCCGACTTGAGGCGGTGCTGCTCGCCGAACTCGCGCCGCTGACCGAGCGGGAATCCGCGGTCGCCGCGGCGGGCGCGGTCGCGGCCGAAAGTTTCGGCATCGACGCACTGACCGCGATCACCGGCTTCGGCCGCGCCGAGGTCACCGCGGCCGTCAGCGTCCTGGCCGGCCGGGACGTGCTGCGCCCGTCCCCGGCGGGCGGATTCCAGTTCCGTCATCCCGTGCTGCGCCGGGTCGTGTACGCGAGCAGCGACCCTGTATGGCGGTCAGGGGCACACCGCCGCGCCCTCGCCGATCTCGCCGGACGTGCGGCTCCGCTAGCCGAACTGGCCCACCACGTGGCGTCGTCGCTGGAAGACAGCCAACCCGGCGACACCGAGATCCTGCTCTCCGCGGCCAGGACGGTGCTGAGCACCGCGCCGGCCACCGCGGCGCACTGGCTGCGCATAGCCTTGCGGCGGCTGCCCGACGACGGAGACCACGCGCAGCACCGGCTGGAGGTCCTGCTCCTGCTGACGCGCGCGCTCGGCGTCGCCGGACGGCTGGGTGAAAGCCGGGCCCTGCTGCACGAGATCCTCCGCATCGTCCCGGTGCGTCCGCCTGGCCCCCGGGTCGCCGCGATTACCTTCTGCGCCACGATGGAGCGGTTGCTCGCCCAGTACCCGGAGGCGCGGGCGCTGCTCGCGGCGGAACTGGCCAGCCCGCGCGCCGCCGCGACGCCTGAGGCCATACCGCTCGCCGTCGAATACGCGACCGTGACCCTGCTTTCCGGGGAGTTTCCCGTGGCCAGGGAAGCACTCGCCAACGCGGTGACCCGTGCTCGCCGCGGCATCAGCCGGGTCCGCGAGGCGCACGCGGAGGCCATTGGCGCGTTCGGCGAGGTCCACGAGGGGCGCATCGAACAGTCCGCTGCCGCGGCCGACCGAGCCGCCGCCCTCGTGGACACGCTCCCCGATGGCGATCTCACTGACGAGTTGGAGACACTGTCGGTGCTCGGCTGGGCGGAACTCTTCCTCGACCGGCACGTGGACGCCGCCCGGCATTTCGCCCGTGGCGTGTCGATCAGCCAGAACAGCGGGCAGTATCACGTGCTGCCGCACCTGCTGCTCGGCCAAGGCCAGCTCGCCACGATGCGAGGACCGCTCGACCAGGCCATCGCGCTGTCCGAGGATGCGGAAGAGATCGCGCGGCACATCGACAGCGGCGACGTGCTCGGCCTCGCGCTTGGCCTTCGTGCCTTCGCCCTCGCCTGGTCGGGCGGCGATGGCGCGGGTAAGCGGGCCGTGGAGCTGGCGGAAGAAGCGGCCGCGAGCATTCCGCCCGGCAGCGTGTGGTGGACCCGTACCGTGGCCGTCTTCCGGGCGCTTGCCTTGCTGCTGAACGGGGATCCGGCCCAGTGCATGGCGGTCATGATCGCGGCCGGCGGCGGGACGATGATCCCGCTGATACAGCCGTCCATCAGGCCTTCCGTCCTTGACATGCTCACCATCGCGGCCGTCTTCACCGGCGAGGCCGATCAGGCCCGAGAGTGGTCGAGCTACGCGAACACCGAGGCTCGCCGCCTCGGGCTGGCCGGCCAGCATGCCCATGCCGCCCGCACCAGGGGGTACGTGCTTTCCGCGGCCAGGCGGCACCGGGAGGCGGTCGCCGCCTACCAGTCGTCGGCCGATGAGTTTGCCGGTGTCGGGGACCGCATCGGTCAGGCGTGGTCGCTCGCGATGGGCGCGGACAGCGCCGTCGCGGGCGGGCGGGACGATGCCGCGCTGGCCATGGCCGCTGAGGCGGCCTCGCTCGCCCGCGCCGCGGGCTCGCCGATGATCTCGGGCATGGCCGATGGGGTCTGGCAGCGCGTCTCGCCAGCGGCGAACAAGGCGGCCGATCCGCTTGCCCCGCTGACGGCCAGGGAACGCGAGATCGCGCGACTCGCCGCTACCGGCCGGACCAGCCGCGAAGTCGCCGCGGAACTCCATGTCAGTACCCGCACCGTGGACACGCACCTGTCGCGCGTGTACCACAAGCTGGGTCTACGCTCCCGCGGGCAGTTGGCCAGCCTGCTCGCCCGTCCCCTCACGTAACGGGACGGAACGGGCTACGCTCCATTCCTGTCGGGTGCGGAGGGTGTGGAGGGCGGTCCTGCTATGGCGAATCTGACGGAGTTGCTGGGTATGGTCGCGCGCTGGCAAGGACGCCGGGCGCGGCTGCAGGGCGACGTGGCCCGGTTGGGCGGTTACGAGGCGGAAGAACGCGGACGCGAAGCCAGAGAACGCGGACGCGAAGCCAGAGAACGCGGACGCGAGGCCGAACGCCGCGGACGCGAAGCCGCGGAACGCGGACGCGAAGCCGAACGGCGCGGACGCGAGGCAGAAGAACGCGGAAGGGAAGCCGCGGAACGCGGGCGCGAGGCCGAACGGCGGGCACGACGCTCCTCGTGGTGAGGGCCGCATGAAATGAGCGAACGCGGGGCGCACGGGATCGTGCGCCCCGCGTTCGCGGGTCATTCAGCCGGAAACTAGTGGCTGTGGGAGTGACCGTGGCCGTCCGCGGCCGGCTCCTCCTCGGCCGGCTTCTCGACGACCAGGGTCTCGGTCGTCAGCAGCATGCCGGCGATGGAAGCGGCGTTCTGCACCGCGGAGCGGGTGACCTTGACCGGGTCGATGACGCCCTGCGCCATCAGGTCGCCGTACTCGCCGGTGGCGGCGTTGTAGCCGTGCCCGGCGGGCAGATCGGCGGTCTTCGCCACGATGACCGAACCCTCCTGGCCCGCGTTGAGCGCGATCCAGCGGGCCGGCTCGGACAGCGCCTTCCTGACGACGCCCACGCCGGTCGCCACGTCCCCGGTCTTGCCGAGGTCGTCGAGGCCGGACGCGACGTGCACGAGCGCAGCGCCGCCGCCGACGATGATGCCCTCTTCGATCGCGGCCCGCGTCGCGGAGATGGCGTCCTCGAGACGGTGCTTCTTCTCCTTGAGCTCGACCTCGGTGGCCCCGCCCACGCGGAGCACGCACACGCCGCCGGACAGCTTGGCGAGCCGCTCCTGCAGCTTCTCGCGGTCCCAGTCGGAGTCGGTCGCCTCGATCTCGGTCTGGATCTGGCGGATCCGCTCCTGGATCGCGGTCTGGTCGCCGGCGCCGTCGACGATCGTGGTGGTGTCCTTGGTGACCACGATGCGGCGGGCGGAGCCGAGGGCGTCGAGCCCGACGGACTCCAGCTTGATGCCGAGGTCCTCGGAGACGAGCGTCGCGCCGGTCAGCGTCGCGATGTCGGCGAGCATGGCCTTGCGGCGGTCACCGAAGCCGGGCGCCTTCACCGCGGCGATGTTCAGCAGGCCGCGGATCTTGTTGACGACGATGGTGGCCAGGGCCTCGCCCTCGACGTCTTCGGCGATCACCAGTAGCGGCTTCTTGGTCTGCGCCACCTGCTCGAGCAGCGGCAGGAAGTCCGCCATCGAGGAGATCTTGGCCTGGTTGACGAGGACGTAGGCGTCCTCGAGCACGGTCTCAAGGCGCTCCTGGTCGGTGACGAAGTACTGCGAGATGTAGCCCTTGTCGAACTGGAGGCCCTCAGTGAACTCTAGCTCGAGGCCCATCGTCGGCGACTCCTCGACGGTGACCACACCGTCCTTGCCGACCTTGTCGAACGCTTCGGCGATCAGCGCGCCGATCTTGGCGTCCTGCGCGGAGATGGTCGCGACGTGCGCGATCTCCTGCTGCTCGGTCACCTCGCGGGCGGACTTGAGCAGCGCCTCGGACACCGCGGCGGCGGCCGCGTCGATGCCGCGCTTGAGGTCCATCGGGTTGGCGCCCGCGGCCACCGAGCGGAGGCCGAGGTGGACCATCGCCTGGGCCAGCACGGTCGCGGTGGTGGTGCCGTCACCGGCGATGTCGTTCGTCTTGGTGGCGACTTCCTTGGCGAGCTGCGCGCCGAGGTTCTCGTAGGGGTTCTCCAGCTCGATCTCCTTGGCGACGGTCACGCCGTCGTTGGTGATCGTGGGGGCGCCCCACTTCTTGTCGATGACGACGTTACGGCCGCGCGGGCCGAGCGTCACCTTCACGGTGTCGGCGAGCTTGTCCACGCCGCGCTCAAGGCTGCGGCGGGCGTCCTCGTCGAACTCCAGGATCTTGGGCATTGACTTACCTCAACCTACGGGTTGGATGTCGGGGACAGGCGTCGGGCCCCCGGCCGCGTTTAGGCGGCCAGAGGCCCGCACGGCCTACGAACCCCTTTCTTTTGACCTGGGCACGCAGGCATTGCAGCCTGGGCAGCATCAAAAGAAAGGAGTTCGAAAACTACTTCTCGATGACCGCGAGCACGTCACGGGCCGAGAGCACCAGGTACTCCTCGCCCGAGTACTTGACTTCGGTACCGCCGTACTTGCTGTACAGCACCACGTCGCCGACCTGAACGTCGACGGGTACGCGGGCGCCCTTGTCGTCGAAACGACCCGGACCCACCGCGAGGACCTTGCCCTCCTGGGGCTTCTCCTTCGCGGTGTCCGGGATAACGAGCCCGGACGCGGTAACCTGCTCGGCCTCGAGCGGCTGGACCACGATGCGGTCCTCGAGCGGCTTGAGAACAACCTTGGTGGCGGTCGACACGCTGACCTCCCCCTTCGGAAATGTCTGT
>Ga0102924_1005215_pt1 | contig 12700 bp, 11 predicted proteins | sample PaiPotPPM11metaG_FD_80116 | JGI IMG/M metagenome (GOLD analysis project Ga0102924, IMG submission 80116) | Iron sulfur acid spring bacterial and archeal communities from Banff, Canada, to study Microbial Dark Matter (Phase II) - Paint Pots PPM... ... | reverse complement strand
CCTTTGAGATTTCCGGCCTGTCCCGAAGTACCGCAGAGATACTCGAACGTGTCGTAGTGCGGCTCGAGGTCGTCGTAAGTGACGCCCCAATCCTGCACGGTCATGTCGGCGGGAAGGAAGTTTGCGCCATAACGCCGCGTGAGATGAGACTTGGTGAGAAAGTCGCTCGGCAGAAAGCGAAAGGTCTCGGCATTCCAGTGCACGCCGGCGCCGCCGGCGCCATTGCCGAGCATGAACGCACCCCAATTGCGCACCGGTAGCGCCGTTTCGCTCGTCTTGTTGCGGAACGTTACCGACATCTGCGACGGCCGCAGGAACAGCTCGTGGCGGATGCGGTAGCGCAACTCGTCCTGCATATAGGAGATCGGAAAATCGGTCGCGGTGTTGCGCCAGGGGCCGCGCTCGATCGCGACCACGTCCAGACCTGCATCCGTCAGTTCGTTGGCGAGGATCGAGCCAGTCCAGCCAAGCCCGATAATGACAACATCCTTGGGCGGAAGCTTTCTGGGCATTGCCAATCTCGCCGCGATAGTAGAACTACTGGGACCAGTTCGGGTGATTTGCCATGCCAACCACCGGCAACGTCACGCGCTGGTTATGACGATCGATCCAGTCGCGATAATCATAATGTGCGCCCGGGAAGCCGATCATTTTCCATGACACCAAGTCTCGGTTGCCGCCGTAGATCGGATCGGCAAGAAATCCGGTCTGGGTGTCGGTAAGAATGAGCTTGAAGAAGGCTTGACTGTCGACGCCATCGAGCTTCAGCGAGCCGTCTTCGAGGCCCTTGATGGCTTGATCCTTCTGGGCGTCGCTGAGATCGATAAAGGCGTGATTGCCGAATTTGGTGCGGCAGGCCGCATCGAGCGCTGCAAGCGCTTTACGGTAATGCTGCGCCGGCGTGACAGATGACTGCGGACCTTGTTGCTTGGTGCCGTCCTGGAACGGGCCGCTCATATACCAGCCCTCAGAACGCCCATAGGGTCCGGCAAGCTGACGGTCGATGTAGACCGCGCAGCCACAATCCTTGCCGCTAGGTGAAAGATCGTCAGCGGGTATCAGCCGATCGACAAAGGCTTCAATGGTTGCGCCTTCTTGAGCGGTAAAATATTTCCAGCCGTCGGGGGTGACCAGGTCTGGCGGATCGGCGGCTCCCGGTTTCCATGGCAGCGCGCCTTTGATCATATTCGCGCGCACGGTGGCTGAATTCATCAGCAGCAAAATCGCGCTGGAACCGAGCAGCCGTCGCCGATTGATCTGATACACGAGGTATACACTCAGCAGGTCAGGCCGCTCCATAACGCGCGACTTTGCCCAAAGTTCCAGCGATAGAGATGCGGCTGAAGCGTAATAGGCCTGCGAGCAAGAAAGGGCCTGCGATAAACGCAACGGCCGTCTTATGAATTCCGTCTCCAGTCAGAAGCGAAAGCGAAGCCCGACCGTAGGATCGATGTTGTTGCGCTGCAGATAGCCGTTTGCCAATCCGCCGTTCACTTGCGAGAACATGCAGCCAATGTAGGCGTCCCACTTTGCCGCAAATCGCCAATCGATAAGGCCGGAGATCGCATCGAACGTTCCGGAACATTGCGAGTGCGCGCTGCTGGAGCAGCCGATATTTGGCCCGGTCGCGAAAAAGTTGTTTTGAATATAATGATAATAGCCGACGGCTACATCCACGTTGTCGGTCACGGCATATTTCGCTCCGCCCCACATGACTTGCAAAATCTTGTCGCTGCAAGAAACGCCTGCCGCACAACCGGTCGTGAACGCGATGTTGTTGATGACCGTACTGCCATTGGGACTGGCCGTACTGGCGGCGAAGCCGGCAACAAAATCCCCCGCGATATTGGTGAAGGAAGTCTGCGGGTTGCTGGGCGGTGCGTATTGTATCCATTCGTAACCGCCATAAAGATTGAGCGGTCCACGGGTGTATTTGGCAAGCGCCATCACGCTGGTGTCGTTGGAGATCGTCGCGGTGAGAAATTGCGGCGTGAAAGGCGCTATCGGCAGGCCGTTGGCATTCGTCGGATTTCCGGTCAGCGAGGTCGCCACCGCGTCTCGCACGTAGCTGTAAATGGCGTCGACCGAAAGCGTGCCCCCCGCCAGATGGGAAATGTCGGCGCCGACTTGCGCCTCGTAAGCGCCGTCTGAAGCATTGTTCTGTGCATAGCCGCCGAACTGCCACAGGCCGGCTACGCGGAACATGCCGAGATTGAGGCGATATTTCAGGGACGTGCTGTATCTGCAGTCTTCGGTATTACCGACACCGCAGGTCGTGCCTGAGAAGCCGAGTGGCGAGAAAGCGTAAGACGCGCTCAGCGGATCGTAGGCATTGACGCCATCCAGTGTGAGCGCATTTTGCCTGAAAGCGGTCAGAGTCCCGTAAGTGGGCGAGCTTACACCGACATAACCGACCGAATTGTACCACTGACCGGCCCGGCTTGAATCGCCGTTGGTATCTTGCTGGTTGAGAGGCACATTGACATTGGCCATCATCGACCCCGGTCCATTGGCGAATTGCAAGGAATAGGGATCAAACCCGGCCTCGAGATCGAACACAAAAGACCATCCGCCGCCGAGCGGCTCATTCGCCTTGATGCCGATGTTGGATTGGCTCAGCCCGTTGGGCGCAAGACCCCACATCGGCGTTCGATTCATTTTCTGAATGAGATAAGAGGCCCCCGTGGTGTAGATGGGACTAAACGGCGCCCCGTGACTCTGCCAGCCGCCGCCGATATCGATCGTGCCGTAAAGCGTGACGCCGTACCAGGTCAACGGACAGGCCGTGGCCACAAAGTCCCAAAGGCTGCTACACGGCGCGGGAGAGGAAGCCTTTGCCACGGCGGGCGGCGGGGCTTTTGTCGCCATGTCGGCTGCGCTCGCGCCGCTCAACGGCGCAGCCACAAGAAACGCAGAGATACCAATTGCGCCAAGCGAAGTGCGCTTCATGGTTGCTCCCCCTGAAGGCAGTTCACTGTTCCTAGGTATTTTATTTTGCGGGTATTGTTGCAGCCTTCGCGGTCGGGCGGCAGTCGAAAGCGACTATTAGTTCGCTTTCTAGCGACTTGTTGCAGCCCGGACACAAATGGAACAAAGTTCCGCGACGGCTGTGTGCCCGAGGCTGCAAGCCGAACACAAGGTCGGCGCCGAGAAGGTGCATGGCTCACGGGCCGGCCCGCCGCGAAAAATCCCCGCATAAAATGGGAGCCTTCGTCGGCCCAGCACATCGGTGTGACGCGTCGCGTCGTCAAAACGGCTGGAATTGCTCAAATACAACAAGAGCGATCTGACGACAGCAAAATCTAACAAGCGAGACATCGATTACCGCTGTACGAAGCGGCTCAGATTGACTGGTCGATTCCGGGTGTGTTCGTGACTGCGCTACGCCACCCAGAGACACCTGAGTGTCAGCGCATGGAGGACTGTCATGATCGGCGTTTCTTCTTTGACGCGTCGTAGCTTCCTCAGTAGCGCCGGTATCCTCGGCGGAATGCTGGCGACATTTCCGGCGTGGGCTGATGGCTCGATCAAGCTCAATTTGCCGGGCGGCCCCGACGAACGCTCCCTGGCGACATTTCCACAAAAGGGCCCGATGATTCTGCAGCGGAGCCGTCCGCCGCTTCTGGAAACGCCTTTCGAAGTCTTCGACCGCGGCGTCTTCACCCCCAACGACCAATTCTTTGCGCGCTGGCACTGGGCGGTCATTCCGCAGCAGGTCGATGTCACCACCTTCAAGCTTGCTGTCCACGGGAATGTCAACAACCCGGTGTCGTTGTCGCTGGCTGATATTTTGACAATGCCGCGGATCGAACTCGCGGCCGTCAATCAGTGTTCGGGCAATTCGCGCGGCCTGTTCCAGCCCCGCGTCGCCGGCGGCCAATGGGAGCATGGCGCTATGGGCAATGCGCGTTGGACAGGAGTACGCTTGCGCGACGTGCTCGATCGCGCCGGCGTCAAGGCCGGTACGGTTGCCGTGCGCTTCAACGGGCTGGACCAGCCGGTGGTCGACGGCGCACCCGACTTCATGAAGTCGCTCGACATCGATCACGCGCGCGACGGCGAAGTCATGGTCGCCTTCGCGATGAACGGCGAACAATTGCCGCTGCTCAACGGCTTCCCGCTGCGCTTGATCGTGCCGGGATGGTATTCGACCTATTGGGTCAAGATGCTCAACGACATCGAGGTGCTCGACGCGCCAGATACCAATTATTGGATGGCGACGGCTTACCGCATTCCGGACACGCCCCATGCGAACGTCGAGCCTGGCGAAACCGGGTTCAAGACGGTGCCGATCAACAGGATGGTGCCGCGTTCGTTCGTCACCAATACGAAAGGCGGTGATACTGTTCATTCTGGTGCGACAGTGCCGCTGCGCGGGATTGCGTTCGGGGGTGACTGCGGCGTCGCGCAAGTCGAGATCTCAACGGATCAGGGTCAGAGCTGGCAAAAGACGAGCCTCGGCCGCGATGAGGGCAAGTACAGCTTTCGCCAATGGAGCACGCAAATCAAAGCGGCCCAATCCGGAAAGATCGTGGTGCAGGCGCGCTGCACAAACACTAAAGGCGAAGCCCAGCCGTCACAGCCGAACTGGAATGCCGCGGGCTTCATGCGCAATGTGATCGAAAGCGTCGATCTGACGCTCGTTTGAGGAAAGCGCGCCATGTCTGAACAGATGGATCATCCACTTCCGCGCGAAGCCAAGCCACCCTCGTTTGCAGCGCGCCTAAATGAACTCGCCGTGCGCTTTCGGCAACTTCTCAACAGGGATGTCGAGATCGCAACTGGACCGATCGCCGGCCGCACTGCATTGCTGCAGATCACGACGATACCGTTAGCCCTCGCTTTTGGTGCGGCCATCATTCTTGGCGATGCGGTCTGGGCTGACGATAACGGTGCTGCCGCATTGGCGGCTGCAGTGGTCAACTCCATCTCGGGCGGCGGCACCACGTTGCGCTCCGTCGATGTGGAGTTTCCCGATCCCGGTCGGCTGTTTCCCGTCGGTGACGAAGCGGAAGCGATCAACAACAATTGCCTGGCCTGCCATTCGGCTGGGATGGTGTTGACTCAGCCCCGTCTGTCTCGCGCCGAGTGGCAGAGCGAAGTCGACAAGATGCGAAACACTTACAAGGCACCTGTTGCCGCCCCGGACGTGCCCGCCATTGTTGATTATCTCGTCAATCTCGGAGACCGATCATGAACATGGATCCACGCGACCGTACCGCAGCCGTGCTGCTGGCTGCTTGTGGTCGCGTTTTCCATTTTAAGCCCGGATGGCGGCCCGCCACCGTGTGCAAGTGATATAATTCTGCACTGTCGTCCTGGATCCGGCTTGGACCGGCTTTATCTAGAGCCGTGTTTCCATTCAACCACGCCGAGCAATGGAGGTTCGGATGCAGAGGCCGCTTACCGCGGGCGCACTCTTAGCAGGCGTGATCGTTAGTTTCTTTATTGCCGGTAGGGGCGCTAACGCAATCGATCCGATGCCAGAATCGACCGCAGCCTTTCTGACGCCGGAGGTTCTTAAAGAAATCACCTTGGTCGAGAACGAGATCGATCATATCGAGACGCAGACCATCGATCGGCTTGCCGCACCACCGGATAATCAGGTTCAGCAAATCGAGTTGCTCGGCAAAGCCATGCTTTATGACAAGGAGCTTTCGGTCAATCGGAACGAGGCTTGTGCGTTCTGCCATATGCCCGAAACGGGTTTCACGGGACCGATATCGGAACTCAATCGTACGACCGGGGCTTATCCCGGTTCGGTGCGCACGCGTTACAGCGAACGAAAGCCGCAAACGCATTCTTATGCGCCGCTGGCGCCGGTGCTGCACTACAATCCGGGCCAGGGTGATTTGGTCGGCGGTAACTTCTGGGACATGCGCGCAACCGGGCGGCGTCTCGGCAATCCGGCGGCGGAACAGGCCGAAGGGCCGCCGACAAATCCCGTGGAAATGGGGCTGCCTGACATCGTCTGCGCCGTTTACCGCGCCTCGCAGCGGTCCTATCGCGGCTTGTTCCAAAAAGTGTGGGGTGCGCAGGCCTTCGCCGTTGATTGGCCGAGTGATGTCGAACAGGTCTGCGCCCGGCCGGGGCCGCCGCCGGCTGGCGATCCCAAACCAGTTCATCTCAGCGACCTCGACCGCGGGCGCGCGGCCGCGACATTCGACCAGATGGCGCAGTCCATCGCGAGTTATGAAGCCTCGGCGGAGGTGACGCCATTCACCTCGAAATTCGATGCGGTAATGGCCGGCAAGGCAGCGTTCACGCCGGATGAGCAGGCCGGCTACGCGCTGTTTCGCGGCAAAGCGAATTGCAACTCCTGTCATCGTGACGGCGGCCCGGGGGAAGACCCGTTGTTCACTGATTTCACGGCCAGCAATATCGGCGTGCCAGCCAATCCACAGTTGCCATATTATGTTGAAGACAAGCCGGATGCATTGAACTATGTCGCTAATCCGGCTGGGCGGTCATTCGTCGACGGCGGTGTCGGCAGCTTTTTGGTCAAAGGGCATCCCCTAAGCGAGCCCTCCGTTCCCGACGCCCGATGGATACCGCTCGCGCCCGCGACTGACAGTCGTTTTCAAGTGCCGACGCTGCGCAATGTCGACAAGCGGCCTTCGCCGGATTTTGTGAAGGCCTATGGCCACAACGGCTATTTCAAGAGCCTGAAGGAGGTCGTGCATTTTTATAATACGCGCGACGTGCTGCCGCGCTGTCAGCCCAAAGATCCCGGCGAAGGGGTGACGTGCTGGCCGGCTCCGGAGTCGATCAAAAATATGAACACGCGCACGGTCGGGCGCTTGAATCTGACTGACGCGGAGGAGGATCAACTCGTCGCCTTCATGCAGACCCTCACGGACGGATTTATGAGCCGCGATTAAAGGTCTGAGATGCTTGAGCTCAGATCGTGGCGAACGTTCCATAGGACGGCAATGGCGGCGCTTGATCAATCAATATGTGCGGCGCAAAAATTATCAACCGTTTCTAAGAAATCAGCTTGTGACAACGGTGCGCTATAAAGCAGGGCGCGCGATAAATCTATTTAGTGATATCCGATATCGGCTCTCACCTCGCCGCGGAACACCCAGTAGGACCAGGCCGTGTAGACCAGAATGACCGGCAGCAGAAAAAGCGTCCCGATGAGCAGGAAGGCCTGCGTGCTGGGCGAAGCCGCTGCTTCGCGCAAGGTGAAATGACCGGGCACGATCATCGGCCACAGGCTGATGGCGATGCCGAGATAGGACATCACGAACAGGCCGAGCGCTGCGAAGAACGGGCCGTAGTCCGACTGCGCGTTAAACGAACGCCACGCGTATAGAATCAGAGCTGCGGTAATGAGCGGCACCGGCGCGAGGAAAGCGATATTGGGCCAGGAGAACCAGCGCGCGGCGATCTGCGGATCGACGTAAGGCGTCCACAGGCTGACTATCCCGATGCCAATCACGGCGCCGATGAGGCAACGGCGGCCGAGCGCGCGCGCCTACGTGAAGCTGCAGGTCGCTGAGTCCCTATGGAACCTTGGAGGCCAGGGGCGCATAATTTAATGTTCATTGCTCGATCCAGTGCAGGCGTCAGCTTATGGCACATTTGCGAGTGCCGGATGTCAAACACCATCTGGCCATTGGCAATTGAGCAGGCCTGGGTCAGAGATTCTGCCAAGACCGATGCAGGGCAGCGAAAGCAATGAAACAGCTTCGCCCGAACTGGAAGTCTTTCCAAGGCTCAAAAAAGCGTCGCAGCAGCGTCGCCGCGCGTTCAGATCTGCTGCAAAGGGAGCTGACTGAAGTCCTTAGGCACCGGGCGGCGATCTCGGAGGTTCTGCACGTCATTGCCGGCTCGCCGCACGACTTGCAGCCAATATTCGACATCATTGTCCAGAGCGCCACCCGTCTTTGCCACGCCACGTTCGGGAATCTGCGTCTCGCCGAGGCCACGGGCTTCAAGCTGGTAGCTGAAGTCAGCTACCCCAGCAGTTTGGCTCAGCGGTGGAGGCAGCCGACCTTCAATATACGAGGCGGGCCTCTCGCTCACATGGTTGCAAAGAAGTCGCCCCTCCACGTCCCCGATTTGAGGGTAGAGAAGGAGTATCTGAAGCTGCAAGGCATAACGGATCTCGTCAAATTTGGAGGTATCCGAACATTGCTTATTGTGCCGATGCTAAGCAGCGACACGGTGATCGGAGCGATCACGGTTTCCAGGACACGGATGCAGCCTTTCACAGAAAAAGAAATCGAAATGGTTGCTGACTTCGCCGCGCAGGCCACCATTGCCCTGGAGACGACGCGTCGCGAACGGCAGTATCGTGAAATGCAGATGCAAGTGGCGCACGCGAATCGCGTGGCGACAATAGGACAACTCTCGGCCTCGATTGCCCATGAACTCAGGCAGCCGCTTAGCGCAGTAGTGAACAACGGTGCTGCCGCTTTGCGTTGGCTTGCGAAGAATCAATCCGAGATCGACGAAGCAAAGCACGCGGTCGAGCAAATCATAAGGCAGGCCAATCGAGCGAACGAAGTTCTCGGTAGAATTCATCGCCTTGTAAAAAAAGAAACGCTGCTAACGGACTCGTTGAACATCAACGACGCCATTCTCGAGGTCATTCCGCTGATCCACAGCGAAGCTGTGAAGAACGGCGTCACCGTGCAGAGGCAGCTAGCGGATCATCTGCCGAACATTCAGGGTGACCGGGTCCAGCTCCAACAAGTGATCCTCAATTTGATTGTCAACGCCATACAGGCGATGAGCGGACGGACCGAAGGCGACCGCGAGCTACACATCGGCACCGACAGCGCCGAGGACAAAGGTGTGCGCATCGCAGTGCGAGACACCGGACCGGGACTGAGCGCGGAAAACCTTAAACGTCTCTTCGAGCCGTTCTACACAACCAAGCCAAACGGCATGGGCATAGGACTTTGAATCTGCAGGTCGATCGTTGAAGACCACGGAGGACGACTATGGGCAACCGGGCTGCATCCCCACGGTGCTCTCTTTCAATTCACCATCCCCGTGCGTTGAGTTCTTGCGCTGCCGGCAGTTCCAACATTGTCGCAATGGCGGGATAACTCGGTTGTAGCTTAATTTCAACTTTTAAGGGCGGACCCGTTGTGGGTACGTTTGTGGGTTATAATCGTTCCTACAGCAAACTGTTGATTAGAAATGCTAAATGAATGCTGTAGGCGGACACTCCCTCCTACAAACTGTTTCCTGCCGAACGCTGAGTTGCCCTGCGAGGACAATTCGTGGGCGCGACTAGTTGTGAAAGCCGATTTTCTCAGCAAGTCGACCGTAGTTGCTAAGACGGCTCGGGTAGAGCACTGGGCTAGTCGGAAGGTCCGCTTGCGTCTGCAACGACAACACCTAGGCGCAAATCTTGGCGGTCGTCCTAAGCCAGGTGGGGCCTGCTACCGCGTTCTCGCGGTCGCAAGTGCGCTTAAGGTTGGCTAAGCACGCACATCGGTCCAACCAATGGATAACCAATGAAACGCCCCGTCTGAACGCGAATAGACCGCTGCGCTTGCAATCAGAAATGCCCGTATTTATTGATTGTTTCAATGCATATGCAGCGCTCATAACCGCTTGGTTGGAGGTTCGAGTCCTCCCGGGCCCACCACGCACTCCGCCGCTCGCAGAGATTTCCGGGCTAACCGCAACTAGTGTCGATTTGGCCGGCTTGTTCGCGCGGCTCCAGTCTCCGTAATGACGAGATCAGACGTTCGGGGCTGTTTTGGGCCCTTTGTCTGTACGCACGAAATTCCGTTTCCCGGAAATAGAGACTTTGGTTCGAAGAGATGCGGATCGAATCACGACGCGTTTGTCTGTTCGCATATTGGCAGACTACGGACGCGATCAGCGAAGCGGGGGCATACTCAAATTGAAATCGTCGGATATTTTACATTGCTGATCTCCGACGGGAGACGGATGGGCTACCAAGGCAGCTCCATGCTTGCCCCGCGGCCGTTCAGCTTCTCCAATATCGGCCGATCCATCATTTCCGGCGCCACATTCGATAAACCTGCGCAAATTTAAGGCTTTGTCGAATCGTTGGAGCAAAGCATCGCTAGACACTTCGCCCCAAAAAAGAGGATTCCTTCAACAGGGGTTCGCCATGCGGTCACTTGTCAAAATTGTTAGCTCTTCGGTCTTGGTCGCATTTGCCGCCACGACCTTCGTATTGAACGTCAGCAACAGCTTCGGACAAACGCAAACGGGTGCCGCGCCGCCCTATGCGATGAAGTTCTTTCTTGACGCGCCACCGACTAAAGACGACCTCGCCAATCTGCCGAGCGAAGCCAGAGGCGTCGTCGTTGCAAAAGTGCGCATATCACAATTGGATTGGCTGGGTCCGCAAGAGACATTGGGAGGTGTACCGTTTCCTCCTCTGGGGAAGCACCTTTTGTCGGCGCAAGTACAGCTCGTCGATGTTTTGAGCGGCGCAGCAAACACCGGCGACCAGCTGGATGTATACATCGCAACGAAGCCGGCTGCTGCTTCGTCATACATTCGACCGGCAACGCCCGCAATGAAGGAGCGCGATTATTTCATCGTCACCTTCCTCAACGCAGAAAATGAACACCAACTGCTCGGGCTGCCGGCGAGCCGAGAAGAGTTCGATAAATGGCAGTCGGAATTATGGAAGCAGTCTCGCTAACTCCTGTCAGTGACGAGACAACGAGCTTGGAGCAACTGCGTTTGCGCAGATCAGACATGCGAACTGACGTCGGCCTCACAAATCCTGTGAGTTCCCGTTTGCGAAAATTGGAGTCATTGAAAATTCACTTGCAAGCCACCCGATCTCGTCGAGGTGATGAACGACGAGAACATGCATGCACGCGGCAGCCTGCAACATATCGAGCATCCGGATCTCGGGCGCGTTGCGTTGCCACATTCGCCGCTGGTGTTTGAAGGCGCTGCACGCCAGCCGCTGGAGCCGAGCCTGCCGCTCGGAGGCAGCAACAAGGCCGTGTCCGGCGAATGGCTCGGCCATTCAGACGAGGAGCTTAAGGCGTTCAAGGCGGACGGGGTTATCTGAGCGACAGCCCTGGGTCAGCAATACTGGAGCTGTGCGCGGCTTGTTCGCTCGCCGGCCCGATGTCTGCCTTCTGAGCTAAAGCAGACGTAGTCCAGCCCTTACTGCCACCCCGCACTCCGGCGCTTGGAGAAATTTCCCGCATCGCCGCAATTCGCGCCGATTTGGTCCGCTCGTTCGTGCGATGCAGCTCTGAGAGCGTGGCCGCATTTTGGCGCTTCGCGGACGGGAGAGGCGCCATCACCCGCGCTCGGGGCTGCCGAAGCGACGCTCATAAGCGCGGATATACGCTTGCGGCGACGGCTTTAGGTGTCCACGCGTCAGTTCGATCAGCTCGTCGCGGCGTGACGCGCGCAGTGCCTTGATCATCGCGATGTGATCGCGGCGGGCGCGATCGAGCGCATCGGGAGACGAGTTGGCGTAGAAACGAATGCCGTAAACTTTCTGCTCGAGCTGTTTGATGGTCTCGATCAGGCAGGCATTACCGCACAGCGCGAATAAAGTCTGGTGGAAGCGCAGATTGGCATAGAACACCGTGAGCATGTCGTCACTGTCGATCGCGTCGCCGTGCTGCCGCTGCAATTCCTCGAGCTTGGCAAGGTCGCTCGGCGCTACCGGAAACGGAATAATGCGCGCGGCCATGACTTCCACTTCCTCGCGCACTGCGTAGATCTCTATCACTTCCTTCGGCGTCAGGTCGCGCACCACCGCGCCGCGGTTGGGAATGCGCTGAATGATGCCTTTCTTCTCGAGTTCGAACAGCGCCAGCCGAACGTCGCCGCGGTGCGTATCGAAGTGGTCGCAAAGCTCCTGCTCGACGAGGCGCTCGCGCGGATGGCGCCGGCCGAGCACGATGTCCTCTTCGAGGCTGGTGGCGATCAGATCGGACTTGGTCGCATCAGACTTGGTCAGATCGGCCTCGGTCGGGTCGGCTTTGGAGTGCTCGCGTGCGCCCGCGCCCGCCGCAACTTGCTCGCGCGGTTCAACCAGTGTCTTCGTCGCGCCGCGTGCTCTTCGCTTTGACATCGCAACGGTCATTCCGGTTCGGGAAATATCGGCTCCAACCGCGCCGGCCGGGGCAGTCCGGGTCGACACATACGGCAAAACAAAATTGTTTACAATCTTATAAACAATATTGTATGCAGGTGGCATCGGCACGAGATGCGCCGCCAGAGCGCCGGCGCCGAGGTCAGTGAGGTGGGAGGTGAAAATGGCTACGAGACATCGCGCTCATGCGGGCGGGCGCAGCCGCCGCGACTTTCTAATCGCGTCAGCGGGCGCCGGAGCAGTCACTGCGTTTGGCATCGGCAAATCCGCCGCAGCCGACGCGGTCAACATCGGAGCCCTTTACCCGGTGACTGGGAGCTTCGCCCAGATCGGCCAAGGCTGCGTCAACGCCGCCAAGCTCGCTGTGCAGATGGTCAACGACGCGGGCGGCATCAAATCGCTGGGTGGCGCCAAGCTCAACCTCATCGTGTCCGACGTTCAGAGCGACCCGACTGTCACACGCACGGAAACCGACCGCCTGATCTCCGGCTATAAGCCTGCCGCGATTCACGGCTGTTTCGCCAGCGCCTTGACGCTGATCGCGAGCGAAGTGGCGGAGCGGGCAAAAGTGCCGCTGCTGACGGGCTCCAGTTCCGACCAGCTCAACAAGGATCGCCACTATACGTT
>Ga0102924_1005214_pt1 | contig 12702 bp, 7 predicted proteins | sample PaiPotPPM11metaG_FD_80116 | JGI IMG/M metagenome (GOLD analysis project Ga0102924, IMG submission 80116) | Iron sulfur acid spring bacterial and archeal communities from Banff, Canada, to study Microbial Dark Matter (Phase II) - Paint Pots PPM... ... | reverse complement strand
GGCGCCCGCCAATTGCGCGACGGCGAAGGTCGGGCCGCCGCCGAAGGGTACCGCCGTTCCACCGCCCCCGCGGCTGCACGTCCCCGCCTCGCCGGCCTCGGCTCCGACCGCGCTGCCGGTCGCGCCGTCGAGCAGCGCGCCCTCGCCGCCTCCGTCCGCGTCCGTCGACGCGCTCACCAAGCTCCGGCACCTCTGAGGCGCTCCGATGCGAGGCGCTGCGCTCGTCGTCACGTTCTTCTCGGCTGCCGCGGCCGCCTCCGCGCTCGACGTCCGGTCCGCATGCGCCGACCCGTCCGACGCCGGTGCGCCGAGAAAGGCGCCCCTCGCCGAGTCGCTGTCGGGCGCCGCCAAGGAGGCCTACGAGGCCGCGGTCGTCCTCGTGAACAACAAGGATTGCGCGGGCGCGATTACCAAGTACAGGCAGGCGTACGACTTGTCCCGCGATCCGCGATTGCTCTTCGATATCGCGGTTTGCGACCGCGACCTGCGCGCGTACGCGCAGATGCAGCGCCTCCTCCTGCGTTACGAGCAGGAGACGGGCGCGAACCTGTCGCCGGAGGAGAAGGCCGACGTCGACGCTGCCCTGGCCGCGATCCGCGAGCTCGTCGGCACCGTGCACCTGACGGTGAGCGAGGCGGGCGCGGACGTGCGCGTGGACGCAGAGTCGGTCGGGACGACGCCGCTCGCGGCGCCGCTCGTCGTGGACCTCGGCAAGCACACGCTCTCGGTGACCAAGGACGGCTTCGACCCGGCGGAGCGAACGCTGGAGATCGTCGGGGGCAACGAGACCAGCGTCGCGATCGCCCTCGCGCGCCGCCCGCGACCGGGGACCCTCCGCGTCGTGGTCGATCCGGGCGCGACGGTGGTCGTCGATCGAAAGGAGCTCTCGCGCGGCACGTTCGACGGCGCGCTCCCGCCGGGGGCGCACGAGGTCCAGGTCACCGAGGCCGGGCGCAAGCCGTTCGAGACGCGCATCGAGCTCGCCGACGCCGAGGCCCGCACGCTGGAAGTGACGCTCGAGGAGGAGGCGCACGCGCCGCTCTGGCCGTGGATCGCCGGCGGCGCGGCGGCGCTGATCGGCGCGGGCGTCGGCGGGTATTTCCTGCTCCGGCCGCAGGACACGCGCGGACCGGGGCCGACAGGGCAGCTTTTCACCGCGCACATCCCGGCCGGGGGCAATTGATGAAGGGGTCCCGGCTGATGCACATCGCGGTCCTCCTCGGCGCGAGCGGCGGATGCTCCCGCGTGCTCCCCGGGGGCGGGCTGATGGTCGTCCTTCGCAGCGACCCTTCGCTGGACCCGGCGCCGCGCACGTTGCATGTCGAGGTCGACCCGGTCGACGGCGGCGAACCGTACCGGGATGGCGAGGACTTCCGCCTCGACGGCGGGCTCTCTTCGCGGCCGGTCACCTTCGCCGTCGACTCGAACGGCGACCCGGGCGCGTCGGTCCGGTTTTTCGTCTCCGCTTCGCCGGCGAGCGGCAACTGGCCGACCGAGACGCTCCGCTACGAGGTCGACGCCATCCCGACCGACCGGGTCGCGGAGCTCGACGTCGTCTTCCGCGCCGCGTGCGCACCTCGAGGCGGCGACGACGGCGGATCCGGAGAGTCCTGCTGCCCGAGTCTTGCGGCCGGTTGCCGCTGGGACGGCCAGACGTGCGTGTGTTCGGGCGCCGATCTGCCGGCGTTTCCGTCCGACGGAGGCGAGACCTTCCCCGACCCGCCCGAGACCTCCGCCGACGCAACGTTCGACGCGACCGCGGATGCGCCGTCGGATGCGACCAGGGATGCGCCGTCGGAGGCGACCTCGGACGCGACCGTCGAGAGCGGCGTCGTCGGCGAAGGAGGGACGCTCGACGCCGCCCCGTGCGAAGCGGGAGCCGTCCAGTGCGCCGACCCCGAAACCCCCCTGCAATGTGGCCCGGACGGGCAGTGGCAAGGCCTGCCGCGCTGCCAGTACGGTTTCACGTATTGCTCCGCGGGAGCGTGCATCCCGATCCCGCGGAGCTGCAGCGGGAACATCGGCTCCGACTGCGACAGCGACGAGGTACCGCCCGGCGCCTTCTATCGAGGCAAGGACCCCCTGCACGAGGACGCGGGCGCTCCGGCTACGATCAGCGCGTTTCGCCTGGACACCTACGAGGTCGAGGTGTGGCGGTTTCGCCATTTCGTCGACGCCGTCGAACAGGGTATCGGCCTCCCCGACGCGGGATCCGGGAAACACTCTCACCTCGCTCACGGCCAGGGGCTCAGCGGCGGCGGAGACGGCGGCGCGTACGAGACCGGATGGGACGCGGCGTGGGACCCGATGTTCCCCACGCTACCCGACACATGGAACGCCAACCTCTCCTGCGCCAACTCCGCCACGTGGACGGCGGAGCCATCGCAGAACGATGAGCTCCCGATCGACTGCGTCACCTGGTACGAGGCCTACGCGTTCTGCATCTGGGACGGGGCCTTCCTGCCGAGCGAGGCCGAGTGGAACTACGCCGCGGCGGCCGGAAGCGAGCAGCGCCTCTATCCATGGGGGTCGACGGACCCGGGACTGAGCTCCGAATACGCGGTCTACGCCTGCCTCTATCCGCAGCTGATGCCGTGCAACTCGCCGACTGCGCTCGACATCGCGACCGTCGACTCGTTCCCGATGGGAGCCGGCGCCTTCGGCCAGCGGCACCTCGCGGGCAACGTCGCCGAGTGGACGTTCGATCTCTACGACCCGAGCTACCCCATGCCTTGTGACGACTGCGCGGGGCTGAGCGGGTCGCAGCGCGTGTTCCGGGGCGGGGCCTTCGACCGGCAGGAGTCGTATCTGTACACGTCGATGCGCGTTCCCGCCGAGCCCTCGGCCCGCTACCGCGACGTGGGCGTGCGCTGCGCGAGGACGCCATGAAACGTGCGGCCGCTGCGACGTCCGCGGTCGCAGTCGCCGCGGCAGCCGTCTCCGGTATGGCCGCTTGCGCGCCGGAGACCACGCCGGGGGGCGGCCTCGTCGTGCTCGTCAGCGTCGATCCTTCCCTCTCGGCGGCTCCCCCGACGGCTCTTCGCGCGACGGTCGGCGCGTCGCTCGACGGCGGAGGGCCGACGTACTTCGACGCCGGCTACGCCATAGTGCACTTCCCGACGAGCTTCGCGGTCGATTCGAACGGCGACCCGAACGCGACGGTCGCGATCGATCTGAGCCTCTGGGTAGGGACGCAGCAGGTGGAGCGCCAGCGGTTCGTCGTCGACCACGTCCCGTCCACGACGGTCAAAGAGCTGCCGGTCGTCTTCGGCTCGGCGTGCGGAGCGTCAGGCCCCGTGCCACCGGACGCGGGACCGGCGGCGTGTCCCCTCAAGAGCTGGTGCGCGTGGACGGGCAGCTACTGGCTCTGCCAGGGAGGCCTTCTCCCCGGGCCGGGAGTGGACGCGGGCTGGCCGGAGCGAGGGACCGACGCCGCGGCGGATGCCGCGGGCGACGCTACGACGGAAGGCGCCGTCGCCGATTCGTCGGTCGTGGCCGATTCGACGGTCGTCGCCGATTCGCCGGTCGACCAGACGGTGGGCGACGCGGACGCAGCAAGCGACGCGGAGATGGCGGACGCCCCTCGCGACACCGGCGCCGTCGACGCGCCCCTGACGATCCCCTGCGACGCGCCGTGCGGTCCCGGGCAGACATGCGTCGACGGCCAGTGCGTCGCCGTACCTCCGAGTTGCCGGGGCGGGGCAGCGGGCGCCGGCACGAACTGCGGTCTTTTCGGGAACGACGACTGCTGCGCGAGCGACGAGGTCGCCGCCGGAGGCTTCTTCCGGGATTACGACGGGCACACGTACACGGACATGAGCTGGCCCGCGACGGTGAGCCAGTTCCGCCTCGACCGCTACGACGTTACCGTCGGGCGCTTCCGCGCGTTCGTCGACGACGTCGTCGCCCGCGGCTGGACGCCGCCGGAGGGCTGGGGAAAGCACGCGTACCTCGACGGCGGCGGACTCAATAACGGCGGCGACGCGGGCACCGTCCCCGAGAAAGGCTGGGACCCGTCATGGAACGCGTACGTGCCGCAGACGAAGACCGACTGGGACGCGAAGCTCCAGAGCTGCCTGGGGGACAGCGGTTACCAGAGCTGGACTTGGACGCCGACGAGCGGGCCCAACGAGAACCTCCCCATCGATTGCGTCAGCTGGCACCAGGCGTACGCGTTCTGCATCTGGGACGGCGCGTTCTTGCCGTCCGACACGGAGTGGGACTACGCCGCGGCCGGCGGGGAAAACCAGCGGGAGTACCCGTGGGGGGACGTCGTCCCCAACCCGATGTACGCCATCTACGACTGCTATTATCCGGCGACGCCCCAGGGCAACGACTGCCGGGGCGTCGCGAGCATCGCCCCGGTCGGCTCCGTGCCCGCGGGCCGGGCGCTATGGGGACAGCTCGACCTCGCCGGGAACGTCCTCGAGTGGACGCTCGATTACGCATTCGCTTCCTCGTCGCCACCGGTTCCGTGCCACGACTGCGCGCAGACCGCAGACGGGACCGAGCGCGTGATTCGCGGCAGCGGCTGGGATTCGAACGACAAGCAACTCTTCAGCGCCCTTGGGTACGGCCACGTTCCCGAAGGTCCGTTGGGCGACGTGGGCGTCCGCTGCGCGCGCCCGCCGTAGTCGTCACGGCAGCCGGGATGCGTAGATCCCCGGAGCCGCGCCGCCGCTCATGACGTACACGACGCGCGAAAGGTCGTGCGTCACCAGCGCGTTGCCGTTGACTCCCTGGACGATGTTCACCGAGGCTCCGCCGCTCGCGGGGTCTACCTCGTCGATGTCGGCGGTGGGAACGGACCCGCCGTCGCTGTCCACGAAGTTGTCGGCCACGACCACCTTCGATCCGTGCGCGGGGAGGTACGCGAGGACCACGCCCTTCCCGAGGTGCGTTGGGGTGTAGGGGGGCGCGACCGGAACCGCGGTGAGCTCGCCGACCCACCCGTTCTCCCGGTCGCGCTGCAGATTGGTCATCGCGAGCGCGTAGGAGCTGTCGCTCGTGAAGCCGCGCGGACCGCTGGGACGGAAGATGTTGGTCGACGAAACGGGCGACGCGTCGTACTGCGCCGACGACGCCACGAGCGCCGGTGCGCCGGGCGTCTGGGTCGACACCAGGCTGAGATCGGAGAACCAACCGAGCGGATTGAGGCCGCTCGAGGCGAGCAGCCACTTTCCGTCGGTCGAGAGGCCGTTGAAGTAATTGACGCCCGCGTCGACGAGGGTCTGCGGCGTCGGACTGCTCGCGTTCGCCCGCATGAGAGCTCCCGCGTCGTTGTTGTAGAGAACCGCCCACGGATCCTGGGTCGATCCGGCGAACGACAGGGTGGGCGCGAGCTGCACGCTGGGGTCCACGACCGTGCCGGGGCCGCCGTCGATCGGGAAGATCTGGAGGGCGCCGTTGCCGCTGGCGGTCGTCGCGCCGGCGATCTGCGTGCCGTCGGGATCGACCGCGAACGGGTAGGTGAACTGCGCCCAGTCGGCCGGATAGTACTGGCGCGAGTGCACCCAGCTCGGGATGTCCGCCGCCGGTGCCCACCCGTTCGCGACGGAGAACGACTGGAGAACCGGCGCCAATCCGGCGTCCTCCGCCGTGCAATACGAGAGGACGGCGTAGTCGCCGCGGAAGACGAGGCGCGGGAAGCACGCCGGGAGATTGCCCTGGTAGGACGAGGCGATGTCGACGTTCGACACGAGGAGCGTCGCGCCCGATCCGTCGATGTTCGCGCCGTAGATCGACCCAACGGTCGCGTCGCTGCTCGTGTTCTCCACGTAGGCGACGTGCTTGCCGTCGTCGCTGGCCCACTCCGTATCGTAGATGTACGCGAGGCCGGTCGTCGTGAGGGTCGCCCCCTGCGACATCCCCGGCGACCACGCCACGAGCGTGCCGATGTAGGCGCTGTTCCAGGACCAGCCAAAGGCGACGTTGCCGCTCACCACCCCGTAGCCGGCGTACGCGCTCGCCGGGGCCGCGTAGATCGTCGTCGCGGCCCCGCCGCCCAGCGGCTGCGCGAAGTACGTCTGCGTGGTGCCGTCGTAGTAGACGACGTGGTCGTCGGTGGTGACGCCGCTCAGGACGAGGTTCGCGCCCGGGATCACCAGCTGGGCGGACGCCCCACCGTCCGGCCCCCCATCGGACTCGCCGTCCGTACCCCCGCCGTCGGAGGTCGTGCCGTCGGAGGTCGCGCCGTCGGAGGTCGCGCCGTCGGAGCCGGCTCCGTCCGTGACGGTCGCATCGCCGCTGCCGCCGTCTCCCGTGGCGTCGGAGGTCGAACCTTCGCTGACCGGCGCGTCGGACACAGTGCTATCCGACGCCGGTGCGTCCTGGCCTACGTCCGGTGAGCCCGAGTCGTTCGACGGCGACGTTCCGTCGGAGGCTGCGTCCTCGGAAGACCCGGAGTCGGTCGAATTGCACGCGCTTGCCAGTGAGCTGCACGCGGCCACGACCGCCACGAGCCTTCCCGTCCACCGTGACATCTCGTCCCCCTCCGAATGGGCCGCGTTCCTGCGCGGCCGTCCGCCACACCGATGTGCCTGACGCCTCCTCTCGCACGGGCACCGCCGCATTTCAAGAGGGTCCGGCGTAAACAAAACGGCCTGCGGCGGCGCGGCCCGCGGTCGCGCCCGCCCCCCGCGCCCGCGCGCAACGTCCTCGAGAGCGAATCGCGGAACTCAGGCTCTCTGCCGGTAAGGCGGCGGACGGGCGGTGTCGCGCTCGCGCGAGCCATCCGCCCGTTCGTGCACGACGAGTACGTCACGGTGGGCCATGTTCGCCACCCGTGCCGCCGTCGTGCCGAGGACGCGATCGAATCCGTGGTAGCCGTGGCTACCGAGGACGATCAGATCCGCGTCGATCTCGTCGCTGACGTCGATGATGAGGCGCCATGGTTGCCCGACGCGCACGATTGGAGGCGCCAGGGTGACGGTCCCGGACGGCACTTGGGACATCACGTCCGCCAGGTCGTCGTATGCCCGCTGCGTCAGGCGCGCCGGGAGAGGGTCCGCGCGGGTCCCCGCCGCCGCCGCCGGGAACTCGGGGGGCACGAAGATGGCCCGGAACGGGTGCAGCATCGCCCCGAGGAGGGCCGCCATTTCGGCGGCCCGCCCGAAGACGCCGGGCGCGCGCGCCGAGCCGTCCAGGGCGACGAGGATCGTGCGAATCATGCGTGGGCGCCCGCGAGCGGCGGCTCCGCTGCGGGTGCCGGCTCCTCGGTGGGCGCGCGCTTCGCGAAGAAGAGGAACATCACCGGCACGAGGAAGAGCGACAGAATCGTCGACGACGTCAGACCGCCCACGACGGCGAGGGCGAGCGGCTGATTCGCCTCCGACCCTCGCTCGAGGCCCATAGCCGTCGGGATCAGGCCTATGACGGTGGCGAGGCTCGTCATCGCGATCGGCACGAAGCGCGACCGAGCGGCCGCGACGATCGCGTCCACCTTGTCCGCGCCCTCGTCGCTGAAGCGGCGGTTGGCGTCGTCGACGAGCAGGATGCCGTTCGAGACCGCGATCCCGATGACCATGAGGATGCCCATGAGCGCGGTGATCGAGAACCCCTGTCCGGCCGCCATGAGCGCGAGGACGATGCCCACGAGCGATACCGGGATCGTGAACAGCATGACGAAGGGCAGGCGCAGCGACTTGAACTGCGACGCCATGATCATGAAGACGACCATGACGGCGAGGCCGAGGGCGAGCCCCAAGCCGCCGAAGGTGGTTCGCATGAGCTCCACCTGGCCGACGAAGCGCAGTTCGACGTGCTGCGTGCGCGGGTCGTCGTGCAGCGCCTTTTCGAGCGCCTCCGCGGCCGTTCCCAGGTCGCGCCCTTCGGTCTGCATGAGGACGTGCGCCACGCGCGCGAGGTGGTTGCGCTCGATGGCGACGGGACCGAGCGCGCGCCGGACGTCCCCGTAGGCGCGCAGGAGCACCGGCTGGCCCCCCAGCCCGACGCGCACCGGAAGGCCGCCGAGCGCCTGCGTATCGGGGACCTTGGCGCCATCGTAGTAGGTGACCACGTAGTACGATTGCCCGTTGTTCGCGTCGATCCAGACACCGGGCTCGTTGATGTTGCCAAGCGTCGCCTCGAGCGTCGTCTCCGCGGCGTCCCTCGCGTTCGTCCCTACGAGTCCCGCCTTCTCGCGATCCGTGTCGACGTGAACCTCGGGGTAGTCGTTCTGCAGCGAGACCTTCACGTCGCGGATGCCGGGGATCGTCCGCGCGACGTCGGCCACGGCCTGCGCTTCTTCGTTTAGCTCCGCCAGGTTGTCGTTGTGGACTTCGACGACGAACGGCGCCGTGTAGCCGTTCGCGAAGACGCTCGCGACCAGCCCGCCCGGGTATTGCAACACCTCGACGCCGGGGAACTCTCGCGTCAGGATCTCGCGGATCTTCACAGCCAGATCCGCCTGCGAAAGGGTGCGGTGCTCGGCGTCCGAGAACGCGAGCTGGAGCGTGCCGGTGTTCGGCGCGACGTTGGTGTTCGTCAGTAGCGCGCGGGCATTCTGTGGCATGCCGAGGTTCGCGATCGACATCTCCACCGTTCCCGGCGGAAGCTCGCGCGTGATCGCCTTGCCCATCTCCGACATGATGTTCGCGGCCTCGTGGATCGAGATGCCGGGCGCGAGGCGCACATACAGCGTGTCCATCGACTCGTCGATCTCCGGAAAGAACGTGCTCGGCAGGCGCGCGGCGACCCACCCGGCGGCCATGACGAGCAGGAACGACGCCCCCACGATCGTCAGCCTGTAGGGGAGCACGACGCGCAGCGTGCGCGAATACCCGTCGGCGATGCGGTCGATGACCCCCTCGACCGCCTTGCCGAACCGGCCATGCTCGGCGTGCCCGAGGAAGTAGCGGCAGGCGACCGGTGTCACCGCCATGCTCACGAAGTACGAGGCAATCATCGCCACCGCCACCGTGATCGCGAGCGGCGCGAACAGCTTTCGCGCGAGCCCGGCGAGCAGCACGACGGGCAAGAGGACCGCCATCGTCGTCAGCGTCGACGCGAGCACCGGCAGCGCGACTGCGTTGGCACCCTTGAGGGCCGCCTCGGACGTCGACATGCCCATGCGCTGGTGCCGGTGAATGGACTCGAGGACGACGACGGCATCGTCGACCAAGCGACCCATCGCGAGGGTGAGTCCGCCAAGCGTGAACGCGTTGAGGGTCTGCCCAGTCGCATACAGGACGCTGAGAGTAATGGCGAACGACAGCGGGATGGCGACCGAGACGATGAGCGTCCCGCGAACGCTCTGCAAGAAAAGAAGAATGACGAGCGCGATGAGGACGAGCGCCTGCACAATCTCCTTCTTCAGGCCGTGGTAGGCGCCGCGCACGAAGGTCGACTGGTCGAAGTAGACCTTGGCTTGCATCCCGGGGGGCAGGTCGTGCAGGCCCTCGACGATCTTCTTCACGGCGTCGACGATCTCGATCGTGTTGCCGCCCGGGATGCGCAGCACGCCGAGATAGACCGCGTCCTTGCCGTTGACGGCCACCGACTCGGTCTCCGGCGTGCCGCCGTCCTCGACGCGAGAGACGTCGCGGATCAGCACCGGCTTGCCGTTGACCACTTTGATGGTGGCCTCGCCGATGGTCGCGACGTTCTTCGGGATCGCGTTGGTGTACACGTTCGCGTCGAACTTCGGTGCGATGAGCTCGCCGGAGGGGAGAAGTGCGTTCGACTTGGCGGCGGCGGCCGCGATGTCGTTGGCCGTCACGCGGCGCGCCTGCGCCTTGAGCGGATCGACGACGACGTTGATCTGCCTCATTTGGCCGCCGTACGGGGCGGCGCTGGCAACGCCGGAGATGCCCTCGAGCAACGGCTCGATGTAGTTGAACGCGTAGTCGTAGAGCTGCGGGCCCGTGTACCCCGCGCCGCTGACGACGACCTCGCACACCGGCGCGTTCGACGGGTCGTACTGCAACACGAACGGGGGCAGTACGCCGAGCGACTTGGGGATGGCCGCCATCGCGAAGCCTGCCTGCGACTGCACCAGCGTCTGCGCGGCGTTCAGGTCCGTCCCCCATTTCAGCCAGACGTAGATGACGCTGAAGTTGTTGCGCGACAGGCTCTCGACGTGATCGACGCCCGGCGTCGCGCTCACGTACTTCTCCAGGCGCCAGCTGATCGTCTTCTCCACGTCCTTGGCGCCGAGGCCGGGGCAGAGGGTGCCGATGATGAGGACCGGCGGCGTCAGCTCGGGGAACGTGTCGACTGCCATGCGCGGCGTGACCACGGCCGAGAAGACGACCAGCCCGACGCAGAGCATCAGGATCGCGATGGGGTTGCGGAGCGACAGGCCCGTCATTTCTGCGGCTCCTTGGCGCTCGAGGCCTCTGCCGTAGCGTCGAAGGTGGCTCGCTTCGGCGCCACGGGGTCGCCCTCAGCGAGCACCGCGCGACCCTCGGTCACGATCGCAGTGCCGGCCTTGAGCGCGCCATCCACGAACAGCGTGCCCCCGCGTTCGCCAAGCACCTTGAACGTCGTCTTGTGCGCGACGCCCTTGTCCGCCACGAAGACGACCGCCTTCGATCCGCTGATCGACGCGGAGTCGAGGGGAATCGCCGTCGCGGAGTGAGGTTGACCCACCTCGATGCGCACCTCGCCGGTCGTGTTGACGGGGATCTGCCGCTGCGGATCGGGCATGTCGACCTCGACGTGCACCGTGCGCGTGTCGGCATCCGCGCTGGGCGATCGGCGCGAGATGCCTCCGGTGAACGTCTGGTTCGTCGCGACGACGTGAACGCCGACGAGCGTGTTGGGCGTGACGATATGGAAGTCGTCCTCCGGCACGTCGAAAGTCATGCGTACCGTCGTCCGGTCGACGACCGAGACGATCGACGTTCCGGGCCGCACGAACGCGCCGGGGTCTATCGTGCGCGTGGCGATCTCTCCCTCGAACGGCGCACGCAGGACGCAGTCGTTCACCTCGAGGCTCGTCGCCGCCAGCTTGGCGCGCTGCGAAGCGAGCTGGGCCTCCTCCGCCGCGCTCTGCGCTTCCTTCTGCTCGCTCTCGTTGGGCGAGACGAAGCCGCCGTCGAGCAAGGTTTTGAGGCGCGAAGACTCGTCGGCGATCGCCCTCTGTCGGGCGTCGATCGCGCGCGCCTCGGCGGCGACTGCCTGGCTCGCCGCGCTCGCGTTGCGGCAGTCGAGCGTGGCGAGCACGTCGCCGCGCTTCACGCGCGCGCCGGGCCGCACGAGGACCGTGTCGACGTACGCCGAGATGAACTGCGGCCCGACCTGCGCCTCGATCCAAGGGCGCAGCGTCCCGATGTACGTGCGCGACTCGCGGAACGTCGTGTCTTGCGCGGACACCACGGTGACGGGCTTCGGCGTCGACGCCATCGCCACGTGGTTGACCCGCGACTCGGCGCGCCGCACGAGCAGCCCCCCGATCGCGAGAATGGCGGCGACCCCGGCGGCGATGAAGAGGGGCACCCACACGCTGCGGCGTTGGGCCTCCGACGGGTCATGCAGCGGCGACATGGATTGGGACGAAACGGGCGCAGTCACTTGCTTGGTCTCCCTGGAGGTCACAGTTCCTCCGCAATCGCGCGCCCGAACGCGGCGCGTGCTCGTGCGAGATCGAACTGCCCCAGCGCGAGCTGGATCTCTGCGTCGACTCGGACAGCCTCTGCATCGGCCAGCTCGACGGCGTTGCCGATCCCGGAGCGGAAGCGCGCGTCGGCCTGATCGTAATTGGCGCGCGCGGCGATCACCGAGTTCTGCAGCGCGGAGAGCGCGGAGCGCGCGACCTGGACGCGCGCGTACGTCTCGCGCACCGTCGCGGCGTCCTTCAGCTGCGCTTCGTCGACCTCGTCGTGGCGGACCCGCTCCATCGACTTCGCGGCGTCGCGCCGAGCGCCGATGACGCCGTCGAAGAGCGGCCAGGACAGGACGAGTCCGACGTCCCAGTTCGGGATGTTGGGGACCCATCCCTCGCCCGCCGGCGTGATCGTCTGTCCGTTCGCGTTCACCGCCGCCCCGCCGGCACGGCCCGACAGGGTCGCCGTGAGCGAAAGGTCCGGCCGCAGCTCGGCCCCGACGGCCGTGGTCTTCTTCTCGGCGGCCGAGAGCTGGGAGAGCGACGCGGCCAGCGCCGGATCGCGCGCCTGAGCGAGGCGCAGTGCCTCCTCCATCGCGGGCATCTCCGAACGCTGCGGCGCCTCGCCCGCGACGTCCACCGCGGGGTCCGGCGCGCCGATCGCCGCGGCGAGCACCGTCTGCGCCAGCGCGACTCCTCCTCGCGCGCGAACGCGCCCGACGTCGAAACGCGCGAGATCCGCCTCGGCGCGCGTCAGCTCGATGGGCGATCGCAATCCCGAGTCGACCCCTCGCTTCGCGAAGTCGCGGTGCACGAGGGCGCGCCCGTAGGCCTGGTCGGACGCCTTCACGATCGCCTTCGCCGCGAGGACCGAGAAGTAGGCCTCCTCGACGCCGAAGTCGACGTCGAGGCGGGCGGCGTCGGCGTCGTGCTTGGCCACGTCGACGAGGGCGTCGGCCGCCGCGCGTTGCGCCCCGATGCGACCGAAGTCGAACACCTCTTGCAGCACGCCTACGCCGGCGAACGTGGACGCGTAAGGCTGCCAGCTCGCGTTCGAAGGAGAGGTGAGCGCCGTCGTCCCTCCGATGCGCGGGACGTCCACCCGGTCCATCGAGAGGGAGCTTGCCGTCGAGTTGTTCGAGGTTGCGCCGTAGATC
>Ga0102924_1005212_pt1 | contig 12707 bp, 10 predicted proteins | sample PaiPotPPM11metaG_FD_80116 | JGI IMG/M metagenome (GOLD analysis project Ga0102924, IMG submission 80116) | Iron sulfur acid spring bacterial and archeal communities from Banff, Canada, to study Microbial Dark Matter (Phase II) - Paint Pots PPM... ... | reverse complement strand
TGCAGAAAGCGCTCCAGCACCTGGATAGCAACTGCCACATCGCTCACAGTGACCGACTCAGCTGGATGGTGGCTGATACCACCTCGGCAGCGTACGAAAAGCATAGCAATGTCAGTCAGTTCGGAGAGTACTCCTGCGTCATGGCCTGCTCCGCTCGGAAGGGAATGCAGGGGATAGTCCATCTCTTCTATAGCCTGCGTCAGTAGCTGAGTAAGATGCGGGATGCATGGCACAGAACCACGCTCCTGTAGCAACTGCCAAGTGAATAAAATGCCGCGTGCCAGACTAATGTCATGAGCCCGTTCTGCTAACTGGCGACAGGCCTGCTCGCGCATGGTGTCATCGTGGTGCCGTACATCCAAGCTCAGCGTCACTTGCCCTGGAATCACATTGCTTGCTCCTGGCTGCACACTGACCTGTCCCACCGTCGCTACCAATCCCGACAGGCTGCGTGCCAATGCCTCAACAGCCAGTACAAACTCTGCTGCGGCACAGAGGGCATCGTGGCGCAGGGACATGGGGACTGTTCCAGCATGACCAGCTTGGCCTGTAAAATGCACATTGATACGACTCTGCCCCCCAATAGCCGAAACCACGCCGACCGGAAGATCATGTGCTTCAAGCACCGACCCTTGCTCAATGTGAACTTCGCAGTAGCCCAACAGGTCGCTGCGCTGCCAGCGAGGAGTTTGCAGAGCCTGGGGATCAGGATTACCACCAAAGGCACGAATCGCTTCAGCCATTGGAATTCCATCAGCGTCGATCAAATGAAGCTCTTGTAGGTCGAATGTGCCAGTCACCGCCTTGCTGCCGAGGTAGGCACTGTGATAGCGCAGTCCTTCCTCATCGGCAAAACCTATGACCTCGATGGCGAATGGGAGGCGTACCATTCGTTGATGCAAGCGCTCGACACAGGCAAGCGCAATCATTACCCCGAGTGGACCATCGTATTTCCCCGCATCGCGCACCGTATCGAGATGCGAACCAAGGAGCAGGGTTTTGGCACCAGCGGAATGTGCCTCGTAGCGACCGATGAGGTTACCGATCGCATCATGCTGGATGGTCATGCCAGCCACTTGCATCCATGCTGCCACAGTCTCATTTGCCTGACGCATCGCCTTTGACGCAAACGGCCGAGTAAGGCAATTAGGCTCTTCACTGTAACTACTCAGGACATCACAGTGCTCCATGACACTGTGGGCAGACACTTCTTCGATAATCATAGCGACCTCTCTTGTTCCTTGATACACCTTGATACACCTTGCATGTCTGGAATGAAATCGACTCCTTAGACGATTATAACGAAAAAGTACTTCAAAAGACAAGTGAAGGGGTGAGATAAGAAGCACATGTCTTGAGAACTCTCAACGCTCCTCTCTCATTTTTATCCCAAATGTTCTCGTGTGATTGCCCCGAACAAGCATTAGATGACACGCTCGGAATGAGTATACACATTCATTGAGCGATCACGGAGAAAGCCGACAAGTGTTATGCCACATTTATCAGCTAATTCGACGGCAAGGCTAGAAGGGGCAGAAATAGCTGCAACACAGGTAACACGAGCTAGCAAAGCTTTCTGGATGATTTCAAACGAGCTACGTCCACTGACCATCAGAATACGCTCTTTATATGGATAACCTCCATGCAATAAACCATGACCAATCACTTTGTCAACCGCATTGTGACGGCCAACATCTTCGCGTAGCAAGAGCATTTCGCCATCAGCTGTAAACAGGCCAGCGGCATGAAGTCCTCCTGTATGCTTGAAGACTGCTTGCTGCGAACCCAACTGCTGCGGCAGTGAATAGAGTATTGAGGAAGAAATTCGTAAGGTATCAGGCTCTAGCGGAAGCGTAGACTGCAGTAGATCGGCAATACTATTCTTCCCACAAAGCCCACAACTAGCAGAGACCACAAAATGGCGCTCAAAAGAGACGGGAAACGTACGTGCCACTCCCTCGGGTCCACGTCGTCGTAATATCACATTCACTACATTCGGCAGCGGCAAACCGTCAGGGTCCAATTCATGCTCAAGCAAAAGGACATCACTAGCATCCTGAATAACTCCCTCGGAAAAGAGAAAACCCAACGCCAGTTCGAAATCGTGACCGGGCGTCCGCATAATCGTCGCGAGACTGTGGTGCTCGATATGCACCTCAAAGGGCTCTTCGACTGCCAGATGGTCTTCACGCTCATAGCAGTCACCCTCCTGCCAGTGCATAACATTGACCCGCATCACTCGCTCTGGATCAAGCTCCGAGCGCCAGGAACTCGAAAGTGTCATGTGCGTACCTCTTCACTAAAAGTCAACGCTAGCTACCACACATACTCAAAGCACACCAATTTTAGATCATCTCGCTTGAGTAATGCTTGTTTTACCTTCTTGCTCTCCCGTCCCTCAGTATATTCACCAACACTCATTACTGTGTTAATCAGTTCGCTGATTTGTCCACTCATCATACAGGCCAAGTTCTCGTGCTTGTCTTGCCGCTTGTGTCCGGTTATGCACACCTAATTTGGAGAAGATGTGGCTGATATGGCGTTTGACCGTGTCAACCGCAATGACCAGTTGTTGTGCTATCTCCAGGTTGGACATACCCTGTACGAGCAATTGCAGGACCTCCAGTTCTCGTTCACTCAAGGGTTCTGGCAGCCACTGAGCCTTGCTAGGCTCTCCTGCTTGTATCCCTGCCCTTCTCTCTTGCTGAAAAGCTGCTATCACGGTATCCAAATAGGGAGTTGGCCCATCCTTGCGCTCCCGCTTGCGTAGCTGATACAAGAGTGCTTCCATTGCAGCCCCTTCGTCGACAAAGCTGCGGATGTAGCCCTCTGGCTCAGCCAGGCGCACTGCCTCCCAAAGGGCTTGCAGTGCTTGCACCTCTTCTTGGAGCATCTGGTGAGCCAGAGCTTGCAAAAGCCGGATCTCAATGACATGTCCCCAGCGCTGACCTGTGGTTGCTCTTTGGAGCACGGGCTCTAGCCGCTCGAGAGCCAGATCTGGCTGCTGCTTGGCAAAAAGAACACGAACATATGCCACCTCTTCCCGCTCGTATATATAGGGATTGCTATGCCTCTCTGTTATGTCTCGTTCCTCAACCCAGCGCGTGGCCTGATCCAATGCTCCACAAGCCAGCCAGAGTCTGATTTGATCGATCGTGAAAAGGTCGGAACACGCTTCGAGATAGAGACCTTGGTTTAGCTGCGTACCAAGGTCCTCAGAGGCCTGTAAAGCTCTCTGTGCCACTTTGAGATCTCCACGAGATAAAGCAATGTGGAGCAGGGCTGCATACCCGTGAGCTATATAGATAAGCGACACGAGCGATTCTCCCTGTTGGGAGAGCGAGATGGCTTCTTGTGCCAGGGCAAGTGCCTCGTCCAGCTTGTTCCACTCACATAGGATCGGTGCTTGACGGGCTGCCGCCAAGCCTGCTTCGGGTGAGATGAGATCTCCTGATTGTTGGTTGAGCTCAATGGCTTGCTGGATTAGCCGATATGGTTGGTGTAACTGACCCATTCTTCTCATGTGTAAGGCAGTTGAAGCCATGGCAAGGATGATGAGACTGTTCTGTCCTGAGACTTGGGCCAGGGAAATAGCTTGGAGATCAGTCTCAACAGCCATCACTCCATCGTTCACAGATGTGGACGAATAGCTTATACCATGCAGCAAGAGAGAATGTGTACGAGCCGCGAGATTGTCTGGTGAGAACAGGGTGAAAGCTCGCTGGCAGAGCCTGAGTGCCGCTTGTCCATCTGCCTCAGTCATCATTCTCATCAGCGCACGAAAGCTGAGCACACCTCCAAGCAAATTCTCTTGGATGGACATGCTGGATGGGCCATCTTCATCCATCTGCATGCTGAGCACTGTGGTTAGCATGGATTCAGCCGTGTCGAGCCAGCCTTCTAGCATGGGATGGGAGGTGATCTGATACAAGAGCAAGGCACTCACATAACAGAGGGAGGGACGGGAATGCATCATATCGACAGGTAACAGCTCAAGCCACTTTTTGATGGTGATCAGCACATGTTTGCTTGCTCCCCAGGTAAGCGAGAGTAATGGGAGCAGCATCTGCTCGATCAGATCGGCAGCCCTTGACCACTCTTTGGCATACAAGGCATGCACGATCGCCTCAGCCGTCTGGTTGTGCTGAGCATACCAGAGGCTGGCACGATGGTGCAAGATGGGCATGAGGTCAGCATGGGTCTGCTCCAATTGCTGCTGCAACGCTTCAGTAAAGAGGGCATGATAGCGATACCACTGCCGCTTGCTATCCAGCGACACCACAAATAAATTGGCCCCCTCGAGCCATTGAAGCATCTGCTGGCTGTCATGGTGTTCCATGACAGCGTCACAGAGTGAGGTCGTGAGCCGCCCGAGAATGCTGGTGCAGAGCAAAAAGGTCCGTACCTCCTGCGGCTGTCGCCCGAGCACCTCCTGGGTCAAATAGTCCAGAATGTAGCGCTGATCCCCACTCACCTCCTTTAGGAGGCTGAGAGGATTAGCCTGCTCTGGCAGAGAAAGAGTGAGCAATTGCAAGCCGACGAGCCAGCCTTCTGTGCGAACGGTCACCTCCTGGGTGGTCTCCTCAGGGAGCTGCATCCCCATCACCACCTTGAAGAAGGCTCCAGTTTCTTCTGCGGTACAGCGCAACTGATCGGTGCGCACTTCTAGCACCTGCCTACGCGCTCGCAGCTGCACAAGCGGCAAGGGAGGGTCAGCACGCGTCGAAAGGATGATGCGCAACTGAGCAGGCAGATGCTCGACGAGATAGGAGAGCGTACTGTGCACTTGTGGCTCGGTGATGACCTGATAGTCGTCCAGGATCAGCAGGAAGTGATCGGTTTGTTCTACGAGCAGATTGATCAGCTCGGCCAAGAGAGTGCTCAGAGGTGGGGATTGTGGGGATTGCAACAGCGCTAAGAGTGAGCTAAAGCGCTCTGGCAATTGCTTGTTGAAAGCTGCCAGAATGTATGTCCAGAACAAGCGCGGTTCGTTGTCCTCCTCATCGAGAGACACCCAGGCGACTCGAGGGCTGTTTGCAGGCAACGATTGGCTCCATGTAGAGAGCAGCGTCGTCTTACCAAAGCCAGCGGCCGCAGAGACGAGCGTGAGGGAATACTTCCGGCTTTCGTTGAGCAAGCTCGTCAGGCGAGGCCGCGAGAGCAGAGGTCCCAATGAAACGGGCACATAGAATTTGGTCGTCAGCAGTTGGTTTTCTAAGGATAGGAAGGGATTCATGCTCGTCTTTCCTCCTAAGGCAGTGAGACTCTACCGCCATCGAATGACGCTACAGGAGATGAAGCCTGCGAAAAAGGGCTTAGTCCTCCTCACCCAGCAGACCAAGTTCTCGTGCTTGTCTTTCCGCTTGCATCCGGTTATGGACGCCTAATTTGGAGAAGATGTGGCTCATATGACGTTTGACCGTGTCAACCGCAATGACCAGTTGTTGTGCTATCTCCAGATTGGACATACCCTGTACGAGCAATTGCAGGACCTCCAGTTCTCGTTCACTCAAGGGTTCTGGCAGCAACTGAGCCATGGTAGGCTCTCCTGCTTGTATGCCTGCCCTTCTCTCTTGCTGAAAAGCCGCTATCACGGTATCCAAATAGGGAGTTGGTCCATCCTTGCGCTCCCGCTTGCGCAGCTGATAGAAGAGCGTTTCCATTGGAACTCCTTCATCGACGAAGCTGCGGATGTAGCCTTCTGGCTCAGCCAAGCGCACTGCCTCCGAAAGAGCTTGCAGGGCTTGCATCTCTTCTTGGAGCATCTGATAGGCCAGGGCTTGCAAAAGCCGGATCTCAATGACATGTCCCCAGCGCTGCCCCGTAGTTGCTCTGTGAAGCACAGGTTCCAGTCGCTGTAATGCCAGAGTCGGCTGGCCCGTGGCTAAGAGAATACGCACTCGGGTCGCCTCTTCGCGCTCGCGCGTAAAGGGGGTGCCATGGGACTCTTTTATCTCCAACTGCTCGGCCCAATGTGTCGCACGGTCTAGTTCTCCACAGGCCAGCCAAAGTCGAACTTGGTCGGTTACAACAAAACAGGAACATACTAGGAGATACAAAGAGGGCTCCATGCTTCTGCCTATGTCTTCAATCTTCCGAAGGACAGCACATGCCGCATCCAGTTCTCCGCGCGACAGGCGAACACGCAGCGACAGGGCGTATCCATAGAAGATACTTCCAAACGATGCGAATGATTCAAGCTGTTCGCCTAGTGAAATAGCCTCTTCCATCAGAGAGCACGCAGCATCCAGTTGGTTGCGCTCACGCCACACCTCCGCTTGATAGAAAGCAAGTAAGCTCACGTCAGGCAACTTGCATCCTCCCGGCTGCTCCCCCAACTGCATAGCCTGTTGAGCCAGCCGCTGTATCTCACTCAATCTCCCCATTCCTAGCATCTGCACAACTGCTACCCCCATCATACCGATGATGAGAGTCGGCTGTCCTGCAGCTTCAGCAAGGGCAATTGCTTGCAGGCTACTTTCCATAGCGGCCGATGCATCATTGGCAACAGAATTAGAATAGGCCCAAACCTGAGCAACAGCCACCTGACAACGAGCCAGAAAATTGTGCTCTGAGAGCAAGGAGAGGGCCTGCTGACAAAGGGGGAGGGCAGCTTCTGCATGCTGCTGATAGCTCTGTAGGACCGCACGAAAACCAATTACCGATCCAAGCAAATCTCGGATTGTTTTTGATGAAGCCTCATCATGCATCTGTGCTGTCAGCGAAGCAGTCAGCGTCGCCTCTGCTGTGCTAAGCCAAGCTTGCTGCATAGAAGATGAGGCTACTGTCCACAGCATCACAGTACAAGCAAGACAGAGAAGAGGCCGAGAGCCTACTATCTCTGTCGGCAACTGCTTGAGCCACTGGTGGAGAATGGTCAACTTATGTAGGCTCACTCCCCAAGCAAGCCTCAGTAATTGTGAACTCATCCCTTCGATGAGATCTGCAACCAAATCCCACTCTTTGGCATGCAAAGCATGCAGGATGGCCTGGGTGGTCTGGCCATGTTCAGCATACCAGAGACTAGCACGATGGTGCAAGGTAAGCATGAAATCTGGCTGTGTCTGCTCCAGCCAATAGCTCAAGACCTCAGCAAACAGCGCATGATAACGATACCATTGTCGTTTACTATCGAGAGATACCACAAATAAATTGGCTCGCTCGAGCTGTTCTAGCGCCCGCTGACTACCAGTCTGTTCCATCACAGCATCACAGAGTGAGGCACTGAGCTGTCCGAGGATAGATGTGGAAAGCAGAAACATCCGCATTTCCTGGGATTGTTGTTGTAAGATCACCTGAGTCAAATAGTCCAAGATGTAGCGCTGGTCCCCACTGACTTCCTTCAGCAGGCTGAGAGGATTAGCCTGCTCTGGCAGAGAAAGAGTGAGCAATTGCAGACCCACCAACCAGCCTTCTGTGCGAACTGTCACCTCCTGGGTGGTCTCCTCAGGGAACTGGATCCCCATCACCACCTGGAAGAAAGCTCCGGTTTCTGCTGCGGTACAGCGCAACTGATCGGTGCGCACTTCTAGCATGTGCCCACGCGCTCGCAGCTGCACAAGCGGCAAGGGAGGGTCAGCACGCGTCGAAAGGATGATGCGCAACTGAGCAGGCAGATGCTCGACGAGATACGAGAGCGTACTGTGCACTTGTGGCTCGGTGATGACCTGATAGTCGTCCAGGATCAGCAGGAAGTGATCGGTTTGTTCTACGAGCAGATTGATCAGCTCGGCCAAGAGCGTGCTCAGAGGTGGGGATTGTGGGGATTGCAACAGCGCTAAGAGTGAGCTAAAGCGCCCTGGCAATTGCTTGTTGAAAGCTGTCAAAATGTATGTCCAGAACAAGCGAGGTTCGTTGTCCTCCTCGTCAAGAGAGACCCAAGCGACGCGAGGATGGTTTGCAGGCAACGATTGGCTCCACGTAGAGAGCAGAGTCGTCTTACCAAAGCCAGCGGCTGCAGAGACGAGCGTCAGGGGATACTTCAGGCTTTCGTTGAGCAAGCTCGTCAGGCGAGGACGCGAGAGCAGAGGTCCCAATGAAACGGGCACATAGAATTTGGTTGTCAGCAGTTGGTTTTCTAAGGATAGGAACGGATTCATGCTTGTCTCTCCTCCTAAGGCAGTGAGACTCTACCGCCGATTTATTCCCTGAGAATAGCTGTTTCTCGATAGTATAACAGAGCGAGCAATCCTTGCAAAGCAGGACTCTGAGCCAATTAATGGTTGCGTTGAGATAGGCTTTTTTGATAAAGGGACGTGTTCGCCGGATGACGACCTCTTCCAGCAGATTGAAGAGCGCCACACTGCTATCCTGCTGACGATTGATGCTGCAAGCGTGGCACGATGGACCAGGTTCAATTCGCGGCTGGTGAACAGCCCTGCCCGTGTAAAATTTGAAGAACCCACAATTGCTGTATCGGGCGCTAAGCGCACAAAATCGCTGTCTCCATAGAACAGATAGCATTTGGCGTGCAGAAATGTCTTTGTATAGAGTCGGACCAGCACATGTTCTTGTCATAGAAAGGTAATCAGCCCTTCGATCATCTGGAGAGTCTTCTCATTAAAGCTAGCTTCATCCAGCTCACGGATCAGCCCCTTGACAGGTTTCGCGCCCGCCTCGCGTAGGCCCAGGTCGGCCTCCACTTCAGGTTCATCGCCCAATAGCAAACGAAACGAACTGAGCCCATCCATGCCTTCCCGCAATAACTGCCAGCCTCCAACATTAAAGTAGGCCGTAGCGATATCAAGTGCATGTCCCTTGGTGCCGAACCAGCAGACTATTGAGCACATCGCGCATCGTATACTGCTGATTATCGATCACAAAGGGAATATTCTTGATTATGGGCAAACCATCGGGCGAAACACCTTCATCCATATAGGGAGTGAGAGTAAGTTGCTTGCTAACCTCGTCCATGTAACACTCAAATCAGGGATAGCTTTGAAATCAAAGCGAGTGCAATACCCGTTCCATCTCTTCTTGACTATGTGAGATACTCAAGTCGATGATCAGGTGTTGCAAACGTTCCAAATCGCCAAGAGCAATGATTTTAGCTCTCGCTAACTCCTCTAAATCAGCAAAGTGTGCTATAACCATATGGATAGCGGCTTGCTGCATTGCCTGTGCTCCCCGCTGTATGCCCTTCTGTATACCCTCTTCTATGCCTTCATCCAAAATCCATTGATACGCGGGAGATTCTCGTAAAATGTCATGCATATGCTTAAATCTGCTTTCTAACCATTTCTGGTCACTATCACGCTTTGAATTATGAAAAGCGAGCGTTGCAAACAAAAATCCCATTGTGGCTAGCTGGCGATATTGCTCACCTGCTAGACGGGCAAACATGTCCTCCACGATTTCATGCTCCATTCCTCCTTGTGTCAATGGCAGCAATGGCAGCAACTCCATATGCTTTAAGCCAAGGAGGTCCTCTGGAGATTTCTTCCACATCTCAGTATTGCCATAATCAAACCGCAACATGTCTTTGTTGCACTCACCAAGTGGAGGCCAACAGAGTGGAGGCCGATCTATCTGCTCGTTGCCAGTCAGATAGGCCACCTCGGATTTCACAGGCAACTTATACTACCACCATAAAAGGACATTATACAGCAATAACTTCTCAGGGATGTGAGCTTGCTTATATGTCTGAAACTCCAGGTTGAAAAGGAACCTCACGCTTATCGGATGCCACGCCTCGATAATGGCATCAGGCTGCCGCTCGGAACTGGCGAGCTTGTTACGATGATGTTTGATGAAGCGACATCCTGGAAGAACGAGATCCAAGAAGGCTTGCGGATTGCTACCAACCAGTGCACTCATAAGATTATCCCAAGTTTTTTCCACTTGGTCTACCCCCCCACGTGTCTATTTTACCACCATGCCCACATCTGTGAGTCCGGTCCGTATGCCATAACAAAATTTTATACTTTATCTGGACAGATGTTCCAATTATAGCCGAGCCGTTTCTTGTTGTCAACCCTGTTTTAAGCGCATTTCTATTTTCATACTGCAATTGCTCGTTTGCTTCAGCCAGAATGCACGGCCCAAAACCCCGCCAGAAGGCGCGGCCCCGGCCCCACCCCACTTTCAGGACTTTGTTGGCCAATGAAAGAAATAGAAGAGTGGTACAATAGAGGGAAAAAAGCAGCTCAAGGAGAAAGCCAATGTCAATGTACGCCCGAGAACTGGGAAATATCCCAGAAGAAACGGCTCGTGTAGCGCATGCAGCCTGTCCAAAAGGAACACTGGCCATGCGCTTACGTGATGAGTTGGGGGAATTGTATCAAGATGAGCACTTTATCTCTCTGTATCCCGTGGAGGGTCAGCCTGCCTATGAACCATGGCGACTGGCCCTGGTCACGGTGCTGCAGTATGGCGAAGGTCTCACCGATCGACAAGCAGCCAATGCCGTTCGGGAGCGTATAGATTGGAAGTACGCCTTGTGTCATTGACCAACAAAGTCATGTATATACTGCGGTGGTTTGTCCCTCTGTTGCAGTGAGAGTCGGGACCATAAAGGATACTCAAAATGAGTGCTTTTTTCCAGGACATCTAGGGGACAACTTGCCGGACAAAGAGGACAACTTGGCGTATCGAAGATATCGATATTTATGGTGATACTTCTGAGGAAGTAGCCATGCCCGGAAGAGAAGTTCTAGAATTATTTGAAGAAGAAGCAAAAGGAATTAAGTAGAGGGACCCTTTGCCCGTTACTGGATCGGGGAACGAGCTGCCAACCGGGGACAAGTCCCGCTGTGCTACACTACGATGACCATTGCAGCGCTACCTATTGTTTTGTGTGTATGCATCAAGGACAACTATCACTTCTGCAATGGCCTGTTTCGTTTCTCCCAGCACTCGAACCACCTCTGCCTATCTGGTTACACATTCCTGCTGGACCACCGACGAGCCGAGATGCCAATAGGGCAGATTGGTAGTATCCATAACCTTTTGCTTTGCTCTGACAACTCTTCTTAACAGAGGCCTTCAGTGTTGCCATGAACGTGATAGATCGCTTGTGCTTCCGTGGCTCCGACGACACCGGGCAACACGATGGGGAGCACTTGCACTCAACCGGTAGCTGAGGTATAAGTCAAATTGCCAGGTGTTGAGTATGAGAGACCAAGGAAAGACAAACATGAGGAAAAGCATTGATGCCACTCATGAGTGGCGTAAGCTTGAGCACTTCAGAGAAGGTGACTACATTCGTGGATTAGGCCAAGACATGCTTGTTACACGCATCAATATGCAAGGAAATTTGTTATGCTATTTTATATGCTTGGAGAACAAGAGAAATATATCAAAGATGTACTTGGAGCAGAGTATATCGCACGAAAAAGAACAGGCGAAGATGAATAGGATGAACCATTAATTCGCTCTCGTCGTGCATTCTATGGCTACATGAATTACACACACTACTCTTATATAATACTTAACAAGATATTAATGTATCCACAATTATAGATGCATCGTTGTACTTCATGAGAGCGGCTGCAAATGGGACTGAACCAACAGGCAATCTGAGAAACAGGGGTGCCGCTCTCCCGCTACCCTGCTGCCTGCTTTCTCTCATATGCTCGCTGTGCAATGCCCAACTTCAGCTCAAAGTTGTCGAAGCGTGTAAATTTGCTCGTTTCATGGGAGAAAATTTGCACATTGGGTGGGCGATCCAGAAAACTCAAGACCAATAGGATCATTTCCGTCTCTTAAATCCTCTAAAAGGATCAAGGGGAGGTAACTCAACTTTTTCATAGATGTCCTCTACCACCATGGATAAGCCAATAGTGTTTAGTTCTACGGTCTCACCCTGGTGGTGAAAACTATCCATCCATACATAGACGTCTAGACCTTCTGTACTTTTCCTAGTCATCTTCTGAACAATCATAATATCCCAATTCACAAGGATATATTCTTGAATAGAGGGACATTGAGTATAGATCCAAAGTTTGTCCATTCTATCGTACTTTTCAGTAGTGGGGGACAATATTTCTATCACTAACTTTGGGTGTTCGATATATGTTTTATTTTCAGTTAAATCTTGCTCGTTGCATGTGACCATGATATCTGGAAGGTGACAATCATCCTCTATTTTTAGAGTACCTTCAGAGAAAACACGACACGGGTTTTTTCTCAGATGTACCTGTATGAGTGCGTGTGTGTTACTTAAAAGCGTGCCGTGATTAATAGTACCTCCTGCCATTGCAACCATTTTCCCATTTATAAATTGATATTTCTGGTCTAGGTTTTCACGGTCTAGGGCTAGGAAGTCCTCTACTGTCATAGCATCATGTCTTCTAGCTACCATGATCATATCCTTTCATAATACCTTAATTGACGTTACAGGCTGTAAATGATACACTGTACAGCGTGCTGCTTACCAGGGTTATTATATAACCGCTATTTCAATAGGTCCCTATTGTATGAGTATGGTTACGCCCATGTATAAAATCTCCAAAGTTTTGATGAATATGCCTTAGCATACTTATACGTAAGTGTACCATAAATCAAAGAGATCAGCTCTCTACTCACCAGAATAGAGAGCTGATTTGTGGGATTACATCTATCCATCCAGTGTAAATTTGCTCGTTTCGTTTCATGGGAGGAAATTGGCACATTGGGTGGGCGATCCAGAAAACTCAAGACCAATGGGAAAGTGGCGCTGGCTGGGTGCATGTTGGCTCATCAGAGTCACTCCATCCCAGAAATTTGCG
>Ga0102924_1005211_pt1 | contig 12709 bp, 13 predicted proteins | sample PaiPotPPM11metaG_FD_80116 | JGI IMG/M metagenome (GOLD analysis project Ga0102924, IMG submission 80116) | Iron sulfur acid spring bacterial and archeal communities from Banff, Canada, to study Microbial Dark Matter (Phase II) - Paint Pots PPM... ... | reverse complement strand
GGCTTCAAGCGTCTCCTGCGGGAACGTGGTTTTCGATTTCGCCATCGCCGTGAAGCCGATCGGCATATAACTGAATTCCATGCCCAGGCCGAACGCCTCGTTGGCGCGCGTCATGACGCGCGCGGTTGCCGCTGAAATTTCCGGGCCGATGCCGTCGCCTTCGAGGATCAGAATTTTCATGAAAGCTGTGTTCCTGAGTTTCGGTGCGATAGCCGTTTCTTGCCGGAGCGCATAACGTGGTATGCCGTATCACTTTGCGGAAGTCGACATGGTGCCCAACCGAGGGCGCGCTTAGCTTGAGCGTCGGCAGGGTCATAGAACGGGGCGCGAGATCGTAAGCATGAGTGGTGCCGGACTCGCAGGAGGAGCGGCGGATGCCAAGTCGTCCATCAAGTCGCCGACTTGCGCGCTTGCCGATTTTGCCGCGTCGTTGCGCGGCGAGGATCTAGCGGCGCCGATTGTCGATGCCCTGGGCGACCTCTTTCTCGATTATCTCCGTGTCGCTTCGATCGGCGCCGACATGGCGTGGAGCTCTTGGGCGCGCGATTATCTCAGCGCCCTTGGCCGGCAAGGCACGGCGCCCATCCTGTTCGATGCGAAGGGCATCGATCCGGTTGGCTCTGCGTTCTTGAACGCGACTTATGCCGGCAGCATTGACGCCGACGACACCCATGTCGGTTCGATGCTGCATCCCGGCTCTATCGTGTTCTCGGCGGCGCTTGCGGTTTGTGACGACGCAACGGGTGCGGATTTCTTGGCCGCCGTGGCGGCGGGTTACGAGGCGATGATCCGCATCGGCCTGTCGATCCAGCCGACGCATTTCCGGCGCGGCTTTCAAAGTACGGCGACCTGCGGCGGCTTCGGCGCGGCGGTTGCGGCGTCGCGGTTGTTGTTTGGCGGCCACGCCGATCCTGGACGGCGCATCGCCGAGAGCATCGGCATGGTGGCGTCGTTTTCCGGCGGCCTGACGCAGTTCTATCAATCGGGCTCGACGGTGAAGCGCATCCATGCCGCGCGCGCCTCCGAGAACGGCGTCGCCGCGGCGCTGCTCGTGTCCAAAGGCTTTTCCGGGCCCACCGATATTTTGGAGGGCGCGAACGGCTTTGCCCGGGCTTATGCCGATGCCTTTGATCCCGAAATCATCACCGGCGCATTGGGCGACGATTATTTGCTCAATGGCGTGACGGTGAAGGGCCACGCCTGCAGCGCGCGCGTGCAGGCCGCCGTTGAAGGCGTCGTGGCGCTGTGCCGCGAGTACGGCATCGGCCCCGACGCCATCGAAGACCTTTATGTCGGTATTCCTTCCGTCATTCTCGGCCGGCTCACGATCCTGCGCCCGGTCGACGTGCAGGCGGCGCAGATGAGCCTGCCGCATAGCGTAGCGCTTGCGGCATACCTGGCGCCGAAAGCCGATGACGGCTTCGCGCTCAGCGTCCGCGATTACGAGGACAGCATCGAAAATGCGACGGTGAAGGCGATCGAGCAGCGGGTGCGCTGCGAGGTCGATCCCGAGGTCGAAAGGGCGACCACGGCGGAATCGGTGCCCGCACGCATCGTCCTGAAGCTCAAATCGGGCGCCACCCACACCACTTTCGTTCCGGCCGCGAAGGGCAGCCCCTCGAATCCGTTCACGCGGGCCGACCATGCCGCGCGCTTCCGCCGCGAATTGGAGCGCCGCTGGCCGGCGGGGCGCTGCGATAAAATCGTCGAATTATCGCGTAATCTCGTGTCATTGAAGGACATGACGCACCTGGTCGGGTTGCTCGCCTAAGTCGCATTGCAAGCGCCGCCCGACGCCATGCTATACCGGTATCTGGAATGGTTCGTCCAGTTCACCGCTCGGGTTACTTTGCCGATGACGACACATCAAGGATTGCGCACCAATAACAGACAGAACGCAGAAGCCGCCATCAACGGCTTCGGCGAGATTGTCGACCGCTTTTCCAATGCCGGAACGGCGGCGGAAGTGGCGCATGCGGTGTTGCGCGAGGCGATCCTGTCCAACGTGCTGTCGCCGGGCACGCGGCTGCGCGCCGATGAACTGGCAAAGCATCTCGGGGTGAGCAAGACCCCGGTGCGCGAGGCGCTGCGCAAATTGCAGGCCGAGGATTTCATCGTCCTCAGCCCCGGCAACGCGCTCACGGTCAAGGTGCTGTCGGAAAAACAGCTCCTCGAAATCTATTATACGCGCGAGGCGCTCGAAGGCATGGCGGCGCGACTCGCTGCCGAGAACGCGGGCACGCTCGACCTCGCCAATCTGCGCGCGGTGCTTCAAGACCTGGAAGGAGCGTTTGGCGCCGGCAACCGCGACAGCCTTCGCCATTTCACCGGCGAGTTTCAGCTCGCGGTGTTCAAGGCGGCGCATAACGATTTTCTCCACGATCTGCTCAAAACCATTCAGGAGAAAATCCGCAACCAGAGCACCACGACGCTCAGCCTGCCGGGCCGCGACGAAGAAGTGGTCGCGCACTGCCGCGACCTGATGCGCGCCATCGAGAAGCGAAATCCCGACGCCTGCGAGCGTCTCGCGCGCGCCAACCGCCGCCGCACGCTGGAACTGCGGCTCAAAATGTTGCGCAGCGCGCTGCCGTCCGGCTAGGCCGCAAGAAGACGCCAACGGCCGCTGAGAGCCGGGGAGGAAATGATGAAGCAGCTATCTGGCGCGACGCATTGCGCGCTCGCGCTGATCGGATTGACGCTTGCCGCAATACAAGCCAGCCCCGCCGCGGCGCAAGATTTCTCCGACAAGCCGATCCGTATCATCGTTGGGCTCGCGCCCGGCGGCGCGACCGATGTCACCGCGCGGCTGATTGCGCAGCGGCTGACGCAAAGCCTGAACACCAATGTCTATGTCGAGAACAAGCCGGGCGGGGCGTTCGAGCCGGCCTATCGCGAACTCACCACGGCCGCGCCCGACGGCCATACGCTGTTCATGATCTCGGCGGCCGTGACCGTGACGCAGCCGGCGCAAAAGGACTATCCGTTCGATATCCGCAAAATGACGCCGGTGACCGAAGTGTCGGAGGGGCCGTTCATCCTGGTCGGTCGTAAGGCGCTGGGTTTCAGGAACGTCACTGAACTGGTCGACTACGGAAAGAAGAATCCCGGCAAGCTGACCTTCGGCTCGGGCGGCGGCACCGGCAGTTCGCTGTCGCTCGCGGCGGAGCTGCTGCGGATTTCCGCCGGCATCAGCATCGTCAACGTGCCGTACAAGGGCGCCGCCGAGGCGCTTAACGATCTGCTCGGCGGCCGGGTCGATGCGATGTTCGACGCCATGCCGGTGCAGGTCGGCCAGGTGAAAGCGGGCAATGTCTCAGGTCTCGCGGTCACGAGCGCGCATCGCGCGCCGGCGTTGCCCGATGTGCCGACCATGGCCGAGTCTGGTTTCAAGGATTACGTCGTCTCGAACTATTTCGGGCTTTTGGCGCCGCCGGGCACGCCGGCGACGATCGCGAAAAAGCTGCGCGACGAAGTCGCCAAAGTGATCGCGGCACAAGATGTCGTCGATTTGTTCGACAAGCAGGGCATGAAGCCGATCGCCGACGAGCCCGCCAAGTTCGGCGGCGTGCTGGCTGCCGATCTCGCGCGTTGGACCGAAGTGATCAAGAAGGCGGGGATCCAGGTGCAGTAAGCCTGCGCGTCATTGCGAGGAGCGAAGCGACGAAGAGCAATCCAGCGGCGGCGCCGTCTGGATTGCTTCGCTCCGCTCGCAAAGACGAGCCTTTATACCGATCACAATCCTGCCAGATAATGCGCCATCGCATCCCGGTCGCTTTCCGAAAGCGCTTTCATGAAGCCCGGCATGTCGAGATTGTTGGTGCGCTGGCCGTTGGCGAAGGCGCGCATAGCGGAGGCCAGGTAGTCGTAGCTTAAGCCCGCGAGCCGCGGTGCCGGCGCGCCGCCTTCGAAATTCGCCTGATGGCAGGCTTTGCACATCTGGATTTTGTCGGCGATGGCGGCAGGCGGCGGAGCCGGCGCGGCGGGGGCCATGCTGGCGGCAGTGCTGGCGGTCTGTTTCGCTGGCCAGGTCTTGCCCGCGAAATAGGCCGCGAGCGCGCGCAGCTCGTCGAACGACTTGCCCTGGACGAGCGGCGCCATGATCGGGTTGGCGCGGTCGCCGCTGTGGTAGTCGTGCAATTCCTTATAGAGATAATTCTGCTGCTGGCCCCAGATGATCGGCATGTTGGTGGAGATGGGCGTGCCGTTCTGGCCGTGGCAGGCGCCGCAAACCTGCGCTTTCGCCGCGACATCGTCATCGGCAGTTGCGGGTACGGCGGCCAGCGCGAAAAATGCGGCAGCGGCAAAGACGGTCGCGAATTGGCGATTGAACATAACCGACAACAACATGGCCCTCAGCTCCCTATGCGTGCTCGCGGTCCCGGCGGGGAGACTGCGACGGCGCGTGGTCGCGCTCTTGAGCTTGCAAAGCTGCCAAGCGCGCGGAGGTTGCGCAAGCCCTTATCGGCCGAAAGCCTTGGAGCTATGCCGCTTTGTGAGAGCCGGCGCCATCCAAGTCACTCTGCCGTGCGGCAGTGGCAATGTCCGCGCTCAGGCATAAATTACAGGAACCAGCACAACGCAGGCGGGGGACACAGCATGAAGTTCGGGATCGGCCAGCCGGTGCGGCGCGTCGAGGATCATCGGCTGATCACCGGCCGCGGCCTCTATACCGATGATATCGTGCTGCCGGATACCGCGCAGGCCTTTGTGCTGCGCTCGCCGGTAGCGCATGCCCGCATCAAAAGCGTCGATGCCACGGCGGCGCGGAATATGCCCGGCGTGCTGCTGGTCGCCACCGGCGAGGATCTGCAGAAGGACGGTCTCGGCGACTTGCCTTGCACGGTGCCGCTGAACAATCGCGACGGCACGCCCCGGCATGACACGCCGCGTCCCGCGCTTGCGGTGGGGAAAGTGCGCAATGTCGGCCAGCCGGTGGCGCTTGTGATCGCGGAGACGCTTGCGGCCGCGCGCGATGCCGCCGAGGCGATCGAAATCGGCTATGACCAGCTACCGGCGGTCACCGATGCCAAGGACGCGATTGCGCCCGGCGCGGCGCAATTGTTCGACCACATTCCCGGCAACATCATCTTCGACTGGGACAATGACATGGGCAATGCTGCCGCAACCGATGCGGCCTTCACCAAGGCCGTACGCATTGTCACGCTCGACCTCGTCAACAACCGCGTCGTCGCCAATTCCATGGAGCCGCGCAATGCGCTTGCCGAATACGACGCGGCAAGCGACCGCTCGACGCTGTATACCGGAACGCAAGGCCCGCATTTCGTCCGCGATCCGCTCGCCGACAGCGTGCTCAAGATCGGCAAGGACAAGCTGCGCCTGATCACGCGCAATGTCGGCGGCGGCTTCGGCATGAAAGCCTTTGTCTATCCCGAGCACGCGCTCATGGTCTGGGCGAGCCGCAAGCTACGGCGCCCGGTGAAGTGGCAGGAGGACCGTTCCGAGGGTTTTGTTTCCGACAACCAGGGCCGCGATCATCACACCCGCGCCGAACTGGCGCTCGACGCCAAGGGCCGCTTCCTTGGCCTGCGCGTCTCGATCATCGCCAATATCGGCGCGTACCTTTCGCCGTTCGGCTGTTTCGTGCCGACGCGCTCGACCGATCTGGTCTCCGGCCTCTATGTGTTCGGCGCCATCCACGTCAACGTCAAAGGCGTCGCCACCAATACCGTGCCGGTTTGCGCCTATCGCGGCGCCGGCCGGCCGGAAGCAGCTTATCTGCTCGAGCGCCTGGTCGATGCCGCGGCGCGCGATACCGGCATGAGCCCCGATAAGATACGCCGCATCAATTTCGTGCCGCCGTCGGCGATGCCGTACACCTCGGCGACCAAGCTCGTGCTCGATTCCGGCGAGTTCGAGGAGGTAATGGACCGCGCCATGGCGGCGGCGGAGTGGTCGTCGTTCAAGAAACGGCGGCGCGAGAGCGAGCGCAACGGCATGCTGCGCGGCATCGGCATGGCGACCTATACCGAACGCTGCGGCGGCGGATTTCCGGAAACCGCGTCGATCGAGTTCAAGGACGACCGCGTCGAACTGGTCATGGGCAATCAGGAATACGGCACCGGCCTGCACACCGCCTATAAGCAGATCGTCTCCGATCAGCTCGGCATCGACGCCGACCGCATCGAGATCATCATGGGCGATACCGACCGCACGCCTTCTGGGCTCACCGGCGGCTCGCGCGCCATTGCGGTGGGCGGTACGGCGCTTTATGAAGCGGGCCGCATCATCATCGGCAAGGGCAGGGAGCTTGCCGCGCATATGCTCGAAGTCGCGGCGGCGGACGTGACGTTCGAGGACGGCGTGTTCGGCGTGCCCGGCACCGATCTCCGCCTCGATGTGTTCGAACTCGCCAAGGCGGCGCACGATCCGAAAAAACTGCCGCCCGGCATGGAGCCCGGCCTCGACACGACGCATCAGCGCGTGCCGCCGGCGCAGACGTTTCCGAATGGGTGTCACGTCGTCGAAGTCGAGATCGATCCCAATACCGGCGCGGTCGGCATCGAACGCTATACGGTGGTCGACGATTTCGGCCGCACCATCAATCCGCTGCTGCTGGAAGGGCAGGTGCACGGCGGCATCGTGCAGGGCATCGGCCAGGCGCTTCTTGAACACGCGGTCTACGATCCGGACTCAGGCCAACTCTTGTCAGGCTCGTTCATGGACTACGCCATGCCGCGCGCCGGCGATGTTCCGCTGTTTGATTTCGCGACCCACAATGTGCCGTCGACGTCCAATCCGTTCGGCGTCAAAGGCGCCGGCGAGGCGGGCGCGGTCGGCGCGCCGCCGGCGGTGATCAACGCCATCGTCGATGCGCTGCACCACAAGAACGGCGCGCGGCATATCGACATGCCGGCGACACCGCGGCGGGTGTGGGAGGCGATCAACGGGCGGTGAGGGCGCCGGCGCTTAATGCCCGCGAGGTGGCGAAATAATCTCCGTCACCCTGAGGCGGCCGCGGAGCGGTCCAACCAAGTCGGCTGTCGCCGACTTGCCACTAAACATTTCGAAATCGGTATCCGATTTCAATTGCGCCTCGGCCGCATCCTTCGAGGCTCGCTGCGCTCGCACCTCAGGATGACGGAACGAGCGTTACCGCACCCGCTGGTACTGCAAAAGCGCCGTGCCGAAGGCTTCGAACAATTTGCGATTGACCGGATTGTGGCTGGCGTCGTGCTCGGCATGCCATTGCACGCCGAGCGCAAAACTCGGCGCGTCGGCGACGCGGATGGCCTCGATCGTGCCGTCCTCCGCCACGCCCTCGACGACGATGCGCTTCCCCGGTTCGAGAATGCCCTGGCCGTGCAGCGAATTGACCCGGATGCTCTCGGCGCCCAGCAGTGTCGCGAACGCGCCGCCCGGCGTCAGGCGGACCTCATGGCGGTCGGCGAAAATGACGGCGACGTCGGGGTGGAATTCGCCGTTCGGCAGCCGCGGCGCCCGATGGTTCATGCGGCCCGGCAGTTCGCGGATTTCGGGATGCAGCGAGCCGCCATAGGCGACGTTCATCTCTTGAAAGCCACGGCAGATGCCGAACAGCGGCACGCCGCGCGCGACGCAGGTTTCGACGAGCTCAAGCGCCAGCGCGTCGCGCGGCTCGTCATAAGGCTCGCTGCTCGGGTGCTCCTCATGCCCAAAGCGGCTCGGATGCACGTTCGCCCGCGCGCCGGTGAGAAGGACGCCGTCGACCGTATCGAGCAGCGCGCCGATATCGGTGATCTCCGGCGAGCCGGCAAAGATCAGCGGCAGGGCGCCGGCAGTCTCGGCGACCGCGCGCAGATTGCGCTCGCCGACCCGCTGCGCGGTGAACTTGCCGTCGACCAGATGCGCGCTGCCGATCACGCCGACGACGGGTTTTCTTGTTGTCACTTCGCTATCCAATCATTGCATCATAGTCGGCGTGCGAGCCGATCCAGAACCAGACCAGATCGCCGTCGGCCTCCACGGCCAATGCACGATAGCGCAATCCGACGCGCACGGACCAGAACCGCCCGATCTTCTTGAACTGCAAGGAGGGATGCTGTGGATTGGCCTTCAGCAACGCATAGTTCTTGTCGGCAAGGACGCGGACCTGTTCGGGGAGCTTTTCATAAGCCTCCCAAAAGGCGCGGCTTGCCAGGTGCCTCATATTTCGCGGGCACGGCCCGTGCGGAAATCGTCGATGGCGTGATTCGCCAGCTCATCGAGCTTGCCGGCCTTGGCGTCACGCTCGATCTTCTGATCGAATCTTGCGGCGCCGAAGCTCTCGAACCAGTCCCGAAATTGGGCGAATTGGTCGGGCGGCAACTGGGCGACGGCTTTCTCAAGGTCTTCGATGGTCATGCGCCATCGTATATCACATCGGGGCTGAAGACTGAAGAATGACGAGGCGACAACGGGTTTTTGGAGATTACCGGTCAGATTGACAATTCAAGAGCGTTGGCCTGCACAAACTCAAAGGCGAGCGCAAAGCCAATAGGCGATGACCGTGAATGCGCGATGGCGCATCTGCTTCGAGTTTCGCCGAGGCGACGCCTACGAGGTCGAGATCGTCGATTATCATAAGGGATGAGAAACAATGCCACCTGCCGTCCATCCGGGCCGTCTGTTGAAGCGCGAGCTGAATGCGCGCGCATTGAGTGCCAATCGGCTCGCACTCGATATCGGCGTACCGTCCGGCCGCATCACTGACATCTTGAATGGCCGGCGCTCGATCACGGCCGATACTGCGGTACGCCTTGGCCGCTATTTCGGCAACAGCGCGCAGTTCTGGCTCGACTTGCAAGGCCAATACGATATCGCCGTGGTGGAACGTGAACACGGCGCGGAAATTTCCCGCCGTGTTCGGCCCGCGGACGCGGCGTAAAGCGCTGCGCGCCGGCGACGCGACATATTCCGGGTTGGCTCGGCACTTTCGGCTGCAGCCTTGATGCGCGCGGCTACGGAACCCACATCCTCGACCGCGCCCACCGCGCCGCTACTTGAGCAGCACCTTGGTCGTCTCGCCCGTGCAAAGGATTTGGAGTCTGCGTCCGCCTCTCAGTGGCCGCCGAAATAGAGCTTCATGGCAGTTTCACCGAAAATCTTGGCGCGGGCCGACGCATCGGGCACGCATTCATTGAGCCAGTCGATCGTCGCCCGATACGGGAATTGGCCCTCGTGGCCGACGAATGGGCAATCGCTGGCCCATACCAAACGGTCGGGGCCGACTGCGCGCAAGAGCTCGCGCGCGTACTCCATGGATGCCGCGCCGAGCCGGTAGCCGCCGGATGCCTTGACCCAAGTGCGGCCCTTGTCGATCGAGCGCAGCAGTGCCTTGAAACCATTGCTGTTGATGCCGCCCCGCGGGTTGAGGCGGCCAAGGTGATCGACCACGATCTTCACGCCCGAGGCTTCCAACGTCGGCAGGATTTTGGGCAGGTCGTCGCCGTCGACGTGCGGATGAACGTGCCAGCCGAGGTCGGCCAAGCGGCAAAACAAGGCTCGATACTCAAATGTGGTGATGTCGGGCAATGCCGGCAACCCGATGAACGGCAGCCGTATGCCTATAATGCCGGCCTTGCTCATCGCTTCAAGCGCAAAGCGATCGACAGTCGGCTTGACGATGGCTGTCCCGCGCAGCCGTTTCGGATGCGCCCGCACCGCGGCAAGAATGTAGTCGTTGTAATCACCCCAGGGGCTTGCCGCCGCGATGACCGCGCGCTCGACCCCATTGTCATCGAGCGTTGCGATGAGTTGCTCGTGGGTGAAGCTGTATGTCGGCGCGTGGCGCGGGTTGTCGATCAGCGGCATGTCGGTGGTGAAGACGTGCACGTGCGCGTCGATCTTGAGATTTTCCAGCATGACGGTCAGTGCGGCTCCAGGCCGGCTTTTTTGACGACGTCGGCCCACATGGCGATGTCGGAGTGAAGCCGAGCGTCGAGTTCTTCGGGCGTGCCGGCTTTAGCCTCGCCACCGAGATCCAGCATGCGCTTTTTGAAGTCCGCGCTTTCGACGATCTCCCGGACGTGGCGATTGAGAAATGCAACGACGCTTTTGGCGTGCCGGCCGGCGCGACCAACGCGTTCCAGCCGACCACCGTGAAGTTGACGTTGCTCTCCTTCAGTGTCGGCACGTTCGGCTGCATCGGCGAGCGCGTGTCGCCGGTTGCCGCGATGGCCCGGATCGTCCCGGCGTCAATCGCCGATTTCAGCGCGGCATAGGTATCGATCGCGATCTGAGTGTCGCCGCGCAGCAGCGAGGTCAAGACCTCGCCCGTGGTGTGATAGGGAACGATGGTCATGGGAACGCCGGTTGTTGCACGAAACAGTTCGCCGGTGACGTTCTGCGTGCTGCCCGGACTGATCGTGCCGATATTGAACCTGGCCGGATCGGTGCGCGCCAAGACGAGCGCATCATTGACCGTTCGCACCGACGAATCGGATTTGACCAGTACGAGCAGATCGAACTGCGCGAGCGTCGAGACCGGCAAAAAAGCAGTGCCCGGATCGAACGGCATTGTCTCGAGCAGCGCCTTGCTGAGCGCAATGCCGCTCGACAGCAAAAACAGGGTGTAGCCGTCCGCTTGCGCGGAGGTCACGGCGCTTCCGGCAACAATACCGCCGGCGCTCGGCCTGTTCTCGATCACCACCTGCTGGCCGATGCGTTCGGACAGCTTCTGGCCGACGAGACGCATTGTGATGTCGGCAAATCCGCCCGGGCCAAAGGGAATGATCACGCGGATGGGGCGGCTGGGATAAGGCGTTTGAGCGCTCGGGGCGCCTATCAAGGCACCGCTTATCAGCAGCGCGGCGAGCAGGCGCAGGATCAGGCGCACGGCATTGTCTCCCTGAAGCTATCGCCGATTCTTGGTGACGGCCCGATCGGTCAGGCGGCGGCGGTTGTGGGTTGTCGGTCGACCGGCCTGGCGGTGATCTCAGGCCTGTCGGTGAATTTCGCACCGGGAATGAGTTTTGGCAACGGCTTATGGCCGTCAAGCCGTCGCCAACGGCCGCGTGAGCGAAGCGAGATACGGGAGCGGCTTCAAGTTGGCTGCTGCATATTCACAAATTTGCGATGTCAGCTGCACCCCCAAGAGCGGGCATCACAGCGGACATTCCGTCACGTCTGCTAAGTGCCAAGACCGGCGTGCCGACTTGCTGGCGCGCCGGAATGCCACCATTATGCGCGCCGGTTTTGGCTGACGCGCGCAAGCGGCAGGTGGAGACCAAAGTAAGCAGGTGGAGACAAAAGTAACATGAAACGCAGCACCGACCGGATCCTCACCACGCATACTGGGAGTCTGCCTCGCACCGCCAAAGTGGTCGAGCTGTTGCTTGCCGAACAGAACAATCCCGGGACTGGCAAGGCCGAACTCAACGCCGCGGTCCGCGAGGCGATCGCGCATGTGGTACACAAGCAGATCGATTGCGGCATCGACATCATCAATGACGGCGAGCAGGGTCGCACGGATTATACCGTGCATGTGCTCGATCGGCTGGCCGGTTTTTCCGGCGACAGTACGCCGCCGCTCGGCACCGGCGATGCGGAATTCCCGGAACTGGCGCAGCTCCTCACGCATTTCGCCTCGCCGTTCCAGTACCGGCCGTCCTGCACCGGCGCGGTAGACTGGAAGGATTGGGCTGCCGCCCAAGCCGATATCGACATGTCCCACGGCGTGATGAAGGGCGCGGCCGCCGCCGAATTGTTCATGACCTCGCCGTCGCCCGGCCAGATCGCGCGCTATCTCAAGAACAGGCACTATAAAACCGAAGAGGCTTACGTCTATGCGCTTGCCGATGTGATGAAGCGCGAATACCGGGCGATCGTCGACTCAGGCTTCATCTTGCAGCTCGATTGTCCCGACCTGGCGATGCTTCGCCACACCGTCTATCTCGATAAGAGCCTTGCCGACTTCCGCAAGATCATTGCGGTGAATGTCGCGGCGCTCAATCACGCGGTCGCCGATATTCCGGCCGACCGTATGCGCGTGCATGTATGCTGGGGCTCGACCGTGGCGCCGCATCACACCGACGTGCCGCTCATCGACATCATCGACATCGCGCTGACCGCAAAGCCGATGGCGGTGTCGTTCCCCGCCGCCAATGCGCGGCACGAGCACGAATGGAAAATCTGGCGCGAGGTGAAGCTGCCCGCCGGCAAGGTGATCGTGCCGGGCGTCATCGATTCGACGGTGAACACCGTGGAGCACCCGGAGGTCGTCGCCGACCGCATCCTGAATTTCGCCGATGTGGTCGGGCGCGAAAATGTCATTGCCGGCGTCGATTGCGGCTTCGGCACCTTCGCCGGCCGCGTTCAGGTCGACACCAAGATCGTCTGGCTCAAACTGCAATCGCTCGCCGAAGGCGCCCGCCGCGCCTCCGCGCAGCTATGGACGAAGGCGGCGTAGGACGCGCTTGAGCCAGCGTAAATCCTTGGCCGCGATCCGCGCACGCGGCTGCGAAACGCGGCGACGTGCTGCTTGCGGCATTGCGAGCAATGGCAGTTCAGCGGATTGAGCAGCGAGTAGGGCGGATTAGCCGAAGGCGTAATCCGCCGTCCTACGCACCCGAATGGTGGATTACGCTGCGCTAATACGACTGCGTCACAAACTAGGGCCTGTCCTCAATTAGGCGATTCCCAAGAGTGTAGCGGCGTGATTCATGGGAGGTCAGCTGATTCGGAGCTGACAGATGCGCCGCTACGCCCTTCGGGACGATCAATGGGACAGGAT